>WNFD01003782.1_pt1 | contig 15182 bp, 16 predicted proteins | sample 5400491 | NCBI WGS metagenome assembly WNFD01 (sample SAMN13153343, study PRJNA577476) | soil metagenome | isolation source: 120 cm saprolite under Douglas fir tree site 2 hole 2 replicate 2 | place: USA:California | collected 2015-04-18
CGCTGCTCGCCGCTTATGGCCGGGCGCTTGCCGACAACGGCAATTTCCAACAGGCGTTCGATGTTCTCACCCGCGCCCATTCGCCCGATAATCCCGATTGGCGAATCCTTTCGGTGCAGGGAACCGCGCTCGACCAACTGGGCCGGCACGACGAAGCGCGCGGCTATTACGCCAGCGCCCTGAAGATCGCGCCCGAGGAGCCCTCGGTCCTGTCCAATCTCGGTCTTTCCTACGTGCTTTCCAGGGATCTGCCGAAGGCGGAGGAAATACTTCGCCGGGCCTTCGCCAACACCCGAGCCGACGCGCGGGTGCGGCAGAATCTGGGCCTGGTGGTTGGCCTGCAGGGCCGCTTTGCCGAAGCTGAAACCATCGTGAAGGCCGACCTGCCGGCCGACGAGGCGGCGGCGAATGTCGCCTACCTGAAGCAGATGCTGAGCCGCAAGGACAATCCGCGCGTAGGTGCCGGCACGGTGCCGGTGGCCGCCCTCTCAGCCGTCCCGACTGGCCGCTAACCTCCAGGATATCGTCGGGCTGAACGAACGAATTCGAATTTCGGCACAAATAATCATTCCTGCCTTTGTGTTACTGACAGGGAACGGACGGCGAAGGCTATTTCGGGTCTCGAGGACAAGCGCCTGACGTACCGGCCGACTAACCAAGACCGAAACTGGATTTAATCGGCTGGCTGCAACACGATTTTTGCAAGGGCAAAAATTATACCGGCACAAAACGCTAGTTTAGCGGCGCGCGATTCCCCAGGAATTTCAAATAGAGGTTGAAAGCCGCTGCGCTTACGAATAGGGCGACGGCTACCCATTCATAGCGATTGACAATTAGAGCGACGAACGCAATCACAGTGACAATGCTGATCACCACGCGAATGACGGTGTAGTGCCGTTTAATCATTCGTTAATCCGCCGGGCTTTTCCTGGGATACCCCTTTAGGTTTTTGCCCCAGCCTCATATCCTCGTGCGGCTTGAAAACTACCCCAAGTTCCGAAGACTCTCCATCTCCCCTCGGTCTCCGGCACGCCAGCCTTGCTTGCGACCAACCGCCGTTTTTGGCGAAACTCGGCCGTCTGCCGCGCCGGTCAGGATCATTGCATTGCCGCGACCTTGATGTAGGTCGGGCCCAGGATGACGACGAACAACACCGGCAGGAAGAACAGGATCATCGGCACGGTCAGTTTCGGCGGCAGCGCGGCCGCCTTCTTCTCGGCCTCGTTCATGCGCATGTCGCGATTTTCCTGCGCCATGACGCGCAAGCTTTGGCCGAGCGGCGTGCCGTAACGTTCCGACTGCTGCAAGGCCAGACAGACCGACTTCACGCCCTCGAGGCCGGTGCGCTTCGCCAGATTTTCGTAGGCCACCTTGCGATCCTGGAGATAGGAGAGCTCGGCCGTGGTCAGCGTGAATTCCTCGGAGAGCGCAACCGACTGCGTCACGATCTCCGTGCTGACCTTGCGGAAGGCCACTTCGATCGACATGCCGGATTCGATGCAGATCAGCAGCAGGTCGAGCGCGTCGGGAAATGCGCGCTTGATCGAGAGCTGGCGCTTTGAGATGGCGTTTTTCAGGAACATCATCGGTGCCTGCAGCCCGAGATAGGCCGCGCCGATGCACATGCCGATCTTCACCGGCATCGACTTCTGCATGTGCGAGATCACGAAAACATACAGTATCGACCCAATGAAAAACACCACAGGCGTGACCAGCCGGAAGAACAGGAATGTGACGTAGGGCGCTTGCCCGCGATAGCCGGCCATGGTGAGCTTCTGGCGTGCGGCCTCCTGCGCCAGCCACTTTCCGAGGTTGAAGTCTTCCACCACCTTGGAGACGAGTTGCCTCGGCGACTGCCGCAGCGATACCTTTTCGGACTTGGAAAGACGATCGCGCTCCCGTTGCCGGATCCGCTCGCGTTCGCTCGCGACCGCCTTCATGCGTTTCGCCAGTCCTTCGCCTGCGAACAGCGGCATGATCAACGTATACGCGGTCGCGCTGGCGGCGATTGCCGCCAGCAGCATGGTCATGAAGCGCGCATCGTGAAGCTTGTCGACCAGAAAACTAATCATGCTGCACCATCAGAAGTCGAAGTTGATCATTTTTTTCATGACGAATATGCCGATGGACATCCAGACCACGCAGCCAACCAGCATCAATTGACCGGTCGGATGGCTCCACAGCAGCGAGATGTATTCGGGGGTCGACAGGTAGACCAGCAGCATGACGATCGGCGGCAATGAACCGATGATGCCCGCGGAGGCCTTGGCTTCCATCGACATGGCCTGAATCTTCTCCGCCATTTTCTTGCGATCGCGCAGCACCTTGGACAGGTTGCCCAAAGCCTCCGACAGGTTACCGCCGGACTTCTGCTGGATCGCGATCACGATGCCGAAGAAGTTCGCCTCCGGCACTGGCATCCGTTCGAACAGGCGGGCACATGCGTCGCCAAGCGGCATGCCGATCGCCTGGGTTTCGATGATGGCGAGGAATTCGCCCTTGAGCGGCTCCGGCGCGTCGGATGCGACGACCTTGATGGATTCAAACAGCGGCAGACCCGCCTTGATGCCGCGAACGATCACGTCAACGGCGTCCGGGAGCGCCTTGAGGAACGCCTTTTCCCGGCGCGTCTTGAGATAGCTCAAGCTCCAGCGCGGCAGACCGAAACCCGCAGCGAATGCCAGGCCGACGGCCGCGAGCAATCCGCCCCCGGCCAGCATCGCGATCGCAAAACCGACGGCGGCGAGAACGCCGGAAATCACCATGAACTTCTTGACTGTCATGGTCAGGCCGGCCTGGGTCAGGCGGCTGCTGAGCGGGATCTTCTTTTCCTTCTGGCGGCGCGCCTCGAGATCCTTCAGCGATCCTTCGACCTGTTCGCGGCGCGAGCGCTGGGTCTTATCGGCCTGACGAGCGGCCGGCTCCGACTTCGCGACCGCCGCCCGGCGATGCTCGGCCTTTCGCTCTCCCGAAAGTGCAGGATAGAGAAATACCCATGCCAGACCGCCGACGGTGGTGGTGGCGAGAAAGGCCAGTGCGAGCGCTTGCATGTTGATGGTCCCGCTTATACGTCGGTAATGACTTCAGCGGCATCGAGTGCTGCGGCAAGCCGCTTCTCTTCGCCGTAATATCGTGCACGATCCCAGAAGCGCGGCCGTCCGATGCCGGTCGAGCGATGTCGGCCGATGATATTCCCGTTCGCGTCCTCGCCGACCATGTCGTAAAGGAACAGATCCTGGGTGATGATGGTATCGCCTTCCATGCCCATCACCTCGGTGATGTGCGTGATGCGGCGGGAGCCGTCGCGCAAGCGGGCGGCCTGGATGATCACGTCGATCGAGGCGCAGATCATCTCGCGAATGGTGCGCGACGGAAGCGAGAAGCCACCCATCGTGATCATCGATTCGCAGCGCGACAGGGCTTCGCGGGGATTGTTGGCGTGCAGCGTCCCCATCGATCCGTCGTGGCCGGTATTCATGGCCTGCAGGAGGTCGAATGCTTCGGGTCCGCGGACTTCGCCGACGATGATGCGTTCGGGACGCATGCGGAGGCAGTTTCGGACCAGTTCGCGCATGGTGACCTGGCCCTCGCCCTCGATGTTGGGCGGACGGGTTTCCAGGCGCACCACGTGCGGTTGCTGCAGTTGAAGTTCCGCGGCGTCTTCGCAGGTAATGACGCGTTCGTCGTGCTCGATGAACTGGGTGAGGCAGTTGAGCAGCGTGGTCTTGCCGGAGCCGGTACCGCCCGAGATCAGCACGTTGCAACGGACGCGGCCGATGATCTGCAGAATCTCCGCGCCGTCCGGCGAGATCGCTCCAAACTTGACCAACTGGTCCAGCGTCAGCTTGTCTTTCTTGAATTTGCGGATCGTCAATGCGGGGCCGTCGATCGCCAGCGGCGGAACGATGGCGTTGACGCGCGAACCGTCGGCGAGCCGCGCGTCGCAGATCGGCGAGGATTCGTCGACCCGCCGGCCGACCTGGCTGACGATGCGCTGACAGATATTCAGCAATTGCTGATTGTCGCGGAAACGGATTCCGGTGCGCTGAATGCGGCCGGCGACTTCGATGAATACCGTTCCGGCGCCATTGACCATGATGTCGGAGATGTCGTCGCGCGACAAAAGCGGTTCAAGCGGGCCATATCCGAGAACGTCGTTACAGATGTCGTCGAGCAGTTCCTCCTGCTCGGCGATCGACATCACGATGTTCTTGATCGCGATGATCTCGTTGACGATATCGCGGATTTCTTCCCGCGCCGACTCGCCGTCGAGTTTGGCGAGCTGGGCAAGGTCGATCGCTTCGATCAAGGCGCCGAAGATTGTCGCCTTGACCTGATAATAGGTATCGGACCGCCGTGCGTCGACGGCGGGCGCAGGCGCCGCGGGTTTTGCAGGCGAGAGCGGCGGCGAGGAAACACTGGGCGGCGGTGCCTCACGCGAAGCGACAGCCGGCGCGCCGGAAGATGGCTCCAGCACGCCGACGGTGGATTTCATTGGCCGCGAATCGTTTTCTGTTCCGCTACGCTTACCAAACACGACGGTACTCCATGCGGGTGCTTATTTTGCCCGCAGCTTATCGATGAGGGGTGACAGGAAAGAACCCCGCGGCTTTTTGGTTTCGCCACGGCCTGTCAGCCGTTGCGCGATCTGCAGAAACATCTCGGTGGTGCGATGATTGGCGGAGATTTCCGCGATCATCTGGCCGTTGTTGGCCGCCGAACCGAACATTTGCGGGTCGAATGGAATCGTCGCAATCGGCGGGCTCTCGATGGCTTTGGCGAACTCGCCTGCGTTGATTTCGGGCCGCTTCGGGATGCCGACCTGATTGAGACAGTATAGCGGCGCCCGGTCGTTGGGCCGCGATGCCTTCAGCAGATCGAAGATGTTCTTGGTGTTGCGCAGGTTGGCGAGATCCGGCGCGGCGACGATCAGAATATCGTCCGCACCTATCAGGGCACGCCTGGTCCATCCGGACCATTGATGAGGAACGTCGAGCACGATGCACGGCATCGTGGTGCGGAGCGTGTCGAAGATCGAGTCGAAGGCATCGGCGCCAAAATCGTAGACCCGCTCGAGCGTCGCCGGCGCCGCCAGCAGGCTGAGGTGGTCGGTACATTTCGACAGCAGGCGGTCGATAAACGCCGTATCGACACGATCGGGCGAAAATACCGCGTCGGCGATCCCCTGCGGGGGATCCTGATTGTAGTCGAGGCCGGCGGTGCCGAACGCGAGGTCGAGATCGGCGACGACGGAGTCCAGTGCGAGATCGCGCGCGATCGCCCAGGCGACGTTGTGCGCGATGGTGGACGCGCCGACGCCGCCTTTGGCCCCGACGATGGCGATGATCCGGCCAACCGCCTTAGCCTCCGGCGCCGAGAACAGGCCGCAGACCGAACGCACCACGTCGATGGTGTTGACCGGCGCGATCACGTAGTCGCTGACGCCGCGGCGCACCAGCTCGCGATAAAGCGTGACGTCGTTGACGCGGCCGATTACGAGGACGCGGGATCCGGAATCGCACACGGTGGCGAGCTGATCGAGGCCGGTGAGGATATCGCTGCGGCCTTCGGTCTCCAGGATGATCACGTTGGGAGTAGGCGCGGTTCGATAAGCCTCGATGGCGGCTGCCATGCCCCCCATCTGGATCTTCAGATGGGCCTTGCCGAGGCGGCGGTCTTCGCCCGCCGATTGCACGGCCGCAGCGGTTTCCACCGTCTCGCAAAAAGCCTGCACGGACACGCGTGGCGCCGGGGCGATGTGATCGTCCGCGGCCGGTGAAGTGACGTCCGGCTGGTCTTCGGGATTTTTTTGCGCGTAGCTGATCATTTGCCTGTATCGCTGAGTTTGGCCTTGTCGGGATCGGAATAGACGACCGTGGTCGGGGAGCCCTTGCGATACTTCTCGAAAGCGGCCGTGCGTTGCGTCGTATAGGTGGGCGTTTCAGGCCGCGGCTGCACGAGGTCCGCCGGATTGTCGACCATCGCCGCCATGTTGCGCTGATAGGCGCAGCCGAAATTGTAGTAGGATTTGTTTTCGCTGTAGCTCGGGTTCTTGATCGAGGGTCCGATGTCCTCAGGCCACAGGCCACACGGCCCGGCAATCGCGGATATTTTCGGATAGTTCAGCCGGATCGCTGCCAACTGGCGCGGGTCTTCCGGATGATAACGGCGGACGGTAATCCCGCGTGGCGGCACGCCGGCCGCCGCGAGCAGCGACTGAATTTCCCGGAACGAATCCGCGGCCGCCCGCGCGTTCGGTGTGTCGACCGGCACGTCGGCATTGATGGCGCCGGTTCCTTCCCGCAGCCAGGTTTGCGCCAGCCCGATCACGTCGGCGCGCTGCGAAGCGGAAAGGCCGCCACGCGCGTGGCCGACGAAGATGACAACCGACCGGTCGGCTTCCTGAATGGCGATCGGATGACGCTGACGATAATCGTTAGGATAGCCCGCGACCGTCACGGCTTCCTCGGTATGCGTGCAGGCTCCCAGCGCGACTGCAAGACCAACAAGCGCTCCCGCCGTGCGGTAGGCGCGAATGCGGTCGACGGGTATTTTCACTGTCATCGTTTTAGTCCTCGTCCTCGTCCCGTCTCAGTCGGTGATAAATCCATAGGTGCCGCGATAATTCCGGGCGGGCTCTACCCGGCCTGGAACGCCATAGATACGATTGATGTTGCCGATCAGATCGGCTTGCGGATCTGACGCCGCCGCGAATCCGTCATCGGGGCGCGACAGGTCCTTTTGAGCAACCGCACGAACGATGAATGGCGTCACGATCACCATCAGTTCGGTCTGGCTGTTGACGAAGTCACGGCTGCGGAACAGCGCCCCAAGCACCGGCAATTGCGTCAGACCCGGCAAGCCGTTGATGGCCTGCTTGGTCTGGTCCTGAATCAAGCCTGCCATCGCCATCGCGCCGCCCGACGGGATTTCGAGCGTCGTTTCGGCGCGCCGGGTCTTGACCGAAGGAATGGTCAGCGAGCTGCCGGCCTGGTTCAACGTAATGGAGTTGTCGTTGGACAGTTCGGAGACCTCGGTCATTACCCGCAGGCTGATCCGCCCCTCGGTCATCACGACCGGGGTGAAGTTGAGCGAAATACCGAATTTCTTGAAGCTGATCTGGGTGGTACAGGCACGCGTGATCGGGTCGCAGGAATAGCCGGCGGGAATCGGAAATTCGCCGCCGGCAATGAACGTCGCCGACTCGCCGGAAATCGCCGTCAGGTTTGGTTCGGCAAGCGTTCGTATCACGCCGGCGCCTTCCATGGCGCGTATGGTAGCCTGGATCGAGGGCACGGCGACGCCGTTACGTGTCGCCGAACCAAAGCCCGCTACCGCCGAATTGCCGGCAAGCGAGCGACCAAGGGCGGTGAAGGGATTGTTGTTGTCGAACGTCACGGCGGTGGTGCCGTAATTCATGGTGGCGGAGAGATCGATGCCCAACTGCTTGATGATGCTGCGCTGGACCTCGGCCACCGTGACCTTCAGCATCACCTGATCGCGGCCCCGAACGGCGATGCTGTTGACGACCTTGTCGACCCCGCCTACCAGCCGCGCCGCCAGTTCGCCCGCCTGTTGCGCTTCGATCGGGCTTGCCGCCGAGCCGGACAGCATCACGCCGTCGCCGACGCCCTCGATCTGGATGTCGGCGTTCGGCAGCGTCTGCTTCAGCGCGGCGCGCACGCCGTTGAGGTCGCGCTTGACGGCGATGTCGTAGGCCGCAATCTGCTGGCCCGCGGAATCGAAGAACACGATGTTGGTCTGGCCGACCGCCGCGCCGATGATGTAGGCGCGCTGCGCCGAGCGAACGACGGCGTTCGCGATTTTCGGATCGGCGACCAGCACATCCTTGATGTCACGCGGCAGGTCGATGACGATGGATTTCCCGACGCCGAGCGCAAGAAAGCGCGCGTTCATCGGTCCGTCGGCGGTAACCGGCGCCACGGCGCGGTAGTCGCTCGCCACCACCGGCGTCAAGGCCGGATTGAGCGTCAGCGCCGCGACGGCCGAGAACGACAGCGCGCGGACCATGAGGGTCCGGGTCGATCGCTGATTTTCCCTGCATTTCATATCGGCCGTCCTCTTTATCACTTCTGAGTCATCATCGGGATTGCGATGCCGTAGCGAACGACGTTGATGCTGTCGCCACGCCTGGGAGCGTCGTCGGATCTGGTGTCGACCGCATTGACGTCGGCAATGCTGCGCAACGAAAGCGACAGCGTGCCGCTCTGGCGCGCCCGGGCGAGCGTCTCGGTTTGCTCCGGCTTCAGTTCGAGCGTTACGGTCTTGCCGACCACGGCGTTCTGACCTTCTTTTTCCTTCGGGGCCTGATCGATCGCGAGAACGCGAACGTTTGCCAGGATGATTTCCGAGTGGACGATGTCTCCACTGCCGGAGCGGTCCGGATTCTTCTCGCGCTTCGAAAGAATGACGTCGACCCGGTCGTTCGGCAGAATGAAGCCGCCGGCACCGGTCTCCGGCGAGATTTCGGTCGAGACGGCGCGCATGCCGGGCGGCAGGATCGCCGCCATGAAGCCTGATCCATTGGCCTTGATCAGCTTCGGGTCGCGGATCGGCTCGCCGGCGATGAACGGCGCGCGCGCGATCGAGCCAACGACCTCCTTGGCGGCTTCAGGCCGGTCGCTGCGGCGAATGAAGCTGCTGCTTGCCGCCGCCGCCGGCCAGGTCTGCCACTGCATATCCTCAGGCTTGACCGACTGGCCAAGGCCGATGTCGGCCTTCGCCACGAGCACGTCCACCGTCTGCATTTGCGCAACCGGCTCGGGCGTCGGCAGAGGCTTGTCGGACCCACTCGCCAGATATGCGGCAATGCCGCCGGCACCGACAGCGATGGTCAGGACGACAATGCGTGCGGTATTCATACGCTTCACTTTCCACATTACGCCGCGACGCTTCCGCCGCAGCGATTGGGAGTTGACCAGCTATTCGTCAAAGCATGGTTAATGAGGCGTATCTAAATCGTCTTAACGAGAGTTTACTCAGGCCGGTCAGTGAATGGCGAAGCGGGCGAGGTCGACCGCCTTGATCCATTCCGTCTCCGGATAAATCATCAGTGCGCCGATCGCCAGCGCGATGCCGTAGGGAATTCCGCTGTTCTTGGCGTGCAGCTTGAGCAGCCAATCCTGGCCGGCGAACGGGTAGGGCAACGGCCACTGCCGGAACTGCAGCAACAACAAAGTCAGGACGCCGCCGAACAGCGAGGCATAGAGCAGATAATCCAGCAGATGGCCAAAGCCGAACCAAAGTGCTGCGGCTGCCGCCACCTTGGCATCGCCGCCGCCGATCCAGCCGATCGCAAAACAGGCAAACGCCACCGCCAGAACGGCGGCGCCGGCGCCGATATGCGCGAGGGTGTCGTAAAGTCCCATGCCGCTCAGCAGGGCGAGAGCCAAAAAGCCCGCCGCCAGCGCCAGCGATACCCGGTTCGAAATCGTCATGGAGAAAAGATCGCTCGCCGCCGCGAACGCCATCAGGGCAGGAAACAGCATGAGGCGGGCAATATCGAGGATCATGGGTTCAGGCAGCCCGTGCGAGCGCGAGGTCGGAGCATTGCCCCAAGTCTAGCGGCGAGAGGTGAACAATCGGGAAACGGTCCGCCGGTCACCAGACCATTGCGATCCGGAAGGCGAGAACGAAAAGCGCCAGCACCAGCGCCATACAGACCACTTGCACGGGCGCAGCGTCATTGCTGCCGGCCGGCGGGGACGCTTTTCTCGCCGCGACAGAGGCGGCAGCGGGCCTACGCATGTTTACACCATCACCGTCCGCGCAGACAACAAAGGCCTCGGTAATACCGAGGCCTTTGCCGCTTGCCCGCAGCAGTCGCTTATTTCAGCGAGCTGTTGATCGAGGTGAACTTGGCGTTCAGGTTGGTGCCGAGGCCGTTGACCACAGCGATGATCGCGAGCGAAATGCCGGCGGCAATCAGGCCGTATTCGATCGCGGTGGCGCCGGACTCGTCCTTCACGAAGCGCGAAATCAGGTTCTTCATAGGTAACTCCATATGTACACGTGGCTGATCAACTAACGTTTGGTCTCGCCGGCGTTCTCAGCACCGTGACCATAGCCAACCCTAAGATCGGAGAATTGCAGCGCAGTTAATTCGCTTGCGTAAACATCCGTTCAGTTGGCTCTTCTTGAGCAGAGTAAATTTGGAATTAAAGCAATCCGTAAAAATGCATACTGGCTTCGATCTCTCTATAGTGCGGGAATACTATTAATATAGTGGGCGCGGCGCACGCCGGCCGCCTCGGCTTCATGGCTCCTTAAACTTGGGCAGGTAATCCTTGAAGCTCCTGATCAGATGAGGCGGACATGTCCAATCTACCCCTGGAAGTCGTCGAGATGTTTGGCCAGACGATCGTCAAGGTGGTGCCCGTCACGATCGCGCTGGCTCTGGTGTTCTCCGTGCTGACCCATTTCTGGGCCTGCAATCCCGGAACGCCCTGGTGGCGCAAGCGCGAGCTCGTCACCGACATCTGTTACTGGTTTTTCGTTCCACTGTTCGGGCGCGTGCTGCGGATCGGGCTGCTGGTGCTCGGCGCCGGCGTATTCTTCAAAATTTACGACGCCGACGACCTGATTGCCTTTTACGACAACGGGCATGGCCCGCTATCCGAGTTGCCGCTATGGCTCCAGGCGATGTTGTTCCTGGTGCTGTCGGACTTCATGCTGTACTGGCTGCACCGCATGTTTCACCGCGGCGGCTTCTGGAAATATCATGCGATCCATCATTCGTCCGAAGATCTGGACTGGATTTCGGCGGCACGCTTCCACCCGGTGAACCTGTTTCTCGGAACCATCCTGGTCGACGTGACATTGCTGCTGGCGGGTATTTCGCCGAACGTCATGCTCTGGGTGGCGCCGTTCAACATGTTTCACTCGGCGTTCGTTCACGCCAATCTGAGCTGGACGCTGGGGCCGTTCAAATACGTCCTTGCAACGCCGGTGTTCCACCGTTGGCATCACACGTCGCTCGCGGAGGGCGGCAATACCAACTTCGCCGGAACGTTTCCGGTCTGGGATATTCTGTTCGGGACCTACCGGATGCCGGAAAAGGAGCTGCCCGATCATTATGGCGTCGACGGCGAGCCGATTCCTGCCGAGATTGGCGGGCAATTGGCCTATCCGTTCCGGAATTAGGCTGGCGGTGGCGGGTTTCTCGGCGCCATTTGCACTTCGTTCACTAATTGCGGTCAGATTTGCCGTGTCGGGCGCCGGTTCCGCTGCGTATCGCTCTAGCCGGCCTGTCAACGCCCCGGGGTATAGTATGTCGTTCAACTCCCTGCGCACTCACATGCGCGCGTCTTTCGGATTCTCGGCGTTAGTGCTTGGAATTCTTTTGTGCCCGGTGGCCGCGGTCGCCGAGCTCGCGGCTGACACCATCGTGGTCAATGTCGATCAGGCCAAGCTTGTCAAACTTCCCGGCCGGATTTCGACCCTGGTTGTCGGAAACCCGATGATTGCAGACGTAACCCTGCAGAACGGCGGGATCGTCGTCGTCACCGGCAAAGGCTACGGCGCGACCAATTTCATTGCCATGGACCGTGCCGGCGAGATCCTGATGGACCGGATCATTCAGGTCGAAGGCCCGACCGACCAGGTTGTCACGATCTATCGCGGCGTCGAACGCGAATCGTATAGCTGCATGCCGGTTTGCCAGCGGCGGGTTACGCTTGGCGACGGTGAAACCTTCTTCAGGGCTGCGAGCGATCAGGCCGGCGCTCTCAGCAGTCAGGCCAGTGGCAGCGCCGCCGCGGCAGGCAAATCAGCGAACTGACCGGTCCTTCCAGGCGATTTCTTCGCAAAACTCTCGGGCAGCGTCCCGCATCGCCGTCCACGCTCCTTGTCCCGTCAGCGAATCGATCCCGGTTCGCACGCGGCCGCCCGGAAAATGATTAGCGGCCGGTTAACAGAACGGGCCACTCTGCTTCGATTTCGCGGAACACTTCAACAATCACTTTCAGGTAGTTCTTGCGGGTGGATATTCGCTGCCGCCTGGGGAAGTTCTCGATGCTTTCAACCGCCTCCGTCAGAAATGCAATGCGCCGATTTCGCCGCAACCGCCGCGGTTCGGCCGCCGTGGAATTCGCCCTGGTCGCGCCGGTGTTCTTTGCGCTGCTGTTCGCGATCATCGAATCGGCAATGGTGTTCTTCGCGGGCCAGGTGCTCGAAACCGGCGTCCAGGACAGCGGGCGGCTTCTCTACATAAGTCAGAGCGTGAATCAGGCGCAGTTCAAGCAGGATTTCTGCAACCGCGTCGGCGCGCTGTTTCCGTGCGACAGCCTTGACCTCTGTCTTGATGTGAGGCGCTACGCGCCGGGCACGGTAATCACCCTCAACGATCCGATCGACGGCGGCGGAAATTATGTCCCCAATTGCATCTGGCAGGATCCGCTGCCCAACTACACCATGGTTGTCCGTGCGTTCTATCCCTGGCCACTGTTTGTCACCGGACTTGGCTACAACATCGCCAATGTCGGTCGTGGCAGCACCAACAGCAGCCGGCTGTTGGCTGCGACGGCAGCGTTTCGTCCCCAATGACGGTGAAACTCATGAAGCTCGCGCTGTCAGGATGGCTGGTTGCTCTGCGACGGTCGGCCGCGAGGCTCGGCCGCGACAAGCGCGGCAATGCGGCAATCGAGTTTGCGGTGATCGTGCCGGTGATGCTGACCATGTTTTTCGGGGTGGTTGAATTTTCATCCGCGGTAGCGGTCAAGCGCAAGATCTCGATGGCGGCCGAAGAGCTTGCCGATCTGGCCGCGCGATATAAGGAAGTCCCTGACACGGAAATCGACAACTTCTTCAAGATCGCCAGGGCGGTGATAACGCCCTATTCCACGACCGTGCTCAAGGCCACCATCACCGAAATATATATCGACCCTGCAACGGGCCTCGGGCGGGCGCAATGGAGCAAGGGGGATGTGGTTCGACTGCCTGGTTCGACTGTCCCTGTACCGGCCAATCTGATTGCCAGAGACGCCACGAACACCATACTCGCCAGTCAGTATCTGATTTTCGCCGAAACCAGTTATGTCTACGTACCGGCCGTCGGCTATGTCATGGCAACGGCCGGCGTGTCTCTGAGTGACGTGTCTTACATGCGCCCACGCCTGTCGACATGCGTCTTTTACCCCACGACTCCGAACCCGGCCACTTGTCCGACGTCCTGAAAAAAACAGACGCCTTGAAGTTTGCGTTTGAAAAATAAAAGGCCGCGCGGTCAGCGCGGCCTTTTACTTTATTTCGGATCGGACTTCTCGGCTGAGCCGGAGAAATCCCTTAGCCGGCGGCGCGCAGATTGTCGGCCGAAGACTTGCCAGAGCGACGATCCGCCACGATCTCGTAGCTGATCTTCTGGCCTTCACGCAGTGTTCCAAGTCCGGCGCGCTCTACGGCGCTGATGTGCACGAACACGTCGTTGCCACCGTCATCCGGTTGAATGAAGCCAAAGCCCTTGGTCGCGTTAAACCACTTCACGGTTCCCATGCTCACGGGGGTAGTCCCTTCTCAAGATAGATATAGTAGAAGCCCACTTTCGACGGGCTGGTGAGATCGAATTTTTGGAAGGGTCGTCAGCGTCTAAACCGGCTGTACCGGTGGATAGCTAATGTCGTCCGGCCGAAAATCGATATGGTTATATTATTCCAAAATAGCCCCCAAAACAATCCTGACGTGCACGATTTTTTGATCGCGCCGGGATTTGCAACCGGAGGCTGGTGGCAGCGCCCGACGCATTTGGGTCAGGCGCGTTCGCGATTGGACTAGCGACGCCGGAATTGGCCGCGCGGCGGTGCACCACGCGGGGCTCCGCCGCCCGGACGCTCGTCCTTGTGCCGGAAGATCAGCCGGCCCTTCTCCAGATCATAGGGCGACATCTCGATCGTCACCCGGTCGCCCGCCAGCGTCTTGATCCGGTTCTTTTTCATCTTGCCGGCGGTATAGGCGACAATCTCGTGTCCGGCATCGAGCTGCACGCGGTAGCGGGCATCGGGGAGGATTTCGGTCACCAGTCCTTCGAACTGGATCAGCTCTTCTTTAGCCATGGTTATCTCCAGATCGATCGGCGGCTAACGCTGAGGCCGTTGGGTGCGGTTGGGTCGGGTATTCGGACGGCTTTCGCGATGCAAAAAAGCAACCCCTTGCATCCCTTCGGCCTTGCCGCCGCCTTGCGACGACGGGCGTGACGGCTCCTGCCGGTTGGCCTCGTGCCGGTGGGTTGGCGGAGCGTTATTATTACCACCGGGACGGTGGTGACGGCGAGGGCCTTTCGACCCGGGTGCGGCTTCATTGCCCCTGGTCGCGTGCACGCGCGGTCCGGATCGTGCGCCCCGATGCTGCGAAGGCGCCGGTGCGGTATCGCGATGACCCGGCGTGCGGCGGTCTTCCCTGGGTAATGTGATGCGGATCAACTTTTCGATATCGCGCAGAAACGCCATTTCCTCTCCCGCGCAAAGCGAGATGGCGACGCCGTCGGCGCCGGCGCGCGCGGTGCGGCCGATGCGATGGACATAGGTTTCGGGCACGTTGGGAAGGTCGAAATTCACCACATGGCTGATGCCGTCGACGTCGATGCCGCGGGCGGCAATGTCGGTGGCCACCAGCGTGCGGATCTCGCCGGAACGGAATGCCGCCAGCACCCGCTCGCGATGGTTCTGCGACTTGTTGCCGTGAATGGCGTCCGCGGTGATGCCGGCCCTTGCCAGGCCCTTCACCACCTTGTCGGCGCCGTGCTTGGTGCGGGTAAAGATCAGTGCGCGGTCGACCGGCTCCTGCTTGAGCAGTTGCGCCAGCAATGCGGGCTTGGCCGAATGGTCGACCTGGATGATGCGCTGGGTAATGCGCTCGACCGTCGAGGCGACCGGCGTCACGGCCACGCGCGCCGGATCGCGCAGCATCTGTTCGGCGAGTTCGGCGATATCCTTTGGCATCGTCGCCGAAAAGAACAGCGTCTGCCGCTTGACCGGCAATTTGGACACGATCTTTCGGATGTCGTTGATGAAGCCCATGTCCAGCATGCGGTCGGCCTCGTCGAGCACGAGAAACTCGACCTGTCCGAGCTTCAGCCCGTTGCTTTGCACGAGATCGAGCAGGCGGCCGGGTGTGGCCACCATGACTTCGACCCCTTGCATGATCGAGCGGACCTGACGTCCCATCGGGAC
>WNFD01003783.1_pt1 | contig 15181 bp, 17 predicted proteins | sample 5400491 | NCBI WGS metagenome assembly WNFD01 (sample SAMN13153343, study PRJNA577476) | soil metagenome | isolation source: 120 cm saprolite under Douglas fir tree site 2 hole 2 replicate 2 | place: USA:California | collected 2015-04-18
GCTCATAAGCATCTTCGCAACCAACTAAAGATCAGCGGCCGACTGACATTCTTCGGTGCTTGGGTTTGCATCATGCAGCCCAAGCACCGACCTTCTACGCATGGGAGCGAGAAGTGGTAGCCCCAGCGGGATTCGAACCCGCGATCTCAGCCTTGAGAGGGCTGCGTCCTAGTCCACTAGACGACGGGGCCTCGAACCGGTGGTGGGCGGCGTTGGGTTTGAACCAACGACCTCTTGCGTGTGAGGCAAGCGCTCTCCCGCTGAGCTAGCCGCCCAAAATATGCGCCTGCGCGCGCCCGGCGGGAGTGACCATTCTACCCAAGGCTTTACGATCATCTCCATGGCGTCGGACACCAAACCCCTCGACCAGCGGCACTGCGTCAAGTGCGAGCCCGGCACTCCACCACTCTCCAGTCATGAGGTCGGGCAGTTCCTGGAGCAGCTCGACGGCTGGACGGTCGAGGACTCGGAAGGGCACATGCGCCTCGCCAAGGAGTACAAGTTCAAGGGCTTCATGCCGGCGGTCGAGTTCGTCGACAAGATCGCCCCGATCGCCGAGGCCGAAGGCCACCATCCCGACCTCCTGGTCGGCTATGGCTACGTGACCGTCCACCTTTTCACGCACGCCGCCGGCGGCCTGACCGACAACGATTTCATCCTCGCCGCCAAGATCGACCGCCTCCCCACCAACTCTTAACACTCTTTCCTTTGCTTTGTCGGGGCCGAGGTGATAGCTTCGTCGGGCTCAATGAGCTTTCTCGTCTGCTGGCTGATGCACCGTCGTGAGCGAGAGGTACTGCTGCAAGGGATCCTGCCCTGGGGGATCGATGCCGTGGTTTTCTGTTGGCGCTGCGACCGCATGCGTGGCCGCGCGGTGCGCGTCCTCCAGCTGAACCACATCCGCGCCGCCCACTAGCGCCTCGCCCTCAGCGCCCGAGAACGACGGCGGGGTAACTAGCGGGTAGTAGCGTCCGGCGTGGGAACTGCTGAGCCGCGAGGTCCCGCAGCGGCAGATCGACGTTCCAGCTCACCACCACCACCTCGTCACACCCAGCCAGGTCGCCGGCGGTCGTGACCACCTTGAAATGAGTCGTGTAGGCGGCGAGGATCTGCTCGTCCGAGTGGATGACGCAAGCGGTGCGTCCAGCATGTCTAGCGTTCTCGACCGCGGCGGCAGCCCGCGGTAGGGCGAGCGGGTCCTGCGTGTAGCCGGGTATTTGGGCCACAACCGCCGCAACCGCGCCCGCCAAGACGACTAGCGCCAACACCTTCCAGCGCTGGATAGCGGCCGCCATCACGTACGCGATGCCTGGGATGAGAAAGATGAAGAAGCGCGGGTAGAGATACGCCGGCTGCAGGATGAGCCAGAGGACCACCACCACCACCGCGACGACACCGACCGAGGCCCACACCACGGGCTCGCGGCGCACCGTCCACATGCCTAGCCCGAAGGAACTCAGCCAGAGGCCTACGCTCAGCAGCACCGGCGCGCCCAGGAGAAAGAGGACGAGGTCGCGGGGAAACGTCGGGTCGAACTGGCTCGCCGGAAAACCGTGCTGGACGAACACCATGACTTCGATGTTCGCGTTGGCCGCCGCCCCGATCACGAAAGCAGCGATCCACGCGGGGGCGAGCCCCCTGAGCTCAGGCCACGACCTTCGCAATCCGATCCAGGCGATGTGTGCCACCAGCACCACGACCGCGAACACGTGCGTTGCGATCGCCAGCCCCATGAGCACCGCGTAGAGAACGCGCGCCCATCTCCCTAACCCTCTCCCCTGCGGGGAGAGGGAAATTGTCGCCAGGAGGGCTAAAAGCGCGGCCAGGCTGTAGCCGCGCAGGTCGCGGCTGTTATCGACGAACAGCGGGTTCGTGGCGATGAATATCCCGGCACAAGCGCCGGCCACCAGCCCGAACCGCTTCGCCAGCACCGCGGTCGAAACGCCGGCCGTCCCCCCCGCCGCCAGGGCCGGCACCAGCCGATACACGACCTCGTTTCGCGATCCCGTCACCGAGTAGATGACATGGCTCACGAGCGAGAGGAAGACGTGGTCGTTGGAAGCGATGTACTTGAGCTGGATGCTTGGCAGAACTGAGTGCACGGCGAACGCGTCGACGAGATTTGGGGTGGCGACATAGTTCGCGAAGGTGGCGGCGGCGTCGTAGCCGAACGAGCGGCCGGAGCCGATCAGGTATGCGGCGGCGGTCGCCACGCCGAGGAACACGCCGACCCGGATCGGTGTCAGAAACCGGGACGGCATGGCGGGAAACTCTACTAGGCGGCTACCCCTATACCTTTATATCTTCGGGTTCCGGGACCACATCCTCGCCCGTGTAGGCCGACGCCTGCATCCGGAAGAGGCGGGCATAACGGCCATCGAGCTTCATCAGCTCCGCGTGCGTGCCCTCCTCGACGAGGCGGCCGTGCTCGAGGAAGACGATCCGGTCGGCGCGGCGAACGGTCGAGAACCGGTGCGAGATGTAAACCGCCGTGCGCCCACGAGTCAGCGACCGCAACCGCTCGAACAGGTCGTACTCGGCCTGCGCATCCAACGCAGACGTTGGTTCGTCCAGGAGCAGGATCTTCGCGTCGCGCATGAACGCCCGCGCGAGCGCGACCTTCTGCCATTCGCCACCGGACAGGTTCACGCCGTGGTCGAACCACTTGCCCAGCGCGGTGTCGTAGCCGTCGGGAAGCCCGCCGATGAGCTCCGCCGCGCCGGCCTGGGCGCCGGCGACCTCGATCCGCTCGCGGTCGTTGATGTCCGGGACGTTGCCGAGGCCGATGTTCTCAGCCGCCGTCGCCTGGTAGGTGACGTAGTCCTGGAACATGGCCCCGATCTGCGCTCGCAGCTCGTTCGGATCGAAATCGCGGATGTCGATCCCGTCGATCAGGATCCGGCCCTCGTTCGGGTCGTAAAGCCGGCAGATCAGCTTGAACAACGTCGTCTTGCCGGCCCCGTTCCGGCCCACAATCGCCAGCGTCTCGCCGGGCTTCACGGTGAAGCTGAGGTTGCTGAGCGCGTTGGCCTCCGCGCCGGGGTAGGCGAACGTGACGTTGTCGAAGCGGATCTCGCCGCGTAGGGGCTGCGGAACCTTCGTCGGCGTCACCGCCACCGGCAGAGCCGACTTCGTCTCCATCAGCTCGAACAGGTTGTTCAGGTACAGGTTGTGCTCGTACATCCCCGAGAAGCCGCCGAGGATGCCCTGTATCGATCCCTGCACCTGTGAGGCAGCGGTCGTGTACAGCGTGAGGTCGCCGAGAGTGAGCCGCCCGATGATGGCCTGCAGCGCGACATACAGGTACGTCAGCGACGTGACGATCGTGCTCAGGTTCCCCAGCAAGAACCCGGTCATGTAGCGTCGCGCCACCTGAGCTCGCTGTGAGCTGTAGTAGGCCTTCGCGATCAGCCGGTAGCGGTTGATGAAGTAACCGCCGAGGCCGAAGAGCTTCACCTCTTTCGCGAAGCTATCGGTGGTGACCAGCGTGACCATGTAGTTCATCCGCCGCAACAACCGCGATCCCCAGCGCGCGATGTTGTAGCCACGCCAGCCGTAGCGGGTGTCAGCGATGAAGGCGGGGATCGGCGATATCAGCGCGATCACCGCCAGCAGCGGGCTGACGACGACCAGCAGCGCGATCATGGTGATGAAGGTCAGCAGCGTCTGGACCAGCCCGAACGCGGTCGAGATCATGATCACGGGCCGGTTGATGGAATCGGTTTGCGCCCGTCGGAGCAGGTCGTACGACGCCGGGTCCTCATAGAAGGCGAGGTCCAGAGACGCCGCCTTCTCCATGACCATCAGCTGGATTCGCATCGAGACGTCGTTCTGAAGAAGCTGCTGGGTGATGTTGCGAAGCGTGCCCAGCAGCGCCGAGATGGCGAACAGCGCCAGCTGAATGATGACCAGGAAGATGATCCCGTTCACCGCCGTGAACACGGGCGTGTGCCAGGGCCCGAGCGAGAACGTCTCGCGATCGGGTTGGTGGAAGCTGTGGATGGCGATGCCCTGCACGACGGCATTGGTCAGGAGCTTCGCGGCGTAGGCGGAGGCGGCCGGGATGACGCCGGCGATGGCGGTCGTGGCGAACAGCGCCAGCGTGATCGAGGGGCTTGCGTCCCAGACCAGCCTCAGGACGCGCGGCAGGGCGGTGCTCGTTCCGGTGACCGATTGCTTGAAGTTCAGCCAGCGACCGCGGAGGTCCTTCGGGCTCTGGTCTTCGGGCGGCTGCTCGATCTCGGGATCGCCGGTCAGTCCGCTATTCGCAGGCCCGGTGTCGGCCGACTTCCGCCGCCCCAGCCACCAGTGAATCGTCGGCGGGCCGCTACCCGGCCCCATCATCGCCATGTGTTGTTCGGGAGCTTACCCACCCGCCTCAATTTGCACACCGCTTGCTTTCTGCCACTTGCTGCGTAATATTGTAATCATGGATGAAAAAGAGCTCGGTTCGATCAAGGGTTGGTTTGCCGGAAGACTCCCAGACGGCTGGTTCACGGGAGTAGACGTTACGGTCGAGGACGACCAGATCGTCGTGATGGGCGCGCTGCCCGACGCGGGGCTCGGGAGCACTCCCGAGGAAAAGGAAGGCGCGGCCGCGGGGCGGATCGCCCGCTTCCGTGAGGAGACTCGCGGGCAGCGGATCGGGATCGCCCAGGAGGCCGAGGAGCGCTTCAAGAAGTACGTCACCTGGGGCGCCACGATGGGCGGCGTCACCAAGCGGTTCAACCCGGGTGGCGGCGGCGTGTCGTCCGGCGATCGCCGGGTGATGATCAATCGGTGGTTGAGGCGGCGCGGACGCGGCCGTCGCGGCGCCGGCACCCCAAGCGCGCCTTCTTCGACCTCGCAAGTCTTCTAGTTCCTACTGGCTTACGCCCCTCTCCCCTACCCTCTCCCCGATGGGGAGAGGGGGCTGAGCCGTGAACACTTCTAGGCTTGAGGCATTTTCCGACGGCGTGTTCGCCGTCGCCATCACCCTTCTCGTGCTGCAGTTCACGGTTCCCGAGGTGCAGTCGGGGAAGTTGCTCGCCAAGGTCCTCGGCCAGTGGCCGCAGCTCGTTACCTACGTCGCCAGCTTCCTCACCATCGGTGTCGTATGGGTGAACCACCACACGATCTTCAGGAACCTGCGTGCCGTCGACCGAACCATCCAGTTCATCAACCTGGTGCTCCTGCTCACCGTGGTGCTCGTGCCCTACCCGACAGCCCTGCTGGGCCGCTATCTGAATTCCGGCGTGGACGGATCGGTTGCGGCCGCCTTCTATGCGGTGGTCATGACGGTGATGGCGATTGCCTTTCAGTGCCTGGTTGCCTGGGCGCTCACGCATCCAGACCTCCTCCGGCCCGAGGTGCAGGGGACGCGCCCTGGATCGGTGCTTCCACGTTTCGCACTGGGACTCGTGATCTATGCGGTGTCGATCGGGCTTGCCTTCGTCAGCACCTGGCTGGTGGTGGCCCTTTATGCGTTCAACGCGATCTACTACGCGTTCAATCAGATTTCCTGGACGGGGGAGCGAAAGTGACGGCGGAGTACATGCTGCCCAGGTAGCGACTGGGGACTGCGCCCAGCTGCCGCGTCCGCTCGAAACCCGCCTCCGCCGCCATCTGCTCCCAGCGCGCGTACGTGAACGGGTGCGGCACCCACGGGTTGCCGCGATCTGATCCGTACTCGACCACGATCAGCCTTCCGCCCGGGCGGAGCATCGCCTTGACGCTTGCCAGCACGGGCTGCCTATCGCGGAGAAAGTGCAGCGAGTTGGCCATGACCACGCCATCCAGCCCGGCAAGCGGCAGCGTCTTTCGAAAATCGGCGACGATAGTTTCGACCTGTGTCGTCGGAAACCTCCTCCCCATCTCCGCAGCGAGGCGGCGCAGCGCGCCCGCATCTCTATCGACCGCGGTGATGTCGGCGCCAGGCCCGAGAAGGTCGGCGAGGGCCATCGTGAAAGCGCCATCGCCCGCGCCCAGGTCAGCCCAATTCCCACCCTTGGTATCGACACCTCCACGAAGGAGGCCGACTAGCTCAGCTTGATCCACGGCTTCAGATCCCGGCGCCGCCCGCCAGCCTGCCCCCGTCGACCGAGAGCACCGCGCCGGTGATGAAAGAGGCCTCGTCCGAGCACAACCAGACGGCCGCACGCGCCACCTCGTCGATCTGCCCAGTTCGGCCCATCGGGATGAAGCGGGCAATTTCCCTGAGCCGCTCCTCTGGCAGCCGGCTCATCTGCGCGTTGACGATCGGTCCAGGCGCAATGGCGTTGACGCGGATATTCCGCTTGCCGTAATCGAGGGCGGCAACCTTGGTCAATGCCACCACCCCATGCTTGCCGGCGGCATAGGGACCCATTCCTGGCGCTCCCTGCAGGCCCGCGGTCGAGGACATGTTGACGATGGCTCCGCCGCCACCGGCGAGCATGGCCGGAATCTCGTACTTCATGCCGAGAAAGGCTCCGTAGAGATTCGCCTTCAGGCCGGTCTCGAAATCCTCGAACGAAATCTCCGCGAGCGGTTTGGGCATCTGGCCCCCGCCGGCGTTGTTGAATGCGACGTCGAGACGGCCGAATGTCTTGACCGTCTCGTCCACCAGGCGTGCGACCGATTGGGGATCGGTGACATCGGTCGGCACGGCCAAAGCCCTGCCTCCATTTCGGTTGATCTCGTCGGCGATCGCTGCGATGGCTGACGCGGTTCGTGCCGCAAGCGCGACCGCAGCTCCTGCTTCGGCGAAGGCCCGCGCTGAGGCAGCGCCGATGCTGCGACTCGCTCCGGTGACGATCGCCACCTTGCCCGCGAGGAGCTTGCGATCGTTCACGCGGCTTTGACCTGTGACGCGCCCAGGCGCCGCATGCCCCGCGCAAGGCCCTCACCTGTACCGATCGCGGCGAGTCCGACGGCTAGGTGCAGGATCTGAATGATCCAGTGCCAGTTGTTGGTCAGCAGGTTTGCCTGCGTCAATCCGAGGATCGGCGCGATCAGGCCCCATGCGAAACCCGCCACCACGACGCCCCTCTGGACGCCTGCCCGTGCCGCGAGGAAGGCCAGCGTCCAGAGCGACAGGACGAGCACAAAGCCGAGGAACTCGTGCAGCGGGATGATCGCGTCCGCCCGGCCGGTCCAGATGGCGATGCCCAACAAGATCAAGAGCACACCAGAGCCGCGCAGGGTCATATGAACGGCGGTTGCCAGTCTATTCATCGCCACAGTCCCCCACAAACAACGAATTACTTGAACTGCTTCAACTATACGATAATCTCAAGTAATGGCTCGCTATTCCTCCGCCAAGAAAGCCGCGGCAGCGGCAGCGTGGCGACATATCTTCGACTACATTCTTGCCACCGCCTCCGAACGAGTGGCAGTGCTGGAGCGCCTGCGCCTGACGCCGGCCGAGAGCCGTGCGCTCATCAGTCTCGACCCCGACGCGGGCCGGTCCATGCGATCCCTGGCGGATGCGTGGTCCAACGACCCATCCAACGCCACGTGGGTCGTCGACAGGCTTGAGCGGCGGGGCCTGGCCAAGCGCGTTGCGAAGGATGGCGACCGCCGCGTCAAAGACGTCGTGCTGACTGCGAAAGGCAAGAGGATTCGCAATGAGCTCCTGGCGTCGCAGTACACGCCGCCACCCGACTTGATGGCACTATCTCAACGCGACCTCGACGCCCTTCGAGCGGCGACGAGCAAACTGCCCGCTAGGCGGCCATAGCCTTGACGATCGACCGGACCATTTCGATCTCGTCCGCGTTCACGGTGTGCCCCATTCCGGGATACAGACGGGCCGTGACGTCGGCGCCCATGCGCTGGAAAACCTCTGCAGTCATGCTGACGCGCTCCTTCCTGATATAGGGATCCACGTCGCTGCAGCCGAGAAATACTGGCGTCCGCTGGAAGTCCCCCGGATAGTCGCGCGGAATTTCGTCGGGACCGATCAAGCCGGCGCTGAGACCGATGACTCCGCCATAGCGCTGCGCGTTGCGCGCCGCGAACTCGAGCGTCAGGCAGCCGCCCTGAGAGAAGCCAAGCAGAACGATCCGTTCGGTCGGGACAGTCGCTTGGACTCGCGACAGCAACGTAGACAGGACCTCGAGCGCTGAGCTGAGATATGGCTCGTTGGCCTCGAAGGGTGCGGTGAACGGATTTGGATACCAAGCCGAACCGGCGGCCTGAGGCGCGAGATAAGCGACGCCCGGGAACATCACCTCGGCGGCAATGGTCATGATGTCCAGCGCGCTGGCGCCTCGACCATGCGCCAGGATCATCGCCGCGTTAGCGGTTTCCAGCGGTTCGCCTTCCTGGACGACGGCTTGTCCTTGATGCGGTCCAACCATACGGCTCGCTTCGAAAGTAACGTATTGCCTGACGTGACGCCCCAGACCGGGACATTCAACTACGCAAACCCGCGTGCGATTCACTGGGGCGCTGGGTCCCTCGCTCAGCTGGCGCCAGAGCTGGCCCGGCTGCAGGTCACCCGCGTCGCCATCATCACCACGCGGTCGCTCGTCGCCGAAAACACGCTGCTGAGCCGCGTCCGCGAGTCTATGGACAGCGTCCAAGCGGTGGCGACGGAGGTCGTCGGCCAGCACGCACCCATGTCCGAGATCGAAGCCGCCATCGCTCGCACGACCGACGTTGGCGTGGACGGGATCGTCAGCTTCGGAGGTGGGAGTGCTATCGACACCGGCAAGATGGTCGCGGTCAAGCTGGCCGATCGACACGGCCTCGCCTACCGCGGTCTCCCCCACATCGCCATCCCGACGACACTGTCGACGGCCGAGCTCGCCGGCAGCGCCGGCTTCACCGACGCGGCGGGTGACAAGGCGGGCATGCGTGATGTGCGGCTGCTGCTCGACTCGGTGATCTACGACGCCGAGCTCACTCTCGCCACGCCGATGTCCCTGTGGCTTTCGACCGGCATGAGGGCGCTCGACCACGCTGTGGAAGGATTTCTCGCCGACGGCTCGCATCCGTTTTCGGACGTGATGAGCCTGGAGGCGGTTCGCCGCCTGTTCGATTCGCTGCCGCGGGCAAAGGCCGCGCCTGATGACGTGGGCGTACGGACCGAGAATCAGCTCGCAGCGTGGTTCTCGTTTACGTTGCCTGCGGCGTCGGCGAATGGGCTCTGCCACGTCATGGGCAAGCAGATCGGCGCACGGCATCGCATTCCACACGGTGTGACCTCATGCCTTCTCATGCCGCACGTAATGCGCTACGTCGGACGGACGAAAGCCGACCGCATGGCCAGGCTGGCCGAAGCTACCGGATCAGGCCAGGACGCGGCCGGCGACGTCGCCCAGCTGATCGAATCGCTCGGCCTGCCCCAGCACATTGCCGAGTACGAGATCGGAGAGCCCGAGCTGAGGCGAGCGGCGGAGGATCTCGGAGACCGCTGGCCGGCCAAAGACCTGTTGGAGATCTACCTGGCCGCCCTCTGATTTTCGCGCGCTTTGGCCCAAACGTGCGGAATTCGGCTCTGGGAGACGCACGTTTGGGTCAAGACGTGCGGATTCGGTAAGTCAGTGGCGGCGCTGCTCTGCTCGCTTCATCGAGGACCCCAACCGAAGGGGCACGCCTGCGATCGCAAGAACCTCGCGTGCCGACATCAGCAGGGCCGGATCGACTGAGTCGGCCGGCCTCGCGCGGAGCCAGCGGACCCCATACATCCACACCGAGGTGAAGCGCATCGCCGGCACAAAGCCGGCGTCCGCGACACCTTTTGCAGCCGGGATGTCGAGAGTGCCGATCCACAACCGTTTAGAACCTTCGCTCTGCGCTTGCGCCGCGATGCCGGACACCAGGCTGCGAAAAAATCCTTGGCGCCGATGCGCCGGGTGCGTGGCGCAGTTCCATATGTAGGCGGCATCGCGTTCTGGCGTGATCTCGAGCTCGAGCTCGCCGATCCATTCCGTTCCGGTCGCCAACCAACCGAAAGCGACGACCTCGTCGCCAAGCCGTGCCACGAAGCACCGGCACCCCCTCGCCATGCGCTGAGCGACGACGTCGCGGTCGAGCTTCATTACGGACGCGACCTCCGCTGCCGCATCGTCGGTGGCCTCGCTGATCCGCAGGCCAGGGTCGACCTCCCCATGCGGCGGGGAGGTCAAGACCCAGAGCGTCGAACGGATCAGAAGGAGAAGAAGAGGTGACGCACCTTGTGGATCACCTCGGGGTCGCCGGTGGCCGAGCCACCTGGGAACCGGCCGAAGAACGTCAATACGTGGTCTGCCGCGCTGTCGAAGTGGAACAGCGCATCGCACCCCTCGAAGTTGCCCTTCTCCGCTTCCTGTGACCACTTGCCATCCTTGATCGTCGCCCGCCATTTGCCGCCCCATGGACCGTCCGTTTCGATTCCGTACTGAGCGTCCACGCCGGCCGCCACCTTCTGGTCGACCGTGTACATCCAGAAAATGAACGAGTAGGGCAGGATGAGCCCGGCCGTCGCTTCGTCGATGGTCGCGAGCTTGTTCCCCAACCCGTACTCAATGTCGTACGGGTGCACGCCGTAATCCATGATCTGGAATGTGCCGTAGAAGCCGGCGGGCACTGGTCCGGCGAACGGGTGGTAGACCATGAAGCTGGTCCACTGCTCAGGAGTCAGTGCCTCGAGGATTCCGTCCAGCTTCTCGGCATCCTTCTTGAAGCGCGCGAGCGCTTCCTCGCGCGGCAGCTTGCGGAAGTCGAGCGCGTGGTCGTTGAGCGTCTCGCCCATCACAGGCAGACCGAGGGCGGTGCCGTCCTTGCCCGCCGTGGCCGCGTCCCAGTTCTTGAAGTAACCCTCCATGACGTCGATCATGTGACCGACCAGGTCTCGTGTCTCCCAGCCGGTACAGCGGGTCATCACGTTCCAGTTCTTCGAGTCCGATACGAGTCGCGTGAAGTTGGCGCGGTCGCGGCGCATCACGGTCATGACCGTGTCCTTGCCCTCCGCCGCCATCGGGTTGACCGGAGCGATTACCGCAGTGCTCATCAGCTCATTCCCCTCCAGAGGTCAATTTCCAGACCACCCCAAAAGCCGTCAGTGCCCTGCGCCTCGCGCCGCGGTGGTCGGTACGACGATCGGCGGCAGGTTGAACTTGAGGTTTTCGCGCTTCCCTTCGTACTGCGGCGGCAGCTGCAGCGAAGAGCCGAGTGCGTCGGCGGGCTCGTCGACGGTGAAGCCAGGCTGGTCGGTCGCGATCTCGAAAAGGACGCCGCCGGGCTCGCGGAAATATATCGACCGGAAGTATTTGCGCTCGATCACGGGCGTCACGTTCCGGCCGGCCTTGACCAGGACCTCGCGCCAATCGAGCTCGTGTGCGTCGTTGCTGGCGCGCCAGGCGACGTGGTGGACGGTGCCGACCGCCTCCTCGCCGACGGGCGCCTCCGGTGCGTCGAGCACGTCGACCACGGAGCTGGGACCTCCGGCGCCGGTTTCGAATCGCGTGCGATTGCCTTCCGACCCCATCTTGCGAAAGCCCATCGTGTCGGTGAGGAAATGGACCGTGGCTTCGTCCGACTCCTCAGTGAGGGTCACGGAGTGGAAGCTGCGAATCGCGTGGTGCGGATCGACCGGGCCATCGGGCCAGGGCTTCCACCGCTCGTCCGATGCCTCGCCCGCAAGCTCGATCTGAATGCCATCGAAGTCTTTCAGCACGAGGGTGTCGATTCCGAATCTCGCCGCACGCGTGAACTCCACGCCGAGCTCGCGAAGCCGCCCGGACCAGAACTCCAGGGAGCGACCGGGGATGGCAAAAGAAACCACGGTCACCTGCCCGCTCCCCGCCGGGCGCCAGGGCAGGTGCGGCCAGCCGAAGAACGTCATCGCGCTTCCCGGCGTGCCGAGGTAGTCGCCGAAGTACAGGTGGTACGTGTCGGGAACGTCGAAGTTGACGGTCTTCTTTATGAACCTGAGTCCCAGGACGCCGACGTAGAAATCGACGTTCTTCTGGACGTCGCCTGTGATGCACGTGACGTGGTGGATCCCCGGCACATTGGCAGGCACGGCGAATCCATGTTAGCCGGACCGGTTGTGCTCCGACGCCTCCTCGTCGACCCGGCTCCAGATCTCGCCGGCGAGGGGTTCAGCGAGCTCTTCCTGGATGTGCGCGACCAGGCCAATCGCGCGCGCAATGACCGCCAATCCCCGGCCCACCTGCCACGGGAAGTCGAGCTCTCCCAGGATGGCGCCGATGGCGCCGGTCGCGTTGACCGGCAGGTCGCGGCCGTAAGCCGCGCTCGCCTCCACTGAGATCAGCTGCATGAGCTCGATGTGGCGCCCGGACAGCCCGTTGTCGGCGGCGATGGCAAACAGGCGGGCCGTGCGCGGATCGGCCGGCCTGTGGATGGGATGCCCAAGGCCCGCGATCGGCTGTTTCGTCGCCTGATAACGGGCCACGATCTCGCGCGCGCGGTCGCGGGGGTCGGCATCGGGTGCGGCGGACGCAAGCGACTCCTGCAGTGTTCGCGCCGCTTCTTCGATCGAGCCACCGAAACGCGATCCCATGCCAAGGATTCCCGCCGCCACCGCCCCCTGCAGCGACTCGGGCGCTCCGAAGTAGGTGAGGCGCGCCGCGATGGCGCTCGGGGTGAGGCCGTGCTCGACAAGCGTGACGGCGATCGCGTTGAACACCGCTGATTCTTCGGGCGTCGGCAGGCGACCCTTCAGCTCGAGGAAGGCGAAATCTCCCAAGGACGTGTTGCCGATGAGCTCGACCAGGTCGTGGCCCTGGACGACGATGCGATCAGTCGTGCTCCAGCCGAGATTTGACTTGAGGCGTTTTCGGCCCTTCACGCCCCTCTCCCCTGCCCTCTCCCCTGCGGGGGGAGGGGGCTTCTCGTCAAGCGCGTTTTGTAGCCGCTCTCGCCGAAAGCGGGCTCCGGGATGAGGTCCACCTTCGCGCGAAAGATCAGCGTGGAGTGAATTGCCTCCTCGATCTCCGCTCGCAGCTTTGCGTCGGCGTCATGCCCATCTACCACCTCGACCTCGACAGGAACCGGCGGCGTCACGCTCACCTCAGAGGTTGTGCGCACGACGCGAGCGCGACCTGTGACACGCGGCCGGAACCTGCCCACCACCGCGAGGATCGCCGACGGGTAAACGTTGACGCCGCGCACGATGAACATATCGTCGCGCCTGCCGATGACGCGCATCCGGAACGTCGTCCGGCCGCATTCGCACGGAGAGCCCTCGATGTGAACGATGTCGCCGCCCAGGAATCGCACGACCGGCATCGCTTCGCGGGTGAGGTGCGTATAGACGAGCTCACCAAGCGCGCCGGCCTCGATCGTCATCGGCTCGCGAGAGTCCGGATCGACGAGCTCAACCCAGACGTGGCCGCCTCCGCAGAAGTGCATCCCCTGTTGCTGGGGGCACTCCCCGAACAATGAGGGCGCAACGTCGCCAATGCCCATGACCTCCGTGACGGTGACGTCCAGTGCATCCTGGATGTGGTCGCGGATCGTGGGGATGCCGCCACCGGGCTCGCCGCCGGTGACGATATGCGTGAGCGCCATTCCTTTGGATCCCGCCATCTCCGGCTTGTTCGCAAGGTACTGAGCGAAGGACGGCGTCGAGAGCAGCGTGTCGGCCAGGCCGGCCTTCAATCCGAAGATGACGCGGTCCGTGTCACCCGGCGCCACGGGTACCGACCTGCATCCGATACGCGACAGCACGAAGTGGGTGTGACCGGCCACGAACGGCCCGGCGCCAAAAGTCGTGAGCACGCTGTTGTCTTCGTGAATGCCGGTCGCGAAGTAGGTGCGGGTACCCACCGTCGTCCACATCTCCATGTCGGCGCGTGTGAGGGCGAGGACGCTCGGAGCCCCCGTCGTGCCACTGGTCTGGTAGACGCGCTTGACCATCTCGGGCGCCACGCAGAGATTGCTCCCAAATGGAGGTTTTTCATCGACCGCACCCTTTAGCTCGTCCTTGGTGCTGAAGGGGAGGCGGGCGATCTCATTCAGCGTCAGGTTCGGCTGGGTGATGCCGGCATCGCGGAACTTGCGCTTATAGAAGGGAGACCTGTCCACCAGGTGGCGGAACTGCTTTTCCCACGCTTCCGATGCGCGAGCGAAGGCTTCGCTGTGAGTCTCAGTCTCGACCTCGCGGTCCCAGATCGAGTCCTGCCTCATGCGACCGACGGCCCGTCTGGCATCTGGCTCGGATCGAGCCAGGTCCGAAGATGCGCCTCGGCGACCCGGCGCGCTCCCGACAGCGGGCCCAGTGGGTCCTCGAGGCTCGCGAGGGTCAACTCGCGCACGCGCTTCTCGACCGCGGCGACGGCTTCAGCAGCGGTCTGAAGTCCGTCCGTGATGTACCCGATAGTGGCGCCCGAGTTGGTGACGAAGTCGGCCAGCGCCGGGATCCCGCGCTCTCTCAGCACCTCCAGGGCTTGGGCCGTGTACGGCACGTTCGCTCCAGGCGCCACGACCCGCGCGCTCAGTGCGCGCGCTCGTGTCTCATCGATGACCCCGATGCGGGCGCCGGGCACGATGACGTCAGCATCGACGTTGAACAGGTCGGCGGCGGGCCCGACGACAGCACCCAGGTGGTCTACCAGGCGGTCGCCGTACCGGGCTCGCAGATCCAGGAGTTCGTCGACGCCGAAGCCGACCGGGCGCCGGACGCTGCCGTGAATTGTCGAAAACGCCACGAGCCGGGCTCCACGCTTCGCCATCTCCACGGCGGTGGCGCCGCCGACCTTGCCGAACCCCTCGATGGCGACGGTGCGTCCTTGGAGCCCGCCGAGGACTGTCTCAGCCGCGGTCGCGACGCCGAGGCCGGTGAGGTATGCGTCGAGCGGCATGCCCATGTAGTCGGTGTGCATGAGGTCGGCCTGGTCGGTGCCGGGGAGAGAGCGAAAGTCGTCGGGCACGGTGCCGAGGTCGGTTGCGGTCAGGAAGGTCGCCGACTCGACCAGCGGCCGGATCTCGTCCACGTAGCGCCGAACCGGGTCATCACGGTCGGCGGGGACCGCGCGGATAGCGCCCTTGGCGCCGCCGAAGTTGACGCCCAGGACCGCGAACTTGTAGGTCATCGCGCGCGCCAACAGCTGGCTCTCGCGCTCGGTCACATCTGGCGCGAGACGAGTCCCGCCGGCACTCGTCGGGCAGTCGAAGTCGAATGCCACAAACGCGTCGACGGTCTTCAGCCGCAGGGTCTTCATATCCTCCCCTAAGGTTGGCACGATGGAGAGCACGTTGTTGACGAGCG
>WNFD01003786.1_pt1 | contig 15177 bp, 15 predicted proteins | sample 5400491 | NCBI WGS metagenome assembly WNFD01 (sample SAMN13153343, study PRJNA577476) | soil metagenome | isolation source: 120 cm saprolite under Douglas fir tree site 2 hole 2 replicate 2 | place: USA:California | collected 2015-04-18
GCACGCCGGCCACGACGTCCTCGCCCTGCGCGTTGGCCAGGTAGTCGCCGTAGAGCTCTTTCTTGCCGGTGATCGGGTTACGAGTGAACGCGACCCCTGTCCCGGAGGTCGGTCCCATATTGCCGAAGACCATCATCTGGACATTCACGGCGGTGCCGAGGTCATCGGGGATGCGCTCCATTCGGCGGTACGTCTTGGCGCGGTCAGTGTTCCACGACTTGAACACGGCCTCGATCGCGGCCCGCAGCTGCACGACCGGGTCGGAGGGGAACTCGTGCCTGGTCGCGTCCTTATATATGGCCAGGAACCTGGTCACGAGCTTGCGGAGGTCCGCGGGCTTCAGCTCTGGGTCGGTCTTGACGCCCGCGCTCTTCTTGGCCTCGCTCAGGGCGTGCTCGAATTTTTCGCCGTCGATGCCCATCACGGTCTTCCCGAACATCTGGATGAAGCGGCGGCGCGCGTCGAGCGCAAAGCGCTCGTCGGTCGTCAGTGCCGCGAGGCCTTTGGTGGTCTCTTCACTGAGGCCGAGGTTGAGGACCGTGTCCATCATGCCCGGCATCGAGAACTTGGCCCCGGAGCGAACGCTGACCAGCAGGGGATTGTGTGCGTCGCCGAAGTGCTTTCCCGTCTTCCGTTCGAGGGTCCTCAGCGCGGTGGTGGTCTGCTCCCACAGTCCGGGTGGGAACTTGCCTTTGTTGGCGAGGTAGGCGCGGCAGGCTTCGGTGGTGATGGTGAAACCGGGCGGGACCGGCATGCCCGCCTTGGTCATCTCGGCGGCGCCGGCGCCCTTGCCGCCCAGGAGGTCGCGCGGCTCTCCGTGTGCGCTGCGCGCGGCGGCGGATCCCTCCGTGAAGTGGTAGACCCATTTATGCGCGGCCATTGACTGAATAGTTTGAGGGAACCCAGGGGCGCGCCGTGCCGACGCGCCCCTCGACCTATCTACTAGGCGACTTGTTGTTCGGGTTCGTGACCTGCTTCGACCCCCAGGTCGCCGAGGCCCGCGCGGTCGTATAGCCGGCGCAGCGGACGGGGCGCCCACCAGTTCCACTGGCCGAGCAGGCGCATGACCGCCGGCACCACCAGGGCTCGGACGAGCGTCGCGTCGAGGGCGACCGCGATCGCAAGCCCGATGCCGATGGCCTTGATGATGACCACCTCGGCCAAGCCGAAGGCGAGGAACACCGTGACCATGATCGCCGCGGCGCCGGTAATGAGGCGTCCGGTCCTCTCGAGCCCGTGCGCCACCGCAAGCGTGTTGTTGCCGGTGCGGACGTACTCCTCGTGGATGCGGCTGACCAGCAGAACCTCGTAGTCCATCGACAGGCCGAACACGATCGAGAACAGGATCACCGGGATGCTTGGGTCGATCGACTGAGGCGTAAAGCCGAGTAGGCTCGATAGGTGTCCCTGCTGGAAGATCCAGACCAATGCGCCGAACGATGCGCCGATGGACAGGAAATTGAGCAGCACCGCCTTGAAGGGCAGCACCACCGAACCGGTGAGCAAGAACAGGACGAAGAGCGTGACCGCCACCACGAATCCGACCGCTAGCGGAGTGCGGTCGAGGATGAATTTGATGGTGTCGAGGTCCACCGCGGTTTGCCCGCCCACCAGCACTTGGCCGCCGTCGCCCACACCCTGGTCGGCGCGGATCGCCCTGACAATGGCGCGCGACGCATCAGACGTCGCAGGGTTGGCAGTGGTGGCCTGGATCAGGACGATGTGCTTGCCCACCCCGGCGGTGGTGGCGTGGAGAACCCCGGGGATGGCGGCGATGCGCTGCGCGAGGTCCGACTGGGCGCTGATGCGCGCAGGTGTTTGGGGCGAGCCGTCGGGGTAGTTGACAACGACGTTGAACGTCGTCTGGTCCTGGCCGGGGAAGTTGTTGATCATCTGGTCGTAGCCCTGCCGCGCTTCGAGGCGCGTGGGGAGCATGTCCACGTCGCCGTTGGCCAGCCTCAGCTGGACGAATGGCGAAGCCGCGAGCAGGAGGAAACCTGTCGTGGGCAGAAGGACGACCAGCGGGCGGTGCATGACCCATGTCGCCAAGCCGCGCCAGAAACCACCGCCGGTCGGGGCGCCCCGGAAGATCGGGATGCGGAGACGGTTCACGGCGGGTCCGGCAATCGAAAGCAGAGCAGGTAGGAACGTCAGGCCGTACACGACAGCGACCGCAACCACGATCGCGCCCGCCGCTCCCATCGAGGCCAGGAATGTGCCCTGGAAGAAGAGCATCGCGGACAGGCCGACGGCGACTGTGATGCCAGAGAACGTGATCGCCCGACCGGCGGTCGCCATGGTGGTCGCCATCGCATCTTCACGGCTGGCGCCGCGCGCGAGCTCGTCACGGAAGCGGTTCACCACGAACAGCGAGTAGTCGATGGAAACACCGAGGCCGATCAAGGTGACGATGTTGAGCGCGTACTGCGACACGTCCGTGAAACGGTTCAGGAAGAAAGTCCCGGCGAGGCCACCAATGATCGTGAGCACGCCGACGCCGAGCGGAAGGCCGGCGGCCACGAGCGACGCGAAGATGATGACCAGGAGAAGAAGCGTCAGAGGCAGCGTCACAAACTCAGCCCTCTGAAGATCGCTCTCGAGCGTCTTGTTGAAGGCTTCGTTGATGGCGACGAACCCCGTGCCCATCACGGTCAGCGTGTCCGAATGAATCTGCCCGCGAAGCGCGTCGTAGTCCTTGTGCGCCTGCGTGCCTGTCGACTTGAGGTCGACGCTCACCAGTGCCTGGTGGCCGTTCGTCGAAGTGAACGCCTGCGCGACCCGAGCGTTGGGTGCGTTATACGGGGTGATGAGAGAGCTGATGCGAGAGTCGCCCTGGATGGGCGCCAATGCAGCCGTGACAGCGTCCTTGAACGCGGGGTCGCCGACCGACAGGGTCGTGCTCGAGAAGATGAGGACGAAATTCGATGTGGCCGGGCTGCCTGACCTGAGGTCGGATGCGATGAGATTGCCGGCCCGCGCCGACTCGAGGTTGCTTGTCAGCGGCCCACCGCTCGTGAGCGTGCCGCCCATCATCAAGCCCGCAACGGAGATGGCCAGCAGCACGCCGGACCCGGCCAGCGTGGCCCATCGGAACCTGTAGACGAAACGACCCCACCTGGCGAACATTTCTCTATCTCCTTGGTGGGCGCCTAAGCACCCGAACTCGTCGAGTAGACGGCTGACAACGACATGGCGGCGAGGGCGTCGACAGCCTCGTCCGCGTCGAACTCCGGGTCGACCATTTTCTGGACCATGATTCCGAGGATCCCCGCCCAAACCGCGCTCGCGATCGCGCGCGCCGGCGTCGGATCGGCCTCGCGCTCAGCGAGGACCTGGCGCGCGAGATCTTCGACGTGGGCGCGTTCGGTGCGGATGTTTTCGCGGATCCCGGCCCCGATCTCCTTGTCATGGAGGCCGACACCGATCAGCTGGATGTAGAGGGTGTGCGCATCGGGCCGGGTCCTGAGCAGAACCTTGAAGTTCTCAAAGGCCGCCATCGCGCCCTCGGTTCCCTCGGCCGTGTAGACGTCCATCTTCTTGCAGACTTCGAAGAGCACGGCGATGACCAGCTGCTGCTTCGACTTGAAGTAGTAGTGGACGAGGCCCTGGGCTACGCCCGCCTCCTCGGCGATGTCCTTGATCGAGGTGTTCTCGTACCCCTGGCGGCTCAGGACGGCGAAGGCGGCCTGGAGGATCTTTTCTCGGGTATCGCTTGACAACTTTGGACCTTGGCTCCTTGGTGATTCCGGCTCTTGGTTGAATAGTCAACCAAACTTGATTGGTCATTCAATCACATGGACGTGGGCTTGTCAAGCTCCCGGAAGCCTGTAGGTTGTGCGCTGATACCGGTCCGAGGCCAGGAGGCTCCTGAGATGTCAGATCAACCGACCCCTGCCGCCCACAAGAAAGCCTGTCTGTGCGCGATCAAGCCGCTGCGGGGACCGCTCTATGCGGCCACGGGCAAGACGAACACCCAGGGCCAATCCGAGTTCAAGTGCCGTCTGTGCGGCGCCACGGAGTGGCGCTAGCGAGAGACTAGGTCGTGCTCTGAGCCCCTCTCCCTGGCCCTCGCCCCTCCAGGGAGAGGGGAAAGGGCCGGCGGTCGGGGCGGACCGCCGGCATGGAGTTGGGGAAGGGTCCGCCTCGCCCCTCAGGCGGTGAGATTATCGACGTGATCGTTTGAAGACTCGATGATTTCAAACGAAAGGGACCCCCGAAACTTGCGGCGGCCGGCCGTTCAGCGCCCAGGAGATGAGCAGATGACAGAGCCCAGGAAGATCGCCCGCTATGGCTGGATTCCCGACCTTCCGGACGAGCGTGACCACATCTATGCGGCTCCGCCTCAATTCCTGAGCGCGCTTCCCCCCTCGACCGACCTTCGTGCGCTCTGTCCGGGCGTCTACGACCAGGGCATGCTCGGAAGCTGCACGGCGAATGCGATTGGAGGCGCCATCGAGTTCGATCGGATGAAGCAGAAGCTCACCGACTTCGTGCCGTCGCGGCTGTTCATCTATTACAACGAGCGTCTCATCGAGGGCACGGTGAACTCAGACAGCGGCGCTCAGATCCGCGATGGGATCAAGACCGTGGCGAGCCAGGGCGTGTGTCCCGAGCCCGAGTGGCCGTACGACATCACGAAGTTCACGACGAAACCTCCGGCGAAGGCGTACAAGGATGCTGCGACCGACCGCGCCGTTTCATATCAGAGCCTCATCCAGGACTTGAACCAGATGAAGGGATGCCTCGCGTCGGGCTATCCGTTTGTGTTCGGGTTCACCGTCTACGAGAGCTTCGAAAGCGCGGCGGTGGCAAACAGCGGGCATGCGCCGATGCCGGCGCCGAGCGAGCGGGCGATCGGTGGGCATGCGGTTATGGCTGTCGGCTATGAGGACGCGACCCAGTGGTTCCTGGTGCGCAACTCGTGGGGTCGTGGCTGGGGTCGGGCGGGCTACTTCACGCTGCCGTACGCGTACCTCATCCAGTCAGGGCTTTCATCGGACTTCTGGACGATCCGAATCGTCGGCCCTTAGCGACTTAGATCGCGATTGACTCCAACACGCAGAAGACCGTTTCGGTCTCTACCACGCGCTCCAGGCGGAATCCGCTGCCTCCCAGCAGCGAGCGGAACTCTGTTTCGGTGCGCTCAAGACCGCCGTTGCTGACCATCATATTGAGGTCCATCATCAGGGCCTCCAGGTGCTTCCGCTCCACCTGCTCAGGTAATACGCGTTCGATCAGCAGCAGATAGCCTCCGGTTTCAACCGCACTGCGACATCGCTCCAGGATCTTCGCCGCGTACGCATCGTTCCAGTCGTGGATGATCGTTTTCATCACGTACGCGTCTGCGCCCGACGGAACGTGCTCCAGGAAGCTACCGCCGACAAATTTGATCCGATCGGCAAAGCCCGTATCCAGCAGGCGAGCCTTCGCGCGTTCGACGACGGGAGGGAGATCGAACAGCACGCCCCGGTTGTGCAGATGCCGGCGCAGGATCTCTTCCAGCAGCGTTCCGTTGCCGCCTCCGATGTCTGCGAGCGTCGGGAAACGCGAGAAGTCGTACGCGTCCGCGATAGCCGCTATCACCGGGCCGGTGTTCGCGGACATCGCCGCATCGAAAAGCGCTCCTTCTGCGGGATGGCTCACATAGAAATCCCAGTCGTGCATCCCGTGCACGTGGTCGAACGCGATCTCGCCAGTCAGCACGGAGTGATCCATGTGCGCCCAAGTTCGAGCGTGGAGCTCGGAGTTGAAGAGGCGCGCGGCCGGACCCAGCTTGTCCGCGCGCAGCTGCTCGCCGAGGGGGGTAACACCAAAGTGTCCGGGCGGCGCCTCGACCAGAACCTCCATGGCCACAAGGGCCCGGAGCAGCCGCCGGAGGGACTGCTCATCCGCGCCGCACTCGGCCGCGAGGTCAGCTGCCGTTTTGGGCCCGGCGGCCAAGCGCTCAGGAATCTGCAGCTCGGCTGCGACTCCGACACATCGCGACTGCCGGTAGGCGCCGATCAAGCGATTCATAGCCGTGCGGGCGTCTCTCGCTTGCATGGGGTGATCTTATCGGTGCGTCGGCACAAGAACTGCGAAGAATCCGGGCGGGTAGACTCGCATCTTCATGGCCCTGGAACTGGCCGGCGCCGCCGGCTTGCTGGCGGCGCTCCTGGTCGCGGCGATCGCGATGGGACTCATCGGACGGCGGAGGCGCAGCTTGCGCGTATTCCTGGCGTGGATCGGACCTCTGTACTCGCTGGGCATCCTCGCCTATTTCCTGTTCGAGGGAGCGGGGAGCGAGTGCGACGGCACGGGCGCGACCTTCCACTGCTGGGAGATCTCATACGCGTCCACCTGGGGGCTCCAGGGATCGGTGATGGTGGCCCTGCTGGTGCTGCTGTCGTTAGCGCCGCTACTGTCGGTGCGGCTGCGTTGGCGGGCGCCCGCGGTGGTGGCCGCGATCGCGATGCCACTCGTGTTCGCGATCTACCTGCCCGGGCTGTGGCCGTGGGCCCCGGCGTGGGCTGCCGCGCTAGGCGCCGCCATCGCTGGCCCGCCGTCGCGCGAGCCGCGCGCGAAGGAGACGGCGGCCCTTAAGGTCTAGCGAGATGAAATGGCTCTTCGGCGACAAGGACAAGAAGAAGCCCGCGGGTCAAGGGGCCCTTGATCAGCTCACCCTTCAGCAGCTGGCTCAAGCGGGTGGGAATCTCGAGAAACCTACAGAGGTCGTCAATTACCTCTATCTACCCACCCAGGAGCTGGCACAACAAGCCGGCGCCGAGTTGCGACAAGCAGGTTACTCGGTGGAGGTCCGCCCCGCGGCTACGGGATCCAACTGGCTCGCCCTGGCGAGAATCGATCTAGTGCCTAGCGCCCAGAACATCCAGCTGCTTCGAGATCGGTTCGAGGCCCTGGCTGCGAGGTCTGGCGGCGATTACGACGGCTGGGAGGCCGCGGTCACCAAGTAAGGCACCCGATAATTTGCGTCATGCATGACTCCAAAACGACCCGTTCCGCCCGCCTGGCCGACCAATTCGAGGCGGCGCAGGAGAGCTTCATCCGCCTGGTCGAGTCGCTGACCGTCGAGCACTGGCGCATGAGGGGGAAGAACACGCCCGAGCTGCGCATCAACAACGAGGACGAGAGCCGTGCGGTAGGTGTGATCGCCCACCACGTGGCGGTGAACCAGGACTGGATCATGAGCCGGATCAAGGCGATCATCGACGACAAGCCAACGCCGCCGGTCGACTTCACGGAGATCAATGCCCGGCACGCCAATGAGCATGCTCACGCGACCAGGGCGGAGGTCCTGGCCTTGCTGCGGGAAAGCAAACCGCGGCTCGGCAAGGAGATTCGGGCCATCGCGGACGACCAGCTCGAGAAAGAGCGCCAGCTGCCGTCGGGGACGATGACCGTGCAGCAGCGCATCGAGCGCGTGCTGATCGGCCACATGAAGTCGCACCAGGCTTCGATCGAAGCCACGATCGGTTAGGCGGCAACAAGCTCGGCGCCGTGACCGGGCCGTGGACGCGTGACGAGACGAGCGCGTCCGGCCAGGTATTCGAGTTTCGATTGTGGGCGGCGCTGACGGAACAATCGCGCGGGCAGCTCCACGTCTTCTTGCCGCTCGCTGACCGCGGCGTTGACGCCCTCGTCCACCGACTCACCGACGGCGTGTACCTACCGATTCAGGCGAAGAGCCGATCGACGTTGATGGACGGCGAGGTCCATCTGGTGATCCTGGCCGACAGCCTCACTCATGACGAGCTGCTGATCGTGGCGGGCCAACTCGTCGATGGAGGCCTGGGACCGACGATGCTAGTCGTGCCGGTCGGCGAGTTCAAGCGGCTTGCCTACCTCTCAACCGACCAGGGCAAGCCGATCTACTCCGCGGAATTCGGGATGCGGCCGCGGTCCGACAGCCGTTGGTTGCCATGGCTCACGCCTTCGGAACGTCTGGTGGAGCGATTAGGTGTCCCGGTGGAACTTGCGCGAGAGGTTCTGGTTGAGTTTGGCCCCGAGTGGCGAAGCGATCTGGGGTTTCTCGGCGAGGCGGAGGTCATCAGGCGTTTGGCCGAAGCGGGGGAGCTAAACCTTTTCCGCCCGTTTCCGGATAGCGAAACGGCCGAGATCGCGGTGCTCCACCTCCTCAGCCGCCGCGTAAATGGCCTTCAGGTCAAAACGGTTGACATCGACCAGGCCAAGCTCCGCGCCACCGTCAATGTCTATGCGCCGAGCTTCCGCCCGTCGCCGACGACGTACGTCGTCGTCCTCGGTTGGCTTCGCGACGAGGCGCGCTTCCATGAGACGTGCCTGCTGATCCCTTCTGAAGGGCTGCTTGATTTCGCCCACGATGACGGCGGTGGACACCTCGAGTTCGAGTTCCACGCGGGCACGACGAGTCAGGTTGGTCCGGACAAATACCGGATCGAACTAGGCGAGCTGCGAAGCCAGGTGATATCGACAATCGAATCTGATACGTAATCCAGATCTAGATTAACTTCGGAACTTCGCCCTAAGACTCACTCAAGTCGAGCGGCTCAGCAACTCGCGCACGATCTCGGCCTCGTGTGCCAGCGACGCGAAATGTCCTTCGTTGTGCCAGACGCGCAGGTCGACGCTTTTCAAACGAGCCGCAGCTCGCTTCGCGGCCGTAAGCGGAGCGTTCATGTCGTTGTCGCCATGCCACCACGTGACGGTCGATCGGATCCGCCCCGGGTCGAAGTCCCAAGGGCGGTGCAGGGCCATTGATTCGTCCGCCCAGCCCTCGGCGCCCTGACGAAGGGCTTCGGCGGTGGTAGCCCGATTGATCCGCTGCCAGGCAGGGTCGGCCATGATGGCGCGATCCTCGGCCGGCGCGTCGGAGAGGACCCCGGCCATGCCTTCATCGCCGAGAAGTCGGACGCGAACCTGAGCCAGCAGCTCGTGCAATGCATCCCATCCGCGCTCGGCGGCCGCGTAGCCGGCGGCGTTCACCCCGACCAGGCGATCAACCTCATCCGGTTCGAGCGGCGACGCACCCACGATCACTGAGACGGCGGTGATGCGGCCCGGGTGCTTCGCTGCTACCGCCAACGCGTGAGGGCCGCCGCCACTTGTCCCCATCACCGGCACACGGTCGAGCTGGTGATGGTCGAGCAGGACCGCGAGGTCGTCGGCGATGTCGGCCACCCCGCGCCCTGGCAGCCGAGTCGATCCGCCATAACCCGGCCGGTCGCCCATCAGGTAACGAACCCCGAGGCCACGCAGGATGCTGGGGTCGGGGTGCCGGTAGAGCCTTGACCCGGGGGTGCCCTGAAGCCGAAGGACAGGAGTGCCGCCGCGTTCGCCCCACCAGCGCCAGGCCAGGGTGCGACCACCCCGTCGTTGGAGCTCGCCGTCTTCGTACATCACGCCGTCTTCGGTCAGTGGCATCTAAGAGAATTCTCAGACGAGCTTTTGAAGCGTGACGGCAAGGTCCGCAATGGCCACTCGTTCTTGCTGGGTGGAGTCGCGCTGGCGGATGGTCACCGCTTTGTCGTTTAGCGTGTCGAAGTCGATCGTGACGCAAAAGGGCGTGCCGATCTCGTCCTGACGCCGGTAGCGGCGGCCGATGTTGCCACCGGTTTGGTCGTACTCCACGCGGAACTGCCCCTGCAGCGATGACTGGACCTCCCGCGCGACCTTGATCAGGTCTTCTTTCTTCGACAGCGGGACCACCGCCACCTGCACCGGCGCCACGTTCGGGTGCAGATGGAGCACCACCCGTGGTTCGTTGTTGACGACGTCCTCGTCGTACGCGTCGACAAGCAACGTGATGAAGATCCGTTCCACGCTCACCGCGGGCTCGATCACCCACGGCAGATAGCGGTCGTTCGTCTCGGGGTCCAGGTAGGTCAGGTCCACCTTCGAGTACTCCTGGTGGACGCGCAGATCGAAGTCGGTGCGGTCCGCCACCCCCTCGAGCTCCCCCCACCCAAAAGGAAAGTCGTACTCGATGTCGGTCGTCTGCTTCGAGTAGTGCGACAGCGATTCCTTAGGGTGGTCGTAATAACGCAGTCGATCTTTGCTCAGGCCCAGGTCTTCCACGTACCAGCGCAACCGTTCCTCGCGCCAGTAGTGGAACCACTGGTCGTCCTCCCCCGGCTTCACGAAATACTCCATCTCCATCAGCTCGAACTCGCGCACGCGGAAGACGAAGTTCCCCGGTGTGATTTCGTTGCGGAACGCCTTTCCCTGCTGGGCGATACCGAATGGGACCCGAACCCGCGTCGAGTTGATGACGTTCTTGAAATCGACGAACATGCCCTGCGCCGTCTCGGGCCGGAGATAGACCTCGGACGAGGTGTCCTCCACCGGGCCCACGTGGGTCTTGAACATCAGGTTGAACATTCGGGGCTCGTCCAGCGGCCCTCCACACTCGGGACACCTGTCGCCCTTGACGTGATCCGCGCGCCAGCGCTTCTTGCACGTGCCCAAGCACTGGCGGAGCGGGTCGACGAAGTTGGTGAGGTGGCCCGACGCGGCCCACACCTCCGAAGGCATGATCAGCGTTGACTCGAGGCCCACGACGTCGTCGCGCAGCTCCACCATGTGGCGCCACCACAGGTCGCGGATCGCTCGCTTCATCGCGACCCCGTAGGGTCCGTAGTCGTAGAAGCCCGACACGCCGCCGTAGATCTCGCTCGACGGGAAGATGAAGCCACGGCGCTTGGCTAGCGCCACGACCCTTTCCATCAACTGATCGCGAGGGACCGTCACGCTAGCTCCTTGCGCCCCACCCGGCGAGCCCGCTTCGCGGGCTGGCCGACCTCCCCGCGTGGCGGGGAGGTGAATGACTTCTCCATCAGCTGGTCGCGAGGTACGGTCAACCTAGCTCCTTACTCCCCACCCGGCGCGGCCGCTGCGCGGCCGGGCCGACCTCCGCACACGGTGGGGAGGCGAAAAGCCAATCAGGGTCACCCTTGTTGAAGGACTGAGAGGATGTTGCCCGCCGGGTCCTTGAACCAGGCTATGTCCGGCCCTCCACCAGTCGCTGCACCGCGGGCGATACCGCGCGCGTCGGTCAGCTTCCCGTAGTGCTCGAACTTGACGCCGGCGGCGATCAATTGATCGACCGCTCGGTCGATGTCGTCGACCGGGAAGTTGAGGATCGTATACGTCGCCGGAACATGGTCGGGCTTGGAGTACACGAAGGTGGGGTTGCCTCCGGCGATTTTCAGGCGCAGGCCTTGAGGGCCTTGATCCACGTCAAGCCCGAGGGTCTCGCCATAGAACTTCTTCGCCGCCTCGAGGTCAGTTACCGCAAAACCGCTGAACGCTTTGGTGTCTTTGAACATCAAACCCCCCTCATCTGGTGAAGGAACTGTAGCGACTTCAGGCGCCGGTCCAGGTGATGCTCCAACTGCACCGTCAGCACCCTCTCCACCGCATCCATCAACTCCCCATCCAGCTTCAGGCGCCGATAGGTGGCCAGGTCGCCGCTCGCCATCAACCGCAGCACCTTGATCGCGGAGAGGGGGACTATAGGGGGCGAGGCCAGCGGGGCAGCGCAGTCGTCGCAGAGGAACCCGCCCGCTGTCGCGCTGAACACCGCCGGCTTCGCCGGCAGCGCCATTCCACACGACGCGCACTCCATGAGCTGCGGCGCGTACCCGAGGAGGTCGAGAGCGGCCATCAAGAAGTACGCCGACGCGCGGCGCGGATCGGTCTCGCGCGCGAGCTCGTCGAGCGCCATCACGGTCAGCTCGTACACCCCGTCGACCGGGTGCCGGTCTTCGCACACCCTCTCCGCCAGCTCCGCGATCAACGCCGCGTGCGACATGCGCTCGACGTCTCCGGTGATGCGCTCGCCTGGCATCCTCTGCACCTGGGCCACGACGTCGAGGTCGCCACGGCCCTTGGCCAGCAGCACGTCCACGTGTCCGTACAGCTCGAGTGACGGGCCTAGCTTGCTCTCCGGTCGGCGCACCCCCTTCGCGATCGCCCCCACCTTGCCATGGGTGCGCGTGAGCAGCGTAAAGATGCGGTCCGCCTCGCCGTAGTCGAGCTTGCGGAGCACGACCGCCCGGTCACGATATGTGGCCAGTCGGTTCCTCCATGTCGCTTGTATCCTGCGCGTCCGCACGGCCGTCCGACTGCGCCGGATGCGCGAAGCCCGACGCAGCGAGCGCTTCCTCCGGCCATTGCTGGTCTGACTTCAAGCGCACGATCTCGATGCGGCGACCTTTCACTCTCTCCACGGTCCACAGCGCCCGCCCTCCCCGAAAGGAATCGCCGGCCACAGCGATCTTGCCGAGCATCGCGTGAACGTACCCCCCGACCGAGTCGTAGTCGCCCGATTCCTCGATCGCGAGCCCGAGTCGTGAGTTGAGCTCCTCGAGGGGAAAGCCCGCATCGACGCGGGCCTCGTGGTCGTTGAGGATCGTCAGCATGTCCTCCTCGCCGGAGTCGTACTCGTCGCGGATCTCGCCCACGATCTCCTCGAGCAAGTCCTCCATGGTGACGAGACCGGCGGTGCCGCCGTACTCGTCGACCACGATCATCATGTGGACCTTCTCGGTCCGCATCTCGAGCAGCAGCTCGTCCACCTTCTTCTGCTCGGGTGTGAACCGGATCGGACGCAGGATCTTGTCGATATCGAACTTCTGGGCGCTGCTGAGCGTGTAGTAAAGGAGCAGGTCCTTGGCGTGGACCAGGCCGATGATGTGGTCGAGGTCTTCTTCGTAGACGGGGGTCCTCGTGTGCCGATGCTCCTTGAAGATCTTGACGATGTCTTTGAGCGTCGACGTCTTCTCAATGGCCACGATGTCGGTGCGCGGGATCATGATCTCGCGCACGGTCTTGTCGCCGATCTCGATGATCCCGTGGATCATCTGGTGCTCCTGCTCTTCGATCACGCCGGCTTCCTCGGAGACGTGGAGAAGGGTCAGAAGCTCTTCTTCGGTGAGGAACGGGGCCCGCGCGGCGCGGCCGCCGGTGAGGGCGCGGGAGATGATCGTGACCGCCCACAGGATCGGGCCGAGGAAGCTCGCGAGCCTGTCGACCGGGCCCGCGGTGGCCAGCGCCACGCGCTCTGCGTAGCGGATCGCGAGGGTTTTCGGCGTGACCTCGGCGGCGATCAAGAGCACGACCGAGAGCACGAAGGACACCAGGAGCGCGAGCCACAAACGGGCCACGCCGGGGACCCCCCACGCAGTGAACAGCGCATCCGTGAGGAGCGTGGTCGAGGTCGAGGCGACGATGAGCGCCAGCGTGTTTGTGAAGAGGACGGTGGAGAGGTAGCGGTTCGGGTCGGATCGCAGCTTCTGCAGGATCGCCGCAGACTTGCTCCCTTGCTCGGCCAGGAATCGAACGCGCAACCGTCCGACCGAGGTGAGCGCGGTCTCGGTGCCGGCCGCCAGCGCGGCCGCCACGAAGCAGACGACCAAGACGATGACTTCGATCCATTCCTGTGCGTTCATCAGGAAGGGCTAACTGAAGAGCTCGCTGACGCTCCGGTTCTCGTGTACCCGGATGATCGCCTCGGCGAGCAAAGGCGCAACTGAAAGGACCGTCACCAGCTTGGGGTCGAGCTTCTCAGGGGAGATCGGCACGGAATCCGTGACGATCACCTTTTCGATATTGGCCCTCTTCAGCCGCTCCACCGCGTCCCCGGTGAGGACCGGGTGGGTGGCCGCGATGAGGACGCGCCGAGCCCCCTGGTTGTGCAGAGCCTGCGCCAGCTTGGAGATGGTGCCGCCGGTGGTGATGATGTCTTCCACAACCACGCAATCGCGGCCCTTCACGTCACCGGAAACCGCGATCACCTCGACCTCGTCATCGCTTGAGCGCCGCTTGTAGCCGAACGCGATGGGCGCCTGGAGCTGGTTGGCGACCGCTTCGGCTCGGCGCCCTCCACCCGCGTCGGGGGCGACGACCGTGAGGTGCTGCAGCTGCAGCGTGAGCAGGTACTCGGCAATGATCCGGTGCGGCGAGAGGTGGTCGGTCGGCACATCGAAGAAGCCTTCGATGGCCTCGGCGTGGAGGTCGAGCAAGAGCAGCCGGTCCGCGCCCGCGAGCGTGATGAAGTTGGCGACCAGCTTCGCGGAGATGGGTTCGCGGGGCTGGGTCTTGCGCTCTTTGCGCGCGTAGCCGTAATAGGGGACGACGGCGGTCACCCTACCGGCCGAGGCGCGTCTCAACGCGTCGAGGATGATGAACAGCTCCATCAGGTGCTCGTTCACGGGCGGAGAGGTGGGCTGGATGACGAACACGTCGTGCCCGCGCATCGAGTCCTCGATCTTGACGTTGATCTCGCCATCGGGGAAGCGGCGGAGGCGGGGGTCGGTGAGCGGGACGTCGAGCTTGTCCGAGATGCGCTGCGCCAGCTCGGGGTTGGCGCTGCCTGCGATCAGCTTGAGGGCGCCCCACGGTGAGGCCTCCTCTCCCGTGAACTCGACCGCGGTCGTCAATCTGCCGATCACGATTTTCTCCGTACCACCCTAGCTGGAACTCCGACCGCTGTCGCGCCGTCCGGGACGTCTTTGGTGACCACTGAGCCCGCCCCCGTTCGCGAGCCTTTACCAAGTTTGACCGGAGCGACCAGCATCGTGTCCACCCCCACGAATGCGCCATCTCCGATCTCAGTGCGGTTCTTGTTCACGCCGTCGAAGTTGGCCGTGATCGTGCCTGCGCCGATGTTGGCATCCTCGCCGAGGTCGGTGTCCCCGAGGTAGGAGACGTGCGGCACCTTGCTGTTTCTTCCCACCCTGGTCCTCACAAGCTCCGCGAAGCTGCCTATGTGGACGTCTTCGGCGATCTCCGTGCCCGGCCGGATCTTCACGAACGGACCGCAATCCGAGCGATCGCCGATCCTCGCGTCCTCTATGTGCGCGTGTGGGCCGATGTGGCAGTCGCGCCCGATCTTCGTGTCGCCCTTGATGACCGAGAAGGGCTCGATGGTCGTGTCCTGGCCGACGGTGACGTTCGCGTCGATGAATGTGGAGCTCGGATCGACGATGGTGACGCCCCCCACCATCAAGAGGTCCAGGATTCGGCGCTGCAGGACGCCCGTGGCGGTGGCCAGGCGGATACGGTCCTTGATGCCCATCGCCTCGTTGGGATCCGCAAGCCGCACGACGTTGACCGGCTGCAGGTCGAGAAAGATATCGGTGAGGTAGTACTCGGCGGCGTTGTTGTCGTTCGATATTCGCCCAAGCGCTTCTTTCAGGC
>WNFD01011010.1_pt1 | contig 15171 bp, 15 predicted proteins | sample 5400491 | NCBI WGS metagenome assembly WNFD01 (sample SAMN13153343, study PRJNA577476) | soil metagenome | isolation source: 120 cm saprolite under Douglas fir tree site 2 hole 2 replicate 2 | place: USA:California | collected 2015-04-18
GGACCGCGCTGACCTTCTCGGTCATCGGCTTCGTCAACAGCTTCCCCTTGCTGCTTGCTCTCGCGTTCGCCTCGGGCCTCGGCTCTGGCGCGTTCCATCCCCTCGGCGCGCTGGACGTGCGCGCGCTCCTGGCCACGGCGCGCCGCAGCCTCGGCATGTCGGTCTACGTCACGGCCGGGACGGTCGGCGTGGCAGCCGGTCCGCTGATCGGGATCCTGCTGTTCGGTTGGCTTGGCATCCACGGCACGGGGCTGCTCGTCATCCCGGGCCTTGTCACGGGCGGGTATCTCCTGTGGCGCATGCGGCGGAAGGCGACCGCAGCGACCGCTGCGATCCGCCACGCGGCCGCTTCGTCGCACGCGGTGCCTGTCTTCGCCCTGGCGGTCGTGATCGGGGTGATGATGTCGCGCAGCTGGACGGTCAACGTGTTCCAGGCCTTCACCCCGACGTGGTACCGGGAGCTGGGTTACGGACCTCAGTTCTACGGTCCGCTCGCCACGACGCTGGTGCTGGCGAGCGCAGTCGGGACGGTGGGCTGCGGCTCACTCGCCGATCGCTACGGAAGGCGGACCGTGATCCTGGCCACCCTCGTCCTCACCGTGCCGGCGGTGCTGCTCTACACGCTCTACCCAGGCCCGTGGGCGTTCGCCACCGCCATCCTCATCGGATTTCTCGCCGCGTCCACCGCGCCGCTGCTGCTGCTGATGGCGCAGCAGCTGATGTCGGCGCGCGCCGGCCTCGCGTCCGGCCTCGTCATGGGGCTCGGCTTCGTGACCGGAGCCATCGGCGTTCCGATCAACGGCGCCATCGGCGACGCGATAGGGCTGCAGAAATCGCTGATGACACACGTGATCCTCGTCATCGTCACCATCGGCATCGCGTGGTTCTTGCCGCGCGAATCGGAGATCGAGCGCTACGCGGTCCGGCAGGAACCGCTTCGCACCGCGAGCGAGCAGGCATAGCGCCGTGATCATGACCACCGACGACCAGATCGAGATCGACGTCCACGACGACGCCGCCGCTCTCGCGCGTGTGCTCTCGCTGCCCGTTTCGGCCCGGCTCGAGGCCCTCGCGGAGATGAACGGCATCTCCGCCTTCGACAAGACTGCCATGGACCGGCTCCGTCAGACGCACGAACGCGGCGATGGGTTTCGGGTCAACGTCGACGACCCGCGTTACGCGCCCGCGCTGCAGCGCCTTGTCGAGGCGGACGCTTGGGGCCAGCTGCGGCACGAGCTTGCGCGGGCCTGGGAGTACCAGCGGTCGGTGCTGCCGGGCATCCGCCATCCGGGTCATATCGACGTCACGCTGACGCTCGGCAATCCTGACGACCCGGTGTTCACCGAGCGGACGCTGGGTTATTACGGGATGGGCGCGACGCCGGGCACGATCTGGTTGGTCGCATGGCCGACCGATTACAACTTGAGCCGCATCGGGGCGTGCGGCGTGCACGAGCTGGCGCACAACCTACGCACGCCAAACATCGACACCGGATTCAACCTGGCGGAGTGGGTGATCCACGAAGGCCTGGCCGAGGTTTTCACCATCGAGGTGTGCGGCGCCAAATCGACGGGCGCGTGGTATGCGGACGTGACCGGATCGGAGCTCGACGCCGCATTCGAGAAGGTGACCGTCGCATTCGACACCGGCAGCGGTTTTGCCGAGTGGACGCCGTACGTCCTCGGCGACCTGGTCGCCGAGCGGATCGGAGTGCAGCCGGTCGGCGTTCCGCACATGGGCGGCTACGCCGTCGGGCGGCGGATCGTCGAGCGCTACCTGGAGGCGACAGGCCTCAGGGCCGCGCAGGCGATCGTCCGGCCGGTGTCCGAGATTCTTGCTCGCGCGGGAGTAACGACAACCCGATCGCGTAAGCCGTGACAGCGATGGCGAAGAAGCTCGCCATGATCATCGAGCTGAAGTCCTCGTGGTAGTCGAGATAGCTGCCACCGTTGAAACCGGCGCCGAGGATCGCCACCGCGCCGATCACTGCCGTCACGATCGTGGGGCGGTGTTGCGATCGGACGCCGGCACGATCAGCCTGAAGCCGAACAGCACCAGGATCAACCCGAGCCCGGCATGGAGAATGAGAAGTATCGGGCCGTGCAGGATGGCCCACGTCACGCTCTGCACGACGCCTGTGAAGTACTCGGACGGGTTGGCCCCAGGATGGTCGCGCGGCACGGTCACGAACAGGTTCACGGCCATCCCGATCAAGAACTGGACCATCAGGGCGACCAGGGCGCCAAGGTACCCGTAGCGGATCTCGCGCGACATCGGCTCACTACCATCGCATAGGTGCTCAACAAGAGCGTTTACGAGCTCGCGGGCGGAGAGGATGCCTTCCGGCGGCTGGTGTCCCGTTTCTACGTCCGCGTCGCCGACGACCCGGTGCTGCGCGCGGTCTATCCCGAAGAAGACCTATCCGCCGCGACCGAGCGGCTGACCCTGTTCCTCATCCAGTACTGGGGTGGCCCCGCGACTTACAGCGAGCGGCGCGGGCATCCCCGACTGCGTATGCGCCACCAGCCCTTCCCGATCGGACAGCGCGAGCGCGACGCGTGGCTGCGCCAGATGACGGCCGCCGTCGAGTCGATGGAGTTCGAACCCGCTGTGCGCAAGGCGCTGCTCGACTACTTCGAGACCGCGTCCACCGCGATGATCAACCAGCCGGCTCTGCCCTCGGAGTAGCCACCGCAGGGGCTGCAGGCTCGGGCCTCACCAGGTCTTGCGCGATGACGGGCGCGTCCTCGTGGTCGATCAACGCACCGTTGCCCGAGCTCTTGGTTCGCCGCAAAGCGGCCCGCAGTCGCGGGATCTCCTCGCGGAGCGGCTGCTCCAGCCAGTCGAAGGCGACGACGCGCTCGTTGACCTCCCAGAAGAGCCCGTTCTGCATCGATTCCATCCGGCTCAGCGCCGCGTCGACGAAATCGGGCGGCGCCGCCGCGATTCCCTCGACCAGCACGAAGGCGATGTCCTTCTGGTCCGACGCCATGGCCCAGCACGTCAGCTTCGCGACGCCCTTGAAAAGACCGTTGAGCCCGATCGGGCGCGCGTTCGGGATCAGGTCCAGCAGGTTGCGGACGAGGAGCTGCGCCAGGCGGAACGACACCTGCGGGTCGCGCACGCGCGCTTCGATCGCGAGGTCCGCGACGTCCTCCGCCGCCGCGCCAAAGATCGCCGGCATCCCCGCTTCATCGAAGTGCCTCCCGTAGCGGAGGAGGTGCGCCGCCGCTTCTACCGCAATGTCACGGCGCCACTCGAGGGCTCCGATCGCAAATCGCCGGTACTCGTTCATGATCCCGGACGCAAAAGTGGGCGCCGAGCGGTTGATCGAGGTGCGGAGGTAGGTGTTGAAGAAGCGGAGGGACAGCTCGGCTGCCTCGGCGTCGCCGGCTTCGATCGCGGCGAGTCCGACGTTGCGCGTCGCCACGGCGATCGCATACACCGCTTCCTTGCGATGGATAGGCGTCAGTCCGACCATGTCGACGAAGCTCGAGAGGACGAGGTAGCCAAACCAGGTCCTGGCGCGATTGACCTCGGCGATGATCTGGTCGGACGCGCCCGGCAGCTCCGCGTGGCCGACCTTGTACCACTCGGCGTCGAGGTTCTTCTTGGCCGGGATGTAGTCGCGGGACAGAAACTGGCCGAGCACTTCGATGCCGAGCACTGCGACCGGGACGTCACCGAGCTGGATCGACGCGAAGGCAATGTCCGTCACCTGCGCGACCGACGTCATCAAAGCGCTCCGAGAGCGCCGCAGGTCGGCCTTCCTACCGGCCCGACGCAGGTCGCGTTTTGCCCTACGCATGATGCCCTGGACCAGGGTCTCGGGCCGCATCACCTCGAAGACGTACAGCACGTACGGAAACAGCAGCGCGAAGTTGACGATGGCGAGCACCTCCGCGACGGCGACGCTGGCCATCGGGACGTAGTTCGGCTTGACCTCGGAGCGGACGAGGAACGTGTAGAGGATCGAGGCGAGCGCAAAGCTCAGCACGAACGCGTTCAACGCATTGCGCGTGAAGATGTCGATGATGCGCGGCGAGTAGCGGGCTGAGGTCGTCTGGATGCCGAACATCACGCCCAGCAGGACGATGCTCAGGGTCACGCCTTCGGCCCCGCCCACCAGGCCGAGCGTGCCTCCGGCGGCGGTTGGGTCGGGAGTGAAGAAGTCGGCGATCGAGCTGTAGCGCAGGGCGTCGAGGACGCCGAAAAGCACCACCAGCATCAGCGCCACGGTCACGAGCGCGAGCCCGGACAGGGTGGCGCTGGCCCAGCCGATCGAGCCGGTTTTGCGCTGGGTTCGATCCTGGGTCACAGCACCCGCGATCCTAATCTTTGCGTCAGTGATTCGAGCCATCGTCTTCGACTTCGACGGCCTGATCCTCGACACCGAAGAGCCGATCTACCGGTCGTGGCTCGAGGTCTACGAGGCCCACGGTGAGGACCTGCCCTTCGAGCGGTGGGTGCAGATCGTCGGCTCCACCCAGGCCGGCTTCCATCCGCAGCACCACCTGGAGGAGCGGCTGGGGCGCCCGCTGCCAAAGGAGGTGCTGGACCGCCGGGTCGGCCGCCGGACCGAGATGATCCTCGCCCAGCGCGTCCTGCCGGGAGTGGCGCAGCGACTCGACGAGGCGCACGAGCTCGGCATGAAGCTCGGCGTGGCGTCGAGCTCGACCGGCGATTGGGTCCGTGGCCACCTCGTACGGCTGGGCATCCTCGACCGCTTCGACTGCCTGCGCTGCCGCGACGACGTCGAACACGCCAAGCCCGAGCCCGACCTCTACATCGCAGTGCTCGATTGCCTCGGTGTCACTCCGGCTGAATCGATCGCCATCGAGGACTCGCCCAACGGCGTGACCGCCGCCAAGCGCGCGGGCATGAGGTGCGTGGCGATTCCCAACAACATCACCGCCCGCCTCGACCTGAGCCAGGCTGACCTCGTCCTCAGCTCGCTGGCCGACGTCACTGTGGCTGACCTCCTGGAGCGGCTGAGCGGGACGCCTTAACCTATTTCACGTGCGCATTGGAGTCCTCACAGGAGGCGGCGACGCGCCCGGCCTCAACGCGGCCATCCGCGCGGTGGCGCGGCGGGCGTTCCAGCTGGGGCACCAGGTGAGCGGCGTGAAGAACGGCTGGGCAGGCTGCCTCGGCGAGGGTCTCATCGAGGAGCTCAAGCCCGCCGACGTCCGCGGCATCCTGCCCCAGGGAGGCACGATCCTCGGCACCTCGCGGACCAACCCCTTGAAGGAGCAGAACGGCATCGACCGCGTGATCAGGGCGCTGCGGCACAACGGGATCGACGCCCTGGTCCCGATCGGCGGCGATGACACGCTGAGCGTCGGGGCGAAGCTGCACGAGGCGGGTTTCCGCACGGTCGGCGTCCCCAAGACAATCGACAACGACCTTTCGGTGACCGAGTTCTGCATCGGCTTCGACACCGCCGTCGGGGTCGTGACCGAGGCGCTCGACCGGCTCCACACGACGGCGTCGGCGCACCACCGGGTGATGGTCGTCGAGGTGATGGGCCGCGACGCGGGCTGGGTGGCGCTGATGGGCGGCGTCGCCGGGGGGGCGGACCTGATCATCATCCCCGAGTTCGAGGTCCCGCTCTCCGAGGTGGTCGCGCATCTCTACCGCCGGCGCGGCGAAGGCAAGCTCTTCAGCATCATCGTGGTCGCCGAAGGCGCCCACATACCGGAGCTCGACCGCGACATGGGCGGGGAGGCGGAGAAGGACGCGTTTGGCCACATCCGCCTTGCCAAGCGCGGCATCGGCGACCTGCTCGCCGGCCGGGTCGAGGGCGAGACCGGCTTCGAGACCCGCGTGACCGTGCTCGGACACCTGCAGCGCGGAGGTTCGCCCTCACCTGTCGACCGCATCTGGGCGACGCGCCTCGGGGTCGCCGCCGTGGAGCTCATCGTCGAAGGTAAGAGCGGGGTGATACCGATCCGGCGCAACGGCGACGTCGAGGTGGTGCCCTTGACCGACGTGATCAAGGAAACCCGTCGCGTGCCCAAGGAGCTGTACGACCTCAGCAAGGTCTTCGAGTAAGAAGGCCGGGCCTGGAGCCCGCCACAAGCCGATGCTCGAGCTGTCCGGCACCGGCGATGACGGCACGACCGGACTGCTGGGCGGCGGCCGCGCGGCCAAGGACGACCCACGCATCGAGGCCTTTGGCACGATCGACGAGGCCTCCAGCGCGCTGGGGCTCGCGCGCGCCCTGGCCACGCACGCGCGCGTCTCTTCCATCTGTGAGGAGCTGCAGCGCGGGCTGTATGCGGTCGGGGCCGAGCTGGGCACGAACCCTGAGGCCGGCAAGACCTTCGTCACGACCGGCGCGGCCGAGGTGGGGCGGCTGGAGCAGCTGATCGGGGAGCTCGAGGCCGAGGTCACGATGCCGGACGGGTTCATCCTGCCCGGCGCCACCCCGGCATCGGGCGCACTCGACCTCGCGCGAGCGATCACGCGGCGCGCGGAACGGCGCTGCGTGACTCTCGAGCGGGCCGGCGGCCTTTCCAACCCGATGGTCCGGCGGTGGCTGAACCGGCTGAGCCTGCTGCTGTTCGTCCTCGGGCGCTATGAGGAAGGCCTCGCCGGACGTCGAGCCCAGCCCGCAAAGAGTGCGCGAGGACCGGAGCACAAGCGGCAACGCACGGATTCGCGCCCCAGTAGCGAAGATGCCCGCGGGGTCGGCGGTTTCCAGGCTAAGCTTCGACCGAGGTGGCCCCAGTAACGTTTGCCGGCCTCGTCATCCTCGCCTTTCTGTTGCTCTACGTCGCCCTGTCCTACCAGCTCTACCGGCGCGCGTTCCTCCCGGCGAAGCCCATCTGGCTCGACGATTTCACCTTCACGCCGTACGAGTTCCAGGCCGATTACGAAGAGGTGGAGCTCACGACCGCGGACGGGATCAACTTCGGCGCCTGGCATTTTCGCCAGCCCGGCTCGCCGCAAACCGTGATCATCTCGGGCGGCCACAAAGGACAGCGCCAGGGAGCGCTTGGGATCGCGGTCGCCCTGTGGCGCAAAGGCTTCAACGTCGTCCTTTACTCGTATCGCGGCATGCCCGGCAGCGACCGCGCGCTGATCACGTTCGGCATCAAAGAGGTGCTGGAGCTTCAGGCGGCGATCGCGTTTGCGCGCAAGCGCATACCCAACGCTCGAATCGGCCTGCTCGGCTACTCGATGGGCGCCGTCGTCTCCCTGCTCGGAGCGGCGGGCGAGCCCGGCGTCCAGGCGCTCGTCCTCGACAGCCCGTTCAGCGAGCTTCGCAGGCTGCTGATCGAGAACGTGCGCAGCGCGACCAAGCTGCCCGGGACGCCCTTTGTCTGGCTGGCCGGTCTGATGTTCCGGTTCCGCACGCGGTGCTCGCTGGCTGCCTGCAGCCCGATCGACGTTCTCAGCTCTCTCGAGCCGCGGCCGCTGTTCTTCATCCACGGCGGATCGGACGCGATCACGAACGTGAACCACAGCCGGCGCCTTTACGACGCGTACCGCGGGCCGCGCGAGATATGGATCGTGCAGGGCGCGCCGCACGCCGGCGCGTACTTCGCCGACAGGCCACTCTACGTCGAGCGAGTGGCCGGATTCTTCGCTCGCCACCTGGGACTGGACGTGAGCAGTCACCTGCGCCTTGTCGAGGAAGAAGAAGTCTCCTAGGCCAGCGTGCTGGACAGAAGAATTCCGTTGGCCCAGTAGCGGCCTGTAGCGCCGGCGGGCAAGAGGTCGTAGGTCCGCTCGCCGGCGTAGGGCACGAGCTCCCAGGTGGTGATCGTCGAGCCGTCCAGGTGATCACCCTTCAGGAGAGTGCCGGCCGCCCGCCCGTCCGCGGTCTTGTGTCCGGGCGAGACCAGCACCTCGCGGCCGTCGGCAAGGATGAGGTGGACCATCATGTGCCCGGCGGGCGCTTCCATGCTCCCGACCTCGACTACCGGCGCGGCGATGCGTGAACCGTCGGCGGCCTGTGTCCAGACCACCATCCCGACGCGGACCTCCGTGACGCGGACCGGTCCACTGGGCGTCGCGATCATCGTGGATGCGGCGAGGCAGATCGGACAGTTCGGCGCGCCGGTCGCGTTGCGTGAGGTGACGGATACGACGCCGTCGACGCGCACCGTCCCGGCCACCATCTCGTACGCCGCGCTACCGGTGCTCGACTGGATGCGGTACTGGAACGAGTACTCGTTGCCTTGAGCCACAAGGGTTAGTGCGCGCAGCAGCTTCCACGCGCGATAGACGGTGAGCTTCTGCGCGTCGGTCAGGTCGCCCGGCGGAAGATGCTCGTGCGCCACGATCGCCGCGTACGACTCGGCGTCGGCCTTGATCTGCGGGTACATCGAGATGGCGTTCGCCTGCTCACCCCCGACCCGGGCGATGGGGTAGAAGTCGGGGTCGCAGTACACCGGCTTGCCGACCGCGTCCATGACGGCGAACTTCAGCTGGGGCGCGCTCAGCGGGCTTCCGACGACCGGTGCCGGGGTGGCCGACCCGCATGCCACAGCGCCAAGCACCATCAACGCAAGGGCGAACTTCATCTCATTGAGAAGACGTGGAAGCCGGAGATTCGTAACGAATGGCGGAACCAAAACCACCCCTCATTCGTATTCAACTGAGATGGGTGACCGCAATGGCGAACCTATAATCGCGGGAGTGGGGGCAGTCGAAACCGTCACCCGTGTTGCGGAGGCGTTTCAGTCCAACGTCGGCCGCGCCATCGTCAACAAGGAAGACGAGATCCGGCTCTGCCTGGTCACCCTCCTGTGCGAGGGACACCTCCTGATCGAAGACGTCCCGGGCGTCGGCAAGACGATGCTCGCCAAGTCGCTGGCCCGCTCCCTCGACTGCACGTTCCGCCGCATCCAGTTCACACCCGACCTCCTGCCTTCTGACGTGACAGGCGTGCGCGCCTACAACCAGAAGACCAACGAGTTCGAGTTTCGGCCGGGGCCGGTCTTCGCGCAGATCCTGCTCGCGGACGAGATCAACCGGGCGAGCCCCAAGACCCAGGCGGCGCTGCTCGAGTCGATGGAGGAGCACCAGGTCACGATCGACGGCGAGACGCACCTCCTGCCCAAGCCTTTCATGGTCATGGCCACCCAGAACCCCGTCGAGTACTCGGGCACTTTCCCGCTGCCCGAGGCGCAGCTCGACCGGTTCCTGATGAAGGTCAGGCTCGGCTATCTCAGCGAGAAAGAAGAGGCGAACCTGCTCAACCAGCACAAGATCGAGTCGCCGATGGACGAGCTCCAGCCGGTCGTGTCGCCGAACGAGCTCAAGGCTGCGCAGACCGCGGTGCGCGAGGTCTTCGTCAAGCCGGAGCTTCGCGACTACATCGCCCGCCTGGTTGGTCGCACCAGGGGCAACCCTGAGGTCGCGCTTGGCGCGAGCACTCGAGGCACGCTCAACCTCTTCCACGCGAGCCAGGCGCTCGCCGCGATCCACGGTCGCAGCTACGTGCTGCCGGACGACATCAAGGCGCTGGCCGAGCCTGTGCTCGCCCACCGCATCATCCTGAGGCCGAACGCAGAGATGCAGGGCCAGAGCGCGGGCAAGCTCGTCGCGGGCCTTCTCGAGCGCGAGCATGTGCCGCAGCTGGCTTACGACGGATAGCGATCGACTAGAGGAGTCCCCATGAGCAAGGTCGCTCTCGCCGGCGCGCTCGCCCTGCTCCTGTTCTTCACGTACCTGACCTCGATCCGTCCGGCGTACGCCTTCGCGTATGGCCTGTGCCTGCTGTTCGTCATCGCGTGGGCGTGGCCGCGGCTGGCGATCCGGGGCGTGACGGTGACGCGCAAGGTCGACCCGGGGACGCCGGTGGTCGGAGAGGCCTACGAGGAGACCTTTGAGGTGCGGCGCAAGGGATGGGTCCCCGCGCCGTGGGTCGAGGTACGCGACCTCAGCCAGCTCTCCGACTACCAGCCCGGCCGCGTCATCTCGCTGGGCAACGAGCTCGTGCGCTGGAAGGCGCGCGGCGTCTATCGAAGGCGAGGCTGGATGGCGCTGGGCCCGACGTCGCTCCGCATGCGCGAGCCGTTCGGCCTTTTCGACCGCGAGATGCGGATCACCCAGCGCACCTCGATCCTGGTCTATCCGCGCGTGCGTCCCGTGCCCGACCTGATGACGCCGAGCGCGCAGCAGGTCGGCAGCTCGACCGCGTTCGGCGCCTGGGCCGATTATCCGCCGGAGACAGGCGGCGTGCGCGACTACAACACCGGCGACAGCTTCGGCCGAATTCACTGGCCGCTATCGGCCAAGCACCAGCGTTTGATGTCAAAGACTTTCGAGCAGCCTCTGACGACCGACCTCTGGATCCTCCTCGACCTGGACCGCGCCGTGCATTTCGGCCAGGACGAGGAGTCGACCGTCGAGTACGCGGTCAGCCTCGCTGCATCGATGGCCTCGCAGGTGCACAGCCGCGGACGCCAGGTCGGCCTGATCGCCAACGACTCGCGCGGCACTGTGCTCGAGCCGCACCGCGCAGTGCGCCAGGACCGCCTCATCCTCGACTACCTGGCGGTGTGCACGGCGGATGGACGCACGCCGCTCACCCAGACGCTCGCGTGGGATCGGATTCGCCGCCTTCCGCGCCGCGCGATCGCCGTCATCACTCCGAGCGCCGATCCGGGTTGGGTGCGCCTCCTCCAGGCGGTGCGCGGAAGGCGGTCGACGCTGATCGTCTTCTACCTCGACGCCGCGAGCTTCGGCGGCCCTGACCAGAACGTCAGCTTCGACCTCGGCCAGGACGTCGACCTTTACGTGGTGCGTCGCGGCGACGACTTCGCGCGATTGGTGAGGACCAGGGATGCGATACGTATCGCCTAGCGGGCGGCTGGCGGGACCCGAGGCGGCATTCGAGGGTGGGGTAACCCGATCCTCAGCCGCGCTGGAACGCGCACGCGAATGGATGGGCGGCGGACGGTTCTGGTCCGCGGTCTTCGTGCTCCTGATCACCATCTCGGTCGCCAAGTCCACGGCGACCGCCCCCTGGGTCGACGGCCTCGCGGTCATCACGCCGATCGCGATCATCGGCGCGGTTTTGCTGACGGTCCTCGCGATCCTGCCGGTCCGGGAGCCGATCGCACTTGGCATCGGCGCCGTGCTCGCGCCCGTTGCTGCGGTCATCGGCGCCTGGCCCCAGCTTCATGCGCGGCATCCGACCGACGTCATCGGGCCGCAGCTCATCGGCACCTGGTGGTCGCGAATCAACGACGGCACCGCGTCCTCGGACCCTTCCTTCTACCTGTTCCTGATCTGCCTTCTGATGTGGGTCGCCGGGGCGTGGCTCGGCTGGTGCGTCCTCCGATGGCGCAAGCCGATGCTCGGCCTGATCCCCGGCGCCGCCGCCTTCGCGACGAACCTCCTGAACTTCCCAGCGGACCAGAACGGCTATACGCTTGCCATGCTCGTCCTCACGCTCGGGCTGCTGTTGTGGACCAACTACACGGGATCCATCGCAAACGCGGCGCGGGCCAGGGTGAAGTTGACCGGGGACGCGCGATGGGACTTCTGGGAGAGCGGCCTTGTCGCGATGGCCGCGCTCATCGTTCTGGGCATCATGCTGCCGCCGCTTTCGACGAGCGACCGGACACTGGACCTCGAATCGGGCGTGTTCACGAGCTGGGCCCAGCTGCAGCAGCGCATCAGCCACCCGGGCATCTTCACCGGCACCGGCGGCGGCACCGGCGTGACCGGCTTCACGGGCGACGTCAAGCTGAGCGGGCCGCTCCAGCGCACGCGCGACGTGGTGTTCATGTACACGGTGCTCGGCGATTACGCCGCGCCCAAATACTTCCGCGGCCTCGACCAGACGCTCACGTCGGGCGGGGAGTGGCGCTACCCCGACGGCGCGGCGGTGCAGGAGGTCATCGCGAAGAACGTTTCGCCCGACTACTGGGAGAACTACGTCAAGCTCGCGGGCGCCACGATCGACGTCAGGGTGCTTCGCCCGCCCATTGGCTACAGGGACGTCATCTTCTATCCCGGCCAGCTCGCCAAGGTCGACCGCGCGACCCTGGCCTCCCAGGTCCTGCCCGGCGCGTTGAATACGATCGACCGCCTCGGCAGCGTTCAGCCTGCCAACTCGTCCGGAGGCTATGCCATCACGGTCGACTACTCGACGGCGACCCAGGCCGAATTGCAGGCCGCGGGGACTGCCTACCCCGGCTGGCTCCAGCCGTACATGGAGCTGCCGCCGTTCGGATACCGCACCCCCGCCGTAGAAAAAAAGGTCCACGACCTGGCGGTCAAGATCGTGACCGATGCCGGAGCGACCACGCCATACGACCAGGCGGCGGCGGTTGAGAACTACCTTCGCGACCCGCGCAACTTCACCTATACGCTCGACGTCCATACGCCGCCCGGGAGGGACCCGCTCGACTACTTCCTGTTCACGTCGCACCGCGGCTACTGCGAGTTCTTCGCCAGCGCCATGGGCGACATGATGCGGTCGCTGAACATCCCGACCCGCCTGGTCAACGGCTTTGGTCCCGGCACGTTTGACGCGAACATCAACAACTTCGTCGTCCGCGGCGAGGATGCCCACACATGGGTCGAGGTCTACTTCCCGACCTATGGGTGGATCCCGTTCGAGCCGACGGCCGATGACCTGGGCATCTATCAGACGATCCCCCGCGGGCAGACCGGCACCAACCCCTGCTTCCGCGACACGGGATGCGACCCGAGCACGATCTCGCCCATTGGAGCCGGCACGGTGACCCCGACCAAGGACCCCCGCGGCACGCGCGACGTCAACGGGGCCGCGCCCTCTTCCGGATTGACGCTCGGCTCGATCAGCGGCGCGACCTTGACCAAGGTCGTGGCCTTCATCGTCGCGTTGATCCTGCTGTTCCTGGTCGCCGCTTCGCGGTATTTGCGTCCGCGCACCGTGATGGCGGTATGGAAACGCATGATCACGCTCGCCAGCCTGGCCGGGGCGGAACGCCGGCCCGGCGAGACTCCTCTCGAGCTCGGCCGGCGCCTGCAGCGGGCGTTTCCCGAGGCCGCCGAGCCAGTGGGAGCGCTTGCGGGCGGGTTCGTCGTCGCCGCGTACGCGCCGCCAGAAGTGGCCAGCACGGCGCGCTCATCGGTGATGGAGGCGTGGGTGGCAGTGCGGCCGATGCTGCTCCGCCGGGTGTTCGCGCGGCTGAGGCCGAGCAGGATCTAGTCTTTTCGCGTGATTGGGGTCGCCGGGCGCACGTACCCGGCGGTGAAAATCGAGATCCTCGCCGACCGGGTGGCGGAGTTCGCCCGCGCGATCGGAGCGGACCCCAGCGAAGGCGTGCCGCCGACTTACGCCGCCGTCTACTCGCTGGGCGTGACCGCCCCGCAGCTCTTCGGCGACGATGAGGCGGCGGTCGATTTCTCGAAACTGCTTCACGCCGAGCAGGAGTTCGAGTGGGAGCGGCAGCCGCGCGTGGGGGAGAGCGTCGTCTCACGCGGTCGTGTCGCGTCCGATGCAAGCCGGCGCGGCATGAGGTTCGTGACCTTCGAGACCGACACCACCGATGAGGGCGGCGCGCCGCTGTGCCGCTCGCGAACTCTGTTCGTGGTTCGCTCATGAGCGAGCGGCGCGTGACCTTCACCCGCGAGCAGATCGCCGCGTACGCCGAGGCGTCGGGCGACCATAACCCGATCCATCTCGACGACGATTTCGCGCGATCGGTGGGCCTGCCTGGCCTGATCGCGCACGGCATGCTGCAGATGGGGATCATGGCGACCATCGCGGCAGAGGCGGCCGGCGGTCCTGACCGTCTGCGCAGGCTTTTTGTCCGCTTTGCGGGCATGGTCGTGCCCGGCGACACGGTGACGTTTCGCGCCGAGCCGGACGGCCGGGGCAAGCTCGACCTGAGCGCCGTCAACCAGCGCGGTGAGTCTGTGCTCACGAAAGCAGCGGCCGATTACGAGGCATGACGCTCGAGTTCTCGCTCACCCCGGAGCAGGAGGAGATCCGCAAGCTGGCGCACCAGTTCGCGGAAAAGGAGATCCGTCCGGTCGCCGCGCACTTCGACGAAACCGAGGAGTTTCCGTACGACGTCGTCAAGAAGGCGCACCGGATGGGTCTCAGTCCCGCGTCTTTCATCCCGGAGGAGTACGGCGGCCAGAGCCTCGACTTCTTGACCGAGCTGATCCTGAACGAGGAGCTCAGCTGGGGCTGCGCCGGCATCGCGGTCTGCATCCAGTCCATGGCGCTGGCCATCGCCGGGATCAGGGCCAGCGGCACCGAGGAGCAGAAGAGGCGCTGGCTGCCCGAGTTCACGGATCCCGACCGACTGGTGCTGGGCGGGCTGGGCCTGACCGAGCCCGACTCAGGCTCGGACGCGCTGGCCATGAAGACGCGAGCCACGCGCGTCGGCGACGGGTACGTGCTCAACGGCACAAAGCAGTTCTGCACGAATGGCGGCATCGCCGATTACCACGTGATCTACGCCAACACGGACCCGTCGAAGGGTCCGGCTGGGATCGCCTCGTTTCTCGTCCCGAAGGACACGCCCGGCCTGCGCATGGGGCGCAAGGAGAAGAAGCTGGGCGTGCGCGCGAGCCACACGGCGCAGGTCATCCTCGAGGACTGCCACGTCCCGCTCGACCACCGGCTCGGGGGCGAGCCCGATGCGGAGAATCCGGGACCGGGCGCGCTGGGCGCGCTGATGACGCTCGAGGCGACACGGCCCGGCGTGGCTGCCGGCGCGCTGGGCATCGCGCGCGCCGCGTACGAGTTCGCGCTCGACTACGCGCAGGATCGCAAGCAGTTCGGCAAGCCGCTCTGGCAGCACGAGGCGGTCGGTTTCAAGCTCGCTGACATGGCGATGAAGATCGACGCGGCGCGCCTCCTGATCTGGCGCGCGGGGTGGATGGCCACACAGGGCCATGCGTTCGAGCGCGCCGAAGGCTCGATGGCGAAGTGCTTCGCCGCCGACGTTGCGATGGAAGTGACCACCGACGCGATCCAGGTGCTCGGCGGTTACGGCTACATCAAGGAGTACCCAGTCGAGAAGTGGTTTCGGGACGCGAAGATCTACCAGATCTGGGAAGGCACCGCCGAAATCCAGCGGCTCGTCATCTCGCGCGCCATCGCCGGGCAGCGCGGCACCATCAAGTTGAGGGGATGAGGAATGTTTGATCTTTCGGGAAGGGTCGCCGTTGTCACCGGTGCGTCGCGCGGGCTTGGCCGCCAGG
>WNFD01005176.1_pt1 | contig 15170 bp, 12 predicted proteins | sample 5400491 | NCBI WGS metagenome assembly WNFD01 (sample SAMN13153343, study PRJNA577476) | soil metagenome | isolation source: 120 cm saprolite under Douglas fir tree site 2 hole 2 replicate 2 | place: USA:California | collected 2015-04-18
ATCTCCTCTAGCGTCGAACAACCGTGAGACCTTGCTCATCCTATCCGAGCAAACGCAAAGCAAGACCTGTCTCTGCGAACGTGCACCTTTTTGCATGCAAAGCGGTGACCTCTGCCGTGCCAATTTTGAGGTCAGAACCCTAGAACCCTTTCCTCATCTAGCTTTTCCGCATTTTGAACGACCCGAAAACGCGCTCGAAAATAACCAGTTTTGATGGCGAGTTGATGGCAAGTTTCTGGCGAACTGTTCGCCCGGAGCCACACGTTCGGGCGATTCGCGTGCGGCGTGGTCCTGCTGTAAGATGCCACTTCTCGCGCCTACATCACATGACTCAAACTCGTGTCCAACGATTACCAGTGGTCAACGGAGTAGAGCTCCACATCCTGGCGAAGAGGGACTGGGGTAGTCTGATTTTTGTTCCAGTGTAGCTTATATTTTGGACTTTTGGCGGGCTTACGGCAATGAAGTGGGTCATCCATCCGGGACCGTCAACCCCCCGTGCATTTATTTCTCTATGGCTGGTTGGTTGGCTGCTGGGCGAAGTATGGGCCATCTACTCGTGGCTCTGGGCTGCCTTTGGGAAGGAGATTGTGACGATTAAGGAAGGCTCTTTGAATGTCAGGCGGGATGTCGGGGAATTTGCGGGCTAGCGGTGTTTTCCCGTCCGACTCCTATTGGGCAAATCTTCGAGAACTAAAGCCTCACTTGTCGTGCTCTTAATGGAAACATCAGACAGCACTTCTACCGTGTCAATTTTGAGGTCAGGAACCTAAAGGCTGAGAGGTTTTTGTTGGTCCCGTTTAGGAGCTAGCGATGGCCATGGTCTCCTATCCAGTTCCGAGGGATGCGGCAGAGGAGATTCGGCGCATTCCTTTTTATCATCCGCGAGCAAAAGAATTGCGAGGTTGAGCGCCTCGATCTCCCTCTGCACCTGCATTATCTCTAGCTGCTTTCGACGCAGTCCTGCGAATAGAGTCTTCAGCTCACATGTTTGATTCGACTTATTCAATGTTCTATCCCGAGGGGGCAGGCTGAGGAACTTCCCCCCGAAACTCCTACCCAATTCCGAACCATGGGGCAGAGAAGATGCGGCACATTCCTTTTTATCATCCGCGAGCAAGAGAATTACGAGGTTGAGCGCCTCGATCTCCCTCTGCACCTGCATTATCTCTAGCTGTTTTCGACGCAGTCCTGCCAATAGAGTCTTCGGGTCACATGTTTGATTCGACTTATTCAATGTTCTATGCCGAGAGGGCAGTTGGCTGAGGAACTCCACCCCGAAACAATCGTCCTTATGATTGCGAACCACCGCCATGACCCCTGAGGGCTTGGAGGTGGGAAACTCAACCTGCATCAGGTCGCCTGGTTTAAGACCAAGCGTAGAGCGAAGGGCCATACCGCTCCCGCTTATTTGGGTGGCATGGCCAGGAACAGTGCTGGTTAACCGTCCATTTGGGATGACGATGCGAACCGGAAGATCGACGCGGTGTCGCGGCCAACGGCGAGTATTAAGAGATGACGACAGCATTTGACTAAACTACTTGGAGTGATCTTAATCCTCGATGTGCCGCCCGCTCCAATTACAAAGGTCTAAGACCCTTGGAGCTTTCCAAGAAGCCGAAGAATTAGTCGCGACGCCAGAACGGAAGCTCAAAACAACACACTTTGGCCTCAGACCGTGCTTGTATTCTCTCACCGGTTGTATCGGAGAATCGCCCTCCGCACGCGGCGTTCCTGTTGCTGCATGCCGTCGCTATCCGCCCGGGCCGACGCCGTCCGCACGCGACACTGGCAGGTGCTGCAGAACTGGCGGGCGTTTCGGCAGATGTTTAATGAGCCGACAGTGCAGAACAGAAATGATGATTGCGCATTTGAGAGAGTAAGTAATGGAGGCAAAGGAATTCGGATCCCCGGACTCGCGACTATTGGTTGCTGCACTGCAGGGGACGAGGAACTGAAACCGAAACCTGCCATAGGCGTCGGGCGTGCGTTCAACCACGCAATCTGGTTAGGTGCAAGGATGCTTCTTATTCGACTGGGACAACTGCACCTGAGATTTGAAATTCTCGGTGGAGTTAAAACACGCCACGAAACCCACTCTCGGATTTCACGGGATCTCCTGGTTCATCGGGCTACTTCGACGGGCTCGCCAGATCATCGCTCTCGATTAACACCCACGTTGTCACCCCGAGAATGGCAGCCCCGCCAATTCCGACTGCAATAGGAGAGTTGAAGACTCCCCCCGCTGCGGCGGCGGCAGCTCCTTTTTTCCTCTTCTTCTTGTCGGTTTGCGGCTCTGACTCCTCCCGAGTCGTCTGTTCCCCCTGGGCCAGTGTCGTGGTACCGGTTTCATCGCTTATCGTGAGATTCCCCTTTCGCGCCGCGATGTGGACCGTACCATCCACGTCTCTAACTTCAAATTCGGTCCACACACTGGCGGCCGGCGAGACGGTAATGTCGCCGGCGCGAGTCGCCAACAATTTCGATGTCGATATGGTTATGCCTCCGTGCTCCAACGTGACGGCCTGGTCTTGATACTGCACCAGCGAGTCATTAAGAACCAAGACAATGGAGCCTGAAGCGTTTATGTTGGCAGCTGAGTCTGCGTTGGTCTGTACCAGGTCGCCGAAAAAGATAGCCGACGACCTCGCGATGCTGCGGCCATTGAGTAATGCGGTTCCGTGGCTGTAAAGCATGGCAGCAGGCCGGTCCGCCGCAAACAAGGCAACCGGAAGAATCAAGACCAACAGGCTGCTCAGAATCTTCAAGTATGGAACCCTCGTCATGGCAAGCACTTCCATCCTTCAGAGATGAACCTGAGTGATCGTAATCCGAATGGCCTTCTTCGTCAATCGCTTCTTGCCACCAGGGCCACCAGGTGGAGTTACTTCCGGAGTCCTTCTTGACCCAAGCCGGGGTTGTGGGAATCCGAGAACCAGTGGCGAGCTTTCTTAAGCTTGAACTTAGTTGGCGAAAAGCTTTTTTGGGCAGGGCGGGAACTGATTACAACCATCGATCCACGCACTGCCACCAGATCAAGCGTAACCATTCATCCAGAAGAGTCTTGGCCCACTGCCGATGAGCCCACCATCGAGTTCCAAATTGCGTGCTGTCTTGAACCGCAGCCACGGAAAAGCTGATTCCCGGGATTTCCTTCTGGAAAATATGAAGAGCTCGGCGGGTGTGAAAATCCGAGGTTACAATCAGTACGCTTTTTGCGCCTTCGCGCGCGAGGCATTGTTCAGCCTCTCGCACCTCATCCTTGGTGGACAGGCCTTCGATCGGACACATGCTGATCGACGCTTTTTGCGGAAGATTTTCAACGTATCTAGCCGCCAGCTGCAGCAGACTGAATTCGTAGACCTGTCCCTCTGCCGGAACATCGAGGACTATCTTGCGAGTGTAGCCTTCCCCTAGCAGCTGCAACGCCCGCGCGGGTCGGTGCTCGGTCTCGCCCGCAAGCACCAGGATCACATCCGAGGTGCGTGGCTGGTCGATTACAAGCATTCGCCCAGCGTTCAGGGCAAATCCGGTGACAAGTCCCAATACCGCCACAGTGATAAGAAGCTCTCTTTTTTTTCGCGCTGGAGTTTTCATTGATTCTTCGAATCCTACTGTACGAATCACCTGTCGCTCGAGTGGGCGAAATGTTCGACCCGATCTGCAGCTCTCGATGTCACCGCAGAAGTGGACATCCTTAGACTGGAGCGGGGCCTACGGCATGCTAGAATCGAAACGATTCATGCGCTTTCGGAAGTTTTCCTTTCAGAATGAAGACGAACCACTCTGCTGCAAACCGTTCCGCCGACCCTCTGAAGAGCAAGATCCAAAAACGAGAAGCCCGCGTCGGGATCATCGGACTAGGCTATGTCGGCCTACCTCTGGCCTTGTTGTACAGCGAACAGAAGTTCCAAGTTACCGGTTTCGACATCGACCAGCGAAAGGTTGATGCTCTAGCGAAAGGCAGTTCCTACATCTACCGTATCAGTTCCGAGGAGATCGCTGCGGCCAAGTCTGCGGGCTTTACGGCCACGTCGGACTACTCGCAGTTAGAAGCGATGGACGCCATCATTATCTGCGTTCCAACGCCACTGAATGAATACCACGAGCCCGATCTCAGCTTTATCACCGACACAACGCACGCCATTGCGCCACATCTGCGGACGGGGCAGCTAGTGGTATTGGAGAGCACGACATACCCCGGTACGACGGAAGAGGTGATGGTCCCAATTCTCGAGTCCGAGAACCGCGAAGGTATGAAGGCCGCGCGTGGCACCACTGTCGATGGCAAGGGATTCTTCGTGGCGTTCTCGCCCGAGCGCGAGGACCCGGGTAATACCACCGTAGCGCGGCGCGACATTCCCAAGGTAGTGGGAGGGTTGAATGCTGAAGCAGCCGAACTCGCCGCCGCACTGTACGGAGCCATCTTCACCCGAACCGTGTCAGTTTCATCACCCGCAGTAGCGGAAATGACCAAGCTTTTGGAGAACATTTACCGCTGCGTGAACATTGCCCTGGTGAACGAACTCAAGTTGCTTTGTCTACGTATGGGTCTCGACATATGGGAGGTCATCAGTGCGGCCTCCACCAAGCCCTTCGGCTTTCACCCTTTTTATCCCGGGCCGGGATTGGGAGGACATTGCATTCCCGTGGATCCGTTTTATCTGTCGTGGAAAGCCAAGGAATTCGATTTTCGGACCCGATTCATCGAGTTGGCGGGTGAGATTAATACGGGTATGCCTTACCACGTGCTGGCTTCCGTGAGTGGGGCGCTCAACCAACACAAGAAATCGGTGAATGGCGCTCGCGTTCTGGTGCTGGGGGTGGCGTACAAGAAAGACATCGACGATTTGCGCGAGTCTCCCGCTCTCACCATCATCGAACTGCTCCAGAAGGACGGGGCGCAGGTCAGCTATCATGATCCCTATTTCCCTTTTATCGGCAAAGGCCGCAAATACGACTTGCAGATGAAGCGAACTGAGTTGGAGAATCTGGGGCAGTATGACTGTGTTCTGATCGTGACCGACCACTCCGATTACGACTATCGCCGCATCGTCCAGGAAGCTCAACTGGTCGTCGATACCCGCAACGCCACTAAAGGGATCGAGAACCCCAAGATCGTCCGTTGTTGACCCCTTTTGAGCCACCCAGACGGCAACAAAACTGTCGAGAATCGGTTTAGCCTCGACAGTACCTTCCTATTTTCTTATGAGAAGGAACTGCAGCGCAAGTGTAAAAACTTTGCGCGTTGGTTTCCATTTTTTAGGGTGAAACCGCATCTAAGCGCATAAGTGGCTGAAACAAAGTAAGTTAGGATGCAGCAAATGCCACAGAAATTGGCCTTGGTCGTGCAGAAATGCTGCTGAAGTATTATATTGGGGTCGGTCTTCCAGCCCTGCTCCGGGTTCGCCACGCTGTCAGTGACTCGAAGAACTTTGACCCTAATCCGGTGTTTTGACGAGGACGGAACCTACCAATGGGATCTGCTGTGCCCCAAAGCGGTCTTTTTTCGCTCCTGCCGGAAAGAAGACCGCCCTGGATCGAATTCACCTTCAGCACCGGCACCCAAGCCTTGGTGGTAGCCCTTTTTCTGTGGGTACGCCTGCTGCACCCTGAAGTTCTATCCACGCCCGAACATGACTATCGTGTGGTCACGTTGGTGAGCACCCCGGTTCCTGTCAATCATCAGCCGCAGCCTCTGCCGAAACCCATAGTCGTGGCTCGTGCCGAGTCTCGGCCGGAGGTGCTGCATGTGCCCGCGGCTGATCCGAAACCGAGAGTCGAGGATGTTCCCGCACCGACGGTCAACATAGCATCCAAAAAGCTGGATCCGATGCCGCCTGCAAATAAGCCAGTCATACCCCGGCAAATGGTGAAGACCAACCTATTTTCCACTGGCAGTTCAGCTACGCCGACGATTGCCAAGGCGCCATCCCAGGTGCAGACCGGAGGATTCGGCGATCCCAACGGGGTCCCTGCGCGAGCCAATGATGGGAAGCGGGTGAACATCGCGCAGCTCGGGTCTTTTGATCTCCCTGCGGGCGGCGGCTATGGCAATGGAACCGGCGGGGCGAAGGGGGTGCGCGGGGTTGTCGCCAGTTCCGGATTTGGCAACGGTGTAACCACCGGTGATAACAGCGGCCAGGTGTCGGCCTCACGGGGAACGGTCCGCCAGGGAGGATTCGGGGATGCTGACGTTCCCGCCCCACCTACTGTCAGATCACGCCCGGCAGAGGCGGCAACCGCGAAGACAATTCCGGCGGAAATCGTTTCCAAACCAGTGCCGATGTATACCGACGAAGCGCGCAGCCTGAAGATTCAAGGAGAAGTGCTGCTCGAGGTGGTATTGGAAGCTTCCGGGAAGCTGCGCATCGTGCGTGTAGTGCGCGGATTAGGACACGGCCTGGACGATGCCGCCGTCCGAGCCGCGGAACAAATCCGATTTAAGCCGGCACTGCGGGATGGCCAACCGGCTGACTCAACAGCGGTTTTGCACATCATTTTTCAGTTGGCATGACGTACTCCCAAAAGGTCCTTATGCGTATTTCGCGGTTGGGTTCGCTCTTGTTCTTCTTCTTCCTGCTGTTGGCTTCAGTTTTGCCAACCTTTTCGCAGGATTCTAATCCTGCTGCGCCGCCGGCTGCCCCCGATTCGGCGACTGTGAGTAAGGTCCCCAACCCCAGTCCTCCGGCCAACCCGTCGTCATTTAACGACGTGCTGGATCGGGTCATCCAGCGCGAGCATCTGTTTCTCGCGCAGATGCGACATATGCGGCCTATGGTAGAGACCTACCTGCAAGACCTCAAGTCTGACAGCGACGGTAACTCGATCCCGGTGAAGGACCAATACTTTCTCGGACGCCTCGAGATGAACGAAGGCCCGGATGACGTATCCTTCGTCGGACAGCCGGGTTTCGGCCATCGGATGCTCAACAAGCTGACGGGGGTTTACTCTATGAGGTTTCTTCCTCTCGGCTTCGCCCAGATGGTAGTCCTTGACACTGACTTTCAAAAACAATATTACAAGTTCACTTTTGTGCGCCGCGAGTTTCTGGGTGAAATTCGTTGTCTCGTTATTGATGTCGAGCCCAGGCAGGGATCAGGAACCGGACGCTTCAAGGGGAGGATGTGGGTCGAGGATCAGGATTACAACGTGGTCCGCTTCAACGGCACGTACTATCCGCATCCCAAGACCAGCTACTACCTGCATTTCGATAGCTGGCGGCTGAACCTGCAGCCCGGCATGTGGCTTCCGGCTTACATTTACAGCGAAGAATCTGACTTGAAGTACATGATGGCAAAATCACTTCACTTCAAGGCTCAGACCCGGCTGTGGGGCTACGATTTGAAAGGCCTGGGGAAGAATGAGGAATTTACGCAAATCCTGGTCGACTCACCCCAGTCGGTGAAAGACCAGAGCGAAGCGGCGGCGGACGCCACTCCCGTGGTCGCGGAGCGGATGTGGGAACGTCAGGCTGAAAACAATGCAGTCGATCGATTGCAGAAGGTTGGATTGCTGGCGCCTTCGGGAGAGGTCGATAAAGTTCTTCAAACCGTCGTCACTAATTTACTCGTGACAAATAATATTGACCTTCAATCCGACGTTCATTGCCGCGTATTACTTACCGCACCTTTGGAATCGCTCACTATCGGCCATACGATCGTTGTCAGCCGCGGCCTGTTGGATGTGCTGCCGGATGAGGCCTCGCTCGCCATGGTCCTGGCGCACGAACTAAGCCATATCGTGCTGGGGCATCAGTTCGACACCAAGCTCGCCTTCAACGACCGCATGTTCTTCCCTGATGAAGAGTCCTTTCACCGGCTGGATTTCAAACGGAGAGCAGCGGACGAGGAAGCCGCCGACACTAAAGCGGTGGAACTGCTCAAGAACTCTCCCTACAAAGACAAATTGGGCACCGCCGGACTATTTCTTAAGGCCTTGCAGCAGCGTGCGCCGGCCTTGCCAAATCTGATTCGGCCGCATCTGGGGAACGGTCTGGCAGCGGGCAAGAGTGTCCGGATGTCCACGTTGCTCGCTTCCGCCCCTCAACTAGAAGAACGGCGAACCGATCAGATTGCAGCGCTTCCTCTGGGGGGACGCATCAAGCTTGATCCCTGGAGCGATCACGTCGACCTGGCGAAGGCTAAGCCGGTGCCGCTGATTTCGGCACGGGAGAAGATGCCGTTTGAGATCACTCCGTTCTTTCCCTATCTGACCAGATTCTCGACGGCAGGCACGGACAGAGTCGCTCTCACCGCTCCCGACCGGAAATAGTGCGCACAGAAAGTTTTCGCGGGCATCGATCAATTGTAGGCGAAGCTGAAGAGAGTTCACGCTGTCAGCAGCAAAATTTGGACGTGAAGGCTCATAGCACACGGCGGGCATGCCGGATGGCGGCGGCTTGATGATCGTGGTGCAAACTCGGATAGCGCTTTAGTGGATAGCGCTGCCAACTTGAGAGAACACGTTGTTGGCGTTCGACCCGATAAGGCGAATAGTACCGACAACAATCACTAGAATAACTGCCAGCATGACCGCATACTCTGCGATATCCTGACCGCCTTCGTCGTTCCACAACTGCTCTAGAAATTTTGCCACGGGCTCCGTCTCCTTTGCTAGACCGTACCCATCCTCGAACATGGGGAATGGCCACGATTGGGTGCCACTGACTAATGTTCCCGAGGCTGGCCTTAGCAAAAATCATAAACGTTGGTTCTGGACCAGCCAATGGCCCGAAAGTGCCATCTCCAGTTACTCTGATGGTTAGCATCTAAGCCGCCTCAGGCAATACTCTTCAATGGCAGTGATTGGTTCACTGCGAACAGGGCAAGCTCGAGGCGCGTGGAGACTCCTAATTTGTCAAAAATGTTGCTCAGGTGGTGCTTTACAGTGTCCTCACTGATTTTGAAGTATTCCGCAATTTCCTTGTTGGAATACCCAGCCACCACCGCTGAGACAATCTCAAGCTCTCTGGGCGTGAGGCCGAATTTCTTTTTGTGCGCCTCATCACTTGAGGACTGCATCAGGGTGCGCAGGTACTGGACCAGGTTCGAAACGCTCTCCCTGCCCACCCAGTACTCACCGGCCATAACCGTGTGAATGCACTTGAGAAGCAACTGAGTGGCCGAGTCTTTCAACACCACGCCACGGGCACCGAGTTGCAATGCCTCAACAATCTGGTTCTTCTCAGCGGCAGCCGTAAGCAGTATGACCCGCACCGGACTCGCACCGGGACTGCTGCTCAGATCCCGTAACGCCTCCAATCCCGGCATGCGGGGCATTGCCAGGTCCAAAAGCAGGATGTCGGGCTTGAGTTGGCGCGACTGCTTGACCGCTTCCGCACCATCGGAAGCCTCACCCAGCACCTTCAAATCTGGTTCGGCCTCTAAGAGCCGGCGCAGACCATCGCGAAAAATCGGATGGTCGTCGGCTATAACGATGCGAACCTGCTGTGGCTTCTTAGAATTCATGTATGACGTCTCCAGAGCGCGGCACTGTGACCTCCACCCGTGCGCCCTGCCCGGAATTTGATTCTACCGTGAGTTTCCCGGCAATCAAATGTGCGCGTTCCTTGATAATCATAGGGCCCTTACCGATTTGTTCCATCTCCGCCTCCGTCAGTCGCCCCGAAAATGGAAAGCCTTTGCCATCGTCTTCCAGGGTAAGAATCCATTGGTCACCGCTGGCGCCAAAGCGAACCAGTGCGTGGCGAGCGCTGCTGTGTTTGCGCACATTGACCAATCCTTCCTGCACGATGCGGACGAGCTCACGGCAAACCCTCTGCGGCATGTCCAGTTCGTCTACGTCGGTGACGAACCGGGCGGAGATGCCAGTCTCCCGCCTAAAACGTTCCACAGTATCATGCAAGACGCCGATAAACTTCCGCGAATCTACGTCGATTGACTTCATTTGCTGCATGAGCTCACGCAGCTTGAGAACTTCCTCGCGCAACAAGCCTTGAATCCGGCCCAGTTCGGCACTGACCGGGCCCGGCACGGCCGTAGCCTGGCGTCGTAGAACATCCACCTGCATCTCCACGGCAATGAGCGACTGCACCGCCCCATCGTGTAACTCGCGCGCGACCCGTGCACGCTCCGCGGCTTCAGCTCTACGTCGCAATCGATGCAGCAGATACACGTTGTAAACTGCCGGCCCGACATGGCGAACGAGGTCTTGTAGAAAGCGCAGTTCCTCCTGTTTTTTCCCCAGCCGGGACGGGTCGAATAAGAAAACTCGTCCCCGCCATTCGCCACCAAACAAGAACGAGACTGCGGCTACCGAATGGAAGGGCTCCAGTTCCGTCAAACGTTCGAGGGGCTGCCCGGTGGAAGCCTGAACTCGATTGCCGCCATCATCCAGCGCGAGCATAGACCAGCCAGAGCGCTCGCGCGATCCGTAGCTCACCTCACCCGCACAAGGGTACAAGTAGACCTCCGCGTCCCTGGCCGCGAAATCGAGCCAGCGCAGTTCCGAAAGCGTGCTGCTGGAACAGCGTACCTCACCGAGAAAGACCCGATGGCTATGCACCTCTTGAGCCGCGATCAGCAACCTCGCCCCGCCGTACAAGGTGATAACCTCTCGGAAAATCTCTTGTAATGTTCCGGTTAGCCCAGTCAAAACTCGCGCCTTACCCAAGATGAGGGCCACCACTGATTTTTCCGTTCGCAACTGCTTCTGCTGCTCGGCCAGATAACCCAAGAGCAATCCCATCACCAGCAAGTACACAGACAGCATGAACAAGCGCTTGGGCTCGAACTCTGCCACGTTAACCCGGAGACCGGCCAGTATATGCCACGGCAGCGCACCACCCGGAGCCAACCCCACATAGCGTACGAAAACACTCTCCACCCACAGCAAGACAACCTCGGCTGCGGCCGTACCCAGAGTTTCCCACACGCCCCATCGATACGCCGCGGCGGCCAGGACGAAAAAGAAGAACAGAAAGAATGGGCTTGGCGGACCTTCGGCAAAAATGGAAATGAGGGCTGGCCAGACAATATCCGCCGTATGCACCAGCAGGCGAAACGAAGGTGTGGATTGCTTCCGTCGTCGCAGCAGCGTCATCACCAAAACGCCATGCACCAGGTAAAAGCCGAGCAGGCCATAGGCAATCGGCGCATGACCCAGTTGCGAGGGATTCATGTAGACTGCCGCCAAAGCTGAGATCGCCAGAAACAATCGTGCAGTAGCCAGCCAGCGCTCAATCCGCCGGGTCTCGCTGGGATCCGCAGGGGCTCGCAGTCTCGCAAAAAATCGATAGCGATTAGGGTGACGGTGCAATCGAGTCAATCTCTACACTAACCGGATGTGTCGCATACTATTGATAGGAAAGGTTAAGGGCAAGCAAAACTTTCCGCGACCTCTGTCCTGAAGAATCCGCCGGCTACGTGTTTCCAGCTCCCAAATCGTTCGGCTGACGGTTACTACGGTAACCTCGGCTTCTTCCTTTCCCAGTCTAGAATCGCTTGAAAGGATTGGTTTTGTTAATGCATTCCAAGCTTTGGAGCGCAGTCGCCATCACCTGTTTAGGGGCCTTGGTCGTGGCTGCGCTATTGCTACCTCAATCCTTTCTGCTAACCGCGTTCAGCGATCTGATTCAATGCCTACTGCTGATCTCGGGCACACTTTCGTTCATGCCTCATGTGCTGAAATCTCAGGGAAGAATGCGTTTGTTCTGGGCGCTCATGACCGCGGGCATTGCCTTCTGGCTTTTCTACCAGTTACTGTGGACTTACTTCGAGGTAGTGCTGCGTCAGGATGTGCCTAACGTTTTCGCGGGAGATATCGTCCTGTTCCTGCATATTGTTCCATTGATGGCAGCTCTGGCCCTTCGCCCCCATGTACCCCAGGATGAATATGCAGCCCGGCTGGGACGGCTTGATTTCGTCCTGTTGACCCTGTGGTGGATTTATCTTTACATCTTCATTGTGATCCCTTGGCAATACGTGGTCACGAATGAAGTGGCCTATGGCTGGAACCTGAATGCCGTTTACCTATTTGAAAAGTTGGCTTTCCTCGTGGCGCTGAGCGGCGCCTGGATCAGGAGCAAAGGGCGGTGGAGAACCTTCTACGGCCATCTTTTCGGGGCCAGCCTTACCTATGCCGCCGGCTCCTATGTAGCCAACTGGGCGCTTAGCCGGCAGGCGTATTACAGCGGCAGCCTCTACGATATTCCTCTCGTCGCCTCGATGGCCTGGATCACCTTGATTGGGGTCTGGACTCGCGGCTACGAACCGGACCCGGCATCCAAAACAGCCTCCACCGCCTACGGCGTATGGGTACCGAGGCTGGGAATGATCGCGGTTTTCTCCCTGCCCCTTTTCGCCGCCTGGACTCTGTCCCATGCCGCGATCCCTATGCGCATAAGCTGGTTCCGCCTGGGGTTGACGCTGGGAGCTGCCCTGGTGATGGGCATCATGGTGTTCGTACGCCAGCATTTTCTCGATCGCGAGCTGGTTCGCCTGTTGAACCATTCGCGGGATTCGGTTGAGAATCTGAAGCAGCTGCAGGCGCAGATTGTGGAATCAGAAAAGTTGGCATCTATCGGACAACTTGTTGGCGGCGCGGCACATGAATTGAATAACCCCATTACGGCCATGCTGGGATACTCCGATCTGTTGGTCGGCACCGCCCTAAACCCCGACCAGCGGGCGCTTGCGGCAAAAATAGGACAGCATGTGAGGCGGACCAAGTCTCTGGTCAGCAGCCTGCTTAGCTTTGCCAAGCAAACCCCTCGAACCAAGACCCCGGTCAATTTGAACACCCTGGTGCGTACCGCCCTGAAACTTTCTCAACCTCAATTGCAGCCTCTGCAAATTGAGGTTCGCGCGGAACTAGAGGCAGGACTGCCGGCGGTTGCGGGAGATTCGAACCAGCTCCTTCAAGTTTGTCTGCAAATCATCAGCGATTCATTACACAGGATTGGTGATCAGGCTGGCGGTGCTCTGATGGTCACGACCCAGCGCCAAGGAGACATGGTCATTTTCCAGGTCTCGGAGGACGAGCATCAATCGCGCCAGGGCGAGGCTGCACAGTCTTCCCACTCGGATTGGGCAGAACACGTCACGGGGCAAGGTCTCAGCGCCTGTCACGGCATCGTGCAGGAACACCATGGGCGAATCCTTTGCGAGAACCGTAAGGACCAACCAAAAACGGTTCGGGTGGAGCTGCCGTGCCACTCCTCTGCCGCGAGCGGGACTACCACATCTGCGATTCCATTGCTGGCTGAATCTCGACCGTTCGTTTGAGCTGGCCGCAAGCCGCATAGATATCCCGGCCGCGCGGACGCCTTACAAAAGCAGGGATACCGGCTTTTCTCAGAATCTTCTGGAATGTTACGACGCGTTCGTCGGCAGGCGTAGCGAAGCCGATACCAGGGCCAGGGTTGAGCGCGATCAGATTCAGTTTGGCTCGAATTCCCCGCAGCAACTCGACTACCTCGGTCGCATGCTCAGCCCCGTCGTTCACCTCTCTTAGAAGCACGTACTCAAACGTAATCCGCTCCCGCGGCCGTAGCGGGAAGTCGCGGGCTGCGGCCAGTAATTTTTCCAGATTCCATTTCCGGTTAAGCGGCATGAGCCGCGAGCGCAACTCATCATTCGAGGCATTGAGCGAAATGGCCAGTTTGGGCCGCGTCGGTTCTCGACCGAAGTCACGGATGCGAGGCACGATGCCGGCGGTGGATACCGTCATCCGTGGCTCCGCGATGCCCACATACTTCACCAGCAGACGCACCGCTTTCATGAAATTGTCATAGTTGAGGAACGGCTCCCCCATGCCCATGAAAACCAGGTTTATGCGATCCTCGGGTGGCGATACTTTCTGATCCTTCAGGACGGCACAAACTTGACCCACAATCTCGCCTGCGGTTAAATTGCGCTGCATGCTGAGGAGTGCGGTGAGGCAGAACTGGCAATCCACGGCACACCCCACCTGGCTGGAGACGCAGATGGTTGCCCGGTCCCACCTTCGTGGCCGATTCCCCTCGGCGGAATCTCCCGCCTCGCTGCCATCCCCTGCCTCTCCCCCGTCGCCTTCGGGCATCCACACGGTTTCGACGCTCTGACCGTCGGCAAATGCCATGAGATAACGCACCGTCCCATCTTCGGAGGCAAATTTCTTTTCGATCCGAGGCCAGCCCACTGAGACCCCCTGGCCCAGCAAATCTTGGCGGAATTGTTGTGGAAGTGTGGAAATCTGCTCGGCTGACTCCACCCTCTCGCGATAGACAGCGTCCAAAATCTGCTGCGCACGATAGGCCGGCTCGCCGGCTTCGTCGACCAAGCGAGCGATCTCGTCATGCTCGAGACCTAGCAGGGATGTGTGGGATGTTCTAGTCTCCATTTTTCACGACAGCTCGCTTGACAGCCGGCCAGCTCGCCTGGGAGAACCGACTGGAACCTACTGATTCTAAACAACTAACTATTCTCGCACAGGCAGAGGCACTATGTCAGAATAAGTAAGGTCTCATTTACAGGAGTTCGCCTTTTTTTTCGGAAATTATATGGTCCAGGAAGTTCGCAACATTCGCCGCCAAGTCTTGCCTCATGGCCTGATCGTCATCACCGAGCAGATGCAACACATCCGCAGCGCCTCCATCGGAATATGGTTGGAGACCGGTTCCCGCGATGAAGATGCGCACTGGAATGGCATCTCGCATTTTATCGAGCATATGGTCTTCAAGGGGACCAAACATCGCACCGCGGAACAGATTGCCCGGCAAGTGGATTCGATCGGCGGTAACATGGATGCCTTCACCGCCAAGGAATGCATCTGTTTCAACGTCAAAGTCCTCGACGAACATGTTCCCATCGCGCTTGAGATTCTCAGCGATCTGGTTCTCCATCCAGTTTTCGACTCCCAGGACATAACCCGCGAACGGGGAGTAATTCTCGAAGAGATCAAGATGGATCAGGACAATCCCGACTACCTGGTGCACGAGATATTTACCCAGAACTTCTGGAAAGACCATCCTTTGGGCAGGCCCATACTCGGGACCAAGGAGACGGTGAAACGCTTCGAGCGGCAACCTGTGCTTGACGCGTATGGGCACCATTTCTCCCCCGGAAACATCATCGTGTCCGCGGCGGGGAATCTCGATCACGACCGCTTTGTGGAGCTCGTGATCCGACACTTCGAGCACATGCAGCCGGTCAAGAACGGATTGCACT
>WNFD01012628.1_pt1 | contig 15168 bp, 12 predicted proteins | sample 5400491 | NCBI WGS metagenome assembly WNFD01 (sample SAMN13153343, study PRJNA577476) | soil metagenome | isolation source: 120 cm saprolite under Douglas fir tree site 2 hole 2 replicate 2 | place: USA:California | collected 2015-04-18
GATATACGCTCAGCCCTGGTCAGCCAGGGCATCGACCCTAACGCTTTCACAACAATCGGCACCCAGGCTACAACTTCCGTTGGTGTAATCCAGCCAAATGCAGATAACCCGGCCTGGCATATATATCCAGCGCAAGTTGTAAGCGGGGGATTTTTGCAAGGTTATGGATTGCACCTTGCGGCGCGGGCGCAAGGCTTCAACAACGATAATGCCGTGTGGCAGGCATTGCAATCACATCCCAATTATGCACTCATCGACAATACGGCATTACCCTACCGTCCAAATAGCCTGGTCAATTCGCCAGTGTATGATCCAAACGCGCCATCACCTGCCGCTGCCGGTTCACCCATCTACCCACCAGGGTTTGATCCGTACTTTACCTACTCAATGAACGGGGTCTACCAGGGCGATACCAGCTTCACGCCTACACCGCTCTGGGTAGCAGGTTTCCAGCAGCGCTCCGCATTAAAGCTGATCATCATCGGCGTCGTAGATAATAGCGATAGCGCACATTTCGGACTTTACATCTCCCAAAAGGCTTATAGCAATTTCCAAACTGATCCAGCGACACCTGAATCCGAGACATATTACTTTAAGGTGGCCCCTGGTCAGGATAAACGGGCTCTAGCTCTAGCGCTGGGATCAGCCTTTCTGGATAATGGCCTGGAGACAACCGTTTTGGAAGATGCAATTTGGACGCTACGAGGGCCGCGTATTTTACTCAGTAATGTGCTTTTAGGGGTAGTCGGTTTGACGCTGTTACTTGGAGTAGCAGCGCTTGCCATTACCGGCACTCGAGCGGTGGTCGAACGTCGCCAACAGATTGGAATGCTACGCGCACTTGGATCTAAGAGGCGCATGCTGCAAGGAGCTTTTCTGTGTGAATCGTTCTTCGTAGGATGTATTGGCAGTTTGATAGGTGTGATTCTTGGGCTGATCCTCTCGCGCAATATCTTTGCAGTGAATTTCTTCGAGCAGTTCCACACAGGGTTGACATTTGCTGTTCCCTGGGAAGAACTGGGCCTGATTGTGGGTGTTGCGTTGTTAGCTTCGCTCATAGCGGCTGTGCTTCCTGCATGGCAGGCAGGCAGAATTGCACCTTCGGAGGCGCTGCGGTCATAGAATAATTAGAGCTAGATTGTCATTTAATTTATAGGAACATCAAATGCTAGAACAACCAATCATTGAGGCACAAAAAGTACACAAAATTTATCGCAGCGGGCAATTGCGTGTCGAGGCGTTGCGCAAAATTGATATGGTAGTAGCTAAGGGCGAGATGGTAGCCATCATGGGGCCAAGTGGCTGCGGCAAGACAACGCTGCTCAACTGTCTTGCCGGCTTAGATACCATCGATGAGGGAAACGTTTTTATTCAGGGTGATAACCTGCGCGATTTGACAGATAACCAACGTACCGCATATCGTGCCAGACATATGGGATTTGTCTTTCAAGATTTCAATCTTTTGCCAATGCTTAGCGCAGTGGAGAACGTTGAACTACCTATGCTTGTCTCTAATGTTTCTACAAGAAAAGCCCGCAGCCGAGCGTTGGAGTTTCTGGAACGTGTTGGTCTAGCCGATCGAGCGCGCCATCGCCCGGCTGAACTTTCAGGGGGACAACGTCAACGTGTTACCATTGCACGCGCATTGACAAACGACCCTGCCATCGTGTGGGCTGACGAACCCACAGGCAACCTGGATAGCGAGTCGGCCGACGATGTGATGGATTTGCTCTGTCTCTTTAATCGCGAGCATGGGCAGACGCTGGTCGTTGTTACACATGCTTTAGAAGTAGGACAGCGAGCAAATCGTATCATTCGTATGCAAGACGGGAATATTGTATAGCTGAATATCTCTAATGCGCCAGCTCATAGCCTTTTGATTCGGCCTCCACCAGTTCCCGTACCACATCCTTAATATGTGAAGAAGTCAGCCCATACAACTCTTTGAGAATTGAGGGGGCACCATGCTCAATCAGCCTGTCAGGGAACCCAACGAGTCGCACATCAATAGTCTGAAGCAGGCCACGGGACTCTAAAAGCTCAAGCACGGCGCTACCAAAGCCTCCGGCAACCATGTGATCCTCAACAGTGACAACGCGACGCGTTCCAGTTGCCAGGCGTACGATCAACTCTTCATCGAGTGGTTTAGCCCAACGCGCATTGACTACAGTGACGTGAATACCGCCTTCAGCCAACTCTTTCGCCGCCTGTTCCGCCTGAGCAACGGCAGAACCATAAGCAAGAATGACACATTCCTGCTGCTCCGCTTCCTCAAGAGTGGACGGACTGAGGAGTTCTGCTTTACCGATCTCCAGCTTATGCAGCTCGTGATCCAGGGGAACGCCAACGGCCTTTCCTCGCGCATAACGCAAACTTACGGGACCATGCATATAGACAGCGGTATAAAGCATGTGGCGCAGTTCATTCTCGTCTTTAGGCGCCATGAGTTTCATATTCGGGATGGTTCGCATAAACGCAATGTCAAAGATGCCGTGTTGTGTTGGGCCGTCTTCACCAACCACACCAGCTCGATCCATTGCAAACACAACGTGTAAATCTTGCATGCAGACGTCGTGGATAACCTGGTCATAGGCTCGCTGCAAGAATGTCGAATAGATGGCAACCACAGGGCGCAAGCCACCCACCGCAAGCCCGGCTGCAAAAGTAACAGCATGTTGTTCAGCGATGCCTACATCGAAGTAGCGTTCAGGAAAACGCTGGTGCATCTTCTTCAAACCAGTGCCCTCGGCCATAGCTGCCGTAATACCAACAATAGATTTATCTTTCTCCGCAATCTCCACCAGCGTATTGGCAAAGACTTCTGTATAAGTTGGAGGGTCATTGGGATTTTTCTTGATGACGCCTGTAGCATAATCATAGGCTCCCGGTCCATGCCACTTGGTCGAATCGTTCTCAGCGAATTCCCAGCCTTTGCCTTTTTTCGTGACCACCTGTACAATCACCGGGCCTTCAACATGCTTTATATTCTCAAAAACATCTAGCAACAGAGGCAAATCATGCCCATCAAATGGTCCAAAGAACTTGATGCCTAGCTCCTCAAAGATCATTCCATTTTTACTGTGCAGGACAAAATTCTTGAAACTCATCTCTGCACGTCCTGCGGCTTCACGTGCCTTATCTCCCACCATAGGTAGTTTCTCAATCGAGCCTTTAGCCATCTCGCGCAAGCGGCGATAGCTGGGCGAAGTCTCCACACGCCGTACGTTGCTCAAATAATGGTGGAGCGCGCCAACATTATCAGAAATTGATTTTTCGTTATCATTGAGCACAATGATCAGGTTTTTCTTTAAGCTACCCGCATTATTGATGGCCTCTAACGCCATACCACCAGTCAATGCGCCATCGCCAATTACGGCAATTACTTTGAAATGCTGGCCCTGCAAATCACGAGCGACCGCCATCCCGAGCGCTGCTGATATCGACGTGCTGGCATGACTCGCCCCAAATACATCATATTCGCTCTCTTCGCGCCTGAGATAGCCTGAGAGACCTCCAAATTGACGAATTGTATGAAAACGGTCACGCCGTCCTGTCAAAAGTTTATGCACATAGGCCTGATGCCCAATATCCCAAACCAACAAATCGTCTGGTGTATTGAAGACAGAATGCAGAGCCATTGTTAACTCGACTACACCAAGATTAGGGGCCAGATGGCCGCCTTTCACCGAAACTGTTTCGATGATCTCGCGTCGAATTTCTTCGGCCAATTGAGTCATTTGCGCAGGTTTCAAACCACGTAATTGTACTGGACTGTCAATACTGTCGAGAATCCTGGTCAATTATTTCCTCCAATTGTAGGTGTACCTTCGTTGGGTACCACTGGCAACCCTGCTTATTGGCTCTACATGTCCATGTTGATCCAAAAGCCATGGTCGATGATAATGAATCTCTCGTTAATTGTGAAGCAATGGACGCCAATATTAAATGCATTGGCATATTGCTGTAATCACGACGCTTTCATCAAGCGAAGAGGGTCTATTCAATCATTTACAATACATTATATGGTTGAATGCTTATCTCTGCAAATACTTTGACCAGAAAATTCATGCACTTGGGGTCTTGACAGCATCTCATTCCCCTTCACAGGCGGCTTGAGCCTGATTAGATTACATCTTGACATATTTGCACTTTCTTCTTATGATGGCAGGAGAATTATCACTATCAGTGCAGTGGTATATACTGAGATTCTTGCAAGGACAACCTTCACATGGCAATGGAGCAGAAGACGCTCCAGGTACCGATTCAGGCTTCGGGCAGCCTTTGTGATCCTCTCTTGCAATAAGAAGGTGGAGAATGACAAGGAAAGACAGCGAGAAAGAAACAGACCGACCACATTACTACTCCCAGTTCTGGCTGGACGTGGCTGCAGGACGTACAGTCATTGGCGCCCCCAAAGTCGAAGATGAGGCAGAGCGAGCCGAAGACGAGACTGAGATACCAGAACTAGAACCAACGCCTCTTCGAAGAGCCGGGCGCAACAACACGGCTTCGGTCACAGATGGATATCAGGCGACACAAACGCAAACTGTGGCTGAGCCAGAATTTGCGCCTGAGGAGTTCGCTGAGAGTGAAGAGAATGAATTTGAACTAGCAAATGATGTAGTTGATCTAGAACTTCCGGACAATGTTCTAGACGAAACGGAAGAGGATAGGATAATCCCCGAACTTCACCTCACTCCGGACGAGGAGGAAATAGAAGAGGACGAAGAGGAACTCTTCTATGACGAAGAGGAAGAGGAGGAGGATGAAGATGGTTGGAGCGCTCATGGTCGCAAAAAGCCAAAGCCAGGTAGACAGGTGAAGCCGCCAAAATCGACGAAGAAGCCAAAGCGGGAGCCTCGCCGAGGCTTTTAACCAGCACAAGGACATGTAGTAAAAGAGGAGACTGTCAGGCTTTGTAACCTTCAGCCTCCTCTTTTACTGCATGGAATGGCAAGCTTATGGATAAATTCCGCGTACCTGCGTCGCTTCGGCAACTCGTGAGATAGCAAGCATATTGGCAGCTAAACGCATATCGCAGGAAAACTGATCGGCTTTGTCAGCAACGGCTGCAAAGGCACGATTCATAATTACTTCAAGCTTTTGGGTAATCTCTTCAACATCCCAGAAGAAGCTCTGCAAGTCCTGTACCCATTCAAAATAACTGACAGTAACACCACCAGCATTTGCGAGGATATCAGGAATGATATACACTCCCTTCCTGAAAAGAATTTCATCCGCTTCAGGAGTCGTTGGACCGTTAGCAGCTTCGGAAATTATGCGGGCTTGAACACGGTCAGCATTTGCTGAAGTAATGACACCTTCGGTAGCTGCAGGGATCAAGATGTCACAGGGAATCTCCAGCACTTCCTGCACACTAATGTTCTGTGCACGCGGGAAATTAACAACGCTACCCCGCTCTTGCTTGAAGCGCAGCACAGTAGCGGGATCAAGTCCAGACTCATTATAAATACCGCCCCTTGTGTCACTTACAGCGACGACTTTACACCCCTCATGATGGAAAAGTCGTGCGGCAATGGAGCCGGCATTTCCGAAGCCCTGGATACTCACACGAGCACCCTGCACTGGCATACCAATACGTTTCGCAGCCTGTCGAGTAACAAACAAGACACCTGTAGCGGTCGCATCGTTACGACCCTCACTACCGCCGATAGAAAGAGGTTTGCCTGTGACTACAGCAGGTATAGAGTAGCCTTCATGCATGGAATACGTGTCCATGATCCATGCCATCACTTGAGCATTCGTGTTGACATCAGGTGCTGGAATGTCGCTATGCGGGCTCACAACGATCGAGATTTCGGTCGCATAGCGGCGAGTGAGACGTTCCAATTCGCTGGGACTCATTTGCTTAGGATCGCAAATAACGCCGCCTTTCGCTCCACCGAAAGGTATACTTACAACCGCACATTTCCAGGTCATCCACATGGCAAGTGCTTTGACTTCGTCGAGCGTAACGTCAGGACCGTAGCGTATGCCACCTTTGGCCGGGCCACGGTTGACGTTATGCTGAACGCGATAACCTGTAAATGTCTTGACCCGGCCGTTATCGAGTCGAACCGGAAAATTGACAGTAAGTTCACGCTTGGGTTGTCGCAGAATCTCTCGCATATCCTCTGATAGGTTTATTTTGTCAGCGGCTGCCTCAAATTGCTGAAGCGCCATATGATAGGGATTCAATGCGGCAGACTTCACTTCATCGTGCATGGTCTGCATTTCTCCTTTGAAACACAACGAAACATCCACTAGCTGGTCGGTGTCTCGTCCAATTTTGCAATAAGTATTGTTCGTACGCTATCGGCCTTTGCCTGGCCACGAGTTTGTTTCATCACCTGACCAATCAAAGCATTCAATACATTTGTCTTACCGGCGCGATAGTCGCTGGCTGCCTTGGAATTGTTGGCTATCACCTCCTCTATTATACCCTCCAATGCGCTCTGATCGCTAATGGGCGGTTCAATCCCTTTTTCCTTGACAATAACATCGGGCATCTTGCCGGAAGCAAAAGCTTCTTCCAGTACTTCTTTGGCCTGTTTGCCTGTTATACGTTCTTTATCGAGCAGATCAAGCAAGTTGGCCGATGCTGCTGGAGAAAGAGGACTCTCGTGTACGGATATGGAGTTGGTCTTCAGTAACCGTTCTACATCGTTGAGCGCCAGATTAGCGGCAGCTTTTGCTCGGGCCTTGAGATCACTCGTTTGAGAGATTGCTAAAACCTGCTCAAAGTAGTCGCCAAGCGCTTTATCTTCAGTCAATACATTTGCGTCCTGGGCTGAGAGTCCAAAATCGACAACGTAACGAGCACGTCGAGCATCGGGGAGTTCTGGAAGTTGAGACCGTAACTCTTCAACCCATGTGCGGCTAATTAACAGCGGCGGAAGATCCGGCTCCGGGAAGTAGCGATAATCGTGGGCATATTCCTTACTGCGTTGTGGTACAGTTACACCCCTTGTTTCAACCCAGCCACGAGTTTCCTGGTGAATAGACTGTCCAGTTTCGAGCAGCTCGATCTGGCGTTGTGCTTCAAATGTAAGCGCTCGCTCTACCGAACGGAAGCTATTCATATTTTTGATCTCTGTCTTGATTCCCAACTCCTGCTGCCCTCTTGGACGTATGGATATGTTGGCATCGCAACGCAGGCTACCTTCCTCCATACGTCCTGAAGAAACACCCAGGTACACCAGGATTTCGCGCAGTTTCTGCATATAGAGCCGTGCTTCTTCTGGCGAACGCATATCAGGCTCGCTGACAATCTCCATCAACGGTGTGCCAGAACGGTTTATATCCACCAGGCTATAGCCTTCATGGTGCAGTAAACGGGCGGTATCTTCTTCGAGATGAACTCGAGTAATGCCAATACGCTTTATCTGATGATCGTGATCAATGGTGAGATACCCATTTTTACTCAAAGGAATATCATATTGAGAGATTTGGTAACCCTTCATAAGATCAGGATATGGATAGTTTTTGCGGTCGAACTTTGAGTATTCAGGAATCTCACAGTTGAGGGCCAGAGCTGTCATAATTGTATAAGCAATGGCCTGCTCATTAATAACAGGTAACACACCGGGCATACCCATACATATAGGACAAACATGAGTATTTGGCGCGGCATAAGCATAATTCGTGCTACACGAACAAAACATTTTGCTTTTCGTTAGAAGTTGTGAATGTACTTCAAGACCAATGACGACCTCGAAGTCAGCGGCAATTATGGTATCCATAGCCATTTTTTCCTACCTGACCTTTTGTGTCTATGTATATTCATAGCGAGTCCAATTGCTGTAAGTCTAGCCCTTTCCAGGCCATTCGTCAATGGCTGAAAGTCAAGGTCTCATCACAATTTTAAAGAGCATGTTCTCTACCTCTTAACATATCCAGAACTCGCAGGGTCGCCCACCCATCCTCAGGTGGATAGAGCAAAGGAGTTTTTTCCATCACACATGATGTAAAATGCTCCACCATGAGTTGATAGGGATCAGCAGGAGCAAACTCCTTTCGCTCAAACACCGCTCCTCGCTGGATTAGCAGCATTGTTGTATCGCCACGCCAGGCTGTAAAGGCAAGTGGCGCCGTGACAGCGCCTGTTGTGCCCACTACCTCTATTATCTGATGCTCGGCGGCTACAAAGCTACATTGAATGTGCGCAGGCACATCTTCCCCAAAACGCAGAACTGAAACGCAGAACTGCACTTGTGTTGAGATCGATAGATTCATGACTATAGGAAGTCACAGCGTGTGATGAGTCTGGTTCGGAACCAATGAGCCAGCGAGCGGCATTTACACAGTAACTACCTATATCCAGCAAGGCACCACCTCCAAATTGTCTATAAGCACGATAATTGCCTGGCGCATTGAAATTGAAAGAAAATGCTGCATGTAAGAAACGTATATCGCCTGGTTCGCGAGCCACTAGCATCTGCTTCAGGTGGAGCATGCGTGGATGGAAGCGATACATCACAGCTTCCATCAATAGTATATTCGCTTGCTGGCATGCGGCTATCATTTCGTTGCATTCAGCAGCATACATCGCGAGCGGCTTCTCACATAATACATGCTTACCTGCCTCTGCCGCGCGAATTGTCCATTCGCGGTGCAGGTGATTCGGTAGAGCAATATAAACTACATCAACATCAGGATCATCTAGCAGAGCCTGGTAGCCAGAATAGGACCGCTCTATGCCAAAGCGGAAAGAGACTTCTCGCGAACGCTCTTTGTTGCTGCTTGCAACAGCTAATACACGGGAGTTTGATACTCCTTGTATGGCAGGGATAATAGCACGAGTTGCAATGAATCCAGGGCCAAGAATTCCCCAATTACAATACATTTTTTTGCTCCCATCATCGCATGGATCGGACGAACTGATTGCCAGTTCCCTGTGTCTTTCTACGTCTTCTTTTACACCTCTAGCAAAACGACAACATGTACTACCCTTTTTTCCTACTCATTCAGTGTCCATAGGACTAAAGTACTAACCTCACGTGGACCTCTTACACAAGGCGCCAAACAGCCAAAAATAGCGATATTCTGTCGTTTAATTAAACGCGCAAGCTTTTGAGGGCCTTCACAGCTCATTTGACTTCCAGGTAAAATACTGTATACTGTTCCGTAACAAAGATGATTGAAACAAGGCGACCGAATGAAAGGTCGCCTCTACGGTTTACCTCGAAATCGTGATGAGTGCGTTCTGGTAGTGACACGTTTCAGCGGGTAGGAGAATAACCTCGAATGTCCCTAATAAACATGGCCAAAAGAGAAATTAACTGCAAGATAGTCTACTACGGCATTGGTCTGTGTGGCAAAACCACTAACCTGCATTACATACACCAGGCAGTCAACCCAAAAGATGTAGGCGACATGGTCTCAATTGACACTGAGACTGAGCGTACTCTGTATTTCGATTTGCTTCCCCTTGAACTCGGCAAGGTTCATGGCTTTCAAATTCGCTTCCAACTCTATACTGTGCCAGGCCAGGTGCTGTATCAACAGACGCGTATTTCTGTACTCAAAGGCGCTGATTGCGTAATATTTGTCGCTGACTCGCAGGCCAGCAAATTGCAAGAGAACATCGAGAGCTGGAACGAACTTCAGGAGCAGCTCCGGCGTATGAACAAGGATATCAACGATTTTCCCCTGGTTATGCAGTGGAATAAACGAGACTTGCAGGACATACTGCCGGTCTCAGTACTTGAGCAATACCTCAACCCTTACCACGTACCGAGCTTTGAGTCTGTCGCAGTTACAGGTAATGGCGTGATCGAATGCTTGCGTGTAGGTATCAATTCCACCTTAAGACGCCTCGAACGCATTTAGTTGCAAGAAACTCGCAGATATCACCAGATTGGCCATCTAACGATTGTTCAACGCGTGATTTGTGTGTATAATGATGCAATAGTTGGGAAAGTGCTGAAAGCACAACTTCCCGAACTACACTCCCCCCTTGAAACTTAGAGGAGTGGATGCTTTCTATTTATTTGGGAATAGAACGATAGAAGTGTAGGCAGTACAGCGGCAATTCCGCTCTAGCTGCTCTGCTGCGAGGAATTTGATGGAAACGATAAGAGTGATCGTCGTTGATGAGCAACCCCTGTTTCGTCAGGGTATATGCTCCACGCTCGAACAAATGGGCGAATGTGAGATCATCGGTAAATCCACTGATGCTGAAGAGATTCTCGAACTGTCGCGCAACGGAAACCCTGATGTGGCGCTTATCGATGCGGGTCTCACCTCTGCTGATCCACTGGAGATAGCCAGGCAGATGCGCCATCTTGTTCCACAAATGGCCATTATGATCCTTACTCCTTCGGAAGATGAGGAGCGCCTGTTTCAGTCGATCAAAGTAGGGGCTGCTGCCTACTATACGCGCAATATCACACCAGAAGAATTAAAAGATGCAGTACGCAGAGTCAGCCACGGCGAATATCTTATCAATGATGATGTACTTTCGAAGCCACAACTCGCTAGCCGTGTCCTCAAATCGTTTCGCGAGCTGTCGGTGGAAGAGGAAGAAGTCCCTGGCAAAGATAGCCATTCACCGTTGTCAAACCGTGAAGTTGAAATCCTGGACTATATCGCAGGAGGCAACAGCAATAAAGAGATTGCTAAATCGCTGAAGATAAGTGACCAAACAGTGAAGAATCACATTACGTCTATCCTTAAAAAGCTATCGGTCAATGATCGTACCGCTGCTGTAGTGCACGCGCTACGTCATGGCTGGATTCAGATGCACGACAGTTAAAGTAAAGGAATCAGGTTCTGTGAAAGTTTTTGGCCGCATGACGGTCTTCCCCACCATGCCTTCCCGCATTAGTCGACTTTATGAACTGGCCTATAATCTGTGGTGGAGTTGGCACCCAGAAGCACTCGCTCTGTATAGAGAGCTTGATCCAGACCTGTGGGAAGATGCAGGGCACAATCCCGTTCGTTTTCTCAGTGAAGTTCAACCCCAGCGCCTCGAACAAATTGTTAATAATACTACTTACCTGGAACAATACGATAGTGTTCTCAGTGATTTCGACCATTACATGCATCCTCGCACAGAAACGTGGTTCTCACACAATTATCCTGAACTGGTAAACCAAACGATAGCATATTTCTCGGCAGAGTTCGGATTACATGAATCTTTACCTATTTACTCTGGCGGTCTGGGCATTCTTTCAGGCGACCACTGCAAAGAGGCGAGTGACATGGGCCTGCCATTTATTGGCGTTGGCTTTTTGTATCCTCAAGGGTATTTCCGGCAAAGCGTTACTCGTGATGGAGTACAAGAGGCGTTTTATGACAAGTTACATTTCTCTGAAGCTCCCGCAATCCCAGCTTGCGACCCAGATAGTAATGAAATAATGATCAATGTCGAATTGCCGGGAAGACGAATTCATGCCAAGGTATGGAAATTGCAAGTGGGACGCATTACTTTGTATTTGATGGATACGGATGTCGCTCCAAATGCTCCACATGACCGCGAGCTTTCAGCTCGCTTATATGGAGGGGATCGAGAGATGCGCATTTCGCAGGAGATAGTACTGGGTATTGGCGGTGTCCGCGCATTGCGCGCCCTGGGCATCTCACCCGCTGCCTGGCATATCAATGAGGGTCATGCTGCATTTCTAAATCTGGAACGCTGTCGAGAACTGGTAGCCGCCGGGCTAAGCTTTAACGAAGCTCGTGAAGCGGTTGCTGCAAATTCGCTTTTTACAACGCATACACCTGTACCAGCAGGAAACGATACCTTTTCCTATGACCTGGTAGACAAGTATTTTAGTTCTTACTGGGGGCAACTTGGATTAACTCGCGAACAATTCATGGATGTGGCACGTGAGGATCACGGTTGGGGACCTTCCTATGGTATGACAGTACTTGCGCTGCATCTGACGGGTCAGCATAATGGTGTAAGCGCCTTACATGGAGCGGTCTCCCGAGACATGTGGCAGTTCTTATGGCCAGGGGTAGATGCAGACGAGGTGCCAATTGATTTTATCACCAATGGTGTGCATTCCCCTTCATGGATCGCGCCAGAGTTGAATGCTCTCTTCAAACGCTACCTGGGTGAAGATTGGGAAGAGCATGTGGATGAACCCGATCTATGGAATGCAATCATGGATTTTCCTGACGAGGAACTATGGAAGATTCACATGCAGCGGAAAGAGGCACTCATCAGTTATGCTCGTCGCCATTTAAAGCGTCATCACCTGCGCCTGGGAGAGGGATCTGTCCAGATAGCCGAGTTCGAGCACATGCTCAGTCCCGATGCCTTTATCATTGGTTTTGCGCGGCGCTTCGCAACATATAAGCGAGCCACGCTCATCTTCCGTGACCCCGAACGCCTGAGACGTATCCTGAACAATCCTGATCGTCCAGTACAGATCATCTTTGCAGGTAAAGCTCATCCTGCTGACGGACCAGGTAAAGCTCTGATCGAGCAAGTTTACCGTTTCTCACGTAGTGATGCATTCCGAGGCAAGGTCATTTTCCTGGAAAACTACGACATAGATATGGCACGTTACCTGGTTTCCGGCACGGACCTCTGGCTAAATAACCCTATTCGCCCGCACGAGGCAAGCGGTACCAGTGGCCAAAAAGCGGCGCTAAACGGACAGCCGAATTGTAGTATCCTGGACGGCTGGTGGGCTGAGGGCTTCAATGGCAAAAATGGCTGGGCGATTGGCGAGGAACGTGAATACCATGATCCAAACGTGCAAGATGAGGCTGAAAGTCTCGCCTTGTACTCACTGATCGAGGAGGAGATAGTTCCAACTTACTACAATCGAGGCGCGGATGGTATACCGCATGCCTGGGTTGCTTTTATGAAGGAGGCTATTCGAACCTGCGCACCAGCCTTCAGCATGCGACGAATGGTAAAAGAATACACCAGACGTTTTTATGTACCAGAGATTCAGCAAAGTGTGGAAATCGAGAAGAACAATTACGCTGAGGCACGCACCCTGGCTACCTGGAAGGACAAAATAAAACAAGCCTGGCCGGAACTGCATCTGTATGTAGAAGGGCAGCGCGAAGGGCAACTTAGTCTCGGTCAGGGCATCGATGTGCGAGCCTGGGTACATACAGACAAACTCCAACCCGAAGAACTTACTGTCGAACTGGTCTACGGTGAGGCTACGAATGAACACATTGTCATTCAGCATGTACTGCCGATGGAATATGTAAAGCATGAGTTAGACGGCTCATACTCCTATCAGCTTCACCTACAACCTCCCACTAGTGGCAGTATTGCCTTTGGCGTGCGTGTCCTGCCTAACCATCCAGCGCTGGCAGGTAAACACGAGATAGGATTGATTCGCTGGGGTTGACCAATGTTGTTCACCCCTCCTCCCGCGAGGATACCTGCACCATGTTCATAATCTCCTCGTCACTCAGTACATGCGTAGTTTGTTTGGCTGCATTCAAGATCAGCGCGATACGTGAAGGTGTCGGCTCAATTTGATGATCCTTCAACCATGCCACTACGTTCGCCTGTCCACTCATTGGCCCAACTGTGATGGTCTGATGTCGTCCAACCAGAGCAGCCGGAACAGCGCTATAGACGCGATCCTCCAGCCAGGTATCACCTCTGGCTTGAGCTTTGAGTATTGCTGCGGCGTGGACACCAGTGCTGGTAGTAAAGGCATCGTCACCCATAATAGGATAATTACGAGGGATTGGCACACCAGTCATCTCGCTTGCTAAGCGGCAATAATCATCCAGCGCGCTTAGATCCTGGTCCATCCAACCCTGGAGTACCAGGTTCACAAGTAGAGTATCCAGGGCGGTGTTGCCGACACGCTCACCAATGCCCAGCGCACATCCATGCACTCGGCTGGCACCGGCAGAAAGAGCTGCCAGACTATTCACTACATCTAAACCCCGATCACGATGACCATGCCAATCAAGTATAAGATCACCGAATCCTGCACTTTGAAGCTGCTCGCGGAGAAACCCAACCAGGTGCTGAACACCGGATGGAGTCGCATGTCCTACCGTATCGGCCAGACAAAGGCGCGTAGCTCCAGCCTGTGCCGCCGCGATATACATTGCCGCCAGATGTTCAGGCCGCGCTCGCGTTGTATCCTCAGTAACGAACATGACTGAGAGATCGTGGCTACGTGCATATGAGACAGCCTTTTCAATTGTTTTGAGCAGAAATGATAAATCCCACCCTTCAACGAATTGGCGAATGGGACTGGAACCGATGAATAGTGCAGCTTCGATTGCCTGGCCGCTACGCTGTTGAGCTTCGAGAATTGGGGTAATATCGGCTTCGTGTGTTCTCCCAGCGCAGTTGGGCTTTATAGGTAGGCGTTCATCAATAATGGTCTTTGCCATTACTACCACTTCTTCAAGAGTTACCTTACTCGCTCCGGCATAGCCAATATCGGCAGAGTCTATACCCAGTTCAGGCATGAGACGCAGAAATGCTAGTTTCTGTTCCAGGGTTGGTTGCAACACCGACGGGCACTGAAGACCATCGCGCAGTGTCTCATCGTTAAGTTCGATGAGTTGTGGTGGATCGAACTGACAGGTGAATGGGGGCACCTGGTTCCAGTCGTAAATGAGGGAGTCCTTCTGGAAAAGGCCTTCGGATGCAGATTGCTGTTCCGACATAGAGGCATCTCTCCTTCATCGGCTTGCGGCCGAAGATCGATTAAATGTACTGTTTTGCTTTCGTTGCAATGTTCTACTTTCATCTGGCTATGAGGGTACCTTGCCATTGATACCCATAGTATATCTTGCTCTACTGTGGTTTCGCCAGTTTTACGAACTTGAGAGCATGCACTTGATTACTGGGAAGCGATATGCTCTGTCAGTAGACGCATTGCGTTGCCACCCAGGATCGCAGCCATTTGTGGTTCAGTGAGTTCAAGCGTTGAGAGAGCCTCCTCCACTTGCTGATGCGACGCGATCGGCATAAATCGGCCAGTCACTCCCTGCCAGGACGTGATCAGAGCCTAGCAACTCAATGGCGAAGCGGATGGCAGTCATTCGACAAGAGGTCCACATCATGATATTCTATCAATGTCACTTTGAGCAATACATGGCACTGTCGTGACGAGGCCTCGCCGTCGCTCAGCCGTATCATGAGGAGAGGCCTGCTGCTCAGCACCACCGTGTTGAGGGCAGTATCAGGAGGGCCAGGATGCCGATCAGCTACACCAA
>WNFD01015715.1_pt1 | contig 15165 bp, 13 predicted proteins | sample 5400491 | NCBI WGS metagenome assembly WNFD01 (sample SAMN13153343, study PRJNA577476) | soil metagenome | isolation source: 120 cm saprolite under Douglas fir tree site 2 hole 2 replicate 2 | place: USA:California | collected 2015-04-18
TGGCGACGCCGCCACTCACCGCTGTGCCAAACGCTGGTGCCGAACCCGGACAACACGACCACCGGGTTCCTGGTCGTGGAGATCCCCGAGTCAGTTGATTCGCCGCCCATGACCGACTTCACATACTGGGGCCGGTGCGGCTGAGCGACGATCGGGTGGAGCAGCTGATCACGGCCCGCGGGCCGCGGACGTAAGGAAAGCTAGTTCCCCGTATGAAAGATCAACCCGGTTTGCGACTGGTGACAGCTTCCTTGCCGCCACCCCTGAACGCGATCGGCGGTAACCGGGCTTCTGGCGACGCTCTTGACACGAGATGGTCGCCAGCCTAAGTTTTGAAGCGCTTCAATTACGTGCGCAAGCACTGCCTCAAGCTCGTTCACCTCGGCCGGCTCTACACGGTCGAACGGCGCCGGGGCGGGTGGAAGAGGCGGGCCGTGCGAGCTGTCAGATACGAGGAGCCGAGGCGGTTCTCGGTCCTGGATGTCCCGCGGCCGCGTCCTGGGGCGGGTGAGGCACTGGTGCGGATGACCGCCGCCGGGGTGTGCGGAACCGACCTGCACATTCACGACGGGGACTTCTTCGCCAGCTTCCCGCTGACACCTGGTCACGAGATGGTCGGTGTGGTGGAGGATGTCGGCGACGGCGCTGATCCCGGCTTGCAGGGTGAGACCGTCGCCGTCAACGGGAACTGGGGATGCGGCCGGTGCGCCTTCTGCGCGACCGGCGACCGGCTGCTCTGCCGCGACCTGACAGCGATCGGCGTGACGAGGGATGGCGGTTTCGCGGAGTATGTCCTGGCTCCTGCCGCGCAGTGCTTCCCGGTGAGTGACTTGCCGGCCGACGTGTCGGTGATGGTGGAGCCGACCGCATGCGCGGTACATGGCCTGGATGTGATTGGCACGCGACCCGGTATTGACGCGCTGGTAATCGGATCTGGCCCGACCGGGCTGATCCTGGCTCAGCTGCTCATGCACAACGGCGCCGCCCGGGTCACCACCGCGGGCAGGACGTCCTTCAAGCTCGACGTGGCCCGGGGCCTCGGGATTGACAGCACGATCCTGCTCGAGCCAGACATTCAGTCCAGGGTCGCGGCTCTGCGGCGCCGTGCTCCTGATGGTTTTGATGTCGTCGCCGACGCGACCGGGTCGTCTGAGGTTAGCGCTATGAGCGTGCAGCTGGCCAAGGATGGCGGGACCGTGCTGTGGTACGGCGTCATGGCACCGCAGGACGTGGCCGCGGTGAGCCCGTACGAGGTCTACCGGCGCCAGCTTTCCATCAAGGGATCGTTCGCCCAGGTCGAGTGCTTCCCGCGGGCGATCGCCGCGCTCCGTTCCGGGCGGGTTAAGACGACCGGAATCATCACGCACCGGTTCGGACTTCATCAGTTCGGGGATTGCCTCGAAACGGTGCGAGCCGACCGTTCCTGCCTGAAGGCGATTATCCAGATCTGACGGCTCTTTGTATCGACGTGGAGTGCGATGATGGTTCCTGAGTTCGGGTTCAGCGTCACGCCGGGGCATGCCGACGGCGTCGCGGACGAGCTGCGGCGGGTCGAGCAGCTGGGTTACCAGCGCGTCGGAATCTGGGACTCGCCGGCCCTGTTCCGAGAGCCCTGGGCTGTCCTCGGCGCGATCGCGCCCGCGACGACGCGGCTGCGGCTCGGAACCTGGGTCACGAATCCGCTGACCAGGCACCCCGTCGTCACCGCCAGCGCTGCCGCGACCGTGGATGACCTGGCCCCGGGCCGCGTCTACGTCGGCATCGGGTCGGGCGGGACCGGCGCCTGGAACCTCGGGCTGGACACCGCCAGCCTTGCGCGCCTGGAGCGGTACGTGACAGCGGTACGCGGGCTGCTGCGGTCGGGGAGCGCCATGTTCGAAGGCACTGAACTCACGCTCCCGTGGGCAGGGGAGCGGGATATCCCGATCATCCTCGCGGCGCACGGTCCGAGGTCACTCCGCCTGGCCGGCCGGATCGCGGACGGCGTGGTCATCGGGCTGGGCGTCTCACCGGAGGCCATCGGCGGGTCGCTGGAGCAGCTCGCGGCGGGCGCCGCGTCGGCCGGCCGGTCCGTCGAGGAGATCGAGACCTGGTTCACTTGTTTCTGGTTCGTGGACGAAAGGCCCGGGGTCGCCGTGGAGCAGGGCCGGTGGGCATCCACGGCCTTCGCGCTGCACTTTGTCCGCGGCGGCGTGGAAGGCAAGTTCCTGCCGGAGGACATGAAGGCGGCCGTGCGCCAGCTCGGCGAGGCATATGACCTGGCCGTGCACGGCTCGGTGCCCGAGAGCAAGCAGCAGGAGTACGTGGACCTGGCCGAGCGGCTCGGCGTGGCCGACTACCTGCTGCACCGGTTCGTGTTCGCCGGCACGCCAGCTGAGGTCGAGAGCCAGGTACGGCGCGCTATCGGCGCCGGGGCTTGCCGGTTCGACGGGGCGATAGACGCTGACCTGCCCGAACACGAGCGGCGCGTAACCAGCTGGGCCACGCTGGTGCTGCCGCGGCTCCGGGCCGCCACCACGGTACCTGCCAGCTGAAGGAGGGTGGATGGAGCCGTTCGACACCGTGCTCCGCGGCGGCCTGGTCGTAACGCCCGAGCAGGAGGCGGTGCTGGACGTCGGCATCCGCGACGGGCGCGTCGCCGCGGTCCTGGCGCCTGCCTCGCGCGCTGAGGCCCGCGACGAGGTCGACGTCGGCGGCAAGGTGGTGCTCCCGGGCGGCGTGGAGTGCCACGCGCACATCTACGAGCCGATGCACCGCGGCTGGCTGCAAGGCAGCGACGACAAGAACGTGTGGCTCCAGTCACCTGAGGGGGCCACCAGGGCAGCGGTGTGCGGAGGTACCACGACCGTGCTGTCCTTCGCGTTCACCTCCGTCCATACTCGTACTGCGACTACGCGTTCCACCCCGTCCTGACCGGCGCCGTGCCGCAGCCGACGCTCGCGTCGCTGGCCGAGGCGATCCGCGCGGGAACGCCGACGGTTAAGATCTTTACGACAGATGTGACCTCTGCGCAGACCGGCATAATGATCGACACCGGATCGCTGATGGAGGTCATGGCAGTGTGCGCCCGGGAGGGCGGGCTCGTGATGGCCCATACCGAGGAAGACGGCCTGATCAAGCACATGGAGGCCAAGCTCAAGCGAGAGGGACGAGCCCAGCTCGGCAATGCCCGGCTGGTTCACTCCGACCTGGGGGAGGAGGTGGCCTTCCAGCGGATACTGCGCCTGGCCCGGGCGTCAGCTTGCCCGCTGTACCTGGTCCACGTCGCCGCGCCGGGCGGTCTCGACGCGCTCCGGGAGGCACACCGCCGGCGCCAGGCCGCGTACGGCGAGACGCTGCACAACCTGCTGTGCTTCAGCGAGGAGGACTATGGCAAGCCTGACGGCGCCAAGTACCACATCGCCATGGGGCTACCCAGCAGGCAGGCGAACCAGGCGCTGTGGGACGGACTGGCGGATGGCTCCCTGTCCACGCTCGCGACAGATGAGTACACCACCTCCTACAAGGTCAAGATGAGCGGGTTCGACATCGAGTCGACGCCGGGCGGCCATGCCGGAATCGAGACCCGGGGCATCATCGGCTTCTCCGAGGGATACAAGAAGGGACGCCTGAGCCTGCGCCGGTTCGCTGAAGTCTTCGCGACCAATCCGGCGCGGATCATGGGCCTGTATCCGCGTAAGGGAGTGATAGCACCCGGCAGTGACGCCGACATCGCGGTCTGGGATCCGGGGGCCAGCCGGACGGCCACGATGGACGTGCTGCACCATGACTCGGACTACAGCCCGTGGGAGGGCTGGCAGGTGCGGGGCTGGCCGGTCATGACCCTGCTGCGAGGGAAGATCATGGCGGCTGACGGCCGCGTAACCGGGACGGCCGCCGACGGCTGCTGGGTGCACAGAGTGATAGCCGAGGACGTGCGGAACGGGCCGGTGGTGTGACCTCTACGTCGGGGGAGCGCCGCCAGCCGGCCAGGTCGCGGAGATGGGTGACGATGGCGGACGTCGCCCGCGCCGCCAATGTGTCGACCGGCACGGTGTCCCATGTGCTGTCGGGGGCCCGTGCCGTGCGCCCGGAAACCCGGGAACGAGTCGAAGCCGCCATAGCAGAGCTGGGCTTCCAGCCCGACAGCGTCGCGCGCGCCCTGGTGCGGCGGCGGACGCAGACGATCGGCATGGTCATTCCCGATGTGACCAACCCGTTCTTCGCGGACTTGATCTGGCGGGTCGAGCAGGCCCTCGCCACGGTCGACCACGCGTTGATCTGCGGCAGTTCGGGCAACGACCCGGACCGCGAGCACCGGTACCTGCAGAGCTTCCTGGAGCGCCGGGTCGACGCGGTCATCGTGGGCGTGGCCGGAGGCGAGAACCTGGAGTTCCTCCGGAGCGTGGGGAAAGAGACGCCGACGCTGTTCGTCGACCGGGTCATCGCCGAGGACGGCTGGGACAGCGTCCGCTGTGACAACACGGCCGGCATGGCCTTGGCCGTCGATCATCTCGTCGGCCTCGGTCACCGCCGGATCGCGCTGATCAACGGCGAGCCGGGCCTGCCGACAACGACGGAGCGCGAGCAGGCCGCCAGTGCGCGGCTCGCCGAGCACGGGATACAGCTGATGTCCGCGAGCACCGGAGCGTTCACGCTGGAGAGCGGCCAGGAGCAGGGCCGCGCCCTGCTGGCGGCGCCGCGCGTCCCCACCGCGGTGTGCGCGGGCAACGACCTGCTCGCCATGGGCATGATGCGAGCCGTCGTCGAGGCGGGGCTGCGGGTGCCAGACGACATCAGCGCCATCGGCTATGACGACATCGACTATGCCGAATACGCGTCCCCGGCGCTCACGACCGTGCGCCAGCCGGTCCGCGACATCGCCAGGGAGATCGTCCGGCTGGTGACCGAGCGGCTGGCCGGTTATTCGGGCACGGCGCGCCACGTGACGCTTGTCCCCGAGCTTCGGGTCCGCAGTTCCACGGGCCTGCGGCCATGACGGCGACGACAGCAGGGTTCCGGCACGAGCTGGTGGGCTTGATGGGCTATCCAGTCAACGAGAATCCCACCGGCCCGATGATGGAGGCCGGGTTCGCGGCCGCGGGGCTGCGATGGCGCTACCTCACCCTGGAGGTCACGCCGGAGGCGCTCGGCGACGCGGTGCGCGGGGCGCGGGCCATGGGACTCCGCGGATTTCACTGCACCATCCCGCACAAGGTGGCCGTCCGCGCCCACCTGGACAGCATCGGCCCGACGGCCCGGCATACCGGAGCGGTCAACTGCGTGGTGCGCCGTGGCGATGAGCTGGTCGGGGAGAACACCGACGGGCGGGGACTGCTGGACTGCATCAGGCAGATCACCGACCCGGCCGGTGCCTGCGCCGTCGTTCTCGGCGCGGGCGGCGCTGCACGAGCCATCACGGCTGAGCTCGCCGCCGCCGGCGCCGCGACGATCATCATCGCCAGCCGGGACATCACTCGGGCCATCGAGTTGCGCGAGCTATGCGACGGGGTGCCCAGCCCGGATGGCGGAACCGTCCGGGCGGTCGCAGCTGCATGGGCCGGCGACTTCGAGGTGCCGCGGTGCGACCTGCTGATCAACGCGACTCCGGTCGGCATGCATCCGGAGACTGGCGCCCGCCTGGCGCTGGCTGTGGATACGATCCCGGGGCATGCCATCGTCGCCGATGTGGTCGCCAACCCGCGGGTGACCGGGCTGATCAAAGCTGCCCGCGAGCACGGCTGCCGCACGGTGACCGGCGCGGAGATGCTCGTGGCCCAGGCGGCGCTGTCCTTCGAGCTCTGGACGGGTCGCTCCGCGCCGCGCGCCGTGCTGCGGGATGCCTTGCTCGGCGCGTTGGATGCGACGGCGTCGGGCGCCGCAACCGCCACCCTGCCGCAGTAAGGCAGCCGCAAGGCGGCCGATGCCGCGGCTGTGGCGGCGTCAGTCGGCATCCAGCTCGGGGATCAGGTCGGCCCAGTGATCGAATTCCGCGGCCAGGTCATGCCCGAGCGGCTGGCGCAGGAACGCCGCTGCGAGGGCATGCCGGTTGATCCGCCACAGCTCGGGGACGGTAAGGCCGGTGTGGCGCAACGCGCGGAGGTATTCCGCGGTAAGGGTGACGTCGGAGATGGTGGGATCGTCGGTACTGATGGTCACCGGAACGCCCAGCCGGTACAGCCGTGCCACCGGATGCTCAGCCAGCGTGGCAACGCTCGCCGCTTGCACGTTGCTGGTGGGGCACAGGTCCAGCGTGATCCCCCGGGAGCGGAGCTCGGCGCACAGCCCAGCGTCCTCGATCGCGCCGACGCCGTGCGCGATGCGCTCTGGGCTGACTGCCAGGGCCCGGCGCACCCCGGCCCCCGCGTCGTGCAGCTCGCCGGCGTGCAGCGTGATCCGCAACCCTCCGGCCCGCGCGGCATCGAACGCGGCGCGGTGCGCCAGGGGATCGGGGAACTCGTTTTCGAGGCCCGCGAGATCGAAAGCGACGACGCCCTCGTCCAGGAATCCCGCCGCCGCTTCGGCCAGACGCACATTGGCCGCCGGATCATGGGAGCGCACCGCCACGCAGATCAGCCGGACCTCGGTCCCGGTTCGGGCTCGGCCGTGTCGCGCACCACGGCATACGGCCTGGATCCCGTCGCGTAGCGGGAGGCCACGCTCGGTATGCAGCATGGGCGCCCAGCGGATCTCGCAATAGCGGACGTGGTCGGCGGCCTTCGCCTCGACCAGCTCCACGGTCACCCGTTCCAGAGCCTCGGCGTCCTGCATGAGGCTCACCGGCAGCGTGAAGGCGTCGAGCAGGGCGGCCTGGGATTCCGTTGACTCGGGCGCGACGAGCGCGGCGAACATGCCCGCGTAGCTTCGCGGTGCGTCGACGCCGCGCGTCCGCGCCAGCTCGAGCGCCGTGTCCACCCGCAGCGCTCCGTCCAAATGCAGGTGCAGCTCGGCCTTGGGCATCGATCCCACAAGGCTCCGCAGCGACTGATCCGGCAGGCCGGGGGATTCCTTACCGTGCACCGCGGCCGCTAGGACAGCCCGGCATCAGCTTGGGGGACCGTGCCGGTCACCCGGCCGCCAGCGAGCGGGGAGGCCGTCACCGGCGCGCTGATCTCGCGGCGGACACTGGACCGGGCGAGCAGGTAGTAACCGACACCTCCGACGGCCAGGCCCATGAACGCCGAGAAGTCTGCACCGCCCGCAGCCTTCGACAGCGGGCCTACGAAGATGCTCGTGTCGATCGCCAGCAATGCCGCGCCCATCCCGAGGATCTGGGCGATGACCGCCGGGATGTTCCAGCCGTTGCTGCGCCAGTACAGGCCGCCGCGCGGGGCCAGCAGGTCAGCGCTGCGGTAGCTGCCGCGCCGCAGCGCCCAGTCGACCAGGTAGATCGCCCCCCAGGGCGCGGCCCAGACGATGATGAACAGCAGGAAGTCGCCGAGCAGGGTGTTGAAGTTGTTGGAGAAGACGGTGACCGCGGCCAGCACGGCGCAGATGGTCGTGTCGATCAGCGCGGCCTGGTATCGCTTTACCTTCAGACCGATCGCCTGCAGCGTCAGGCAAGACGAGTACAGCACGACGCAGTTCCCCGCCAGCAGCTGGAAAATGATCACGATGAGGTAGGGGACGAGGAACCAGGCCGTGAACACCGCGGGCAGCCCGGAGATCGGATCATTGGCCTTGGGCACGGCGGTCGCGACGAAAGCGCCCAGGAACATCATCAGCGTGGACGGCAGGAAGCCGCCGAGGGTGACCCAGCCGAATATCTTTCGCTGCGGGGTGTCCTCCGGCAGGTAGCGGGTGTAGTCGCTGCCGTTGTAATTCCAGCCCAGGCCGGTGACGGAGAACACGATCGCGAACGCGATCGCGACGGTCGCGAAACTGGCCCCAGGGTGCGCGCTGAGGTGCACCTTGGGCGCCGCCAGGATCGCCAGGATGACAAAGAGGACGAAGAACGGCAGAGTCAGCCACTTGAGCACCTGCAGGATTGTCGTCCCGCCGGCCTTGGCGACGATGGCCACAGCGGCGAGCGTGGCCAGGACAAGCCCTTCGATCTCGAACCCGACCTGGGTCAGCCAGTTCAGGACAGATACCGATTGACCTCCGCGCTGGCCGAACGCGGCACGCGTAATGACAAAGACGGAGGTGCCCGCCTTCGGTCCCTGCAGGCTGCTGAGGCCGAGCAGGACGTAAGTGAGGTTGCCGATCAGTATGACTGCGGCGGCCTGGGCCAGCGACAGGCCGAGCGAGATGATAACCGCCCCGTAGACGACGTAGCCGATGTTCACCAGTGTCCCGGTCCACATCCAGAACAGGTCCCGCGGCTTGCCCCGGCGTTCGGCGGCCGGGATGTAATCGATGCCGCGCTGCTCGACCTTGAACGCCTCTTCGGGCGGAAGTACCTGCGTTGCTTCGATGCCGCTATCGGCCGTCGCGCCCATGAGGCCTCCTTCAGGCATGCCTGGCCAGCACCTTCCGGTCCAGCACGGGAACGCTGTCCCGCCGTCGCCGGGGGGCGGTCTTGCCACGCTCCGCAAGTTCCGCGATCATAATTGAAGCGCTTCAAAAGACCGGCTGAACGAACAGTAGGCTTCGGCTCGCCGGAGTGTCAAGGGTGGATTCGCAGACATGGGCGAACCCCGGCTTGGTGGTGGCGTCCCGCCCCGGAAAGGCTGAGGAATGAGCGCGGTCATGGATACGCCGACACCAGCCATGCTCACCGGGGATCCCACGGGCTCGAGGGGCAACCGATGAGCATCGTGGTCGTGGGCAGCCTCTCGATGGATTTCTCCGCGCGCGCGGAGCGGCTGCCACGGCCCGGCGAGACCGTGCTCGGCATCGGCTTCCTGATGATGCCCGGCGGGAAGGGCAACAACCAGGCGATTGCCTGCGCCCGGCTTGGCGCTGACGTCACGATTGTCGGCTGCGTCGGTTCGGACAGCCTGGGTGCCACGGTGCTGAGAGACTGCGCGGCCGAAGGAGTCGATGTCAGCGCGATTACCTCTGTGCCTGACTCCGGCACCGGGGTCGCGCACATTACCGTCGACGGATCTGGCGAGAACGCGATCACAGTCGTCCCTCGGGCCAACGCTCGGCTCACCGCGGAGATGGTCTGGGAGGCCGAAAGCAAGTTCGTGGGTGCGACAGTCGTCCTAGTGCAGATGGAGATTCCCCCCGAGGCGGTCGGCGCCGCCCTCGAGGTCGGCCGCAGAGCGGGCGCGCTGACGATACTCAACCCAGCGCCCGCAGCCGAGATACCGGCAGAAACGCTCCGCCTGGTCGATGTCTGCGTACCCAACGAGACAGAGGCCTCAACCCTCACAGGACGCGACGTCCGCGGGATCGGCAGCGCCAGGCGGGCGGCTCTCATTCTGCTCGAGCGCGGGCCCAGCCACGTCGTCATAACTCTCGGCGAACGCGGGGCGTTCTATACCGACGGGAAAACTGAGCAGGTGATACCCGCCCTGCGCGTGGAAGCCGTGGACACGGTAGCCGCCGGCGACGCGTTCTGCGGCGGCCTGGCTACCGCGATCGACCGCGGAGAGCAATTGGCTTACGCGCTTAGTTATGCCTCGGCCGCAGGAGCCCTCGCCGTGACCAAGCCTGGGGCAACGTCCGCCCTTCCATTCGCCCCGGACGTCGATGAACTCCTAGCAATGGCCGCGGGAACCAAGCTGGCTTCGCCTTAGCTCCACATGACTCTGGCGACCCGCGTTGCGGGTTCCGCGCCGAGAACGCGCCGGGATTGTCCATTACACGCATTGCCGGCCAGAATGACACCAGGCCCTGACAATTGCTGAGGAAACGTGACTCTGCCGGCCGGGCAACAACCCGTGGATTTGCGTTTGGAGCAGGAGCCTTCCAGCCCGCGGGCCATCAGGGCGACAGAGTCCAGCGCGGGGCCTGAGGATCCCGGGCGAGGCTGTCGGCTGGCAAGTTGTGACTTTAGGCTTCGGCCATGTCGCTGAGCTATGCCGACCTTCAGGGATGGATCACCGCCGGTGCGACGGCCGGCCTTCTCGTAGGCGCGGGCTTTACGGTCAGGTACGCACGGAGTGCTTTTAAGGCGCAGTCCAAGCAGCTCGCAGACCAGATTGCCGTTAATACGAAGCAGACCAAGGTTCTCGAGCTGCAGGCTACAGACCTGGACGAGTCCCTCGCCGAGCGCCGCGGAGACCGCGAAATGCGGCGCCGCGATCAAGCGTCCCGGGTGTTCGTGCTCGAACGGCCGGGGCCTCTGGTGCCTCGAGAGCCGCGAGGCCAGGGGGAAGACGAGTTCCTTGAGCCGTCAGTCACCGTGGAGGTACATAACGCCAGTAACCAGCCTATATATGACGTAAGATTCACCTGGTTCCTGTCGGGTACTGTTCATGGCCAATATGAGAGATCCTGGCCGCTGTTGCCAGGCGAGTGCGACGAGTGGAACGAGCGTCGGCCGACGGGTGTCATCCCCGCTGAGTTCAATGCCGTCGTCTACTTCCGCGACACTGCGGAGGTGACCTGGCGCCGCGAGCCCGACGGTCAGCTTGTAGAAATACCGCCAGACCAAGAACCACCGCGGGGTACCTGGTAACTGGTGCACTGAACCTCTCCCGTCGCTGGCAACCCGCCGCCCGGATTGGTGCAGGCGTGGCGACCCTGGTCCGGTGGGGGTGGTTGAGGCCAGGGCTTTGAGCCGGCCCTTGGAACGTGCCGCCACTGACGGTAAGGCATGCCAGGCCGCTCAGGAGAGCCGTCATGAGATGATCAAGACCATTTGCGCGCGGGCGTCAATTGCCTAAGGTGTCAGGCGGCGCCTAGGTTACAAAACTCTAAGCTATGCGCAGAACAGTTAGCTATGTCGTTTCTTCCGTGAGTTCGGCGCCCTTCGGGATGGCTCGCAGTGGCAGGCGAGGCCGCAGATACGGCTGCGACCTGCGCATTCAGGATGCAGCGGAACTAGACAGCTACCTGGCCTAGTAGCGGGCACCGTGCCCATTTCCGGGCCGGCACGCCCGGGCTCCATCGGATCGTGATCTTCGCGGTCCTGCCCTACAGCACCCGTGCCGGACTGTAGTCATCACATGTCACAGAGTGAGAACGCCAGGGCCCTGAGGACGAAGCACTCCAGAGATTGGACGAACCGGACCCTTGGCACGGGCCATTCGGTAGCGAACGTTCGGCAACAGCAGGCACGTCGCAACATGAGTTCTTATATATGAACTAGTGAGCACATACTTGAATCATTGGCCGCGCGCGGCTTAGACTCAGGTCACCCAAGACCTGCCAGATAGCGACAGTCCGGGCGAACTCTCCAACCTCCGCTTCCGCGCCAACAGACCGATTTCCCATCTGCACAGGAGGCTTGAATGCCACTACGCAGCGAACAGCGACCCCTTCTGGGCATTTTGTCCAAGCAAGTAATCGGCACAGCGTCGGCGATACTGATCGGGGCCGGTGGCATTGCCGCGTGTGGCTCCGGGGGTGGCGGCTCATCCGGGCACGTGACTCTGACCGTCTGGCAGAACGGCAACCTCCAGGACACCGGGTTCGGTTTCATGACCGGGGTCGTGAAGAACTTCGAGAAGGCTCACCCCAACGTCACCGTGCAGATCGTGGCCAAGCCGCAGGACAACTACTTCGCCTTGCTGCAGACCGCGCTGATCTCGCACAACGGGCCAGACATCGCCGATGTCTACGCGGGCAGCTACCTGACGAACCTGACTCCTTACCTGCTGAACCTCAACAAGTACGTCCCCGCGTCGACGAGGAAGAGCCTCGCGGGGATTGCCTACTACTCCAAGGACGGGAACACCGACGAGGCCACCTACGCGATCCCGTCGGAGGACCAGTTCTACAACATGTGGTACAACAACTCGCTGTTCGCGAAGGCCGGCGTCAGCTCGCCGCCGACCGACTTCGCCGAGATGGCCGCGGACTGCAAGAAGTTCTCCGCCAAGGGCATCATGGCCTACGCCGACGGTAGCCCGACCTTCGTGACGCCGGGAATGGGCGCCATCCAGGACTGGAGTTACTTCGCAGCCGCTGTCTACACCATCAGCCAGTGGAACTCCATTCTGGACGGAACCATCCCTTACAGCTCGGCTGCCCTCGTCAAGGAAGTCAACTCCTGGGCGAGCCTGTACAAGGCCGGCTGCACGTCGAAGAACATGACGACGCAGAACACCGACCAGCTCTTTGAGACCGGCAAGGTCGCCATGGTGATGAACTACAACGGCCTGGGCCCGACGTACTCGAAGGCCCTGGGCGACAAACTCGGCGTCATGGTCCCGCCGTGGTCCGAGACTCCTCAGCACACGATGATCGAGCTCCCGGGCGCTGGCTACGCGGTCGCGCAAGCGAGCCCCAACGCCAAGCTCGCCGCCGAGTTCGTCGCCTACACCGTGTCGCTCACTTCGCAGCGGCTGGAAGCCGCCTCGGGCGCGCTGCCGGTCGTCAAGTCAGTGCCTGCCCAAGGCGTGCCTGCGCAGTTGCTGGCCCTCGCGCACAGCGGCAAGTACACCCTCTACCCGATGTTCGACAACTACATGCAGCCCGCAGTGGTCGCGCAGATCGACAACCAGCTGACGCTGGCCTTCATCGGCCGGGAGTCGGCTCAGGCCGCGCTCAGCAACATGGAAAAGGCATTCCAGAGCCTGCCCAGCGCCGAGCGGAAGGTCGACTACCACCTCGGCGGCTGATGAGGTTAAATGCATGACCTGCGAGCTCGGTGCCCGTTCCGGTACCGGGCTCGCAGGTATCCATCGAAGCCGCCATGATGGGCACGAACGGAAGGCGGGCAGTGAATCACACGGGACGAGGGGCTGTCGCGGGCGCGCCTGCCGGGCTGTCGGGTGCGGTGCGGCAGCGCAGGGCAGGAGCCCGCCTCTGGCGTCGTCCTTCCGGCATGGCCAGAGCACGCGCCAGAGCGGGCCTCGGCTTCACGCTTCCGGCCATGGTGATGGTCGGCGTGCTCGTGGTTCTCCCGATCGTCCAGGCGATCTATTACAGCTTCACCGACTGGAACGGCGCGACAGCATCCGGAGTCGGGCTCAGCAATTACACGAGCAGCATTTTCAGCGGACCCGGCGTGCACCAGATCCTGTTCAACAACCTGGTGTTCATCGTCAGCGTGCCGATCGCGGTTTTCATCCAGTACTGCGTCGCCTATGCGTTGTGGACAGGAGTACCGGGACGGACGGCGCTGCGCCTGATCTACTTCGTCCCGGTCATCTTCTCCTGGGCGATTGTCGGCATCCTGTTCCGGACGATGCTCCTGCAGTTCGCCCCCGGCTGGCTCGCCAACCCGGCGCTGGCGCTGCTGGTGATCGTGCTGGCATTCCACTGGACGACGTTCGGCGTGAACGTGCTCATCATGTTCGCCGGCCTGTCGACGATGGACCGGAACCTGCTCGAAGCCGCGTCGCTGGACGGCGCCGGGCAGATCCGCATCATGCTGCGGATCGTCGCCCCGCTCATGCTCTCGTTCATCGACTTCGCGCTGATCACGACGCTCATCTTGTCGCTGACGAATATCTTCGGGCTCATCTATGCGTTCAACTTCGGCGGACCGGGCTACGCGACCACGACCCTGGAGTTCAACCTGTACGAGAACGGATTCACTCAGGGGAACTTCGGCCTCGCCTCGGCTACCGGCATCCTGCTGATGGTCATCACCATGATCGTCTCGCTGGTGCGCGTGATACCCACCGTGCGCAGGGTCCGCTCATGACGTCCCGTGCCGCGCCCCGCGGCTGGCCGGCGAGCCCGGGCAAGACGGCGACGATGGTCATGCTCGGCCTGCTCGCGATCCTCGCGCTCGGCCCGCTGCTCTACATGGTGCTCGAGTCGCTGCGCAGCCAGGACGGGACAGGCTGGACACTGTCGAACTGGACCGGCATCTTCTCCAACCTGCCGATCCTCACCGGCCTCAAGAACTCAGCGCTGCTGGCAGGATGCTCGTCGCTGCTGACGGTCGCGGTCACGTCCTGCGCCGGGTTCGCCTTCGCAAAGCTGCCGTTCCGCGGGGCAAGGATCGTCCTAGCGGCGATGATCGCCTCCCTGACGCTGCCACTGATATCGGCGATCGTGCCCGAGTACTTTGACTGGGCAAAGTTTCAGCTCGTGGGCTCTTACATCCCCGCGATTCTGGTTTATTCGGCATTTAACGCTGCCTTCGCGGTGATCTTCTTTACCAACTACTTCTTGTCCGTGCCTGATGCCTTCATCGAGAACGCCGTGACCGAAGGCGCTGGATACCTCAAGATCCTGTGGCGAATCATCTTGCCCATGGCAGTGCCCGCGCTGGTCACGATCGGCGTGCTGGACTTCATGCTGGTCTGGAACGACCTGCTGGTGGCGCTGCTGTTCTTGCCGCAGCCTGATCATCAGACCGTCAGCGTCTTGCTGGCGACTATCAACGCCGGCCGCAAGCTGCATACCCAGGCTGTGCTCGCGGGGGCCCTGCTAAGCCTGATCCCGAACTTCGTGGTGTTCCTGGCGGGCCAGCGTTACCTCATGCTGGCTTACTCGCTCGGCGTCGAGAAGTGATCTGCAGGGCCTGGAACACGGCCACCGGGTTCACCACGCAGCCCGTCGCGCGGGGCGCGTTCACAGGCAGCGCCGCGAACATGAACTCGAAGGCTGCTGCCTGGCGCATTCGGCGGCTAGCTGCTCGAAGGTCAGGGCGTCGAAGAAATGAAGGCCCATCGCGGTGATGCCTAGCACGTGAATCGGCGCGCCGATATCGGCGAAGCCGTGCGGCTCTGCCTCGCCGTCCCCGTCAAATCCGAGCGCGACGACATCGCGGTCCTTGAACCACGGCATGGCCCGCGGATGTAGTCCGGCCTTGTAGTGCGCCGAATCCCACGGGCCTTCCACCTCGCGTCGCAAGGCGTGCCCGGTCCGAATGAGCACGACATCTCCTGTGCGCACCGACACGCTGACAGCCGCCTCTGCGGCCGCGAGGTCCTCGGCGGTGACGGTGAAGCCTGCGGGCAGCCATCGCTTGCCATGCAGGGGGGATGTCGAGCAGGACCCCGCGTGAGATGATGCCGTGCCGCGCGCCCTCGAGGCCGCAGTGCGCGGTACCGGTCATCGTGACCGAGTCGGCCGGCGAGCCGTTGCAGCTTGCCGTCGTAGGAGATATGGCAGAGCGCGTCAACGTGCGACTGGGCTTCACCGTGGCACTGAACGCCGATGAAGTCG
>WNFD01003792.1_pt1 | contig 15164 bp, 14 predicted proteins | sample 5400491 | NCBI WGS metagenome assembly WNFD01 (sample SAMN13153343, study PRJNA577476) | soil metagenome | isolation source: 120 cm saprolite under Douglas fir tree site 2 hole 2 replicate 2 | place: USA:California | collected 2015-04-18
TAGCCGAGAACCATCGCCAGGCAGGCCATCCCGCATTCGCTCTGGGTGAGCTGTGGAACATAGGGGATCGTCCGCCCAGGTCCCTTGCTCCCGAGCTGGAGCAGCGCAGGAAACCGAGCGAACAAGCTCGACGCGCCGTCGGATTCGTTAGCCGCCATCGTTGAAGAGTGCTTTCAGGCCCGGGACCAGTGTCAACAAAACGCTCTCGGCGCGGACTCGCGCGTCGGCGTCCCCTTGCATGCCCTCGTAATAGCTGAATGTCTTTCCCTCGGCGACGAAGGTGCTCGTTGGCAGGCGCGCGGTGACCAGCACCACCGGCTCTTTCAAGGTGACCGTGTCGGCCAGCTCCTGACCGAGAAATCGCCGGATCTCTGAAGGCCCGACGACCTCGTTGCCTACCGACTCGATGGTGAAGTTCTGGTAGACGTACTTGAAGCCGGCCAGCTCCAGTCGAACCGCCATTCCGGGCTTGAGCATCGGCCGATAGCGGCCGGGCAACATCGCGACCAGGTTGAACTTTGTTTGCTCGCCGAACAGCGTCAGGACCGTCTCGCCCAGGGTGAGGGCCTGTCCCGGACGGATTCGGACGTCGCTCACCACTCCGGCGTGGGGCGCTCGCACGATTCTCTCCTCCAGTCGCTCTTCGGCAAGGTCGCGCTGCGCGCGCAAGCCGCTCATGGCCTGGCGCGCCAGTCTGTCCCCCGGGTCGCGCATCGTCTTGAGCAGCTGGAGCTCGAACTCTTTGTTGAGGCGCTCCAGCTCACCGGCTTCCTGTGCGGTGTACATCCGAGCCAGGACCATGCCCGGATAGACGCGTTGGCCCGGCACCACCTCCACCGACGCCACGGTTCCCGGAGACTTGGCGGTCAGGTCGGTGCGGCCTTGAACGCGGACCACCGCCGGGCCGCTGGCGTACTCGTTGACCTTCGCCAGCATCGAGAAAATGGCACCCCCGATCGCGACGGCGAGCAGGACCCGGTACGCGTAGCTCAACCAGACCGGCGAAATCTGCAGCACGCGGCCAGTGATCTCGGCGCTGCCCTGGTGGTAGTCGAGCGCTTCTTTCCGGAACAAATCGGACGCCGATTCTGACAAACATCCACCTCCGTCCGCTTAGTGGGCCCCCGTGTGGGTGGGCCCGATGATCGATACCCGCACCACGGTGCCGGAGGGCACCGTCTTCTTCAGGCCGGCGATCGAGGAGGGGTCGATCTTCCCCTCGGCGTAGACGTACCGCGAGGCGATGTCGACCTCGGGTGCGATGTTCTCCACCACGCCGCTGAGCGGCTCGTTGACCCCGCCCACCTGCGCCTCGATCGCCATTCCCAGCGCGATCGCGCCGACATTCTCTTCGGGGACGGCAAACCGGACGCGCAGATCATCCGCGCTCACCAGGCGCGCGATCGGAATCGAGGGGCCCACCATGGCGCCCGGATCGACATACCGATCGGAAATCACGCCGCTAAAGGGCGCGCGGATCTGGGCATCGGCCAAGGTTTGCTTGAGCTGCTGCACCTGGGCTTCCGCTTCGGTGACGCGGGCCCGCGCCGCCTCGAAGGCGGCCAGTGCGGACTCGTGCTTGTACTGCGCTGACGAGAGCTCCCGCGCGGAGATGTGCCCCGAGGTCTTGAGGGGGGTCAGTGCGTCCAGCTCATCCTTGGCTTGGGTGAGCTCCGTCTTCGCCCTGGACTCGTCGGCGCGCGCGACCCGGAGCTTGGCGTCCCCCATGCTGAGATCATGTCGGATTGCGGCGGTGTCTAGAGCGGCAATCAGGGCATTGCCATCCACCCGCTGCCCCATTCGGACATGCACCGTTTCGACGCGACCGTTCATCCTGGGCGCTAGATCGACGCTTTGGGTTGCGAACACGACGCCCAGAAATCCAGACTCGGGAAGGTGTTTGAGCGCGGCCGACGGCGCGCTTGCCGCCACCAGATCCGGCGGCGGCGACGCGCGGCGCTCCAGCGAATCTGCCCGCCGAGAGTATGCGATCAAAACGACTCCGATGGCCAGAAACAGCAGGCAAACGACCTGAATTACAAGCTTTGTTATTGAACTCAACCAGTTGTACTTAGCACACCCGAACGTCCCCCGTCTGCCGGTGGACTCCCCCGATGTAGCAGATCAGCCTGGGTGGCGGCCGGCCGTGCCTTGGCTGCGCAGATAAGCGCTGCCTCCCCCGCGTAGAACCCGGAAAGTGGGGGTCAACAGTCCGGCCATCGCCTCATCAAGTCGTATTCCGTCCCCCTGCGCGGGGGATGGCAGGGTCTCCGAGAAAAGGGAGGCCACCGTTTCGCTGGTCACCGAGGTAATTGCCCTGTCGATCAACGAATCCGGCCCTGCGGTGGATGGCTCGGACACCAAGGTCATCGGCGAAGTGGGAAGGAGGGCGCGGAGCTGAAGCGCGCAACGCGCCGCCTGGGCCGCCAGCTGGCTTGGATCCTGGAGGCCCGAAAAGAGGATCAGGCACCACCTGCCGTCCACGTTCTCCACCCGCCCGCCGTAGGACGCCACCATCGAGAGCAGGTCGCGCTGCGCCAAGGCTTGCGCGGCTTCCGGCGAATCGGCCCCAGCCGCAAGAAGGAAGGTGAACACGCCTTGCTGGGCTTGGTCTGAATTCGCCCACCGGGGTGGCCGGAGCGCGACGGTCACCGCGGACTCAAGGACCTCCGATCCCTCCTTGCGCCGCACGCCCGGGACTTCCCGAAGCTCGGCCAGCTGATGAGCGAGCTGTGCCGCATCGAGAGGTCGCCTGCCCTGGTCTTTTGACAACAGCTGCTCGACCAGGGCCGCAAGCTGGGGCGAAACATCGGCGTTGAGGTCGCGTACCAGTGGAGGATCGGAGAGGAGGATTTTGGCGCGAACCGCCACCGGGTCGCCGAAAAAGGGTGGCCGGCCGGTGAGGCATTCGTAGAGAACGCACCCGAGCGCAAAGAGGTCCACCCGGTGGTCGAGGGCCGAGCGATCACCGCGGGCTTGTTCCGGCGCCATGTAGCCCGGAGAGCCGACCATGAAACCGGTGTGGGTCAATCCAATCAGATCATCGCTTCGTCGGGCGATCCCGAAGTCGAGGATCTTCACCCGCTCCACCGTCCCGCCCACGAACATCAGATTGCCGGGCTTGATGTCGCGGTGGATGATTCCGCGGGCGTGGATCTCGCTCAGAGCCTCCGCGATCTGCTGGGCGGACTGGACGCTTTCGACGATCGTCAATCCTTGTCGGACGAGGCGGTCTTTCAAGGTCTCGCCAGCGATCCACTCCATCACCAGATACTGCCCATCGTCGGTGTTTCCATGCGCGAGGTAACGCACGATTCCCGGATGCGAAACCTGGGCGAGAAGGGCGGCTTCGCGCGTGAAGCGGTCGACTTCGATGCCCGACCTGAGCTTGAGAACCTTGACCGCGACGGGAAGGCCGGTCTGCAAATCGCGCCCGCGGTAGACGCGTCCCATGCCGCCGGCACCTTCTTCACGGTCGAGCCGAAAACGGCCTGCAATGACTTCGTTGAGCCGCACCGGCGAGAGAATACTTGGATGAGCGTGGCGATTGAAATTGGAATGAAAACGCGTAAGGTCGGCACCCTTCGCGGCATTCCAGCTCACCTCTCGACCGGAGATTCCATGGCGGATGACAAGGATCACGGAAAAGGCAACCCCAGCTTGCGCAACCCCGGCCGCAGGCGCTTTCTCAAGGGGGTCGGTGCCGTTGGCGCCGGGGCCGCCCTGGTGGACAAGCTCGCCCTACGCGGCGAAGGCGTGGCCGAGGCGGCGAGCCCCAGCGCGGCTCCCGCGGGCGCGAAGCTGAAAGTGGCGCTCGAGATCAACGGGCAGAAGCGCCAGGCGACGGTGGAGTCCCGCACCACGCTGCTCAGCGCGATGCGCGACCATCTGGAGCCGGCGGTCAGCGGACCAAAGCTGGTTTGCGACCACGGGACCTGCGGCGCCTGCACCGTCCTATTGGATGGAAAACCGGTGTATTCTTGCCTCGTTCTCGCCCTGGATGCGGCAACCAGGCGAATCACCACCGTCGAGGGGCTCGGCTCGGCAGACAAGCTGAGCCCGGTGCAGCAGGCATTCGTCGAAAAGGATGCCCTGATGTGCGGGTTCTGCACCCCGGGCTTCGTGGTGAGCATCACTTCCTGTCTGAAGACAAACCCGAATGCCACGGTAGAGCAGGTCCGGGCAGCCTGTCAGGGCAACTTTTGTCGCTGTGGCACCTATCCGAAGATCTTCGAGGCGGCGATGGCGGCGAAGGGCACGCAGCACGCCTGGATGCAAACAATCGAAAACGCGGTGAAGGGGACCTAGCGCCATGGCGGACACCGCTCCCAAGAAGAAGAAGATCAAGGTTCCCAAGGTCGTCAACGGCATCGAGACGATGGTCGAAATCGAGGTCGATGACACTGGGGGGCCCGCCTGGGGACCGAACGACAAGCACACCCTGCTCAACCACCGTCTGACGCGGGTGGATGGACCGGTGAAGGTCAGCGGTGCGGCGATCTACTCCTACGACGTCCGGCTGCCGGGGATGCTGTACGGCCGGATCCTGCGTTCGCCCTATGCGCACGCGCGGGTGAAGAAGATCGACGAGAGCGCCGCCCGGCGGATTCCCGGAGTGCATGCGATTGCCACGGTTCAGGGGCTGAGGGCCAGGGAACGGCCGGCCAAGTCCGGCAGCGCCGGCGTCGCGGCCGGAGCGGAGGCCAGCGGCAAAACGGCGCGCGGCAAGCAACCCGACCTGCCACCCCACGAAGTCCGTTACGAAGGAGAGCCGATCGCCGCCGTTGCCGCGATCTCTCCCGAGATTGCCGATGACGCCATTCACGCGCTCCGGGTCGACTTCGAAGTCCTCCCCCACGTGGTGACGGCCGATGCGGCGATCAAGCCGGATGCGCCGAAGGTCCTCGGGGAGAGCAACCTCGAGGAGAAGGAGAAGAAGGGAGAGCTGGACAAGGTCGAGGCTGCTTTCAAGCAGTGCGATGCGATCGTCGAAGCCGAGTATCGGACCCAGACGATTCACCACGCCTGCCTGGAGACGCACGGCATCGTCGTCGACTATCGCGGCCGCGACGAGGCCACCGTCTACGCCTCGACCCAAGGCACGTTCACCATTCCACCGGATGCCGCCAAGGCGCTCGACCTGGACGAGAGCCGCATTACCGCCGTCGTCGAGCACATGGGGGGCGGGTTCGGCGCGAAGTGGGGAATCGGAATGGAGGGCAAGCTGGCTTGCGAGATGTCGCGCCAGGCCAAAGCCCCGGTGAAGATGATGCTCGCCCGGCACGACGAATTCGTCACCGCCGGAAATCGGTCGGGCTCCTGGCAAAAGCTGAAAGCGGGGGTGGCGAAGGACGGGACCCTGGTCGCGGTTCAAGCCCTGCAGTACCGGCTGGGAGGGATCGGTGCGGGCTCCCAGGCTGGTCAGCCCTACGTGTACAGCGCCACCAGCTCGTACCGCGAGGTCTATTCGCTTCACACCAACGTCGATTCCTCCCGTGCGATGCGCGCGCCCGGCCACCCGCAGGCTTCGTTCGCCATGGAATCGCTGATCGACGAGCTCGCCTACAAGCTCGGAATGGATCCGGTGCAATTCCGGAAGAAGAACTTGAAGGATGCGGTCTACCATCGGCAGCTCGACCGCGGTGCGAAGGAGATCGGCTGGGATCGCCGCAACAAGGTGCCTGGCGAGGGCGCCGGTCCGCTCAAGCGCGGTATCGGCTGCGGCGTTGGCACCTGGGGCGGAGGAGGTCGGCCGCAGTGCAAGGTGACGGTGACGATCGCGCGCGACGGGGCGGTTCACGTCTCGGTCGGAACCCAGGACCTCGGGACCGGCACTCGAACGTACACCCGCGCAATCGTCGCGGAAGAGCTGGGGCTCACCATCGCGGATGTTCAGGAGCACATCGGAAACTCGAAGCTTGGCGCGGCAAACGGGTCGGGCGGCTCCACCACCGCTGCCTCGCTTTCTCCGGCGGTGAAGGACGCCGCGGTGAACGCTCGAGTGGAGATGGCGTCGAAACTGGCCCAGGTACTCCAGGCGAAGCCGGAGGAGGTTTCCTTTGGGCGCGGCGAGGTCTCGGCCGGCGGAAAGTCGCTTCGCTGGAAACAGGCCTGCGCCGCGCTGCCCGCCACCGGCATTTCCGCGCACGGCGAGTGGAAGCCGGGACTCTCCGACAACGGCGTGCACGGTGCGACCTTCGCCGAAGTCGAAGTGGACATCGAAACGGGCCATGTGCGACCGATCAAGGTCGTTCACGTGCAGGACGTCGGGCTGCCGCTCAACCGGCTGGCGATCGAGAGCCAGCTCAACGGGGGCATCATCCAGTCGCTCGGCATGGCGCTGTGGGAAGGTCGGGTGATGGACGAGCGGCTCGGGGTGATGGTCAACCCGAGCTTCAACGACTACAAGCTCCCGGGCACGCTCGAAATCCCGGAGATACTAGCGATCATCGATGATGCCGACACGCGGCAAGCGGTGATTGGCGTGGGCGAACCGGCGCTCATTCCGACGGTGGGGGCGGTCGCCAACGCGGTGTTCAACGCCTCCGGCGTTCGAGTTCGCGAGCTGCCGATCACCCCGGACAAGATATTGATGGGGCTCCAGCCGCCGGGGAGAACGACATGAAAGCGTTCGAATGGGTCAGCGCTGCTTCCGTTCCGGAAGCGGTCAAGCGGCTACAAAGCGAAAAGCCGATAGCCAATCGCGACGAGGGCCCTCAACCGATCGCCGGCGGTCAGGATCTCCTCACCGCGATGAAGGACTACGTCGTCCGGCCGAGCCGGCTGGTGAATCTCAAGTCCATTCCAGGTCTGGATCGCATCGAGGTGGGTTCCAACGGCCTGACCATCGGCGCGCTCGTCACGCTGGCGCAGCTTGAACAGCACCCGGAGGTGCGAAAACAGTTCCCCGGCCTGGTGGAAGCGGCAACCTCGGTGGCCACGCCGCAAATCCGCAATCTCGGGACAGTGGGAGGCAATCTCTGCCAGCGGCCGCGGTGTTGGTACTTCCGATTGGAAAGCGTGGTCTGTCTTCGAAAGGGCGGCGACGAGTGCTACGCCGAATCCGGCGAGAACAAGTACAACGCCATCCTTGGCGGGGGCCCCTCCTTCATCGTCCACCCATCGGATCTGGCGCCGATGCTGGTCGCTCTAGGTGCGACGGTATCCACCGCCTCGCCCAAGGGTGGGCGGAGCATCCTGCTCGAGAAGTTCTTCATCCTGCCGTCCGAGGAGCCGACGCGCGAAAACGTCCTCGAGCCAGCGGAGATCATCACCGAGATTCGCGTCCCCGCCTCGCCCCTGGCCGCGCGTTCCACCTATCTCAAGTTCAAGGAGCGCGACTCGCTGGACTTCGCGCTGTCCGCGGTGGCCGCTGCGATCGAGATGGATCCATCGGGCGCCGTCCGCCAGGCGCGACTGGTGCTGGGCGGCGTGGCACCGGTGCCGTGGCGGGTGCCCAAAGCCGAGGAATTCCTGGTGGGCAAACGACTCGAGCCGGCCACCTTGGCCGAAGCGGCGCGCTTGGCCCTCAGAGGTGCTTCTCCGCTCTCGAAAAACGCGTACAAAGTACCCCTCACCCAAACGCTGGTCCGCCGGGCGCTCGCCAAGGCGGGAGGAACCAAGCAAGGTTAGGACAGGAGGAGCCCGATGCCGAACAAACCACAGGCGCCAGTGACCGTCCCGGTCGCGCCGTCCAGCGCACTGCTCTCCCCTTTCTGTGGCGAGCTTCGCTCGAAGAAGTATTTCATGCTGAACAAGTTGCCCACCGAGGCCTCGGAGTACCTCGATGACGCTGACCATTGCTGGTGCTATGTCACCCAACAGGTCGTCGGCCCCGACGGGGCCAAGGTGCATCCACAGCGGTGCATATCTGGGCGCGGCTGTTACAAGTCTGCATTGGCCGACTCCGAGTGATATCCTCGGGCGGTTCGAAGGGAGTCTGAGATGAAGAAATTCCTGCTCGCCGGGTTGCTCATTTTGCCGTGCCTGTCCGAGGCCCAACCGCGGCCGTCGCTCAGCGGCGACTATGTGGAAGTCCGAACTGCCAGTGTCTTTGCCGGCGCCTGCCACTTCAATGGCGAGGTGGTGACCACCGGGCGGGACGCGATGATGGCCTGGAACGTTCAGAGCGGCAGGTGGCGCGGGATATCGCTCGCGGGGGTACGCGCGATCGCGGTGGTGAGCTCGGAAGTCAACCTGGCGGACAAAGCGCTTCGCCGCTCGGAGTTGATCATCGACAGCGGTGCTTCCGAGGCTCAGGCCGGCGCGATGGTCGATGCGCTCAAGGAGAATTACGGCGCGCTGGGCAAAGTGGTCTCCGTTCGTCGGGCCCCGGTCAAATTTGAGCACACCGGGAAGAGCTATCTGGTCAGCGCGGGAGAGATCGCCACGCTTTCCGTCGAGGGCATGCCCAACGACGAGTGCTGCAAGATGCCCCACCAGGTATGGTACGAGCCCCTGGTGCCGCTGATGCAGCGCAAGGTGGGTTACACCAAGGGCGTGCAGTACTTCGGAGGATCGGTTGCCGAGGGCTGGCAGCGGGCCGACGAGAACAGCGCCTTTTACGGCAAGTTCCTGATCTAGTCTTCCGCCGGCGAGCACGGCCGGTCATCGGTTGGGTGTCGACGCATGATGCGCCCTCGCCGTACCGCCGCTTGCGACATAGAATTCGAGCAGATCACGGCTCCATCGTAGAATACCGGTGGGGTGAAATGGGGCGTGTTATCAGAGTAGGGGTGTAATCGAAGGATGTAATCATGGTGCGCTCCGTCCTACTTTCCGTGCTCGTCCGCCAGCATCTTTCGCTCCGAGATGAGTTCGCCAAGCGGTATCCGAATGCCTGGTTGGTGTGGGAGGCCGGCGCCTGGAGCATTTCGGGAGATGGCGAGCAGAACGTCGCCCACACCCTGCCTCCGGCGGAGGATCTTCAAGATTGTCTGCCGACGGGCGATGTTCTTTGCTTCGAGCTGGCGATCAGCACCCCCGACCAGACGTTGAGCCTCGGCCGGGCCTCGCAGAATGACATCGTGATCAACGACTCCACCGTTTCGCGGGAGCACCTGGTCCTGGCGCGAAATTCTTCCGGCGGGTGGACCGCGAATCTCACCAGCCCCGCGCCACAAGTCGCGATCTCCGGAAGGCAGCTCGTCCACGGGAAGCCGACCTCCCTTCGTCAAGGCGATGTTCTCAAAGTCGGGGAGGTCTTGATGACCTTCTATGATGCCCAGAGCTTCGAGCTCCGGATCCGGGCTGAAGCGGAAAAACTCATCGCGAGCGTGCCCAGTTCGTAGACCCGGCTTTTGGGAAGCTTGATACAACCCTCCCCATGGAACTCCCCTCCCTCTCGCGTCGAAACCTCCTGACTTCCGCAGTCGCCGCCGCCGCAGCCGCCGGCCCCCTCGCCGAGGCGGCACAGCGCGGCGTTTCCCCGGACAAATCGACTCTCACCTCGAGCTCCGCCCCCTCCGGGCCTCTCGCGGTGGCCAGCGCCAATGGCTTGCGGTCGGTGGCCAAGGCCGTGGAGCGGATGCGAGCTGGAGCCGATCCGCTGGATGCGGCGATCGAGGGAGTAAACATCGTCGAAGACGATCCCAACGACATGTCGGTCGGCTACGGAGGCGTACCCAACGAGGACGGCGTCGTTCAACTCGACGCCTGCGTGATGCACGGTCCGAGCGCGCGGGCCGGCGCGGTGGCGGCGTTGGAAGGGGTGAAGAATCCCACCAAGGTCGCCAAGCTGGTGATGGAAACGACGGACCATGTCCTGCTCGTCGGGCCGGGGGCTCGTCGCTTCGCCGACGTGAACGGTTTTCCGCACGAGAATCTGCTCACCGAAAAGGCGCGTAAGGTCTGGCTTTACTGGAAACAGAATCTCTCGCCGATCGACAAATGGCTGGAGCCTGACCCGGAGAAGCTCGACCCCGACGTGCGCGACTTCATCCGCGAATACGGCTCGGACATGTTCCGCGATCCGCGCACTCACGGCACGGTTCACGTCTCGGCGGTTGATTCCAAAGGTCAGATCGGCGGCTGCACCTCGACCAGTGGCCTGTTTTTCAAGATGCCCGGGCGGGTGGGCGACTCGCCGATCATCGGCGCTGGGTGCTTTACCGACAACGCGGTGGGAAGCGCCGGGTCCACCGGACGGGGCGAGGCGAACATCATGGTCGCGGGCGCGCACACCATCGTGGAGATGATGCGCCAGGGAAAGTCGCCGCGCGATGGTTGCCTGGAAGCGCTCAAGCGCATTGTCGCCGTGACCCGGGACAAGCGGCTCCTGGACAAGCAGGGAAGGCCGAATTTCGGGATCAAGTTCTACGCGCTGAACAAGCGGGGAGAGTACGGCTCCGCCTCGATGTGGTCGGATCCGAAGAACGGCACGCCGGCGAAATTCGCGGTGGCGGACAGTGCCGGGGCCCGTCTGGAAGAGTGCGCGTTTCTGTACGAGGGCAAGCCCACCGGTTGAGCGGTGATGACGAGTCCCGAATGAAGATCGCGATTACTGGAGGGACGGGGTTCATCGGCAGACCCCTCGTCGATCGATTGCTCTCGTCGGGACATCAGATCCTGGCGCTCAGCCGTCGGCCTGATTCGATTGGTGCACGACCGAACGTGCGAGCGGATTTCTTTGACGCCCTGCAGGCGCCCAAGGATCGGTTGCTGGATGGAATCGACGCCGTGGTCCACCTCGCGGGCGAGTCCATCGCCCAACGGTGGACCGCCGAGCACAAAGACCGGGTCCTCCGAAGCCGAGAGAATGGAACCCTGGCGATCGCTCGCGCGGCGGTTCAGGCTCAGTCGGTTCGGGTGCTCGTCTGCGGCTCGGCGATCGGCTACTACGGCCCTCACGGAAGCGAGGAGCTCACCGAGGACAGCCCGGCGGGAACTGATTTTCTCGCCACCGTTTGCAAAGTCTGGGAACAGGCCGCCTCACCGGCGCGGGAGGCGGGTATCCGGGTGGTTCATCTTCGCACCGGCATCGTCCTTCATCCCGAAGGCGGGGCGCTCAAGAAGATGGTCGGCCCGTTCAAGATGGGAGCGGGTGGGCGACTGGGGTCAGGCCACCAGTACATGAGCTGGATCCACCGCGAAGATCTGCTCTCGCTTCTCCTCCACGCCATTTCGAAAGAGGCGCTTCGAGGTCCGGTCAATGGAACGGCTCCCAATCCCGTCGCGAATCAGGAGTTTACTCGCGTGCTCGGCAGGGTGTTGCACCGGCCGGCGGTGATTCCGGCGCCCGCTTTTGCGCTCAAGCTCGCGCTCGGCGAGATGTCAACCATGGTCCTCAACGGACAACGCGTGCTCCCAACCGTGGCGCTGGCCTCCGGATTCCGCTTCGCTTTTCCGGAGCTCGAGCCGGCCCTGCAAAATCTGCTCGGCCGAGGGGCAGAATCGGTGCCGTCGGGTTCGGTTGCAACGGGCGCCGCCCGCCGTCATTGATCAGCGCAATGTCCGTCACCAGACTCATCGTCTCTTTCGCGGTCTTTGGAGGCCTCGCCGCGCTGATCCACACCTACCTCTATCGGCGATTGGTTCGCGATACCGGCAGCGGGGCGACTTTCCGGAAGATCGCCATCGGCGCCGCGGTGATGATCACCGTCGTTTTCGTGGTGCTGCGACCGCTGTCGAGGTTGGCGCCCAGATCCTGGGCCGTCCCTATCTCCACCTCAATCTGGTTCTGGATCGGCTATGCGACGTATCTGCTCTTCTTGCTCATGGTGTTCGATGCCGCTCGGGCGATTTTCTGGGCGTACCGTCGAGTCAGCGCGCTTGGGAAAACACCCGAGCCCGTTTCGCCGCAACGCAGGTTATTTCTTTCACGAGCGCTGGCCGGTGGCGCCCTGGTGGGTTCGGGCGCGTTGACCAGCTACGGTGCCTGGCGCGCCTTCGAGCCGGCCGAGTTGACCGAGCTGCCGATCCGCTTGCCCAGGTTCCCGAAGTCCTTGGATGGCCTCACCATCGTGCAGCTCACTGATCTGCACGTGAGCAGCGTCATCCGTCGGCAGTTCGTCGAGGAAATCGTCCGCCGCACGAATGCCCTCAAGCCGGACCTGGTGGCAATTACCGGCGACCTGGTTGACGGCGACGTCGATCAGCTTGCGGAAGCGGTGGCCCCTCTGCGGAATTTGAAGAGCCGCTACGGCACGTTTTTCGTGACCGGCAACCACGACTACTATTCCGGGGAAGTTCGGTGGGTGGCGGCGTTGAGCCGGATCGACATCCAGGTCCTTCGAAACCGACGGGTGCAGATCGGCGATGCCGGCGCCTCGTTCGACCTGGTGGGCGTGGACGATTGGGGCGCTCGAAATCTTCCGCGAGGCGGATACAACCTGGAACGCGCGATCGAAGGGCGCGACCCGGATCGCGCCTCCGTGCTGCTCGCCCACGAGCCGGCCAATTTCGAGACCGCGGTGGCAAGCGGCATGGGCCTTCAGCTCTCCGGCCACACGCACGGCGGACAGCTGTTTCCGATTACCGCCCTCAGCTGGCTCGAGGCCGTCCGATACCGCGGCTTTTACTCGCACGGCCCAGGACAGCTCTACGTGTCTCGCGGCGTCGGATTCTGGGGTCCACCGCTTCGCGTGGGGAGCCCCCCGGAAATCGTGAAGGTCACGCTGGTCTCGTGACGCCGGCAGCCGACAGTTGAAACGGACAATCACCCGGTCCGGTTCCCGTTGCGGCCTCGTGCTCTGGTAGCCTTAGGACTTCCGCCCATGGCCATCGACCGACGCCGAGAGAAGCTGCTGCCCGTTCTGCGGTGGCCAACCCGCGACGAGGCGATGCGCTCCCGGCTGTTCTCGCCGATTCGCATTGGCCCGTTGGAGATCCGCGAGCGGACCTGGATTCCGGCGATGGTTCCCTGGCGGGCCACCGAGGATGGATTTGTCACCCAGGAGGTTCTCGACTGGTACGAGCGCTTCGCCCTCGGCCAGCCGGGCGTGATCGTCCTCGAGGCCACCGGGATCCGGGACATTCCGAGCGGACCTCTGCTGCGGGTAGGCCACGAGCGATATATTCCCGGACTGCAAAAGCTGACCGAAACCGTTCGCCGGGCCAGCGGTGGGCGGACGAAGGTCTTCATCCAGATCATTGACTTCCTTTCGATTCGCCGCCGGCCCACCCGGGAGAAGTTTTTCGGGCAGTACCTGATCGTTGATGCCGACTATCGGCGCCGGCTGGCCGAGTTGCTCGACGACCCGCAGTGGGAGCATGCCGGAGAATCCGCCTGGCGCCGGCGCCTCCTCCAGTTGAGCGATCCGGAAATCGAATCGCTGCTCCGGCCGCGCGATCTGGAAAGTTATCGGTACGGTTTTCGCGAGCGGGTGACCGATACGGATCAACCCCACATCCGCCAGCTCCCCGAAGTGCTGCCTCGGCTCTTCTCCAACGCGGCGCGGCGCTGCGTCGAAGCCGGTTTCGACGGCGTCGAGCTGCATTATGCCCACGCCTACACGATGGCGAGCTTCCTCTCCGCGCTGAATTCTCGGGACGACGGCTACGGCGGGACGCGGCAGGGGCGGGTGCGCTTGCCGCTGGAGGTGTTGAGCGCGGTCCGGGACGCGGTGCGCTCGGATGTGGTCATGGGAATCCGCTTCCTCGGCGACGAGGTCATCGCCGGCGGGAGCCAGGTCGACGATGCGGTCTACTTTGGGCTCGAGTTCGCGAAGGGCGGCGCCGACTATTTGAGCATCTCCAAGGGTGGGAAGTTTGAGGACGCGAAGCAGCCGAAGGTGGGCGCGGCGGCATACCCGTACACCGGACAAAGCGGAAGCGAGTGCATGCCGACGACGAACATCTCTCCCCCGGGCCCCTTTGGACGCAACGTTCCGCTCGCCGCGGCCGTTCGCCGGGAGTTGATCAAGTCCGGCTTCTCCATCCCGGTGGTCACCTCCGGCGGGATCTGCAGCTTCTGGCAGGCGGAGGAGATTCTGCAGCGCGGCGACGCGGATATCATCGCCTCGGCGCGGCAATCCCTGGCCGACCCGGATTGGTTTCATAAGATTCGCCTTGGCCTGGGCGACCAGGTTCGCCGCTGTCTATTCACCAACTACTGCGAGGGCCTGGATCAGGCGCATCGCCCGGTGAGTTGTCAGCTCTGGGATCGCCTCCGGGATCAGGAGGACGATGGTCAGGCCGCGCTGACGGTGGATGGCCGCAGATACCTCGCGCCGCCGTGGAAGCCTCCCTCCGGGTTCGAGGACAGCGTCGGGTGAAGAAGAAGAAGCTCGAGAAGGCCTTGAAGAAGGGGGCTTCGCGGCGTGGGGCGGGCGGTCGGCCGTCCGCCGACGGGCGCGACCGCTCGATTCGGCCGGAGAAGGTCCGCGAGCTGACCTGGTCCGAGTTCGACCGCCTGGTGCGAGCCCTCGCCCGAAGAATCTCCAAGACCTTCACCCCCGAGGCGGTGGTCGGCGTCGCGCATGGCGGTGTCTTCGTCGGCGGCGCGCTGGCGAGCGCCCTGGGTTGTGAATTCCATCCGGTGCGGATCAGTCGCCGCAGCCGCGACAATCGCCTTCGGCGTTCACCCCGGATGTTCGGACGAATGCCTCCGGAGCTCAAGGGCAAGCGCACCCTGATCGTGGACGACGTCGCTTCGTCCGGCGACACGTTGCAGCTGGCCTCCAAGCTGGCGCTCAAAGCAGGTGCCGCAGAGGCGTTGACGGCCTGTTTGGTCAATCGAGGCGGCGGCTTCCGGCCGGGGTGGACGGGTTTCTCGAGCCTGGACCTGGTCATCTTCCCCTGGGACTACGAGCCGGTCACCGAAGACCGTCGCTTCAGCGTGGCTCCAGAAAAAGCGTGAGCTTGATCCGCGCCGGGAGGCTCTATTAAGTCCAACCGGCGCGCAGTCGCGTCGCTTCAATGATCATCGGGACGGCAGGTCACATCGATCACGGCAAAACCTCGCTGGTAAAGGCGCTGACCGGGATCGACACCGATCGGTTGAAGGAAGAGAAGCGGCGGGGCATTACCCTCGAGCTTGGCTTCGCCCATCTCACGCTCGACAACGGGTCGATCGCGGGGGTGGTGGATGTCCCGGGGCATGAGCGCTTCGTCAAGGCGATGGCGGCCGGAGCGGGTGGGGTAGATCTAGCGATCCTCGTCGTCGCCGCGGACGAAGGGGTAATGCCCCAGACTCGCGAGCACCTCGACATCTGCCGGCTGCTCGG
>WNFD01006470.1_pt1 | contig 15164 bp, 12 predicted proteins | sample 5400491 | NCBI WGS metagenome assembly WNFD01 (sample SAMN13153343, study PRJNA577476) | soil metagenome | isolation source: 120 cm saprolite under Douglas fir tree site 2 hole 2 replicate 2 | place: USA:California | collected 2015-04-18
CGTTGATGTCGGCGAGGATGAAGTCGACATCCGGCGGCAGCGCGGGATCCTTCCAGATGTCGAGAACCCGCACGGTCTCGCCACGCGCGGCGAGAAGCCGCACGATGTTCGAACCGACAAAGCCGCTACCGCCGCTGACGAGATGCAATGCCATGACGCAACACCTTTACCTAATATTCCGACTTCAGAATCCAGTCCGTTCGAGTGGACCGACGGAGTTATTGCTTTCTTGCAGCCCTTCCTGCCTGCCAGCTTGCTGATGCATCGGATCTTCGCATCGACCAGTGCTCGCTCGGATGCTCGAGGCACCATTCTAGCAGTGCCGGCCGGGGCGCTCGCCTCGCGCCACCTGCTTTCGCTCGATAGTGCCCTCGCCGGCGACCCGGGACAAGCCGCAACTGCAGGTCGAGTCGCCGGGGCGCCACCAGTCGGTCTCGCCCATCTCGTGGTCCGAATTGCAGCGAGCAACGATCGCCATAGTTGATAGGGTCCGGCATGCATGCGATAGTGTTCCTCGTGACCTGTGGCTGTGTTGCAGCGGCGCCGATGGCCAGCGTGCTCCCGGTCAACCTGCCTCGAGTGGGAGATGTGTTGATCATGATCGAGTGGCTGGCGCTCGCCGCCGCGATATTGTTCAACACGCTCGGCAATTTCTTCATCAAACGATTTAGCGTGGCGACGGAAGTGCAAGGGGTGCTCGACTATTTGTCGCCGTCGTTTGTCCTGGGGCTCGCATTTTTCGGACTGAACCTAGTGCTCTACGCGCGAGCGCTGACGGGCATTCCGCTGGCGCTGGCCTATCCGATCTTGGTCGGTTCGACCGTGGCCGGCGTCGCCGGAATCGCCGCGTTCTGGTTCGGCGAGCAGCTCGGCGTCGCGCATCTACTCGGACTCGCGCTCGTCACCGCCGGAATCGCCCTGTTGGCCGGCACAACGTGACGATGCAGCGATGATCTTCGCCGGCGTCCTCGTGCGCAGCGCACTCCCCGACTGGCCGGCATTGGGCAGTGAGACGCGGATGCGCGTGATTGCCGATGTCGAGCTGTTTGTTCGCAACGCGCTCGCCCTAGCGCCATTTCATGTCTGGCTCGGCAGCCTCGGCGCTTCTCGCCGTCTTTCATCGACTCCCCGGACCCGGCGGCGCCATCGTGCGGCTCTATCGGTCCTTGACGGTGCTCGCCTTCTACGAGCATCCCCTCGTCGTCGCGGCGATGGGTGTCGAGGATCCGTCCCGTCACCATGACCGCTTCCGGGCCGAGCGCGCCCGCCTCCTCGCGGAGAAAGCGGTGTCGTGAAAGGAACCTTTCGACCGAGCGGGCCGGCCGTGCTCGACGCCGACGCGGTGATCGTTGGATCGGGTGCAGGCGGCGCATGCGTTGCCGACGTCTTGACCCGCGCCGGCCTCTCCGTGGTGCTGCTGGAAGAAGGTCCGTTTGTTCCCGCTTCACACGCCCCGCTCACCGCGACCGCCGCCTTTCCGCTCGTCTGGCGCTGCGGCGGGTTGACGGCGGCGCTGGGCAAGCCGCCGATCGCCTACGCCGAAGGGCGCTGCGTCGGTGGCGGCACGGAGATCAATAGCGCAATTTTCCAGCGAGTCGCACCCGACCTTCTTGATGAGTGGGCAGGCCGCTACCAGATCCGCGATTTCGACGCCAGTGCGCTGACACCGTGGTACGAGCGCGCCGCTGCGGTGGTCAACGCGTCGCTGACGCCCGGCCCGCTGGGGACGCCCTCGGATCTCCTCGCCAAAGCCGGCGGGATGCTGGGCTGGAAGGTAGCGGAACTCGAGCGGGGTCAGCGGTCATGCGTCGGGACGAACATGTGTTCCTTCGTCTGCCCGACGGCGGGCAAGCGATCGATGTCGAATACCTTGCTGCCGCAGGCGGTCGCACGCGGCCTCAGATTGGTGGCCGAGACACGCGTCGATCGTTTTGTGCTCCACCGCGGACGGGTGACGGCGGCGATCGGGACGGCGGTGGACCCGGCGGGCCGGCACGTCCGCATCGAGGCTCGCGGAAAGCTCTTTTTCTCATGCGCCGGCGCCATCCACACGCCCGCCCTGCTGCACCGCTCCGGCTTTCGCCACCGCGTCGGTCGAAGCTTACGCCTTCACCCGACGCTGAAATGCACCGCGGTGTTTGCCGATCCGGTCGATGCCCATCTGCACCGGCTGCCTCTTGTCGCCATCACCGAATTCATGCCCGACCAGCGGATCGGCGGTTCGGTCTTCACGCCGGCGATCTTCGCGCTTTCGTTGGCGGAAGACTGGGAGAAGCGTCGGCACCTGATGCCGCAATGGCGTAACTGCGCGTCCTACTATGCAATGGTCCGCCCGGTCGGAACGGGATCGATCAACGCGCTGCCGGGTTGCCGGGAGCCGATCGTCCGGTATGCGCTCGCGCCGGAGGATTGGGCCGCTCTCGGCCAAGCTTCGGCTCGCCTCGGCGAGGCAATGTTCGCCGCCGGCGCTCGGCTGGTAATCCCAAGCATCACCGGTCATCCCGGCTGGCGTTCGCCAGTCGAAGCACGCGAATTCCTGAGCACCCCGCTGCCGCGGTCAAAGACCAACTTGATGACAATTCATCTCTTCAGCTCGTGCCCGCCAGGCGAGCATCCGACTCTGTCCGCGACCGACAGTTTCGGCCGGGTCCGCCGAGCCGAGAATCTGTTCATTGCCGACGGCAGCGCCATCCCCGAAGCGCCCGGCGTCAATCCTCAGGCGACCATCATGGCGATGTCGTTTCGCGCTGCGGAGGCGGCGCTTGGGATCTCGCCATCGGAGACCGCCCGCGCCGCGGCGTGCGAGGCCGCCTGAACTGCGCCGGCGGCACGGCAATGCCGAAGATGGAGACCTTCTCGTGCAAGAAACGCTGCGCCTCGATCCGTCGCTCATCATGGTCACCGGCGGCAATGGCTGGCTTGGCAGACGAGTGGTCGATGCCCTGACAGGCGGGCTGTCGAACTTGCCGGTGACCGCGTCCGGCGGTTGCCGGGTGCGCTGCCTCGTTCCCGCCGGTGACGACGTGAGGGCGCTATTGGAGCGCGGCGTCGAGATCGTCTCCGGCGATATTCGTGACGAAAGAGCCGTAACCGACTTGGTCGGCGGCGGCCGGGGCGGGCTTCTGATCCACCTTGCCGGTATAATCCATCCGAGGAAGGTGACGGAGTTTCAGGAGATCAACACTGCTGGCACGGCCAATCTGCTGGCGGCGGCGCGACGCGAGGGGGTGTCGCGGATGGTCGTCATGTCCTCGAATTCGCCGATGGGCTGCAATCCCTATCCCGATCACCGCTTTACAGAAGATAGTCCCTACAACCCCTATATGGGCTACGGGCGCTCGAAATGGCTCATGGAGCTTGCGCTCGGCGCGGCGATTGTCGCCGGCCTCGGTCCCGAGATCGTCATCATGCGGGCGCCTTGGTTCTACGGACCCGGTCAGCCGGTCCGCCAAACTCAGTTCTTCACGATGATCAAGAACGGGCGCTTCCCGATCGTCGGGACCGGCTCGAATGGACGAACCTATTGGATCGCCGACGAAATACCCTATTCGATGCGCGAGATCATCGACACCGTGCGAGGCGTGCTCCGCGATGATTTCGCCATGAAAGTCGTGGACAAGACGATCCATCTGCCCGATGCCGTGGGGAATATCGCGACGCTTGCCGATTCGATGTTGCAGGCCATCGGCATCTATCAGCAGAAGATCCATGTTCTCTCGGAGATGAACAAGACGATCGCCTGCGACATCGCGCGAGCCAAGACCGAGCTCGGCTACCGCCCCGCCGTGGGATTGCGCGAGGGCATGCGGCGCTCGGTCGAGTGGTGCCTCGCCAACGGCCAGACGATCTGAGATTTCAGAACGCCAGCGCCAAGCCGAGGGCAGCGACGACACCGAGCATCCAGCTCACCCGGTCGCGCAGCGCGAAGATCACCGGATCGTCGTTGAGGAGCCCGCGATAGCTGAGGAGCCAGATGCGGAGTGTCCACAGAAACATCATTGCCGGGATCGGGAACAGCCAACCGGGCGTCCGGTAGTTTCCCGAAACCGCTGCCTCGTTGGTGATGTAGAGCAGCATGATGATCATCGCCCCGACCGCTGCGGCCGTCCCGAAAGCCGTAGTCAGCGGCGCCTCATCGATCTCGTAGCCGCGCCCGGATACGGTGCGCTGGCCCGAGCCGGCGATCCGGACGAGCTCGACATTGCGCTTCGCCAGCGCCATCGAGAAGAAGAAGAACATCGAGAACGAGAGCAGCCAGGGCGACCACTTGGCATCAATCACCGCGGTCCCTAACGCGATCCGCAGCGTGAAAAGCGTGGTGATCGTAAAGACATCCGCGAGAGCGAGTCTCTTCAGGCGGAAGGAGTAGGCTATCGCCAGCCCGAGATAGGCGACCATGGCCGCGGCGAAGGCCGGCGATAGCAGCACGCCGCCGACCAGACCGCCAACCATCAGGAACACCGCGACGACGATGCCCTCCGCGATGGAAATCCGGCCGGCTGCAAGCGGGCGTCGGCGCTTGGTCGGATGCAGCCGATCGGCTTTCAGATCGACGAGATCGTTGATGATGTAGTTGGCCGAGGTCGTGCAGCCGAAGACGACGAAACCCATGACCGCCGACAAAATCGCATGCGGTTCGGTGAATTTGTGGGCAAGGAAAAGCGGCAGAAAAATCAATCCGTTCTTGGCCCATTGGTGCACCCTCAACTGCTTCGCCCAATCGGCAATTCCGGCCCGCTCCGTCGCGACGAAGAGTTGGTCGGCAGGGCGGCTCGGCGACGCGCGCTGCTCTCGGGTGCCGGCGGGCAGCGCCGTCCGGGCCTCGCGCAGGAGCGCGGGATCTCCATGCGGATGGGAGAGATGATCGACGATTGGCTCGATTTCGCCTCTCGTGCCGGAACGACGGGCGATTCGCCTGGTTCCGGCGGTTTGCCGGCTACGGCGGCGTTTGAAATCCGACCCACGGCGAAGCATCATTCACCATCCGGCGAGGTATCGAATAAAAGCTTACTCGGGACAAAGTCCCGCAGTCATCAACGGTTGTCCAATCCTGACGCAATTCGCCCATCAAGCACGATTCTCTTTCGGAGGAGCCTCTCATCCCTTCAGGTATTCTTTTTGCTACCGACGAGCCGCTTTGGCGCTGGCTCGGCCGGCAACCTATGCGATAGTTTCGGCATGCTCCGCGTGCGGCGTGAGGTCGCCGCGTCGGCCGATGAGGGGGTAAAGGATGACCGCGACTGGAGAGAGCGCGCGGACGCGCTCGGGCGAGATTGCAGTCGTCGCCATGGCCAGCCTTCTAATCTTTCTCATTCCCATGCTGTTCAATTCCCATTTTTACTTTTACGACGACTTTCAGATTCAATATCTACCTACATTTCATGAGATCGGTCGGCTATTAGCCGACGGACAATTGCCGTTCGTCACGCTCAAGAATTGGTTCAGCGGCGCTTTGTTGGGAGAATATCAGTACGGCATCTTCAATCCCATAAACTTGATCCTTTTTCTCTTTATCGATTTATTGGCTGATAACGTTGTCTGGGCGGCGACTTTCTTTTCGGTGTTTCATCTCGTCGTTCTGACGACGGGTGTCTACGCCGCGTGCCGGGCTGCAGATTGTGACCGCCGCCCCGCGGCAATTGCCGCCGTGGCGGTCGGGACCGCGAGCTGGCAGCTCTACTGGTATGCCATCAGTTGGGTACCTGGCCTCGTCGGCTGCAGCTGGCTCGCCTGGACGGTAGCGGCGGTGCTCGCCCTGCGGCGCGGCGCGAACAGGGTGGTACTTCCTTGTCTGGCGATCTACATGCCGCTTGTCTCCGGATGGCCCCAGGCCGTGATCGCGGAGGCGATCTTCCTCGGCGCCGTGATTGGCGAGGCTGCGCTTGCGCGCCAGTGGCGTTTCGCCGTGCGCGTCGGCATGCTGGCGTTGCTCGGTCTCATGCTCGCAATGCCGGCGCTGCTGCCTTTGGTGTACTACAAGGCGGTCGGCGCGCGGGGCTCGGGGTGGGCGGGGCCGATTTTCGCCTGGCTTGCGTCGCCGGCGGCATGGCTCGGCATGGGCTTTCCGTCGTTCATCACCAGCTGGCAAGGCTGGCCCGGCTATTACGGCTTCATCGACAATCCGATGACCTACCACCATTGGACCCTGCCAATGGTCGCGATCGTCGTCGTGACGCGCTACCCGACAGCGTTGCGGGACCGCTCGGCGCTGCTGTTTGCGTCGCTGGCGGGCATCTTCGCCGCGACAGCGATGGTCCCCTTTCCGCTACCGATTTCCGTCAAGTGGCCATTTCGCTTCATTCCCTTCGCCGACTTGTTTTTGATGCTGTGGCTGGCCCGCGTTCTGTCGCTGAGGGAACGAAGCGGATTGACCACCTCGGGCTGGTCCCGGCGACTCCTCGTCGGCTGCATTCTGCTGCCGCTGTTCCTGACCGTCACCGGGGGTTCCGGCTATCTCGACAAGTACGCCGTGCCATTCGTGTTGCGCGACATCATCGTCGCCCTCCTGCTGTTTGCCGGAGGCTTCTTGGTGATCGCGACCGATCGGCTTGCCAGCCGCTACTGGATGGTCACGGTTCTCGGCGTGCACATTGTTTTCTTCGCCTTGATCATCGCGTTCTGGCCGGTTCCGCGGTACCTCCATGATTGGGGTGTTCCGGCCAATGCCTGGACGTCCGAGGCGCGCGACGAGATGTCACGCCGGCTCGCCGTGTCCGACGGCGGCAATGCGATATTCCTCTACGGGACGCAGTGGGATCCCGACCAGTTCTCCGACCGGACGGCACTGGGGCGAGTCCCGCCGGTCCGCCGCCAGCCGTGGAAGCTGTTCGGAAATATGCCGTTCTATTACGGGATTTCGGCAATCGAGGGCTACAGCCCTATCGAGCCGGCCGCCTTGGGCGAGTTCTTCTGCTTCGGGCCCTTTGCCGCCACCCTTTGCCCGGGGGCAATCGACCATCTCTTTGCCACCGAACCCACCGTTGGCGTTGCCGTCGCCGACCTCTTCAGGCTCGACCGGGTGGTTGCCGAAGCCGGACCGCTCAATACGGCGGCGGCGAGCGGGGTCCCCGTCGATTGGACGCGCACCGATCTCGGCGACGGCGATACTCTCTATGTCCGTCCGTCAGCCGCTCAGCGGGCGCCGGGGACGATCTCCTACCTGCCGCCGGGTGTCACCGCGAGCCTCGTCAGATTCAGTGACCGGGGGGAGGCTCATCGCGTGGTGGTGAGCGCGAGCTACGACGGAAAGCCGATGGTCTTCGCGCGCTCATGGTATCCCGGCTACGAGATCATGGCCGATGGGGTGGCACTGCCCTACGAGCTGATCGAGGGTATCTTTCTTGCCGTGCGGCTGCCCCAGAACTTCGCCGGCGAGCTTGTGGTGGCCTACACGCCGCGCGGATTGCTGCCCGGATTGGCGGTGGCGGGGGTGGCCCTGGTCCTCTTGATGATCTGGTGGTGGCTCGAACGGCGACGATTGATACCGTTGCGCACTTGAAGCGAGCTTTAGCCCCTGGGGATGGTGCATCGAGCATGTCCGCAATGGTGACGGGATGTGCAATGCGCCTCCCCGGCCCGCGCAATGATGTTGCAAATTTATTCAGCCGAACCGGCACACGCGTATATCGCCTCGATGGGCTGAGTTAGCCTGATTCACCTTACGGTGTCGGAAATCACCCAGAGAGCCGGTCGGGGCTTCGAGTCGGACGTCGGTTAGCGTCGGTCCCAATGCTTGGGGTCCGTCACGATCCTTGCCATAATCAACGCCCCGATCAGCGTGGCGAGATGAGTCTCCCGCAAGCGGGAGAGCGTTTCCCCATTGCGCGTCAGGCGGTGACCTTCGTCCAGTCCTGGCTCCGCTCGTAGGCGTAGGCGGCCTTGTAGATCGTCGACTCGTTCCAGTGCTTGGCGATCAGCATGAGGCCGGCCGGAAGGCCGTCGCTCATGCCGCAGGGGATGGTGATCGCCGGGTGACCCGAGACGTCGAAGGGCGCGGTGTTGGGCAGCATCTCGAAGGCGCGGTTGATGATGTCCATGCGCGGCCCCGCGGGATCGGGCAGCTTGGTCGCGCGCATCGGCAAGGTTGGCATCAGCAGGAGGTCGTAGCGGGCAAGCGCCGCGTCATAGGCGGCGGTGAGCTTGCGCGCCAGGTTCTGCGCCTTGGCATAGTAGTGGCCGCGATATTTGTTCAAGGCGTGCTGGCCGAAGAGGATCGTCGATTTGAGCGTGTCCGACAGCTCGTCGGCACGCGAGCGCCAGGCGGAATGGGCGTCGAGCAGGCTGGTGACGTAGAGCCCCTTCCAGTTGAAGCCGTAGCCGTTGCCCAGCATCATCTGCTGCGTCGCGCCCTCGACCGCGATCGGCGCCCAGATTGCCATGCCGGCTCGATGCATCGGGATCGAGACCTCCTCGACTGACGCGCCGAGCTCCTTGAGTTTGGCCGCCGCCTTGCGCACGAGCTCGTCGACGACCTTCTCCGATTGCGGATGACCGAAGCCTTCCGTGACGACACCGATCTTGAGGCCGGAGACGCTGCCGGTGAGCGCCTTGGTGTAGGTGTCGACGGTGCAGCCGATCTGGCGCGGGTCGAGACCGTCGGGACCGGCGAGCACCTCGAGCATCAGCGCGTTGTCCTTCACGTTCCCGGTCATCGGTCCCGTGTGGTCCAACGTCAGCTCGATCGGCATGATGCCGGAATAGGGAACGAGGCCCCAGGTGGGCTTCAAGCCGACGATGCCGCAATAGGCGGATGGCATGCGGATCGAGCCGCCCTGGTCGCCGCCCATCGCCATATCGGCCTCGCCCGTCACGATGACCGCAGCGCTGCCGGAGGAGGAACCGCCGGCGGAGTAGCCGTATTTGCGCGGATTGTGCACAGGGCCGGCCGCGCTGGTATGGCTGCCGCCGGAGAAGCAGAAATACTCGCAATGCACCTTGCCGAGGATGGTGGCGCCGGCGTCGAGAATACGTGTCACCACCGTGGCGTCGACATCGGGCACGTAGCCTTCGAGGGTCGAGGCGCCATTCATCATCGGCACGCCCGCGAGGCAGATATTGTCCTTGAGCGCGACACGCTTGCCTTCGAGCTTGCCGCTCGAGGCGCCCTTTACCTCGGATTTGTAATACCAGGCATTGTACTTGTTCTCCTCGCCCTCGGGGCGATAACCCGGTGTTCGCGGGTATTTGACCGGCGGCAGATTGTCCGCCATTGCCTCGAGCGCGCCGTAGGCGGCGACGTTGCCGGTCATGGTCTCGAGAAAGAATGCGATGTCGGCATCGGACAGGGCCATGCCGAGCTGTTTGCCGACGGCGGCGAGTTCGGCGCTGGTGGGAAGCTTGACGCTGGTCATGATCGCCCTCCTCAGGTTGCGACTGCCGGAAAATCAGTCCGTGTTCATGCCGACGAAGTCTGCGACCAGCTCGGGGTCGGCGAGCTGGTCCGGCGCCATCTCGCCGACGATGCGGCCCTTCTGGATGATGAGCACACGGTCGGAGAGGCGGCGGATGAAATCGAGATTCTGCTCCACCAGGACGATGGTGAGGCCGCGCTTGCGGCGGAGCGCGTGGAGGATCTCGATGATTTCCTCGACGATCGACGGCTGGATACCCTCGGTCGGCTCGTCCAGCAGCACCAGCTTTGGCCGGCCGCAGAGGCAGCGCGCGAGAGCCAGGATCTGCTGCTCGCCGCCCGAGAGCACGCCGCCGGTACGGCCCAGTATGGGCTTCAAGCGCGGCAGCTCCTCGACCACCTCGTCGATGATGTCCTCGCCGAGCCCGGCACCGGCGGCGCCCATGCGCAGATTGTCGAAGACGGAGAGGCCGGGGAAGATCTGCCGCCCTTGTGGCACATAGCCGAGGCCGAGCCGGGCACGCTTGTGCGGCGGCGACGCGGTGACCTCGGTGTCGCAGAACGCGATGCGCCCGCGGGTCACCGGGAGCTGGCCGACCAAGGTCTTGAGCAACGTGCTCTTGCCCATGCCGTTATGACCGAGCACGCCGACGAACTCACCTGCCTCGACGCCGAGCGTGATATCCATGATGATGGGTATCTTCTGGTAGCCCGAGGCGAGGTTGACAACGTCGAGCATCGCGGTCAGGCCGCTTGCTTGCCGAGATAGACGTCGCGCACGCGCGGGTCGGCGAGGATCTCGGCGACATCGCCCTCGACAAGAATGCCGCCCTGGTAGAAGACGGTGACGCGCTTGGCGACGCGACGAATGAATTGCATGTCGTGCTCGACGACAACCACGGCGTGGTCCTCGTTGAGCTGCTTGATCAAGGTCACCAGCCGGTCGACCTCGTCGTCGGTCATGCCGGCCGCGGGCTCGTCGAGTAGGATGAGGTCGGGCTCGGGCGCAACCACCATGGCGAGCTCCACGAGCTGCCGCTGGCCATGCGCCAGCTCTCCGACAATGCGCCCGGCGAGATGGGTGACGGAAACCTGCTCCATCGTCTCGTCGGTCTTGCGGTCGGCGAGATGGCCGGAATGGACGCGCGCAGCGGCCAGCCAGACATTGTCGCGCACGGTGAGACCGTCGAAGACGTTCGGCACCTGCGTCTTGATGCCGACGCCACGCCGCGCGATGTCGTGGCTGCCGACGCCAACGAGGCTCCGCCCGCGGAACAGAACCTTGCCATCAGTCGGGCGAAGCTGGCCGGTGAGACACTTGAAGAAGGTGCTCTTGCCGGCACCATTGGGGCCGATGAGGCAACGCAGCTCCGCCTCCTCGAGCGTGAAGTCGACGCGGTCGACGGCAACGACGCCGCCGAAGCGCATGGTGAGGCCGCGCGTCTCGAGGATCCGCGCGCTCATTCCGCGGCCTCCGGCTTGCCCGTTCGCGAGGCGGACAGCCCGCCCTGCCTCACGCGCTCGACAAGAAAGCTGCCACCGTCTCGGACGAGCGCCACCAGCCCTTTCGGCACGAGCAATACGAAGGCGGTGAGAATGATGCCGAGTACGAGATTGGGATCGAGCCACGAGAGCCCGCTCACCTGGTTCAGCGTGCCGAGATAGTTGTTGAGCATCTGCATGAGGATGCAGCCGATGATCGGGCCGATCAGCGTGCCCAGCCCGCCGACGATGACCCAGATGATGATCTGCCCGCTCACCGGCAGGCTGAACATCGTCGGGCTGACGAAGACCGAGTTGGCGAAGAGCAGCCCGGAAAGTCCGGCCATGGCGCCCCCGACGACGAAAATCGCGAGCTTGTGGACGCGGACATCATAGCCGAGCAGCTCGGCCCGCGTCTCGTTCTCGCGGACCGCGACGATGACGCGGCCGAAGCTGGTGGCGAGGAGCGCCTTGCAGCCGAAATAGACGAGCATCAGGAGGCCGACGGAGAGGCTGAAGATGTCCTCGGGCTGGAGCTGGTCGCCGGGCCGGCCGGGCCAGTTGAGGATCGGCGTCGCCGGAATGCCGTTGAAGCCGCCGAGCGGCGCCGCGCCGATGTTCCATTCCTCGCCCGCCGTCTGGTTGATGAAGCGGTAGAAGATCAAGGACACGGTCAAGGTGATGACGCCGAGATAGACGTCGCTGATGCGGCCCCAGAACATGAAATAGCCGAGGAGCGCCGCGAACAGGGCAGGAAGCGCGACGGCGAGGAAGGCGGCGCCGGTGGTGTCGCCGAAATTGATCGCGGCCACGGCATAGGCGTAGCCGCCGAGGCCGAAGAACGCCGCCTGGCCGAAGCAGAGGATCCCGGCGTAGCCCCAGATGAGCGCCAGTGACAGCGCGAGAATCGCGAAGCTGACGAAGATCGTCGTGTTGATGATGAGATAGGTCTCGGCAAAGCGCGGCATCAGGAGAAGCGCGGCAAGGCCGACTGCGAGCACCGCGACATTGCCCGATATGGCGAGCCAGCGCTTCATATCGATCGCCGCAAGAAGCGGCCGGTGATGCCCTGCGGCAGGATGCGGAGCAGGATCACCGCGGCAACGAGCAGCGCCACCTCGCCGATCACCGGCGTGAAGGCGAAGGTCGCGGCGGTATTGATGCCGCCGAGCAAGGCCGCGGCGACGGCGGTGCCGGCGAGGATCGCGGCGCCGCCGCTGACGACGGTGATGAAGGCCTTGGCGATATAGGCGGCGCCGATTGTCGGCACCACGCCCGAGAGCGGCGCCAGCAGGGCGCCGGCGAGACCCGACAGCGCGGCGCCGACGCCGAAGGTGACGGCATAGACGGCGGGCGGGCTGATGCCGAGCGCCGCGGCCATCGCCGCATTCTGCATGGTGCCTCTGGCGATGAGCCCGTAGCGCGTGTGCCGCAGAACCACCCAGCCTGCGCCCATCAGCGCCGCCGCAACAACGATGAGAAAGAGCTCGTAGGCGCCGGTGCGATAGGCGCCGATGGTGATGCTGCCGAGCGGCGCCGAGATGCCGGAGACGGTGTTGCCGAAGACCACGGTGACGAAGCCGATCATCGCCAGGCTGAGCCCCCAGGTCGCCAGCATCGTATCGATGAGACGGCCATAGAGGTTGCGGATCACCAGCCGCTCGACGGCGATGCCGAAGAGCCCGACCGTGAGCGGCGCCACCACGACCATGGCGATCCAGAGATTGACGCCGAGGTTGAATGCGGTGATCGCCGCATAACCGCCGAGCATGAGGAACTCGCCATGCGCGAGGTTGATGACCCGCATCATTCCGAAGATAACGGCAAGGCCGATGCTGATCAGCACGAGGCTGGCAACGGCGCTGCCGATCTGCAGGAGGACAATCGCGATGTAATCCATGGACGAGCCGGCGCAGCCGCGACGGGCGTCAGGTCTTGACGTCGATTACGTACTGCTTGTTCTCGTTCGGGTTCTTCTTGAGGTCGCAGACGGCGGCGGTATCCTCCGGCTTCTGCTGCGAGAAGCTTTCGAGAACCACGAACTTCTTGTCGCGCGCCTCGCCGATATAGACGTCGAGCACGGTATGGTGGGTCTTGGGGTCGATCGTCGTCTTGCCGGCGGGGCCGGTATAGGACGCATCCTGCTCGAGCGCCTCGATCACCTTCATGCGATCGATCGAGCCGGCCTTCTTCACCGCATCGGCCCAGAGATGGGCGCCGTGATAGGTCAAGGTCGCGAGCTCCGTCATATGCGGAATGCTGTACTTGCCGTGGATGGTTTCGACGAAGGCCTTGTTGACCGGCGTGTCGATGCCTTCGAGATAGGCGAAAGCGACGACGATGCCGTTATGCTCCTCGGGCGAGGTGATGACGACCTCGTTGCCGAAGGTGGTGGAGGCAAGCGGGATCTGCTTGTTCATGCCCGCGGCGGCCCATTGGCGATAGAACGAGATATGCGCGGCGCCGACCAGCGCCGACATGACGAGATCCGGCTTCGCCGTCTGGATCTTCTTGATGGTCGGGCCGAAATCGGTGACGTCGAGCGGGAAGAAATCGGTCTGCAGCACCTCGCCGCCATTGTCCTGCGTATATTTCTTCACCCACTTGGCGGTGATCTGGCCGTAATTGTAGTCGGCCGCGATGGTGTAGACCTTCTTGCCCCATTTCTTCATGACGTGGGGGACGAGCTTCTCCACCGTCTGCGCCGGCGTCGATCCGGTGCAGAAGATGTTGCGGTCGCAAACGCCGCCTTCGTAGAGCGTGTTATAGAAGTAGAGCGTGTTGAAGCGCTTCAGCAGCGGGCGGATCGCCTCGCGCGAGGCCGAGGTGATGCCGCCATGGACCACCGCGACCTTCTCCTTGGTCGCCGCTTCCGTCGCGTATTGGGTGTAGAACTGGATGTTCGACTGCGGATCGTAATTGATGAGCTGCAGCTTCTTGCCGAGCAGGCCGCCCTTGTCATTGATCTCGGTGACGGCGAGATCGAGCGTCGCAACCATCTGCTTGCCATAGATGTCGAGGCCGCCCGACGTGTCATGAATGCCGGCGATCTTGATCGTGTCTTCCGCATGAAGGTCGCGGATGAAGAAAGGTCCGGCTGCGCCGGCAGCAACGCCAACCACGCTCGATTTCAGAATCTGACGTCGACTGAGAGCCATGAGCTGGTGCCCTCCATTTGCACTGGGGTCTGCAACTGCAAGAAGAGTGCCAAACGCACGATGATGGAAATTGTCTCCGGCGCCTCTACTGCACGACGCAGTTGCACACATACTCGCCGAAAAGAGCGCGCGAATTGGGCAAGCTGAGAACTCAGGCCGCGGTCGCAATATGACGCCAATTCCCGATGAGACGCAACACGGGCAAACCGGCAGCAACGCCGATCGTTCTCGAGCGGCAGCCTTATTCATGACACCGATAGCGAAAATTTGTCGGGAACTTAGTCCCGGTTTCCAGCATTGACCACGCGACGCGACGCGCTTGCCGCGTGGTGCGCCGAAGCTGAGCCGCTTGCTGATCAGCATCAGACCGATGCGAAGCAGCTTCACGCGGTCAGCCCGCTTCGAGCGGAAGACAAGGATCGGTATCGCAGAGCGGATCCTGGGCGAGCGTCTCCGTGGCCAGCGCGGCGAGCCCGACCGACGCTGCGGATCGTCAGAGCCGATGCGATGGCGCAATGGCGGGAACCGATGCTCGCCGCCTGAAGAACGCGCCACCCGCAATTTCGATCTCGCTTGAAGCGTCACCGTGACAATGCCGCCAGGACCGCTGCTCATGTGAGCTCGGGCATGACACGCCGAACCATCGACTGATCTATATTCGGGACATTGTTGCACGCGGATCCCGCCGCTATGCTGCACCGGACTCTGCAGCGACGGCCAAGCATCGCGTCTGTATGGGAGGCTCCTATCGGCATTCGGTCGGTCGATCATTTTCCGCGCGACGTGCGCGAGCTCGAAAATGTCTGGATTCCGCTGTCCGACGGCACGCGGCTGGCGGCCCGGATCTGGCTGCCCGCAGACGCCGAGCGCGATCCCGTGCCGGCGATTCTCGAGTACCTACCCTATCGCAAGCGCGACGGCACCGTCGAACGCGACCAGCTGACGCACCCCTATTTCGCCGGGCACGGTTATGCCGCGGTGCGCGTCGACATGCGGGGCAGCGGCGAGTCGGACGGGCTCCTCGAGGACGAGTACCTCAAGCTCGAGCAGGATGACGCGCTCGAGGTCATCGCCTGGCTGGCGGCGCAGCCGTGGTGCAGCGGTGCGGTCGGCATCATCGGCATCTCATGGGGTGGCTTCAACGGGCTGCAGATCGCCGCCCGCCGCCCGCCGGC
>WNFD01003794.1_pt1 | contig 15163 bp, 14 predicted proteins | sample 5400491 | NCBI WGS metagenome assembly WNFD01 (sample SAMN13153343, study PRJNA577476) | soil metagenome | isolation source: 120 cm saprolite under Douglas fir tree site 2 hole 2 replicate 2 | place: USA:California | collected 2015-04-18
ATAGGAGTCTCCTTGATTGTGCAAACGACGCTCGGTGCAATCGTCGCGCCAGCCGGAGTCTCTTCAGGATTTGCTGAGCTACAGCAACGACCGATCCTTTTCCGACAGCGGGACGTCGGACGATGATCAGCAGATGCAGTTGTGGATATCGGTAAATCCCGTCGACGTAGCGCAGCAGGACGGACAGCTTGTGATGCGTGGGAACCGCTCAGGAGCGGGTGCTGCGTCGGTTGATCTCCTCGGCGATCCTTGAAATCCGCTCGGTTGCCAGCGCGATCTGGTCCAGACAATGCGCGATCACCACGGGTATTGACGGATCGATCACGCTATCCGGAAGCGGGCCGACCGCGCGGGAGGCACGCTCCCAGCGGCCGGATGCATCCGGCTTCCACCGCACCGGTTCGAAGGGAGATGCGCGGCTTGGGGACCGCTGGAATTGTTCGGCAACCCGCTCGAGGTTCCTCTGGGCCTGCTCGGCATAATCGCCGACCGCCTGGAAAAAACGCTCCCGCAACGCGTGCCCCGCCTCCAGACCAAGGAGGAAATGCACGTACTCGAGGCTGGCATCTATCTCCTGCAGGCTGCCAAGCATGCCAAGGTAAGCAGGGTCTGCGTGATCGGAGCCGGGCAGGTAGCGGGCGTCTTCGAGCAGATCCGGCGCGTGAAGGACCGTTTCGGCCAGGCTCGGCGGGGCCCCTTCCCAAGTCGAGCGCGGGGCGCCGAACAACTGGCCCAGACGCATCGCCGTATCCCGCAGGGCGCCGGCGATCGAGGCGCGCATCTGACGCATTGGCAATACCGGCCAGACATAAGCGTGGACGACCACCGCAGTGAAGCCGGCGACAACCAGGCCCCAGAAGCGTGTCCGCACGTCCGCGAGCGAGCCCCATTCCGGCCCGCTCTTCGCAAGATAGGCGAAAGGCAGCGCCAGCCCGGCTTGCATTCCGGCGACGCCGTAGCGCGGCAGCGTTTGAAAGACCAGATTGGCCAGGAACTCGCCGAGGAATACCAGCGCCAACAGGAGCGGGAACTGTGGCAAGCGGCTGGTGAAAAAAGCCGCCACCACTCCGTAACCGAAGCCACAAAGGAGGCCGGCCAAGCCGATCAGGTCGGTCTTGTTCTGCCGGCCGAGGTTGCCGGTGGTTGCAAAGAACGTCGCAAAGAAAGCGACCTGCGAGCCGCCCGCAAAACCGAGCACGCCTTCTTCCATCAAAAGCAAGAGAAGGATCAGAACCAGCTTGATGCCGGAACGGAGGAAGTTCGGGTCGATGAGCCGTCTGCCGGTCGCCACGGGCCGAAAGGAGGCGAGTTCCCCCACGAGGCCCCGTCGCAAGCTGGTGAGGAGAGCATTGTGGGCGGTCGTTAGCGTGTGGAGATCTTGCGCCACCCCCAGCAAGACGGATTGATGGATGCCGTGAGCGAGCAGGACATCCCGCCCGGCAAGTGGCGCTTGGTCGGCGTCCCATCGGGCCGAACGCACGTCCCTGAGCAAATCGGTATCGACCGGCGGCACCTGCCGCCTGTGCAGCGCGGCTTCGAGCAAGGCATGCAACTGTCCGCCGCATTGGTCTAGAAGGCTCGCCAGCAGCCGGCGCGCTTCCGCCGGTAGAGTCGCGGGGATCACCGGTGCGATGGCCCGGTTGAAAAACCAGAGGCGCAGATTCAAGGACCGGCACGCGAGAATCAACCGATCGCGCTGTAACCCGGGAGCCACGAGCTGGCGCAGCGGCCGGAACGGGGCCCACTCCTGGGGAGATGCGTCCGTCGCCGGCGCCTCGCCGGAACGAATCTCGCCGGCCGCCCGTCGGCAACGCGCTTCTAAATGGGCGTAGACGTCGGCCAGCCGCTGCAAAAAAAGCCGCGGGGCGTTCAACGGCCAGACCAGGGTGTAGACCACGAGCACCGAGAAGCCGGCGATCAGGAAGTTCAGTCCGTAATTGGCGTAAAACGTCAGCGTCGCCCCCACCGTCCCCCTGAAAATGACAAAGATGCCGATGGCGGAGACCATGGCTCCCATGGTCGCCGGCAAGGGAAACCAATTCGTGAAGAGCAGACAGATGGCGATCCACAGCAGCGTCACGGTTAGATAGAAGAAGGGTGCCGCGCCGAACGACACGAGTAGGAGGGCCGATACGGTTGCGCTGATCGCGATCGCCAATTGCGTCAGCAGCCAGTTGAGGCGCGGCCGGGGCATGCCCATCGTCATCAGCAGGTAGACAAAGACCAGTGCCAGTTGACCGCTTTGCACGTGGAAAAAGTGAGTCGCGACCGTTGCCAGGCAGCACGCCAGGGCGGTTTTCAGAGCATGCTTGACCTGCCCCTGGCGCAAAAACGCTTCGTAGAGTTGTTCGTTTGGCGTCGGGTCGAAATCGCGCACGCGTTCCCCCGACCGGCTTCTCGCAATGGAGACGCCCGCGCTCAATGGAGGTAATCGAAAGTCGCCACGACCTTGTGCCAGACTTTGGTAATGGAGTTGAGCCAGTAGTTCTCTCGGGTGTACACGGCGACACTCGCCGTCACCCCGATGCGGAGGGGGTATCCCTCCGGCACCTCTGCAGTCACCCACACCGGGAAGCGCTGGGCGAGCCTGATCCAATTCTGCGGCTCGGCCACGGCCGGTAGGCTGCCCGAGGGGACTGCCTGTCCCTGAGACACTCCCGGGCCGACGGTCTTGACCACCCCGCGAAAGATCCGCCCGGGATAGCTGTTGAAGCTGAGACCCACGGGTTGCCCCGGACGGAGGTATTCGAGACTATTCTCCCGATAGTTGGCCACGACCCACCAGTGGTCGCTCTCGATACAGGTCAGGACCGGCGTGCCGGCATGCACGTAGGACCCCTCCCGAAGTTGAACGTTGGTGACGTACCCGTCGGCCGGCGCGTGGACGCGCGTCCAACTCAGGTGGAGCTTGGCATCCGCGAGTTGCGCCTTGATCTCGGCGACGATCGCGTGTTCTCCGCCGATCCGAGCTGCCAACGCCTGCTCGACTTTGCTGGTCATGGCTCGGCTACGTTCACGTTCGGCCTTCGCCATCCGGTACTTCTGAACTGCGTCCAAGTATTTCCGCTCCGTCGTGGCTTCCTGCTTACGGATTTGCGCCTCCTGCTCGTGGACCGCTCGGGCGTAAACCTCTCCGGCGACGATCCGTGCATCATCGGCCTTGGACGCCGCCAGCTCGCTTTGCATCTGGGCGACTTGCTGGATGGCATCGACCAGCTTGGCTTCCAGCACCGCCACCCGGTGCTCGAAGGGTCTGGGGTCAATCTCGAACAGCAGGTCGCCCTTCTTGACGGCCTGGTTTTCCAGGACGTCGACCCGAACCACCTGGCCTTCGACCCGTGCGGTCACCTGAATAACGAAAGCTTGAACGAATGCATCCGTCGTGAACGGCGTGTAGCGATCGGACAGCACGTAGTAGGCCACCAGAGCTGCGATCACGAGGAGGACGCAAAGGACCCAGCCCCTCGCTGACAGAAAAAGCTTCCGGCCGCCGCCGACGAGAAGGTCCTTCAGCCTGTTCCAGACGACGAGCAAGGACCACCGGAACTCTTGCGCGACACTCATATCAAGGGAACCGAGGCCGCTGCCGGCCCGTGGCGTAGTCCAGGCGCGCCAGCGCGGCCAGGTAGGTATAGACCGCGGAGTTGAGCCGCTGCTGCGACCGGGTCAGGGCGGTCTCGGCGTCCACGACGTCCGTCGGGGAGGCGTCACCGTTGGAGTATTTGACCCGAATCAGACGCAGGTTTTCCTGCGCCTGGACGACCGCGGGCCGGGACAACTCGATGCGCTGGCCAGCGGCCCGCTCACTCTGGAACGCTCGGTCAACCTCGAGGCTGATCATGTCTTGGATGGTCTGCGCGTCGGCTACGGCGACAGCCAACTCGGCCTCGGCCGTGTGGAGCTCACCGTCGAGCAAACCTCCGGTGTAAAGGGGAACTTCCAAGTGGACACCAGCCCCCAGCTGCCAGCCGGTCAATACATGCGCCCCGTCCACGCGGCCGGTACTGCCCCTGACGTCAATGCGCGGGAGAAAGGCGGCCTTGGCTGTCACCACGCCCTCCTGAGCGGCCACGACTGCTTGCCGGGCGAAGCCGATTTCTGGACGCTCGGCCGCCGCAATCTCCAGGCTCTCTGCCAAGGATGGGCGGCGTTCGGGCGGGGGCAGCTTCACCTCGAGGACCCGGAGCGGCAGGGCGGCATCGCGCCCCATGACGTTGTTCAGCTGGGCGATGGCCACGGACTCCGCTTCTTGGGCGTTGACAGAGGCCTCCTGGCTTTCCGACAGTTGCACCTCTGCACGTAGTACGTCGTTGGGGTCCGCCACCCCTCCCTTCAGACGGGCCCGTGCGTCTTTCAGGGTCGCCTCCGCTTGACGGATGGCATCCTCCTGAACCAGGCGAGACGCGCGAGCCAGAAGAATGTTGAGGTACGCAGCGGTCACATCAAATTGCACGGTCTGGTCGGCGCGGACGAGCTGGAGCTTGGCGATCCGCTCTCGGGCGGCCGCCTGATTGTGGCGTCCAGCCCTTCGGCCAAAATCGTAGAGGGTCCAGAGCAGTTGCAGCTCGGTCTGAACGTAACCGTGGGTCCCTGGAGTGCTACTTGCCAGGATGAATCCTGTCGGACCAGTGGCTCCCGGTCCCTGATTATTCGAGGTAGCGCCCGATTGAAACAGCAGGTCAATCTCTGGCAAGAACGGGGCAAACGCTGCCTGCTCTTGACCGCGGGCTCGCTCGATGGTTGCGCGGGCCGAGCGCAGCCGGGGGCTGTGTTGCTGGGCGAAGGCGATGGCGTCGGCCAGCGAGAACGCCGCTGCCTCGGGCATGACACTCTCCGCCAATGCCAAGGTGCTGACGCACAACGGCGCGAGGATCAACCGCCGCATGACCGGAGGCGTGCCACGATGAGAGGCAAGTGCCTTGCCCGCCCTTTTTACCAGCGCTCGCCGTACGCCTTGACTGTCAGTTCGCCGGCTTTGTGTTTCTTGCCTCAAACACCACCTTGCCAAACGGCTCGTCCTTGGGTCTGAATCCATCGTCCACCCTGAGAGTTTCTGAGCTCGCACGCAGGATGCATTGACCGGTGACGTTCAACGAGGTCATGCCCAAGAAATGGAAGTCCTTGGCGCAAACGATCTTCCGCTGGCCGTTCTGGTAGATGACTGCCTTCCGGGTCGAATCGTAGGAGAGCCCGTCGATCTTACGCCGCACGACGATCGGCTCTCGGTCCGGGTAGTCCGAAGGTTCGATCATCACGTCGATCCAGGCGCGCCCGAGCTCGCGGTCCACGTCAAAATGCGCGGTTAGCGTCTCGTGGTTTAATGGCTTCTCGAAAACCGTCACGCTGACGGCGCCAGCAGCTCCTGGCGCAACCGGCGCCGAAACAGCGGGAAGAATCCAGCCACAGACCATGAACACAACACCAGCACTCAATACATTCTTGACTATTCTCATGCTTCTCCTCTCCAAGTAATTGTCTCAAGTGCCGACTGGCGCGTTATGCGCATCGTGCAAGCGAGACGGTTTAGGTCCAATCACCCTCGATTTGATGGTCGTCATCGATCACCGGGACGAAGCGCTGGTTGCCACGTAGGGGTGAACCATCTTCGCTGGGTCGACGATCCGATCGAATTCGGTCTCGCTGACGTAGCCCAGTTTCAGTGCCGCAGCCTTCAGCGAAAGATCGTTGTCCAGCGCGTGGTGCGCGATCTTTGAGGCCTTATCGTAGCCGATCACCGGCGAGAGCGCGGTGACGAGCATCAGCGAGCGCTCGACGTATTCCTGGATCTTCTTGAGATTGGGCTTGGTCCCCTCGATCAGGAACTTTTGGAAATTGGTGCACCCATCGCTGAGAATCGTGATCGAATGGGTGATGTTGAAGATCATCAGCGGCTTGTAGACGTTCATCTCGAGGTAGCCGCTCGCACCCCCGAGGCCGACCGCCACGTCGTTGGCCATCACCTGGACCGAGATCATCGCGAGCGCCTCAGCCTGAGTTGGGTTCACCTTCCCCGGCATGATCGACGAACCGGGCTCGTTCGATGGGATGATCAGCTCAGCGAAGCCAGCACGCGGGCCGCACGACATCAGGCGGATGTCGTTGGCGATCTTGTACAGAGACACTGCGAGGGTTCGGAGGGAACCGGAGAGCTGCACCAATGCGTCATGGGCGCCTTGAACCGTGAACTTGTTCGGCGCGCTCACGAACGGCAGACCGGTGAGCTTGGCGATTTGCGCTGCGGCCGCCTGGGCGAAGTCCGGAGCGGTGTTGAGGCCCGTTCCCACCGCCGTTCCGCCAAGTGCAAGCCGATAAACTCCCTTCAGTGCGTCCTCGATGCGCTCGAGATCGTCAGTGAGCATCCCGACATAGCCCGACCATTCCTGCCCCAGCGTGAGCGGGGTCGCATCCTGCATATGGGTCCGGCCGATCTTCACCACGTCCTTCCACTCGTCAGCCTGCGCGCCGATACCGTCGCGCAGGCGCTGGACAGCGGGGATCAGGCGCTGCTTGGTGCTAATCGCCGCGGCCATGTACATCGCCGCGGGAAAGGAATCGTTTGACGACTGGGCCATGTTGACATCGTCGTTGGGGTGAACCGGCTTCTTGCTTCCGAGGGGCGTTCCCGCGATCTGGGAACAGCGGTTTGAAATCACTTCGTTTACGTTCATGTTGAACTGAGTGCCGCTTCCAGTCATCCAAACGTGCAGCGGAAACATCTCTTGATGTTGGCCGGCGATGATCTCGTCGCAGACCTGGACGATCAGCTTGTGTGCCTCAGGACGCAGCCGGCCGCCGGCAAGATTGGCGTTCGCGGCGGCTTTCTTGAGCAGGGCGTAGGCGGTAATCATCTCCCGCGGAATGAGGTCGGCCCCAATGCTGAAGTGCTCGAGAGAGCGCTGCGTCTGCGCGCCCCAGAGCTTATCAGCGGGAACATTTACCTCGCCAAGACTATCCGTTTCAGTGCGAACTGACGACATGCTCTCTCCTGGTCGCAATTTGGTTTGGTTTACTTCTGTCTCGAAAGGGGCTACCGGCCTGCAGTAGGGACAGCAATGCCAGGCACGAAATGTCGCCTAGGGCGTCTTGCTCAACGCGGTAATCGATGGGACTCCTTGGCGCGTCCCAGCACGCTCCGGGAACTCCGCCTCAACCTGTGCCGGGGCCTCTTTGTGAAGAGGGTGCAGAGCATCCTCTTGAGCTTGCACGCCTACGCCGTCATGAAAATGCTCGTGATGGTCCTCTGCCGCTGGCAGTTGCACGATACTGGGGATAACCAGCGGCTCGCGGTGCCCGTGCCAGACCGCTCGAATCAGATCGCGGTTCATCTTCCCGATGAACTCCATCGGTATCTGTTTGGGACATACCGCTTCACACTCGCCATGATTCGTGCAGTTGCCGAAGAATTCATTTCTCATCGCGACCACCATGCTGAGGGTCCTCTGGTCCCGCTGCGGTTGACCCTGCGGGAGCGAGTTCAAGTGAGTTATTTTGGCCGAGGTGAAAAGCATCGCGGCTGCGTTAGGGCATGCGGCGACGCAGGCTCCGCACCCAATACATGCGGCTGCGTCAAACGCGGTGTCTGCATGCTCCTTTGGAACCGGGGTTGCATTGGCGTCCGGAGCGCTTCCGGTCGGCGCAGTGATGAAACCTCCCGCCTGAATGATTCGGTCAAAGGCTGACCGATTCACAACCAGATCGCGAATCACTGGGAAGGCTCGGGCGCGCCACGGCTCGAGCGTTAGCGTTTCACCATCCTTGAAGAACCGCATCGAAAGTTGGCATACGGTGGTGCCGCGCTGGCCGCCATGCGCCACCCCGTTGATCAGGAAACCGCACGATCCACAGATACCCTCGCGACAATCGTGTTCGAACGCAACCGGAGCCTCTTGTCGGTTGATCAGCCCCTCGTTCAGGGCATCGAGCATTTCAAGAAACGACATGTCGGGTGTGACGTCGTTTACCGGATAGCTGACGAAGCTGCCCGGTTCGTTAGCGTTCTTCTGCCGCCAAACTCTGAGCGTGAGATTCATGTTATTTGTAACTCCTTTGGGAAAGCGGGACTTGCTCGAAGGTCAGTGGTTCTTTGTGAAGCGCGGGCGCCTGGCCTGCCCCCTTCCATTCCCAGGAAGCTGCGTAGGCGAAATTCGCGTCGTCGCGCTTTGCCTCACCCTCGGGTGTTTGGCTCTCCACCCGGAAATGCCCTCCGCACGATTCTGTACGGTGCAATGCATCGATACACATCAGCTCCGCCAGCTCGAGAAAGTCTGAAATGCGGTTCGCCTTCTCTAGACTCTGATTGAGCTCATCGTCCGTACCGACGACACGAAGGTTGCGCCAGAACTCCTCGCGTAACTCTGGAATTCGAGCAAGCGCCTTGCGCAATCCTGCATCAGAACGGGCCATTCCACAGTCATCCCAAACAATCTTTCCGAGCTCTTTATGGAACGAATCGGGACTGCGTTTCCCGTTGATCGCAAGCAGCTTGTTGATCCGATCCTTCACCTCGGCTTTGGCCGCCTTGAACGCACTGTCGGACGTGTTCACCGGCTCCAACTTGGTGGAAGCAACGTAATCGGGCACAGTCGCCGGCAGAACGAAGTAGCCGTCCGCAAGACCTTGCATCAGGGCGCTGGCGCCGAGCCGATTTGCGCCGTGGTCAGAGAAGTTTGCTTCCCCACCAACAAACAGCCCGGGAATGGTGGACATCAGAGTGTAGTCAACCCACAGTCCGCCCATCGTATAGTGGGGAGCGGGATAAATCCGCATTGGCACCTGGTACGCATCTTCGCCCGTAATTCTTTGATAGATTTCGAAAAGGTTGCCGTACTTCTCCCGGATTGTTTGCAGCCCGAGCCGGCCGATAGCATCGGCGAAATCCAGGTACACACCCTGTCCATGTGGCCCGACCCCGCGGCCTTCATCGCATACTTCCTTCGCGTTTCGTGACGCCACATCGCGAGGGACAAGATTGCCAAAACTTGGGTAACGGTTCTCGAGGTAGTAGTCGCGCTCATTCTCGGGAATCTCACTGGGAGCCCGGGTCTCGCCTTCTTTCTTGGGCACCCATATTCGTCCATCGTTCCGTAGGGATTCGGACATCAGCGTCAGCTTGGACTGAAAGTCGCTGCTCAATGGGATACAAGTCGGATGAATTTGGGTGAAACACGGATTTCCAAACCAGGCGCCGCGACGGTGGGCCCGCCATATCGCCGTGCAGTTAGAAGCTTTGGCATTGGTCGAAAGGTAGAAAACATTTGAGTACCCACCGGTCGCCAATACAACCGCGTCGGCGGCATGAGACTCGATTTCGCCGGTCACCAGGTTCCGGGTCACAATGCCGCGCGCTCTGCCATTGACAATCACGACGTCGAGCAGCTCGCTGCGGATATGCATCGTCACGGTGCGGGCTGCTATTTGTTCCTCGAGCGCCTGATACGCACCGAGCAACAGCTGCTGTCCAGTCTGGCCTCGCGCGTAGAAGGTTCGTTCGACCTGCACCCCGCCGAAAGACCGATTGTCTAAGAGACCTCCATACTCTCTGGCAAAGGGCACGCCCTGAGCCACGCATTGATCGATGATGTTGACGCTGACTTCCGCCAGACGATACACGTTGGCTTCACGGGCGCGAAAATCGCCGCCCTTCACCGTGTCCTTGAACAGGCGCATCACGCTGTCGCCATCGTTGCGATAGTTCTTGGCAGCGTTAATGCCTCCCTGGGCTGCGATCGAGTGCGCCCGTCGTGGGGTGTCGTGATAGGAAAAGCAATGGACGTGGTAGCCTTGCCGGCCGAGAGTGGCTGCGGCTGCCGCCCCAGCCAGCCCCGCTCCCACTACGATAATCGAATGCTTGCGGCGGTTGGCGGGATTGACCAGCTTCATTTCGAAGCGATACTTGTCCCACTGCCGTTCAATTGGGCCTGACGGTATTCTTGCATTCAGCATATTTGTCTTCCTTCAGTGCAACCAGCCCGCGATTACAGCGACGGGAACCGACGAGAATCCTAGAAACACGACGATGGCGATGACGCGCGCAATGATTTTTTGTTTCATTTCGTTTCGGGCGGTGCTCCAGCCGAGCGTTTGCACCATGCTCCACAGTCCGTGGCTGAGGTGAAGGAATAGTGCACCCATCGCCACAATGTAGAAGAGCGCAATCGGCCAGAAGGCGAAGGTCGCCACAACGTTTTGATAAACCGCGAGATGTCTGAACTGCCCCGCGCGGAATCCGACTGCACCTGCGCTTAGGTTAAGAAGATGAAAAATGGTGAAGGCAATCAGCAGCAACCCACTCCAGCGCATCACCCGTGCTGCGAAGGTGGTCTCGATATTGCGCTTGACCTGATATCCAACCGGTCGCGCCGCCCGGCTCATCCGGCTGAGCTGGACTGCGGCGGTGATGTGAAGGCCCACACAGAGGAGCAGCACGATTCGCACCACCCAAAGCAGTTGTTCATAGCCCAACCCAGGTGTACCTACTTCCCGCAGGAACCGTGAGTAGGCGTTGATCTCGTCGGGACCGGAAAAGATCTTGAGATTGCCCAACATGTGGGCGATCACGAAGCAAACAAGCACCACTCCAGTGACCGCCATGACGACCTTCTTCCCAATCATGGTGTGCCAGAAGGCGATTATGCGATGCGGGACGGCAACGCTTCGCGTTTCAACAGTCGTATCGGTCAACATGCCAACCTCGTTTTCGTTGCGTTTGCTATGGCTCCAAAGAGCGAGCGAACCGTGTTATCGGTCGGTCCCCGCAAAAGATGGGTAGACGGGAAACCACTGCGACGCTTTCACTCGCCGACGTAGCTCGTCCTCGGCCAACTTCGGAGCGACACCCGCCTTTTGCGCCTCTGCGCCAACCGCGATTGCGATTTCCGCGGCCACCCTCCGAATGTCGGTCAAGGGAGGGAGCAAAGCCGCAGAAGAGTCTTTGAGGGCGGGGGAGTTGGTGGCGAGCGCTCGGGCCGCCGCCAGCAGCATCGCATCGGTTACCCGGGAAGCACCGGACGCGACAAGTGCGAGTCCCATGGCGGGGAAGATGAAGATGTTATTGCACTGTGCGATCGGAACGGTTCGCCCGTCATAGCGGACGGGAGCGAAAGGTGAACCCGTCGCCACCAGCGCGCGGCCATCTGTCCATCGAATCAAGTCCTCTGGCTTCGCTTCAGATTTGGCGGTCGGGTTGGAAAGGGGAAAGATGATTGGACGCTGAACCTTGCGCGCCATTTCACGAACTATCGTTTCAGAGAAAGCCCCGGCAACCGTCGAAAGACCGATCAGGGTGGTTGCTTCGATCTTTCCAATCACGTCGGCGAGACCGACCTGGCCCTTGGAAGTTCGGGGCCATCCGGAGACACGCTCTGTCGGTTGGGCATAGACAGCCATCTCCGGGGTAAGGTCTTTTCGTCCCGAATGGAGAAGACCGTCTTTGTCAATAACCCAGAAGTGGGTGCGCGCCTCCTGATCAGATAGGCCTTCGACTCTCATTGCCGCACGCAACCCATCGGCAACGCCGATGCCGGCTGAACCAGCTCCAAACATCACGATCTGTTGATCCTTCAGACTCTTTCCGCTCACTTTGACTGCGCCGAGGACCGCCCCCAAGGCGACCGCCGCCGTCCCCTGGATGTCATCATTGAAGGTGAGCAATTCGTCGCGGTAGTGCTGAAGAATGGGCCGAGCATGCGGGGTGGCGAAGTCTTCCCATTGCAGACAGGTTTTGGGTAGTTCCTGCTTCACCGCCTGAACGAACTGATCGATGAAGTCAAAGTACGCCTGACCGGTAATCCGTTCGTGGCGCCAGCCGAGGTACTCAGGATCGTTGAGTCGTTCGGCGTTGTTGGTTCCCACGTCCAACAGGATGGGCAGCGTCCGGTTGGGACGAATCCCACCAACGAGCGTATACAAGGAAAGTTTGCCGATCGGGATGCCCATGCCGCCAGCGCCCTGGTCACCGATGCCCAGGATGCGTTCGCCGTCGGTGACGACAATCACGTCGACCTCCGGATCGGGGCGATTCCGCAGGACCGCAGGGATGGAGTCGCGCAGCGGGTAAGAGATGAATAGGCCGCGCGGCCTCCGGTAGATGTGACTGAATTGTTGACACGCCTGCGCGACCACGGGTGTGTAGACGATTGGTGTCATTTCCTCAATGTGTTCGAGTAGAAGCCTGTAGAAGAGGACTTCGTTGGTGTCCTGGAGGGCACGCAAAAAGATGTGTCGATCCAGGTCGCTCTGGTTTCGCTTGTACGCCTCGTAGGCGCGGACCAGTTGCTCCTCGATGCTCGCAACGTAAGGGGGCAGAAGTCCTTGCAACCCAAGCTTGCTTCGCTCCTGCTCGGTGAACGCCGTGCCTTTGTTCAGCTCGTGGTTGTCGAGAAGATCCATCCCGCGAGGGAGATCCGACGAGCGTGACTGCGTGGTCTGCTGTTCTGTAATCATTATCGTTTTTTCCTTTTTGTTCTTTTGTTTTTGACTCAATGCTGCGGCGAGTTACCGAAAGAGATTGGTCTTTGCCAGATCGATGATTTCGTCACCGTGCCCGCTGAGAACTGCTCTCAGCATGAAGAGGCTGAAGCCCTTCATCTGCTCGATCGTAATGGTCGGTGGCATGGAGAGCTCCTGCCGACTCACCATCACCTCGACCAGAGCAGGTCCGTCATGTTTGAGAGCTTGCGCAATCATCGGTTGAACTTGATCCGGTGTTTCGGCGGTGAGCCCGAGGAGACCTGCGGCCTCCGCCATCTTTGCGAAGTTTGGGTTTTGCAGGTCGGTTCCAAAATCGACGATGCCGGCGGCCTTCATTTCCAATTCGACAAAGGCGAGCGAATCGTTGTTGAAGACAATCACCTTGACCGGCAACTGCAACTGCCGAAGCGAGAGCAGATCGCCCATCAGCATTGCGAGACCGCCGTCGCCGGACAAGCAAACGACTTGACGGCCAGGACAACTGACCTGCGCCCCGATGGCCTGCGGTAGCGCATTCGCCATCGAGCCATGATTGAAAGAGCCGAGCAGTCGCCGCTTGCCGTTCATGGTCAGTGCGGGCCGCCCAGATCGTCGGAGTGCCGACGTCGCAGGAAAAATAGCGTCCTTGGCAGCCAGCTTGTCGACCACCTTGGCTACGTATTGTGGATGGATCCGTTTTCGTCCGGATTCGCCAGTCGCCACATCATCCAAGCCCTGGCGAGCCTTGCGGTAGTGCTCGAGCGATGTCCTTAAGTGGGATTCATCGTCCTTGGTAAAGAGCTTGGGGCTGAGCGCGGCCAGCGTGGTTTTCATGTCGCCGACCAGACCTAAATCAACCTTCGTCCGGCGGCCAATCTGTTCACCTCGAAGATCAATCTGAATGACCGTCGCTTGTTCGGGGAAAAACTGCCGATAAGGGAAGTCCGTTCCGAGCATCAGGAGCGTGTCGCAATTCATCATCGTGTGATAGCCGGAGGAAAAACCCAGAAGCCCGTCATCCCGACGTCGAAAGGATTGTCGTACTCGACGAACTCCTTGCCACGCATGGCGTGCACGATCGGGGCCTTCAGCTTGCCCGCGACTTCGATCAACTCCTGGTGAGCTCCGGCGCAGCCAGCTCCGGCAAGAATCGTCGTTTTGCTCGAGGCGTTCAGAATTCTTGCCAACTCTGCGATTTCGTCATCCGAGGGAGACACCCTCGGCTTCGGTTCCGGAAATCGCAAACGCGGCCCTCGTTCGACGGCCTTTCGCATCGCCACGTCACCAGGCAGGGCAACAACGGCAACACCGCGACGCGACAGTGCGGTTTGGATCGCAATCTCTAGAACGCGCGGCATCTGCTCGGGTTGAGAAACCAGCTCGCAATAGTGGCTGCACTGCGCGAAGAGATGTTCCGGGTGGGTCTGCTGAAAATATCCGCTCCCGATTTCAGGGCTTGGAATTTGGGCCGCGATGGCCAGGACGGGAACACGGCTGCGGTGACAGTCGTAGAGCCCGTTGATTAGATGCAGGTTCCCGGGACCGCAGCTCCCGGCGCAGACCGCCAATCGACCGGTGAGATGCGCCTCGGCTCCAGCTGCAAAGGCGGCGGTCTCCTCATGTCTGACGTGAATCCATTGAAGTTCTTTCTTTGAACGAATCGAGTCCGTGATGCCGTTGAGCGAGTCGCCGGAAACACCGTAAATTTGCCTCACTCCCGCTTCAGCGAGAACATCCACCAACACGTCCGCCACTTTTCTCGACATAGGAGTCTCCTTGATTGTGCAAACGACGCTCGGTGCAATCGTCGCGCCAGCCGGAGTCTCTTCAGGATTTGCTGAGCTACAGCAACGACCGATCCTTTTCCGACAGCGGTGCGGCGGACGATGATCAGCCTGATGCAGCGGTGATTCGGAAGCAGCCTCAACCAACTAGGGCGAACGGAAGCCCTGGCAGAATCATGACCGCGCTACTCGCTGGTGTGGAACTTGCTGACCAGGTGTGCCGGCGGTCAGAACCCGATATCCTCAAGAGGGAGGGCGCACACGATACCAAAGTATGAATTGAGGCTTCCTTTCGCGATCTCGTGGTTCTACCCGTGAGGGAGTATCCTTGGGACGCCCAATACAGATGAAAGGCGCGCGTGCCCAAAGCCCCCTTTATCGTGATCGTTGATGACGACGCTGCGGTTCGAAAAGCAATCGCCAGCCTGGTGGAATCTGCGGGTTTTGAATCCACGAGCTTCGCCTCGGCGGAAGAATGCTTGAGTTCAGACCGTCTAGCCGAGTGTGCGTGCTTGATCCTCGACGTACGGATGCCAGGAATGGACGGACTGCAACTGCAAAGTCATTTGTTGGCCCGCAACGAACGGATTCCCGTCATCTTCATCTCCGCACACGGCGACAATGGGGCGAGAGCGCAGGCGATCCAAGCCGCAGCGGTGGCCTTCTTGGCCAAGCCGTTCGATCACCAGGAATTGCTGGATGCAATCGATTCGGCTCTCGTGAAGTCTTAATCCTGACCTCGGAGTCTTTCGGCGATCCTGACCAGATCGGCGAACGAATCGGCTTGCATCCCAAAGAGGGAGCCTATTCCGAGAGGAAGCGGTGGACGAGCTGAATGGATGTCGAGCCTTCCCCGACCGCAGCGGCGACCCGCTTTGTGCTGCCAGAGCGAACGTCGCCGACGGCAAAGACCCCCGGCACGTTGGTCTCAA
>WNFD01003796.1_pt1 | contig 15155 bp, 15 predicted proteins | sample 5400491 | NCBI WGS metagenome assembly WNFD01 (sample SAMN13153343, study PRJNA577476) | soil metagenome | isolation source: 120 cm saprolite under Douglas fir tree site 2 hole 2 replicate 2 | place: USA:California | collected 2015-04-18
CTGAGCAAATATCCTACGAAGATCAAGGTAACCGATCGAGAGAAGAAGTCGATACCTCTCGTAAGACATGATTTTCACGGCGACTGGAACTACAACATTCTGCCATCAACGGAATAGCTTGTTTCAATCCGGCTCCTTAGGACCGCGATCACCAGCAGATCGGCGAGCATGCCGACGAGAATCGGAAGGTATCTCTTGCGGCGGGGCACCGACACTAGCCCGTCCATGGTGGTCTCAACTACCACGAAGTACAAACGCCTGCCGAAGCCGAGCCGGGTGCGCAGGCCCAGCCGTCGCCCGGCCAGGGCATGGAAGGTCTCGTGCAGCACGATGAACGGGAACTGCCCGAAGTACAGCACGAGGCTGATGACGCTGATGTATGAGGTGAAAAAGAGATTGCGATACTGCGGAATCAGCGCGTGGTCTCGCGTCATCGCCATGACCGCCGCCGCGAGCAGCGCGGTCGGGGCGGTGGAGGCGGTCGCGCAGGGCACCGATATCCGGCTGGGTCCCCGGCGGCACCGGTTCGTCCTCGCGGTCTTAGCGTTAGAAGCGAACCGGGTCGTGCCAATAGACCGCTTAGTGGAGCTGAGCTGGCCTGAGTCACCGCCGCCGACCGCCATCCACGCGATCCAGGTGGCGATCTCCCGGCTGCGCTCGGTTCTCACCGACGCGGGCGCCGCGAGATACCAGGTCAGCCTGCTGACCCGGGCGTCGGGGTACTCGCTTGAGGTGGACCCGATGCGGGTTGACGCCCATCGATTCCGTGCCCTCCTGCGGCAGGCCCGTGACTCCCGCGACGACGAGAGCCGGATCGCTCTGCTAGGCGAGGGTCTTGACCTGTGGAGAGGACCGGCGCTTGCCGGAGTCGCTTCGATCGCGGCCTATGGACAGCTAGGCCACGGTCTCGACGAGGCCCGCCTGCTGGCGATCGAGGATCAGATCGATGCCCGCCTGCGGCTGGGACGTCATCGCGATGTTCTCGATGAGCTGACCGGGCTGGTCGCGGCGCATCCGTCGAGGGAACGCCCGGTCGGCCAGCTCATGCTCGCCCTCTACCGCAGCGGACGCGCCGCATCAGCGCTCGACGTGTTCAGCCGGGCACGGCAGCATCTCGCCAGTGAGTTCGGCATCGATCCCCGCGCCGAGCTCCGGCAGCTTCAGCTGGCGATCCTCCGCGATGACGCGGCTCTCGCCCCGCCGCGGCCGTCCGGGCCGGTCAGCTCGGGCTCGGGCGCGGCTGCGCCCGTTCCGGTATCGCGGGCTGTCATCCCGGTGCAGCACCCCGACGCCAGCCTCGCCGCTTATGTCGCGGACCTGAGCACGTGGTGCTGCCCTGGACCGGTCAGGGCCAGAAGCGCGATCGCCGGGCGTGGCCGTCCGCCGCCAGGCGCGGGGACGCGCCTGGATCATGCCGGGCGACGACTCCTGCGGGCGGTCACCAAGGCCGCGCGGCTCCTTCTCGGTGCCGAAGCCGTGGCCGTCTTCTCCGTCGACCCGGACACGGGCGAACTGGTCTTCGAAGCTGTCTGCGGCACCGGCGAGGCGCGGCTGCCCGGAACCCGCCTTCCCGCCGGCACCGGGATCGTCGGCTGGGCGGCCGCGAACGCGCAGGCTTCGCTCGCCGACGGCGCTGGGCAGGCCGCTCCGCCTTCGCGCCGCACCGTCGGCCCCGCCAGCAGCGAACCTCGCGGCGTCATGGCCATGCCCCTTGTCCAGGACGACAGGTGCATCGGGGTCCTTGGACTGCTCAGGCCGAGGTGCGGCACCAGCTGTGGTGACGACATCGAGGCGCTCGGCATCTTCACCGAGCAGGCGACGATCGCGCTGGAGCTGCTCTCGGCCCGGGATCCCGCCGCCCGGGACAGCGCCGCCCGGGACAGCGATGGTGCGGCTCACCAGCGCACTCGCCCACATGACATCTGCCGCTGGGCGCCAGAGCTTTATGCCGAACGGGTACGTCGTGGCAGCCTCCGCAAGCCGCGAGCCATCCGCAATGCTCAGGGGCGGGCTGGTCGCGCTACGGGCAGCGCCCCCGGCGGCTCACCGTCGCCGGCGCGGTCACAGCGATCGCCGGGCTGGCGATGGTGCTCAACCTGGCCGGACCGGACCGGATCGACCCGGTCCGGGTGATGTGGAGGCTCCTGGCTGCCGTAGGCCTCGGACGGAGGTTGCGGTCTTGAGACGACCGTGCGGGACTGTCTGGCACTCGGGCCCGGCGTTATGGTTGATGCGGTCCTGATCGCTGATCCGCCGGAGGTGAGCGGCAGGTCGCTGCCGGAGGGGAAGCGTCGCAGAATGAGTGGTGTCATGGCAAGGTTACGAGGCCCACGGCTCTGGGTGGCAGCGTCCGGCGTGCTTGCGGCCCTGCTGCTGTTCGTGGTTCCCGCGCCGCAGGCGCACGCCGGGCCGCCTGACCGGTGGGGATTCGGCTATCTGGACAACCCGACGCCGCCGCCCGGCTATCCGCTGGCTCTCCAGGCCAGCTCGACCGGCATGACGGCGATCATCACCGCGTATTCCGCGCCGAATCACTACCGGATCTTCTTTCCCGGCCTCGGCATCGCCGGGGTGCCCGACGGCGTCGTGCACGTCACCGCCGTATCGGCGCCCGCCGGGCTTCCGTCGTGGTGCGAGCCGGACCACTGGCAGGTCGCCGCCGGCGGCTTCGAGCAGATCGACGTGAGCTGCTACCGGGCGCCGGGCGGCATACCGACCGCCAGCGGATTCTCGGTCTCCTACGCTGCCCGATACGATCCGCCGAGCGGGCCCGGGTACGCGTATGCGGAATCGGACGGCGGGCCCGGTCAGCTCGCCGCGTTCAGCTCGACGGGCTCGCCAATCGTGATCAGCTGGCTGCCGCCCGGGCACTGGCAGGTCAGGCTGGTGAACCAGGGCGGCGTCGGAACCGCTCCGCCGCAGGACGGCGGTTTCCAGGTCACCGCGGTCGGGCCCATCCCGGCGCACTGCTCGGCCAGCGCATGGTCGACCTCGATTGTGCCGCCCGACCAGTTCGTGGACGTGTTCTGCTACGACGCCAGCGGAAACCCGGTCAACACCCCGTGGACGCTGACGTACCAGAACCGGCGCGACATCCTGGGCCAGACCCCGATCCACTTCGGCTACTTGCTCAAGCCCGCCGCGCCGCCGCCGTCGAGTTCCAACTACAACTCGCTGACCTCGCCACACTTCGGGCAGAACTGGGCCGCCGCGATCTCCCCGCCGACCAGCTTCACCGTGGTCTTCCCGCAGCTCCCGGTCCCGCCGGACAACGCCCAGGTGACCGCCTACGGCAGCGGCCCGCAGTTCTGCCGGTTCGGCCTGCCCGCCAGCCCTCCCTGGTACGACAACGGCGGCTCGCTGGTGGTCCGCTCGGTGGACTGCTTCAACGGAACCGTCCCCGTCTCGGCGGACTTCCTGGTCACGTACAACTCGGCGAGCTGATCCTCCCCGTCGGCCAGGATGAGCGGTGGGCAGTGCCACCGCGCTCCCGTTCGGCATAGATATTTTTATGTTGCCCTGGTCCCTGGCCTGATCAGCTGGCGGTGAACGGCGGGACGGTGATCGAGAAGGGGGGAAGGATGCGGCGGTGCGCGGACTCGCTAGTGACCCGGCACCTCGAACACGAACGTTCCCCAGTTGTCGTCGACAGCCTGGAAGGCCGCAGGGGGAATGTACTCGGTTGCCAGCCAGATGCCTGAACCGTCAGGGTCCGCGGCGGCGAACGAGTAATCACCCCAGCGGGGCACGCCGCCGAACGGAGGGACGTCGGAGAAGCTCAGGTGCGGTCCCGCTCCCGCGGCCACCGTCGTGATCGCGGGAGAGCCCAGCCTCGTGAAGGCGGCGCTCGGGCTGATGCTGCCGCTGGTGATCGTGAACACCATCGCGGCAGGCCCGGACCGCCGTGCCAGGATGGCCGGATAGAGCAGGTGCGCGCCCCGCGCGGGAGACGGGCCCGAGAACAGAGTCGCTGACGTTCGCGTCCTCGGCCACCAGCTCGGGCTTGGAGATCGCCAGGACGATCGCGCCCTCGAAGCTGGACCCGGTGGGGTTGCAGAACTCGTCGGTCGATATGACAAGCGCGTTGTTATCGAAGCCGACCTTCGGCTGGTCTCCGAAGCAGTCCCCGGCGCCCGGCCCGCCCAGCGAGGTGTCGAACTGGTACGTCGCGACACCGCGGGCGTTCATCACGGCCACGTCGGCGGTGGTGTTGTTGAAGTCCGGCGCCGGACCGGTCGCAACGGGGAACCCGACCTCGGTGAAGTAGAAGCTCTGGGTCGACGGGTCATACAGGCAGCGCACGTCCGCCCCGACGAACGGGTCCTGGAACAACGTGGCAAGGGACACATCGGGCCGCAGCAGCGTGCCGTGCACGGTAGTCTCCCGCGCCACGACGTTGACCGGCTCCCAGACGACCTCTGGATCGCCGCTCAGCGAAGGGTCGCGGCCGACGCACAGGCCCTGGTCGGGCGGGCTCAGCGGCTGATGCAGGAGATTCTGGGAATCAAGCTGGCTCAGCCCGTTGAAGGCGTGAATGACGGAAGGCTCAGGATGCGCGGCTGACAACGCGGCGCCGGTGCTCACGCTCGCGCTGACCTCCGGCGCTCGCAGCCGCCGCCCTGCGCTTGTCGAGGGCGAGGACCCGGCCGGAGAACGGAACGGTATCAGGCGGCCTCGCCGTTGCGCTGCGTGCGCGCCGCTGACCGCGTGGAGGTTCGAGGCGCCCGCGGATCGGGCCAGGCGCGCGGCGAAGCTAGGCGTGCCCCGGTATGTCGCGGAGCCTTGGATGCTTGCCGCGGTTGCCAGGGATCCCGGACCAGGAGCCAGGACTAAGCAGCAGAAGGCTGCCAGGACCGCGATAAGCGAGACACGCTTCATCGTATTGGCCTCCTTCGGCCAGTCCTATCGGCCACCAGGGACGCTAACAAGATCCTCAGTCATACCCGACCAAGGTACGTTATACCGCACAAACCCGGCGTCACGACTCCTGCCACGTCACGGGCCAAGAGGCGCCCGGCCGCGAGCACGACCGACTCTAAGTGATGATGTCGAAAGAGCGGCTCCTGGTTCATATAATAACACATATGTTCATACGGTGCCTGATCTACACCCGGATCAGCAAGGACAAGCTGGGCGACGGGCACGGCGTCGCGAACCAGCTCGCGGACCTGGAGAAGCGGGCGGAGGCGCGGGGCTGGACGGTGACGCACCGGCTGTCGGACAACGACATCGGGGTGACCCGCAAGGACCCCACGGCGGCCGGGAAGTACCGGCCGGGGTATGAGGAGGTGCTGCGGCTGGTCGATTCCCGCGCGGTGGACGTGGTGTACTGCTGGAAGTGGGACCGGTTCATCCGGGAGCCGCTGGACCTGGAGTACCTGATCCCCCGGTTCGACAAGGCGGGGGTGCGGTTCGCGGAGGCGGAGGGGACCATCGACCTGGGCACCGACTCCGGAAGGCTGGCGGCCCGGATCCTGGTGGCGGTGGCGAAGGCGGAGCAGGAGCGCAAGTCCGAGCGGCAGAAGCTGGCCAACGAGGCCGCCGCCATCAACGGCAGGCGCAGGCTGGGGACGCCGCGGCCGTTCGGCTACTGCGAGGATCATGTGACGGCGCATCCGGCGGAGGGCCCGGCGGTGGATGAGGCGTGCCGGATGCTGCTGGGCGGGGGCACGGTCAGCGGGGTGATGCGGGAGTGGGCGAAGGCGGGGCTGCGCCCGGTGCAGTCGAAGACCGGCAGGTGGAGCCGTACAAGCATCCGCACGATCTTGCTGAACCCGCGGATCGCGGGCCTGTCGGCCTACCGGGGGGAGATTGTCGGCGCGGGTGAGTGGGAGCCACTGGTGGCGGAGGAGACCTGGCGGGCGGTGCGGGCGATCCTGGAGGATCCGGCGCGGAAGCCGCCGCGGGGGGTGCGGACGCTGCTGGGCGGGCTGGGCCTGTGCCCGTGCGGGAATGTGGTGAGCGGCATGCCGTCGCATACCGGGCATCACATTTACCGGTGTTCCCCGCCGGGCCGGGAGGGCCGTAGCGGGCCGCATGTGGCGCGGCAGGCGGCTCCGGTGGAGGATTTCGTGGAGCGGCTGGTGATCGCGCGGATGTCCCGGGGTGATGCCGTGGACCTGCTCGCTGTCCCTGACGGCGGGCCGGATGTGGCGGGGCTGCGGGAGGAGGCGGCGGCGATTCGCCGGAACCTGGAGGAGATGGCCGCCGACCGTGCGCTGGGCCTGATCGGCCGGGCCCCGATGCTGGCGGCGACCGGGCGGGCGGATGTGCGGCTGGCGGAGATCGGGGGGCTGCTGGAGGAGGCGGCGCGGGAGGATGTGCTTGCGCCGCTGGTGGCCGGGGACAGCGTGGCCGCCGTGTGGGGAGCGCTGGACCTGAGCCGCAAGCGCGCGGCGATCAGGACGCTGATGGCGGTCACGCTGCACTCGCCGGGCAGGGGTGCTCGCCGCGCGTTCGACCCGGCCACCGTGCAGATCACCTGGCGGCAGCAGGGCTAGCCGCCCGCTCGGGCAGGCGCGGGCCGACGCGTCCTGCCGCGCGGGGATCGCCTGCCCGCACGGGCCTGCGTGGTTCGTGCGCGGCGGTGTGCCGGGCCGGGTCCCTGCGCCGGGGCGGGCACTCATCGGCGGTGCCGGCCGCGGAGGATCAGCGCGAGCCGGTCACGCTGCTCGCTGGTGAGCGGGGGCGCGTCATCGACTGTCCTGGTGATGTAGGCGTCCAGGTCCGCCTCGTGGCTGTCCGTGCTGTGCCCGTCATCGCGGTGATGCCGTCCCCTGGCGCGCGCGGCGGAGGGCGGCGGGGAGGACCGGGCAGGGCGGGAGGCGGGATCCTGGCTTCCCGGACGCTTATTCATCCCCGTTCCCCTGTTCATCAGAACCTGATGCCCCGGTTAACGCACCGCCCCTTCGAAGATACCCGTGCTTTTCCGCTGGCCAGCAAATCAGGCTAGGCGCCACTGAGCTAGCGAGAACATAGCCGTGCCTTCCCGGGCCGCGCTGGGCCGCATTAAACCGCCCAGGACACATAAAGACCGCCGCGGCCTATGAATAATGCCCGCACCAGCCGTGGCACCACCGGACATCACCCGGCATCACCGGGCCGAGCCCAGCACCACACTACCCGGCTGCGACGTGCGGCCAGCGGGGCGTGGCCGCGCAGATCTCCCTGCGTAGCAGGGGCTAGCGGGCACGCCGGGCACCGGCCCCGGATTCCCGGCACCTGCCGGAGGCCACAGCGGGCCACGACGATCCGCCGCGCCACGAGACAGCCCGCCGCGAGCGCGCAGGGCACGACTGCCGCGCCCGCCGACACGCATATCCGAAGCAATTCCATGCCCGCATCCGATCATGCCGGAACCGGCATCAGCAAGATGTGCAGAACGTTCACTTATCTATGGACCGGGCGCGGTCCAGAGCTTTAAGGTGACGGTTACCGCCACCACGTGAAATTGGTGCAGCGGCGGTAACCGTCCGGGGCGGTAAGCCCTCAGAGCACATGGGCAGCAACGGGAAATGGGGATGAGCGGAGCACGCGACAGCAGGGAGCGCTGGCTCGACGCCGCGGCGGAGGAACTGCGGAAGAGGATCCGGTGATCGGGAAGATCAGCGATCCGCGCGGACAGCACGTCGAGCCGCTGATCTACTACCTGTACGGGCCGGGCCGCCGCGAGGAGCACACCGACCCGCACATCATCGCCGGATGGCGTCACCCTGCCGAGCTTGAGCCCCCGCTGCGCGAGGACGGCCGCCGTGACTTCCGTCGGCTCAATGGCCTGCTGAACCAGCCGCACGCCGTGCTCGGCGAGCGCGGGCTCACCCGGCCGGTGTGGCACTGCGCGGTCCGCGCCGCACCTGAGGACAGGCTGCTGTCCGATGACGAGTGGGCGCAGGTCGCCTGTGACCTCATGCACCGCACCGGCCTGTCACCGTACGGACAGGAAGATGACGCGGTCCGCTGGGTCGCCATCCGCCACGGCGAGGATCACATCCATCTGGTCGCGTTGCTGGCCCGCCAGGACGGCGGCAAGCCCCGCCTGTCGTATGAGCGGTACCGGGTCCGCGAGGCCTGCCGGGCCGCCGAGGAACGGTACGGGCTGCGGCGCACCGCGCCCGGGGACCGCACCGCGGCCCGCTGCCCCAGCCGGGCGGAGACCGAGAAGACCCAGCGCCATGGCTGGCAGGAAGCGCCCCGGGCTACGCTCCGGCGGCATGTCAGCACCGCGGCGGCGGGCGCGGCCAGCGAACGCGAGTTCTTCGTGCGCCTCCGCCAGGCCGGGGTGCAGGTCCGCACGCGGTTCAGCACCCGCGCCCCCGGCGAGGTCACCGGCTACGCCGTCGCCCTGCCCGGCGACACCACCCGCGCGGGCGGGCCGGTCTGGTACAGCGGAGGGAAGCTCGCCGCCGACCTGACGCTGCCCAGGCTCCGCTGCCGCTGGGAACCCGCCCGCAGCACACCCGGCGAGCCCTTCACCCCCGAAGAGCGGAACGCGATCTGGGAGCACGCCGCCCGCACCGCCGCCGAGGCCGCCGGGCAGATCCGCGCCCTCGCCGCCACCAGCCCGGCCGACGCCGCCGACGCCGCCTGGGCCGCTGCCGACACCCTGCACGCCGCCGCTTCGGCGCTGGGCAGCCGGGTGATCCGCCGCGCTGCCGATGCCTACGACCGGGCCGCCCGCGCACCGTACGGCCGCATCCCCCGCGCCACCCCGTCCGGGAACAGCCTGCGCCGCACCGCCCGGCTGCTGTCCGCCACCGCGCTGGTCACCGGCGACAGCACCCTCGCCCAGGTCGCGCTGATCACCCGCCTCGCAGCACTTGCCGAGACCATCGCAGGCCTCCGCGACGCTCAGCAGCACGCCGCCCAGGCCGCCGCTGCCCGCAGGGCAGCCGAATGCCTGCACGCTGCCGCGCGCACCCACATCGCCACGCCCCCGCGCGAGCACGCCCAGCGCCGCGCGCAGACACCCGCCGAACTGGCAGGCGCCGCCTTCCCCATGCCGCCGGGCCCATTGCCACCCCGGTTTCCCGCGCCCGGAGCGCCCAGGCCCGCGCAGCCGGCTCCCCGGCCATCACGCGGTCCAGAATCATCGAGGCCGCGGGGGCCCGAGCCCGTAGGGCAGCGGGCAGTCCAGCAGCCAGCCGCCCTTTCAGCCCGCGCGTCAGTCATATGCCTGCCCCTGGTGCTGCGGGCTGGTGGTTCGGCAGGCTGAGCAGCAGCACGTCGAACAGCGGTGAGCCTGGCAGCGGATTACGCTTCTGCGCGACTTTGTGCCAGCCCCACGTCGCGTACGCTTCCTGGGCTGCGGTGGCTGCGGGGAGCACGGTGAGCGTGGCTCGTTCTTCCGGCCGGTTCCCGAGCAGCAGATCGTGCATGGCACGGGCGACGCCCTGACGCCGCCAGCGTGCTCGCACGAGCATTTCCACTAGTGCAAAGGTGCGGCCGGGGCGCTCGGTGGTGACCTCGGCCGGGAGGGTCGTGGTGAGATGCTGCCACCACGGCGTTGACGGCTGGAGCGTCACGCCGAATGCGCAGGCGGCCAGCCCGGTGGCGTGCCGTGCTTCCACCAGCGCGAATCCTGCCTGGCGGCACTGCACCTGGAAACGCTCGGCGAACAGGGCCGCATGCTCATCCCCCCACGCATAGGGCGGCTCGGCATAGACCTCGCGGTAGAGCGCCCGCAGCTCGCCAGTCCGGCGGACGGCCTGGCCGCCATCGGCCAGCCGGAAACTGATGTCCTCGCCTGGCATTACAGCTGACCGGCCCGGAGCGGCGCGGCTTTGCGCAGGTACTCCCGGAGCTGGCCATGGAAGCGGGCCACCTCGGCCACATCCGGGTGCCTGCCGGTCAGTTCACGATCAAACCGCACAAACCAGTTCACGACGAGGGACGAGCGGGTTTCCGCGGCAAGCTGGACGGCATGGATGCCCACGGCGGCCGACTCGGCGGGCTCGCGCTGCCCGAGGCGCACCTTGGCGAGCCTGATCTCGTCAAAGATGCGGCTCCTGACGTAAACCCCGCCTCTGGTGTGGCGGGCACGCAGCGAGTGGACTTCGGCCTTCGTGGCGTAGGTCTGCCACGTGGAGCGTTCGGTGGCCTGAAGTGCCAGCTCGATATAGGCATTGGCCGCGAGGCAGTCAACTTCAGCCTGGTTCATATAGTGCATCCAGTCCGGAGATTCTTCCTCCGGTGCCTCGTCATATACGGCTACGCAGGTTTCGGCCGAGCGGGCGGCATGCGCGGCTTCCTGGCCGCCTAGCTGCGCATAGGCCCTCGATTCCAGGCCGAGCAGTTCAGAGCGCACGAGGCTGCTTGCATGACGGGGCAGGCTGTAAAGCGCGGTATGAACGAGGCTCAGGCTGTCCTCGTAATTGCCGAGCGCGGTGGAAAGCTGGGTCATGTCACCGATGATCTTGGCGCCGAGGTCAGGGCAGGCACCCTCGCGGCAGGCGTGCAGGGCAAGCAGGTAGTAGCGCTGGGCCACGCCACACAGCCCCTGGTCATAGGCCATCCAGCCAGCCAGCTGGGCAAGTTCGGCCGTGACCTGGAACAGCCGCTGGGTGATCCCGGCCGGGTGACGCTCGCCCAGGGTCTCTGCCACGGCGTTGAGCTGGCCGACCACGGCCTTGCGGCGGAGGCCGCCGACCCCGGAGGCGTCCCAGCGGCGGAAGAGCGTCACGGCCTGTTCCAGCTCGCTGACTTCATCGGTGCCTACGTCGGGCGGGCTGCCCGTGAGCAGCGCAAGCGAGGCCGCCCACTGCCGGACGGGCCGCAGCAGGGCCGTTCCGGTGATGATCCCGAGATCGGCCAGGAACTCGCGTCGGCTGGCGATGTCGTGCGCTGAGAAGCCTTCCATGACACGCACGGTAGCGGCGGCCGAGAGCGAGAAGTCGAGGGGCACCGAGGAGACCAGGACGAAGCCGTCCCGCTGGCCGGGCACCTCAGCCACGTCCGCCAGCAGCTCGCTCAGTTCCCCGGCGGTGAGCTGCAGGGCATGGGTGAGCCTGGGGCGCAGCCAGGGCTGGGGCTCGGTCTCCGCCCGTTCCCAGCGGATGATCGTGGTCCGCTCGCAGCCGAGCCGCCCGGCTAGCTCTTCCTGCGTGTAGCCCAGTGCCTTCCGGCGCTGGATCAGCCGCAGCCGCTTGAGCGCCACGCGCCGTCCTCCTCTGCTTACGCACACGATAACCGGCGCCCGGCGGCCCGGGGCCGCTCGTCAGACGGAATGCAACATCTCTGCCACATACCTGCCACCCGCGCGCGCTGTTATTCCCGGCCCGCGCCGGGTTGGCTTGATACGGGGAGCAGACATGCGGAAAGAGGTAACGGAAGACCATGAGCAACGGCGGGGGGCGAGCTGCGATTCACGAGGATCGGAAGAGCGCCATGCCCTGTAATCACGAGGCAGCGGCCGGGCTGGATCCCGGCACGCCGAATATCGCCCGGGTTTATGACTATTACCTGGGCGGCAATAACAATTATGCATCCGACCGGGAAGCGGCCCGGCGCGTCCTCGGCGCAGCGCCGGACGTGCCGCTGGCCGCGCTGGAGAACCGCGAGTTCCTCAGGCGCGCAGTGCGGTTCCTGGCGGAGGAAGAGGGCATAGGGCAGTTCATAGATATCGGGCCGGGGCTGCCGACGCAGGGAAATGTGCACCAGCTGGCGAAGAGCCACGACCCGCACGCGCGTATCGTCTACGTCGACAACGATCCGGTAGTGCACTCCCACAGTATGCCGCTCTTGCGTCATGTGCCCGGCGTAGCCATCATCAGTGAGGACCTGCGGGAGCCTGAGCGCATCCTGTCCAGTCCAGAGCTGCGGGCACTTATTGATTTTTCCGAGCCAGTCGCGCTGTGCATGAGCCTGGTCTTGCACTTCATGCCGCCGGAGGACGATCCCTATGGCGTCGTAGGAACGCTCCGGGATGCGCTCTGCCCGGGCAGCTATCTGGTGCTCTCGCATGTGACCGGCGACGGCCGGGACGCGGACACGCTTACCGAGATCACCGGCACCTACGGTGAGGCCACTGCGCCGCTGGTAATGCGCTCGCGGCCGGAGGTCGCGCAGTTCTTCGACGGCTTCGAGCTGGCGGAGCCGGGCCTGGTGTTCATATCCCAGTGGCGGCCGACAGCCGAGTATTACGCGCAGGGCGGTACCCGCTGGGCGTATGCGGGCGTCGGGATGAAGAATGCAGCGTGCAGTAATATACATTCGGGAGGCCAGGGAAAGTCCAGTGTTTCATCATCGGAAAGGCCGCTATGATGCCCACGGCGGCTTACGGCAATGACGGTCCAGCCGACTATGGCGGGCCGGGCAGGGCTATCCAGACAGTGGCCGAAGCACTGGCCGGTCACGGGTTCGAGGTCGATTCCCCCGATCCCTGCCTGTCAGGGCCGCTGGTGCATCTGCTCAAGACCGCGCAGCGGGAGATAGACCGGCACGTAAGGCGCGACGGATGTTGTGCGGCCTGTGGGAGCCCTTTCCCCTGCGAGCGGGCCGTGCTCGCTGAGATCACGCTGGGAGCCTGGTAGCGGGAGCGCATATGAGCGGCAGGACGGGTACGCGAACACCGCTTCAGGTCACAGGGAAGCGGACGTGCTCGCTTTGCCAGAGGCGGGGGCGAGACCACGATGAGGCTGTCCTCCGCCAGTATGGCAGCTATGAGCGCGGCCCGGTTCCGCCCCCGCCCTCTGCTGCCGCGCAGACCAGGCCAGCCCGTGCATAACGAGTGGCCGTTGCGAAACGACCTCGAACTCGGTGCCCTCCCGGGCGCGGTGCCCTGTGCCCGGCTGCATGCGAGGAACATGCTCTGGGAATGGGGCCTTGACCATTTGGCTGAAACGGTAGAATTGCTGGTATCTGAGCTAATGACTAACGGTATAAAGGCCTCCCGTGCGATGCACCATGTGCCGCCTGTCGGATTGCGGATATCGAGCGACAGAACGCGAGTCCTGATTGAAGTGCGGGACGGCAATCCGCACCCGCCAGTTCCCGTGCAAACGGACAGCACCAGCGAGTACGGTCGGGGACTGCTGCTAGTCGAGACGCTAAGCGAACGGTGGGACTGGCATCGCGCGCAGGGCGGGAAAGTGGTGTGGGCCATCATACGATTACACGGCTGATGACAGTCCGGGATATCAGGGGAGATGATAATGGCAACAGGCAGAACAACACGACGGCGGCCCGGCCCGGCAGGCAGCCGGTGGTCATGCGTGATCTGGCCGGGTTTCGGTATGTGGCGGCGGAGACCTCCCGCTACCGCAACCGGACACGCGAGTGGTGCCTGATGGGTATTCGGGTGCACGCAGCGCTCAGCAGTTCATGCCGTGGCCGCTGTTCGAGTGAAGCCGAACTCGTCGATGCGGCCGGGTACTCGCACTGTGATCCGCGACTCCGTCGTCCCCACGTGCAGGCCCCGCTGGTTCGGCGATGGTCTCCGGCAGGAACCGGCCGCGATCTTGAGACGCTCCGTCGCGTCCTCAAAGGGCTACGGCTCCCGGTGACGAATACTAGTGACGACCGCGAAGTGCAGCAGGAGAGGAACATTCTGTGATTGATGTCGCTGATTCAGCCCGTGCCGGGCAACTGCGTGACGGGCTCGCCGATGCGCTCGTCGCCGACGGCACGATCGCATCGAAGGAGGTCGAGGCCGCGTTCCGTACGGTGCCCCGGCACCTGTTCGTCCCAGGGGCGGCTCTGGAGGAGGCGTACGCCCAGGATCGCGTGGTCACCAAGCGGGACGAGCGCGGCATCACGATCAGCTCGGTTACGGCGCCGCAGATCCAGGCGCTCATGCTGGAGCAGGCCCGGCTTGGTCCGGGCATGAGGGTTCTGGAGATCGGGTCCGGCGGCTACAACGCCGCGCTGATGGCGGAACTGGCCGGCCCGTCCGGCGAGGTCACCACGGTCGACATCGACCCGGAGGTGACCGGCCGGGCCCGCCGCTGCCTTGGGGAGGCTGGCTACTCACAGGTGAACGTCGTGCTGGCGGACGGGGAGCAGGGGTGCCCCCAGTACGCTCCCTTCGACCGGATCGTGGTGACGGCCGGGGCGTGGGACATCCCCCCGGCCTGGGCGGACCAGCTCGCCGGGGCCGGGATCATCACCGTCCCGCTGCGGATGCGGGGCCTGACCCGCTCGGTCTCGTTTGCGTGCGGCGCGGGCCACCTGGTGGCACGCTCGGCGAAGGTGTGCGGCTTCGTCGCGATGCAGGGAGCGGGGGAGCACGACGAGCGCTTGCTCCTGCTGCGCGGCAAGGAGATCGGACTGAGATTCGACGATGGCTGGCCGTCCGGCCCTGGCCTGCTCAGCGGCGTGCTCGATGCCCCGCCGACGCGGGCCTGGTCGGGGGTGACAGTCGGCCGGATGGAGCCGTTCGACACGCTCCAGCTGTGGCTGGCGACGACGCTGGAAGGGTTCTGCCTTCTCGCGGTGGACCGTGATCTGGACAGCGGCCTGGTCAGCCCGGCTAACCGCATCGCCAGCCCTGCCGTGGTCGACGGGGCCAGCTTCGCCTACCTTGCCACGCGCAGGGTGAACGACGCCACGGTCGAGTTCGGCGCCGAAGCTTTCGGGCCCGGTGGCCCCGCTCTGGCCGAGGCGATGGCAGGGCAGGTGCGGGTGTGGGACCGCGCTTACCGCAGCGGATCTGGCCCGCGCATCGCGGCCTACCCGGCGGACACTCCCGATGAGCAGCTGCCCGACGGGCTGGTCATCGATAAGCGGCATAGCCGCGTCACAGTCTCCTGGCCGCCGGCGCAGCATTCCGCCATAGGCCAGGGTGTCCTGCACCATCCCACCGAGTAAGGAGAGTGATCGAGATGGCGGACAGCGTCTCGGGCGCCACGGCGCTCGCCGAGGACATCGCCGGGTTCGAGGAGGAGTTCGCGCTCGACGTGCGCGTGGTCGAGGCCTGCCAGCCGGCCGGCGGCCTGCTGCTGAGCACGAGCGACAACTGCGGTTCCACGTGCTCGGGCACTGCCTGCACCTCCTCAGCGGGCTACCCGTCCTGAGGTAAGGCCCATGCTGCTGGTGCGCCGGGGCGGCGTGCTCGTCCGGCGCGCCAGCAGCCCCTGCCGGGACGTCATCGAATCGAGGGGAGCGGGCATCTGATGGCAGCGCGAGCGGCAGGGACGTACCGGCACGCCGATGTCGTCCTG
>WNFD01004577.1_pt1 | contig 15143 bp, 13 predicted proteins | sample 5400491 | NCBI WGS metagenome assembly WNFD01 (sample SAMN13153343, study PRJNA577476) | soil metagenome | isolation source: 120 cm saprolite under Douglas fir tree site 2 hole 2 replicate 2 | place: USA:California | collected 2015-04-18
GCTGCGGGATGAGCTGCGGCCGCGGCTGCAGGCGCGGCTCGCCGACGCCGCCGGGGGCCTGACCAGGACAGGCCTAACGACCTGGGACTTCGACTCGCTGCCGCGCGAGTTCACCAATGGCCAGGTCAGGGCGTACCCGGCGGTGCGGGACGCGGGGCGGTCCGTGGACATCGCGCTGTTCGAGACCCAAGCTGAGGCCGAAGCGGCGATGCGGGCGGGCAACAGGCGGCTGCTGCTGCTCGAGGTGCCGTCGGGGGCCCGCGCCGTCGCCAGCCGGCTGCCGACCAACGCGAAACTGGCGATGAGCCGCCACCCGTATCCGAGCGCCGCCGACCTGCTCGAGGACTGCGCGGCATGCGCCGCCGACGACATCATCGCGGCAGCGGGCGGGCCCGCCTGGGACGCCAAGGTTTTCGACGCGCTGCTGGAGGCAGCCAGGTCATCGCTGCGGCCGCGGACCGCGGACGTGATCAGCGTGACCGCTCGGGTACTCGGCGAGGCGCATGCCGTCGAGGCGGCGCTGGACAGGACGAAAGGCCACGCGATGGCCGCCGCCGTCGCCGACATGAGGGGCCAGCTCTCCGCGCTGATCTTCCCGGGGTTTGTCGCGACGACCGGCACGCGCCGCTTGGGTGACTTGGTCCGCTACCTGCGCGGCATCACCCACCGCCTGGAAAAGGCGCCGGCCGATATTGGTCGCGACGCCGGCCGGATGGAAATCGTGCAGCGCGTGAGCGAGGACTATGAGCACGTGCTTGCTCAGATCGGCCCGGCAGCGCGGTATCGCGACGACGTCAAGGCGGTCCGGTGGATGATCGAGGAACTGCGGGTCAGCCTCTTCGCTCAGCCGATCGGGGCTGCCATCCCGGTCTCTGAGCAGCGCATTCTCGCAGCGCTCGACCGGCTGTAAGGGCCAATATCAGCCGGGACAGGTGCGCCAGGACAGGCGAATCAAGGCTGGCCCCTGCCACGACACGGCGGTTCCGGCTGAATCCGATGGAAACTGACGTGATCATGAAAAACTGGGGTCCGGTGCGGGCTATCGGCGCGGCCCGCGCTTGGCCAGGTGGCCGGCCTGCGGCTGGCCGGACTGATGAGGCAGGTAATCATGCTGGAGATCAAGCGGCTGCACCTGGCGCAGGTTGAGGTAGTCGGGGAGCAATGGCCGGTGCACGGGTTCGTCGTCACCCACCCGGGCGGCGCGCTGCTTGTCGACACCGGCGTGGGCGGACCCGATGAGATGCTCAGCGACTGGCGGGTGGTCAACCGCACGGCCGCCGACGCGCTTGCCGACATCTCGACTGGCTCGGCTTCATGAACGCGCGCTTCGAACTACTCGACGGTGACGCCGAGATCGTGCCGGGGGTGCGCGTGATCGCGACGCCCGGGCACACGTCGGGCCATCAATCCGTCCTGGTCAGCGGGGCGGCCGGAGATGTCGACGTGCTGATCGGTGACGCTGCCTACACGACGGTGCAGTACGGCGGCCCGGACGATGCGCAGCTGCCACCTGGCCAGGCTGCCGACACGACCGCTTGGCGCGCGTCGCTTGAGCGGATCAGGTCATCGGACCCGGCACGGGTGCACTTCTGCCATGACACCGCGATCGTCCACGGCTGAGCTCAACCAGAAGGCGGGCAATGCGCAGCAGGCAATACGAAGCTGACGTCCTGGCGGCGGGATCCCGGCGTACCGAGCACGCCGAATTCCCGCAGGTGACGGCCGAATACGGCCTGGTCGTCGAGGACCGCGCGGCTGAGTTCTGCGGGGCCGTCGTTGGCTGGGAGAAGGACGCCGTTTTGCTGGAGGACAGGTACGGCAAGCAACGCGCGTTTCCGTTCGGATCGGGCGCGTTCTTGCTGGAAGGCAGCCCGGTCACGCTGGTCAGGCCAACGCCGCGCGTCGTTGGGGCGCCGGGCCGGACTGCATCAGGGTCGATCGCCGCTCCCGTCACTCGAGCCAAGGTCGCCAGGGCGAGCAGGATCTACGTGGAGGGCCGGCATGACGCGGAACTCGTCGAGAAGATCTGGGGTGACGACCTGCGCGACGCGGGTGTCGTGGTCGAGTACCTCGGCGGCATCGACGACCTAGCCGCGATCATCGCCGAGTTCAGCCCGGCACGAGGCCGCAGGCTTGGGGTGCTCGTCGATCATTTGGTGGATGGCTCGAAGGAGAGCATCATCGCCGCTCGGGTGCGTTCGCCGCACGTGCTGATCGTCGGGCACCCGTTCGTCGACGTCTGGGCTGCGGTGAAGCCGGCGGTGCTCGGCCTGGCGGCCTGGCCAGAGGTTCCGCGGGGCACGCCGTGGAAGGATGGCGTCCTCCGAGCCATCGGCTGGCATGCTGATACGGCTGCGGCATGGCAGCGAATCCTGCGCTCGGTACGGAGCTTCACCGATCTGGACCCGGCTTTCCTCGGTCGGGTCGAGGAGCTGATCGACTTCGTGACCGAGCCGGGCAGATGCTGAGCCGCCGGTGACAGACCCGGACGTGTAGGGCGGCTCGCCATGGCCAATGATGGGTATGTGACCCTGCTGCATGAAGTGGCCACGCGGACGCTGCCGCTGTCCAGGCTCGAGCCGGTCATCGGGCAGGAACGCTATGAGCGGCTGATCTCGGCGGGGGACCGGCTCAAGAACCGGCTAGGCCAGCGCACCGTCTGGAACATCAACTCGACCGCCGTCGGCGGCGGCGTCGCGGAGATGCTCCAGGTCATCGTGGGATATGTGGCAGGCTTCGGGATTCCGGTCCGCTGGCTCACTATCGGCGGCGACCCCGTATTCTTCGGCATCACCAAGAGGCTGCACAACCAGATCCACGGTGCGGCCGAGGGGACGGCCCTGGTCAGCAGCGCGGACGCGCGCCACTACGAGCAGGTCCTTGCGGAAAACGCGGAGGAACTGCTGACCTGGGTCAGGCCAGGCGATGTTGCGATCCTGCACGACCCGCAGACCGCAGGCCTCACCGAGGCACTCACCAGGGCCGGGCTCAAGGTAATTTGGCGCTGCCACATAGGCATCGACCAGCAGAACGACGTTTCCCGAGCAGCGTGGGAGTTCTTGCGCCCTTACCTGTCGGCCGCACACGCCTACGTCTTCACCAGGCGGCAGTTCGCCCCGATATGGGTGCCGCGGGCCAGGCTGTGGGTCATCCCGCCCTCTATTGACCCGTTTTCGCCCAAGAACGCCGAGCTCGACTCGGAAGACGTGCAGACGATCCTGACCACGGTCGGGATCTACGCTGACGGTGGGTCAGCCGACGGTGGGTCAGCCGACGGCGGATCAACGCGGCACGGGAAGTTCCTGCGTAGCGACGGGACCTGCGGCGAGGTGAGGCGGGCCGGCCTGGTGACCGGCGACGGCCGGCCGGGGCAGGACGACCCGGTCGTGGTGCAGGTATCTCGCTGGGACAGGCTCAAGGACATGGCGGGAGTCATGCGCGGCTTCGCCGGCTACGTGCTGCCAGATAAGGACGCGTACCTGATGCTGGTCGGCCCGTCGGTGAGCGGCGTGACCGACGATCCGGAAGGTGCCGTTGTCTTCGCCGAATGCCTGGCCGAATGGCATCTGCTCGCGCCCCATGCCCGCGACCGGGTGCTGCTGGTTACCCTGCCGCTCAATGACGTCGAGGAGAACGCGGCGATGGTGAACGCGATCCAGCGACGCGCCACCATCATCGTGCAGAAGAGCCTGGCCGAGGGGTTCGGCCTGACGGTCGCCGAGGGGATGTGGAAGGGCCGGCCGGTGATCGGCTCAGCGATCGGCGGAATCGTGGATCAAATCGCCGACGGCACCGGCATCCTGCTACCCGATCCAAAGGACTTGGCGGCGTTCGGGTCCAGTGTCAGGTGGCTGCTTGAACATCGCGAGGAGGCCGAGCGGATGGGCGCCGCTGGAAAGGCGTACACCAGGGAACACTTCATCGGCGATATGCACCTGATCAGGTTCGCCGACGTGATCGAGGCCGTGCTGGCTGACTAGATAGCGTGGCCGACAGGAGACCCGTCCAGCTACGACGCGTGGCAGGCAGCCGGGACCGGCCGGGTGGTACTACGATGCGCCGGCGCCGCAGACGGCTATCTCAAGCCGGCGGCCGACCGGCCCAACCTCACGGTACTGGCCATCGCCGAGCGGGCGGCAAGCTTCCTGACTGGAGAGCACGCTGCAGTGCAGGACCGGTCAGTTTAGGGACTCGGGGCCTGTTCCGGCTGGCTGAAGCGTTCCATCATGATCGATTGGCCGCGGAAGTTCGGGTTCCTGCGGACCCGGCGCTCGATGGCAGACGCGGAGAGCGTGTAGCCGAGGAACAGCAGCAGCGACAGGGCCTGGACCAGAACCCCGACCCACACCGTGCTGAAGACCGTCAGCGTGTAATCGTTCAGCGCGTGCAGGATGGACGGGATGCTGATGCCGAGCAGCAGCAGCGGGATCCGGCGCCTGCGGTAGTTGACGGCCATGCCGACAAAGAAACCGGACACACCGGCCCAGACGGCGTGCTGGAAGCCGTCGACGAACACGCGGAACGCGAATGACAGCGCGCCTACGTCGGCCTCGCTGATCGCGTGCGCGCCATGGATCTGGATCAGCGCGGCCGGGGTATAAATCGACTGCTCGACGATGCCGAAGGTCAGGCCGGCGACTGTGCCCATCAGGAACCAGGTCCGCGGATCCAGCTTCTGCTTCCTGATCTTGAGCACGAGGATCGCTGCTATCAGAACGGGCAGCGCCTTGGTGACCTCCTCGTTGTACCCGACGACGAGCGACCCGAGGATGCTATGCGTGTTGGCGAAATGGTTGTTGATGTAGATCGTGACGACATGCAGCCAGACGATTGTCCAGATGACGATGCCGATGCCGACTACGACTTCGAGCTTGCCAATCACCGGCGGCCGGATCAGGTACCAGAACGTCAGTAGCCATAGCGGCGCCACGTACAGGCTGTACGCCCAGCCTGGCGAGCTCAGCGACGTAGAGCCGGAGAATACCTGGAGGAAAATGAGCGGCAGCAGGGCGTAGGGGATGATCAGCAGCCGGATGCCCTGTCGCCAGCCGCGGTCGTGCAGCCAGCTCTTGACCGGGATCAGGATCTCGAAGAACGAGCCCATGTCCAGCTGTGACAGCGGGATCCCCGGCTGCGCCGCGGCCGGGCCGCCTTGGTAATTGGGTCCGCCGCCCTGATAGCCAGCACCGCCCTGATACCCAGGGAAGCCAGGCATGCCAGGCGGCGCGGCACCGCCTTGGTCTGGATAGCCCTGGGCGGGCACGGCTCCGGCGAAGTTCTGCTGCTGGGCGCCCGGGTAATTCTGCTGGCCGTAATTCTGCTGGCCGGCGTAGTCCTGCGCGGGAGCACCCGCGTAGTTCGACTGCTGGCCAGCGCTAGCGGGGTATTCCTGTGCAGGCCCTCCGGCGTAGCCGGCGGGAGCGCCCTGGCCGGGACTGGCGTAGGCGGCGGCTCCGGCCGCGGCACCCGCGCCGGCATAGCCGGCGGCGGCTTGCCCGGCACCGACGCCGGGTGACTGACCGGCGACATTGGTCTGCCCGAGTGCGCCTGCGGTGCCAGCTCCTGCTAGCTCGGTTCCGCCCGGGCCAGGGGCGCCCTGACCGTGGCTGGCCGCGGTCGCCAGCTGCAGCGACGGACCCTGCGGTGAGGCGAGGCACACGTCGACCTGCTGGCCGACCGCGAACTGCGCGACTGGCTGGCCGGCCACGAAGGTAGGCGCCTGGCCGGAGTTCTGCCAGACCCAGCCGGATGCCTCAAAGGAGAGCTGTGCGTGTCGGCGGGAGACGGTTGGCTCGTTGACCACGATGTCGTTCTCTGAGCTGCGCCCGATCCGGACGATTGTCCCCTGAGCAAATGAGAAGATCCGGCCATTAAAAGTGACCTGTAGCGTGCTCATACGGGGTGCCCTTTCCGCGTCATCTAGCTGACGATCCTGCCATGCGCGGACCCGAAGTCAATCGTCATCGGGCGGATGCCAAGCCGCCGCTGCGGGTCAACGGTCTTCGTGCTCTCCCCGGCCGGGGTCATCGTCCAGGGCTTCGGGCTGACGTTGCGCAGCACCAGCTCGCCTGGGCGGGAGGGGTGATTCTCGACGACCCCGATGACGGTGTCGTGGTCTCGGTTACGGTTCAGGTGATGAGGCGTGATCGTGGCACCCTGGGATAGAGCGATCGTGCCTCCGGGCAGCTCAAAGAGCTGCGGCCTGGGCGGCACCTGGTTGCAGTTCCAGCAGCGCAGCCCGCGATCATCCGGGTCGAAGAAGACCGACGCCTGGCACGAGCAGACCGATACGCAGTCGCCGAGCCGGACCAGCGCCCGCCGCCAGACTCCCTCGGCCACTCGGCCGAGGCCGGATGGGTCACGCAAACCAGACGAGAAGGCCCCCTCGAACACGGCGCGGAAGAACCTCGGGTACAGCCGCCACCAGACGCTGACCGGGTCTCCGGGCCGCGGCGGGTTGGAATGGTCGTCGGGATCGAAGATAAAGACCGGCTCGGTGCCAAAATGCCGCAGCGCCAGGTCGGTCTCCGAGCGGTGACTTGAGTCGGCCCACGAATATGACTCGTCGGTCTTGACGCCTTCCAGTGGATGGCCGTGCATGAACAGGTAGAACAAGAAAACGGCCAGCGAGTGCAGGTCCGTGAGGCTCGACGGTGCCGCCTCCCTGCGGACGACCTCGGGCGCCATGAATCGCAGCGTTCCCCAGACGAACACGTCGCCGCCGTCGAGGCCGACGTTGTCGTTGTCGATGATGGCGACCTCGGAGGCCTCAGCGTCCACCCACAGGTTGCCGAAGCTGATGTCCCGGTAACACAGCCCGGCAGAGTGGAGCGCCTCGAACGCTGTGACCAGCTGCCGGCCGATGGCCGACACGACACGGAAAGGCGGCTGGTCGGACCGCGAGACAAGCTGGGCGAAGGATGAGAAGCGGGGCTCCAGGCGCGGCATGACGTAGCCGAACCCGGACAGTTCATCACTGGCTACCAGGTCGATTGGCCAGATGAAGTCACGATGCGGGCGACCGCGTTCGACCAGTGCGGCGATCGACTTGCGCAGCTCGCCCGATGCTGCGTACCGGTACCACTTGACCGCGTAGGGAGCCCCGCCGATAGTCACCGCGTGCACGACTCCCTGCCCGCCCTCGCCGAGCCGCTCGCCAACGGTCACGGCGGTTCCGGCGCGCAGCATCCGCAGGGTCCGGCCCTGCAGGGTGAGCTGCTGGCTCATCGCTCACCGGTCCTTGGCGGCCGCCACGCGGTCGTCGGCGGCTCGTCGCCCGGATCATCGCTGCTCTGGTGGCTCGCCGTGTCCTTCTTAGCTCGCGGGATCGAACGCTCAGTTATGACCGGTTCGGGCGCCGTGCGATGCGCGAGCTGCCGCGCGGTGACCGGATCAATCGGCGGCTGCGGCACCGGCAGCTGAACCGGCACGGTATCGGCGTGCGGCACCGCGGGAATCGTGATCTCCTCCGACCCGGCGTCAGCATCCTCTCCTTGCCCTCCGGCCGGCGGCCTCGCGCTGGCGGGCGAGATCAGCAGAGCCACGGTGGTGTCGTCGGCGCTGCCGTCCGACGACGCGCACCTGGCCGCCCAGGACGGAAGCTGGCTGGCCAGCCAATTCACGTCCCGGTCCCTGAGCATCCCGGCCAGGTCCTCGCTGAACGCTTTCGGCCACTCGTCGACGACCTGCGCGTTGCCGTATCCGTCGGTGGCGAGCAGCACTGCACGAAGCTGGTTCTGCGCGGCGTCCACAGCCGCGAGCCTGAAGTCAGCCCGCGGATCGCTGCCGCACAGGCTGGTGGTCACCAGCCCGTCGAGCTGCGGATCGGCTGGAACGGGTTCGACGGCGCGGCCGTCGGCCCGGACGCCGATCACGTCGCCATCGCCGATCTGCGCCAGGATCAGCCAGTCATGCAGCACCATGCAGAGCAGCAACGTGGAACCATATGCGATCGTCGCATCGTCGCCCGAGTGTCGCTGCGCCTGCTCGGCCTGGGTGAACGGATCGGCCTTGACATCGGCCAGCACGGCCTCCCGCCATCTGGACACGACCGCTGGCACAAGGAACTCCTCGGTCAGCCTGCTGATCTCGTCGGCTGTGGCGGCCGCAGTCGCCGGTGGGTCCGGTTGGGGAAAAATGGCGGTTCCGGCCTCGAGCCGGTCGGCCAATTCCTGCGCCACTTGGCAGCCGACGGCAACCGCTAGCTTCGAGCCCCGCGCGCTGCGCAGGTGCCGGGGGTGGCCGTGTCCGTCGGCGACGGCCGCGACCACTCCTTCGGCGCCGGCCCGCTCGGTCGCGACCGCGTCCTGGTTCGGTGACCTCACCGCAGCATGTGATGCACCGCGCTCGGAGGCGGTGAGAACGAGCCAGCCGGTTCTGCGCCCAGGCGGATCGGATGGTGCCGCCGAGGGAGTGGTCGTCACAGGATGTCCTCGAAGTAGCCGTCTTGGCCGCTGCCCTGCGCTGTCGCCACTTCAGGCTGCGAGCGCCTAGTCGGTTCGGCGAGGTTGAGCTGCTCGGTGAGCGTGCCGCGGTTGACCCCGACCTCGGACATCCGCGACATCGCGATCGAGGCAGTGACCAGCCGGTCGGCTATCTCGTCGGTGCCGTCGGCGACCAGCACGGGCACGTCGGGGCTGCGGAACCGGTCAAGCGGCTCGGAGTTGGCGTCCTTGCCGATAGCGACGGCCAGCCGCAGGGCGGAGCGGCCGGCCGCCATCTCGAGCAGGGACGCGAGCCCGGTTTCGAATCCGCCAGGAGGATCAGTCGGCAGCCCGTCGGTGACCAGCAGGATCGCTGGCCGGAGCGCCCGCCGCTCGAGCTGGTCGGGCGAGAGCACCTCAGCGACCGCGCGAAACGCCGGGCCCATGTTGGTCCGGCCCATCGGCATGTACTCCAGGTTCCGCCAGTGCGCGCTGAGGTGCGCGACCGGGACGGGATCGGCCACGAACCAGTGCGGCGCGGACGCGAACGCCAGGATCCTGATCAGCAGCTGCGCCTGCAGCTGATCGCGTTCCCAGTCGACCAGGTGCGGCAGCATGGACCTGAGCGCATAGTTCAGGGCCTGCATTTTCTCGCCCTTCATCGAGCCGGAGCAATCGGCCATCACGATGAAATGCAGCGGGCGTCGCGCCACCCCGCCGCCTGGCATCAGCGTCTCGGTCATCAGCGCCGGTCCGTGCGCGCCGTCCGTGCGGTCTGCGGGATAGCCGTCCGGGAGCTGCCCGAGCGGGCTCGGTTAAGGACCATAATCGAGCGTCTCCCACCAGTTGATTATTGTCTGAATAGAGCTGCCTTTTACCTTGTGCTCACCGATGAAAAAGACATCCTGTGTGGGCATGGTCCAAATAAGCACTGGCTCTTGCGCGTCGATGAGGCATTCGATGTCCTGTCCTGACCGAGAAAAATACTTCGGATTGTGCTTCGAATGCCAGCCGATCTTGCCCTCTGTGCTGCCCGACGGCGGGGGACAGGTACTGCCCGGCGTCACCTTATCGAAGCCGACGTAATGGTTGATGTGAGCCAGGCCCGCCTGATAATCGGGGGAATTGTCGAACTGGTAGCTCCACACCACGATGTTCGCTCTCGTCGTGTGGTTGCAGAATGTGCTGGCATCGAGGGTCGAGGAATCAAGCCCGAAGGTCTTGGCGGCTCCGCAGTCCGTGCCGACCGGCTTCACGCCGGCGCCGACCGGGTTCATGATCGTCACGAGCGCGTCGGTCCCGGGGGGGTGAATGAGGCTGTGCGATGGCGTCGGGCTCGCCTGGCTCGCGCTCGGCGAGGCGTGCCGGGTCGGGGAATCCCTGTGGTGCGTTGTTCCACCACTGGACAGGCTCGTCGCGACGACAACCGCCACGACGACGACGGCGGCGATGCCGCCGCCGACGAGCCATCCGCGCCTGCTGCCTCGCGGCTTAACCGGCCCGCCAGGCCCGCCCGGGATGATCGGTCCCATCGGGCCGGCCGGGCCGTACCCGCCTGGCTGCTGGATGCCGTATCCGCCCGGCTGGCCCGGGCCCTGGCCGTAGCCGCCGCCCTGCCAGCCTGCGCCGCCCGGCTGGACGTAACCTGGCTGGCCGTAGCCCGGCTGACCGTAGCCCGCCCGCTGGCCGTAGCCCGGCTGATCGTAGCCCGGCTGACCGTAGCCCGGCTGACCGTAGCCCGCCGGCTGGATGTAGCCAGGCTGGACGTAGCCAGGCTGACCGTAGCCGCCAGCTTGGCCGCCGGGCCCCTGCCACGACCCAGGCGCGGTGGCTTGGCCGCCCGCCTCGGGCCCGCCCTGACCGGGTGTGGCGCCGATGCCCTGCACGGGCTGCGGTCTTGGCGTGTAGCCGGGAATGGGAGCGGCCTGGGTCGGCATGCCCTGCTCCCCGGCGTCAAAGCCGGGCGGCGTCCCGACCACGGGCCCCCCGACCACCGGCCCCCCGACCACCGGCCCCCCGCCGCTGTGCCTGAGGCCAAGGGCGGTGGCGATCTCATTGGTGACCCACATACAGGCTTCGGGGGTGAACGGCGTAGTGGAGGAGAATGACGAGGCGGTGAGCCTGATTGCCGTATTCGGGTCCATACCCTGATCGACGTGCTGACGCAAGGTATTGGCCAGCCCGGCCTCGGCGGCGGCGACAAGTATGCTCTTCTCCCGCGGCGCGTCGGGCAGCAGGTCCTTCAGGAGGTTCGACATCGTTTGAGCGCTGGAAAGAGCGGCTACGCCGTGCTCAGGATCGTTGATGATGGCGTTGAGCGCCGCTCGAGCCTCGGCTGCGTGCTCCCATGACATGTCGGTCAACCCGACTCCCCTCCGCGTGGTCAGCACGCTGACCAGTGATGACGCCAATCGGTCCGTCAGCACGGCCGATGGCGTCGTCGCTGCCGAAATGACAGAAAGCGCATTTGGCAGTGACGGCATGCTAACCGGACGAGCCTGGCCATGTCACGCGGCACCGAAGGGCGGCGGTTACGCACTAATAACGAACCGGTGGGGCTGCGCGCGATGGCGCGCGCTGTCAGATGCGCCCACGCAACCAACTGCCGACATGCACAGTCGCTGAGTCAGGCAGCCGCAGGCAGGGCTGCCTGACTCAGCCGAAGCTGGTCGTATTCCACCAGAAAATCAGGCCCGGAAACCTGGAGCGCAGGAATGGATTTCAGCGAATTATTGCCGAGCTTATCGAATTGGGCGGCCCGCACGAGGACGTAATTGTTACCCGGCATGAGCGCCGTCCAAGTGTCGCGTCAGCGTTGCCGTGCCACGTCCCTGCGAGGGGGCGCGCGCTCGCGCTGACTGGCGCGAGCGTCGGAGCGCACAGTTCATGATCTTGGCGAGCGGTTTCCGCCCGCCGGCCACGGGTCCCGGTCATTAGCCGGGACGCAAAGCACTGAGCCTGGTCAGCGCCTCGGTCAGGACCTCTTCCTTCTTACAGAACGCAAACCGCACCTGGAACTGCCCGGCGTCGGCATTGTCGTAGAAGACGACGCTCGGAATCGCGACGACCCCTGCCGTGTAAGGGAGCTTCCGGCAGAAATCCAGCCCGCTCGGCTCGCCAAAGGGCCTGATGTCAGTGGTGATGAAGTAGGTGCCCTCCGGGCGATACACCTCGAAACCAGCGGCAGCCAGCCCGTCGCACATCAGCTCACGCTTGCTTACGAGGCCGCCGGCGACCGACCGGTAGTACTCGTCCGGCAGCGCGAGTGCCTGCGCGATCGCGTACTGGAACGGGCCGCCGCTGACGAACGTGAGGAATTGCTTGACGGTGCGGACGGCCGCCACTAGTTCCCGCGTTCCCGTGACCCAGCCGATCTTCCAGCCAGTGAAAGAGAACGTCTTCGCCGCCGAACTGATCGTGACGGTCCGCTCGCGCATTCCGGGCAGCGAGGCGACCGGCACGTGCTCTCCGGTGAACACCATGTGCTCATACACTTCGTCGCTGATCACGAGCAGGTCGTGGGCGCAGGCAAGTTCGGCGATCGTCGTCAGCTCGGCGCGGGTGAAGACCGAGCCCGTGGGGTTGTGTGGCGAGTTCAGCAGGATCAGCCTGGTGCGGCCGGTGATCGCGGCGCTCAGCTCGTCGAGGTCAGGTCTGAAGCCCGGTGCCCTCAGCGTGACCGGCACCCTTACTCCGCCCGCCATGGCGATGCAGGCCGCATAGGAGTCGTAGTAGGGCTCGAACGCGATCACCTCATCGCCTGGCTCTACCAGCGCGAGCAGCGACGCCGCGATCGCCTCCGTCGCGCCCGCCGTGACGAGCACCTCGCAGTCGGGATCGACTGCCAAGTTGTAAAACCGCTGCTGGTGGGCAGCGATCGCGCTTCTCAGCTCGGGAATACCGGCTCCTGGCGGGTACTGATTGCCGCGGCCGGTCATGACCGCATCGGCGGCAGCCCTGGCGATCTCGCCGGGACCGTCGGTGTCGGGAAAGCCCTGCCCGAGGTTAACTGAGCCGGTCGCCACGGCGAGCTCGGACATCTCGGCGAAGATCGTGGTACCGAGGCCGGCGAGCCTGCGGTTCAGCAGCGGACGATTCATGTCGCTATGACATCACGTCTGGCTCATCGGATGGTGCGGACCAGCGACGAGGCGACCGATCCGGAGGCAGTCCACCAGCCCGGCCATCCTGGACGCTGCCCGACTGGACGCGCGGTTCACCCGCCGGTCTTGCGCTGTTCGGCGATCTGCATGAGCCGGTCCCAGGCCGGCGACCACGCGCCGGCCGCCGCCGCGACCAGCTGGACGATGGTCGGGTCCGGGACGCCCCGCTCGCCGCTCTCGGACCTTTCTGGCCGGCTGGCGAGCCACCGCCGGGTGCGGTCTGCCAGCGCGTCGAGGCGCGGGTCGTCCGGGGACCACTCGAACGCCGCATCGTACTCGAGGTAGATGGCCCGGAACTCCAGATCGGCGATCGCGTCGCGTTTGTCGGCGATCCAGATGGCCGCCTCGTTCGGCGCGAGCGCTTGCAGCAGGATCCAGCCGTCGCGCTCCATCTGCACTGAGCGCTGGCTCACGCCGAGCTCGTGTAGCCGGTCGAGGTAGTCGGCGACCTCGGCGGAGACGAACAGCCGGTCACCGGCGCTGAGCTGGGCGATCCGCTCGCGGGTGCGGAGAAGCTCGGTGGCCCGTTCCTGCAGATTGCGATCGATCTCGGCGATCGCCGCGGCGAACCGGTCTGGGTCGGCGGCCAGGAGCTCGTTGATGCGGGCGAGCGGCACGCCAGCCTCGGCGAGCGTTTTGATCTTGACCAGGTCGATGGCGTGCTGGGCGCTGTAGCGCCGGTAGCCCGATGAGTCGCGTGGTGGCTCGGCGAGCAGGCCGCGCTGGTGGTAGTGGCGGACGGCCTTGATCGTCACGCCGGCGTAGGTGGCGAGCTGACCGATGGTGATCATGTGGTTCATCATTTCAGCGGGTGCCGCGGCGGAACCCGGCCCTGGCCCACAGGTAGCCGGCCAGCGCGATCGCCGCGGACCAGGCCAGGGCCAGGTAGGCGGTGTTGCCGAGCGGCGCGCCGGTCAGCAGCGCGCGCAGGGACTCCACGACCGGAGTGAACGGCTGGTGTGCGGCGAACCAGCGCACACCAGCGGGCATCGAGCCGGCCGGCACGAACGCGCTGGACAGGAACGGCAGCAGGAACTGGATCGGCAGGCTCGCGCTGTTCGCGCCGGCGACGCTCTTGGCACCCAGGCCCAGGGCGACCGAGAGCCAGGCCAGCGCGAAGGCGAATGCCGCGACGATGCCGACTACGGCGAACCAGCCGGCGACCGAGGCCTGCGGCCGGAAGCCAACCAGCAGCGCCACCCCGGTGATGACGGTGGTGGTGATGAGCGTGCGCAGGACGGTGCCGCCGACATGCCCGGTCAGCACCGCCCCGCGGCTGACCGCCATTGTGCGGAACCGGTCGATGATGCCCGTGGTCATGTCGGTGCACACGGTGATCGCCGTGGTCCCGGAGCCCGCCGCCACCGTCATCATCACGATGCCGGGCACGAGGAAGTCGACGTACGGTGCGCCCCGCGCCGCGGCACCGAGCCCGTTGCCGATCGGCCCGCCGAGGATGTAGACGAACAACAGCAGAAACACGACCGGCCCCAGGATCGAGCCGATGAGCAGCAACGGGAACCGGAGGGTGTGCTTAAGCTCGCGGCCGATCATCGTGGTGGAGTCCTGCGCGGCGATGGTCAGCGTGGTCACTGGGTCTGCTCCTTCGAGGGCTGGCCGGTCAAGGCGAAGAACACGTCGTCGAGGTCTGGCGTGTGGATGGACAGGTCGTCCACGGCGACGCCGTCGCCGAGTCGGGCGAGCACGTCGCGCAGCGAGGCGATGCCGCCCTCGTTCGGTACCCGCAGCGCCAGCTCCTGGTCGTCGCGGGTGCCCTCGGGCAGCGATCGGGCGGCCGCGTCGAGCGAGGTGGCATCGGCGAAGCGGAGCCGGATGTGCGCGCCGGGGATGCGCCGTTTGAGGTCTTCCGGCGTGCCCTCGGCGACGATGCGGCCCCGGTCCAACACGGCGATGCGGTCCGCGAGCTGGTCGGCCTCCTCCAGGTACTGCGTGGTCAGCAGGATGGTGACGCCCTGCGCGACGAGGTCGCGGATTAGCTGCCACGTGGTGTGGCGGCTGCGCGGGTCCAGGCCGGCGGTGGGCTCGTCGAGGAAGATCAGCCGTGGCCGTCCCATCAGGGTCATCGCGATGTCGAGGCGGCGCGTCATGCCGCCGGAGTACGTGGCGGGGGTCCGCTTCGCCGCCTCGATGAGGTCGAAGCGCTCCAGCAGCCGGGCGGTCCTCGCCCGCCGTTCGGCCGCCGGCAGATGCAGTAGGCGGCCCATCAGGAGCAGGTTCTCCTCGCCGGTGAGCCAGTTGTCGACCGCGGAGAACTGCCCGGTGACCCCGATCGCCGCGCGGACCGCGCCGGCCTCGCCGCGTAGGTCGTGCCCCAGGACGCTGGCCGTGCCGGCGTCCGCCGGGATCAGGGTGGACAGGACCTTCACGGTGGTGGTCTTGCCCGCGCCGTTCGGCCCGAGCAGCGCGAAGACCTCGCCCTCGCCGATGCTGAGGTCGACGCCGTCGAGGACGACCTTCTCCCCGTACGCCTTACGCAGGCCGTTCGCGGAAACCGCGGTGCGTGTCTCGTGCTTGGTCGATGCGTTCATGCCACACA
>WNFD01004049.1_pt1 | contig 15141 bp, 14 predicted proteins | sample 5400491 | NCBI WGS metagenome assembly WNFD01 (sample SAMN13153343, study PRJNA577476) | soil metagenome | isolation source: 120 cm saprolite under Douglas fir tree site 2 hole 2 replicate 2 | place: USA:California | collected 2015-04-18
AGGCTCATCGGGATGAAGCCGCGCTCGCCCGCGAGCTTGAGCGTGTCGGAGTTCTTCGAGAGCCCGGCGACGCCGATCGGCGGGTGCGGCGCCTGAACCGGCTTGAGGTGCGGTTTAAGAAAATCGAACATCGTTTCGGGCTTGGTGACCGTCCAGAACTTGCCCTGGTACGTCCACGGCGCAGGATCGGTCCACATCTTCAGGATGATCTCCAGCGCCTCGCGCGTCATGTCGCGATTCTGGCCGGACATGCCGTCGACATTGAACATCGCCCAGTCGCTCGGCAGGCCCGACGCCGCGACACCGAAATTCAGCCGGCCGCCCGACAGATGATCGAGCATCGCGACGCGGTTCGCGAGTTCGGCGGGGTGGTGATAGGGCAACAGAAAGCCGCCGGGGCCGAGGCGGATGTTCTTCGTCTGCAGGAAGGCCTGCGCGAGGATCAGGTCGGGCGCCGGGTGCGGCTCCCAGGGAGCGGTGTGATGTTCGCCGATCCAGGCTTCCTGATAGCCGAGTTCGTCGAGCCAGCGCAGCACTTGAAGATCCCAGTCCTGGCCTTCCTTCAATCCGCACTCCGGCGGATGCGAATATCCGAGTTCCATGAAGCTTTCCTCTGTTTGTTTTCTTCGTTCTGTGGTGCACGCGTTGTTGCGCGCGCTGCGAAGCATAACACGTCGCAAGCATGCCGGCATGGGCCGCGCTGCGGCCAAATGATGGCTTGCGCGACGAAGGCAACGCGGCGGCTCAAGCCACGCGAATGCGCTGCTATTTTTGTCCGGCCGGCGGCGGTGCCGAGGCGCTGGCTGGTTTCGCGGATTTGGGTTTCGGCGAAGCCGTGAGGCGCTTGATCACATCCGGCGGGATGGCGGCGCGAGGCATGAGAGGAGTGTTCCAGTCGGGACGTGCGGCCGGAACAGTCTTCGGTTCACGAACCGCGATAGGCGCCGCAGCCGCCGCGTTTGCGACCGCCCCGCTCGCGGGCGCGACGGCGTCGACGAATGATGGTGCGGGTGGCGCGGCTTTCGGCGCGACAGAGTTTACAGGCACGACACGCGTGACCACGTGCTCCCGCACCAATTCATCATTGTCCGGAAACCACATGCTGTTCGGCTCGGGGCGGTTGGCGCGCTCGGCGAAGGCGCGGCTCAAGCCAAACCCCTGCAGCCTCCGCTCCTCGTTCGCGATCGCGATGCCGCGATCGGCCGCGGTCATGCCGCGAAACGCGGGCTGGTGAAATCCAAGCCGCGCGCCCGGCAGGATGGCGCGATCGGCGCCGCCGAGGAAGACGATGGTGCAGGCGGACAGGCAGTCCTTCTCGACAAAGGTCGCAAGCCGGCGCGCCTTGATCAGGTCGGCCATCCTCTGCGCCTCGAGGATACGGCCGCCGACGGAATTGAGCCGCACCGTCTTCACATTCGCCATCGCGTTCAGGAAGCCCTCCATTTCCTTGGCGACGCCGAAGGTGATGCCGCCGGAAAAGTCCAGCATCTCGCCATAGGCCAGGACACGGAACCGATGCGGACCGACCCGGGAATCGCCGGTGACGATTTCGAAGATGCCGGCGATCTGCGGCGTTGCGACAGTGAAGAAGCTGACCACGACCTGCAGGGCGCCAAGCACCATCAGCGCCTTTGCCACCCCGCCCCAGAACCGCCTGCCGCCTTGCCGGTAGTGCGTCGCGGAGCGCCAGATGCCAACCCCCTGCCAGATCGCCGATACGACAATGAAGAGCCAGATCGCGCAGAGCGATATCAACCAGACCAGCGGCTGGGCTTCGCCTTGCCGATGGGTGACAGCGCCAACGGCAATCACAAAGAAACCGGCGATCAGGCCGCCGAGTGTTCCATTGACCCAATAGGACACCGGCAGCGACAACTCGCCGCGCCAATGGCGCGCAAAATAGTTTTGCCATCCCGGCGGCGGCAGCGGCGGCGGGAGCGCGCCGGATGCCGCCGGAAACGATGCGCCGGCGCCGGACTCCGGCTGCAGCGTCCGCGCAAAATCGCTTTCAATCGGATCGGGTTGCGGCGGCTGCTCGGTCATCCAAATGATCCAACGCGGAAGTTGGCATGCACGAATACACCGTCAGACCCGTCCGGCCAGCGGTCGCAGCAGGGCGCACGTAGATACCGCCTCGACTGTAGTTGTCGCTGCATGCTGACGCAATCGCGACGCAACGTGCAAAGATCAAGTATTTGCGTCGTTTTTCTTACGGAATGCCGACAGCAGGCCGTCGATCAGCTTGAGCGCGTTCTTCCGCAGCTTTTTCGGGTCGCCCGCCTCCGGCAGCATGATGGCCACCTTGCAGATCATCGCGTCGACCATGCGGCCGAGAAGCTCGGTATCCTCGAAGGCGATCTCGCCATCGCGTTTCAGCGCCTTCATGGTCGCGAGCAGAAGCGCCATCGGATAGGCCTCCTCGATCTCGCGATAGCGCAAAGGCCCGAGCACGACCGGCGCCTCCTGGAGGACGATCCGCCCGTAGTCCGGTTCGAGACAGGCGTCCAGATAGGCGTCGAGGCCCGTGCGCAGGCGGTCCCAGATTCGCGGCTGCGTTCGCGAGGCCCTTTCGACCCTATCGGCCACGTCCGACTGCATCGCGACGACGACCGCGTCGAACAGCGCCTTCTTGTCTTCGAAGTGATGATAGAACGCGCCGCGCGTCACCCGCGCCGCCCGCGAGATCGCCTCCATTCCGGCGGCTTGAAACCCCTCCTTCGCAAAGATGTCGCGGCCGGCCGACAGCAGCGCCTGCCGGGTCGCCTCGGTGTTTTCCTCGCGACGGCTCTTCTCGGTGGGATTCGGGTTCATGCGGCCACTATATGGCTTGACTCAAACACAATGTACGAATATTACATACATACTGTATGTTACATTCGATATGTATCGAAGCCGGCGAACATCGGCGATTGCCTGGATGAACGGAGCGACGCGCATGGACGGCAGGCGAATGTTCGAACTGGCGCAGGCACTGGCGGTCGCGAAGAGCCGGCAGGATGTGCCGGCCGCGATCAAGCTGTTTCACGACGACATGGTGCTGGAGAGCCCGGCCTTCGGCACCAGGGTTCAAGGCCTGACGGCCAACGCGCAGGTCCTGACCCGCTTCTTCGAATCCTTCCCCGACTACAATGTCGTGCTGCAAGGACATGCGGACAACGACGAGAGCCTGATCTGCTGGGGAACCGTGCAGATGACCATGACCGGCGATCGGTTCGACGTCGTGCCCAATGGCCGGCGCGCGGAACTGCCGGTGTTCATCCAGTTCACGTTCAGGAACGATCTGATCGCGAGCGAACGCTTCTTCTTCGACCTTTCGGCGCTCTGCGCCCAGTCCGGCGTTTCGACGGACGCCGTGCGGCGAACGCTGTTCGGGAGCGAGACGCCGCAACGGGCGGCGGATAGCGCCGACGACCATCTTCGGCGCAACTTTTTCGATTCAGGAGGCCATCCCTTATGACAGACCCACGGACGAAAGCCGTTGCCGAGATCAAGACGGAGCATCTCTTCGATGTTGTCATCGACCTCAAGCCGCGCCTCGATATCGGCGATGGCCCGTTCGGCCGGCGGATCCTGTTCGGCTCGGCAGGCGGATCGTTCGAGGGACCCAGACTGCGCGGCGACGTGCTGGAAGGCGGCGGCGACTGGGCGCTGTTCCGGCCCGATGGATCGATGGCGCTGGACGTCCGCCTGACGCTGCGCACCGACGACGATGCGCTGGTGCATATGAGCTATGGCGGCCGCTGGATCACGCCGCCCGAATTGCGCGCCGCGATGAGCGACCCGGCGACGCGGCACGAGGTCGATCCCTCGCGCTATTATTTCCGGACCAATCCGCTGTTCGAGACCGGCGCGGACAAATACGCGTGGCTGAACGACATCGTCTGCGTCGGATCCGGATATTTGATCAAAGGCGGAATTGCCTACAAGGTCTCGCAGATCATTTAACGTTTGGAGGCCCCGGTCACGCCCGCGCCCGCGCAATCGCGCCGGCGATGATCTGCATCGCGATGCCAACCGTCCATCCAATCCCGATCAGGACGGTCCAGCCGATGTCCGGCTCGAATCGCAGCACAATGATGCCGACCGAGATAAAAGCCGTGAGTGTCGCCAGAAACGTGCCGACGGCGCTCAGAAACTCCGCTGAGTCGATGCCCGCTGTAGGACCATTGGGATCGACGTCGGCATGAAACGGCAACGGCGGCGTGTCGATCCCGAGATAAAACCCAAACGCGCCGGCGATCATCATGAACAGCAGAAAACCCTGCGTCGTCAGGAAGGAGATGCTCGATCCAACATGCGCGGACACGAATAAGCCGCACGCCGCGCCGGCCATTGCAAGCCCGACGCGCTCCAGAACGTGGGCAAATCTTCTCACCCGGGTTCGCATGGGCCTGACCAATCGATCGCGTGAAACACCGGGCCAGTCTATCTCAGCCACGCGCGAAATTCCTTAATTTCACGCAATATTGCTCCTGATTGTTGGCGGCCTATCGCGCCCCGAAGGTGGTCGTACCGAACAGCGCCTTCTGGGTCGAGGGTTGCGAACGCCAATATTGCGGCGGAGCCTCGACCTGGCCGCCGAGTTCGGCGGCCGCATGCCAGCCCCAGCGCGGATCGTAGAGCATGCCGCGCGCCAGCGCGACCATGTCGGCCTTGCCGGAGGCCACGATCTCCTCGGCCTGCTTCGCCTCGGTGATCAGGCCGACTGCCATGGTGGTGAGACCGGTCGCTTCCTTCACGGCCTGCGCCAACGGTACTTGATAACCCGGCCCAAGCGGAATCTTCTGCAGCGGCGACACGCCGCCGGAGGAGACGTCGATCCAGTCGACGCCGCGCGTCTTCAGCTCCTTGGCATATTCGATGGTCTGCACGACGTCCCAGCCGCCATCGACCCAGTCGGTCGCCGACACCTTGATACCGACCGGCTTGTTGTCCGGAAACGCCGCGCGCACGGCGTCGAACACCTCGAGCGGATAACGCATGCGATTTTGCAAGGAACCGCCATATTGATCGGTGCGCTTGTTGGAGATCGGCGACAGGAACTGATGCAGCAGATAGCCGTGCGCGCTGTGCATCTCGATGGCATCGATGCCGAGCCGATCGGCGCGCTTGGCGGCATCGACAAAGGCATCGCGGATCCGTGCAAGGCCCGCCGCGTCGAGCGCAAGCGGCGCCGCCTCGCCCTCCTTGTGCGGCACGGCGGACGGTCCGACCGTCTGCCAGCCGCCTTGTGAAACTGGAATCAGCTGGCCGCCTTCCCAGGGCCGATAGCTCGATCCCTTGCGGCCGGCATGCGCGAGCTGCACCGCCACTGCGGTCTTCGAATGCTTGCGGACCGAAGCCAGGATCGGCTTCAGCGCGGCTTCGGTGGCGTCATCCCACAGCCCGAGACAACCCGGCGTGATGCGCCCGATCGCTTCCACATGCGTGGCCTCGATGCAGAACATCGCCGCGCCCGACAGCGCCAGATTGTTGATGTGCGTAAAATGCCAGTCATTGGCCTTGCCGTCGTCGGCCGAATACTGGCACATCGGCGCGACCATGATGCGGTTGGGGAGCGTCAGTCCGCGCAGCGTGATCGGAGAAAACAGGGCACTCATGGGGGATTCCCGGATGGGTGGAAGGAACGGTCGCCTCTTGTGTAGTGAGGCGCTGGACGCACCTCAACCCTCCCCTATCGCAACCCTCCTCTACGGTTTGATGCCCGCAGCCTCGATCACCGCCAGATTGGCGGCGGTCTCGCGCTTGACCAGATCATCCATCTCCGACGGCGTCATCGGCATGGGATCGATGCCGAGCTTCTTCAGGCTCTCCTGCATCGGCGGATCGCTCAAGACCTTCATGCCTGCCGCATGGAATTTCGCGACGATGTCGCGCGGCGTCTTCGCCGGCACGAACACGCCGAACCAGATCACGCTGTCGGCATCCTTCAATCCGATCTCGGCCGGCGTCGGCACATCGGGCAGATCGACGACGCGTTTAGGCGTCGACACCAACAGCGCCCGCACCTGGCCCTCGCGGATCAACGGCAGCGCGGTCGCCAGCGGACAGAAATAGAGATCGATCCGGCCGCCCATGATATCGGCGATCACCTCCGCGCCCCCGCGATAGGGCACGTGCGTGGCTTCGATCCCGGCGGCGAGGCGGAATTTCTCGGTCGTGATGTGCACCGCGCTGCCGATGCCGACCGAGCCGAACGAAATCGAGCCGGGCTTTGCCTTGGCCTCAGTGATGAAATCCTGGACCGTCTTCCACGGCCGCGTGTTCGGCACGATCATCACATTGGCGCTGGAGCCGATCATCAGAACCGAGGCGAGGTCCCTTGTGGCATCGAAGGCGAGGCTCGGGAAGATTGCCGGCGCGATCGTCAACGCGGAGGAATTGGAGAGGATGCTGTAGCCGTCGGGATCCGCCTTCGCGACAAGATTCGAGCCGAGCGTGCCACCCGCGCCGGCGCGGTTCTCGATCACGATCGGTTGGCCAAGTTCAACCGCCAGCCGATCGAACACCAGCCGCGGCACGACATCGGCCGCGCTTCCCGCGCCGAACGGAATCGTCGCCTTGATCAGATGCGCCGGCCAGTCCTCCGCGCGCGCGGGAAAGCCCGCAAACAGAGTGGCGGCAATAACGAAGGGTCGCAGAAGCTTGTTCATTCGATACTCTCGGTTTTCGATCGTCGAGAGCGCTGCAAGAACCGTTCCCAAAACGTCGGCCCTGCGACGCAGGGACACATGACCCTACTCCACCAGCGTGAACTGCAGCAGCAGCGTGCGCTGGAGCATCGAGAAATTGTCGTCGGAGACCATGGTCAGCACCGTGTCGCCCTCGCCCGTCACATGCGCGTCGATGCCTTCCATGTTGTCGATCTCGTGGCCCAGATCGGCCTCGAAAATCGAGGGGCCCTCGACCAGCGCGCCGGGCGCGACCGACTTCAGCGGGATGCGGCGGATGCGGATGCCGATGCCGGCGAGCCAGGAGAATTTTCGCTCCAGGATCAGAAGATCGCCCGACAGCAGCACCGCGTCGCTGACATCGTAGTTCTCGGTGCGACGGATGCTGAATTGCCCGGGCGACGGCCCGCCGACCAGGAACGCGATCAGATTGCCGTTTTGATCGAGGCCGCGCTCGGAGATCGCGATCAGGGTGCCCGCAAGGGCCGCGCCCTTGGGCACCATGACCAGCGCCTCCAGCCCCTTGTTGTTGGGCAATTTCTTCGCCGCCGGCGGCAGCGGCACCACCTCGCCGCGCGATCGCGTAAAACCCTTGCTGAAATCGAAGCGCAGCACCTGGTTGACGCGCTCGAGCCCGACATAGACCAGCGAACCGTCGAGCGCGATCGATTCGGAATCGTACCAGCCGCGCGCCGTGATCGGCCGGCCGTCCGCGCCCAGCATCGGCGCTGCTTCGACATCGGCTAACCCGGTCATCTCGCGGCCGGAATAGACGATGCGGCCGGTGAACCAGCTGCCATGATCGCTGAGCGCGATGAAGCGCTCGCCCTTGGGATCGAGCCGCAGTCCCGACAGTCCGCCGAAGCCGCGAAAGGGCGAGGTCAGCACCAGCCCGCTGCGATATTCCAGCGAGCCAAAACGAACATGCGAGCGGTCGCGGGGATCGAATGAGGGAATCGGCCGCGCGTTGACGTCGATCGAGACCGGCGCGGTGACCGAAAACTCGTCGATCTTGGCCGATTTCGGCGGCGGCTGGGTCGCGAGCTGCGCGCGGGCGACGTCGGGCAGCGCGGCCTCCGCGAATCCGGCCGCGGCAAGCTCGAGGACGCGACGGCGGGAGAGATGGAGTGGCTCGTTCCTCATGGTGAGGAGGCGCACTTGCGCCATCTCCGGACGATGCGGAGCCTGTCATCGGGCGCGCATTCGCGCGACCCGTTGGCATCGCCGGGAGAACCATATGGCCGAGACGACGCCTCATCCTTCGAGACGCGGCCAAGACGCCGCTCCTCTGGACGAGGCTCCCCTTGCCTACGATGCTTCATCTCATCGGATCTTAGGAATGCAACCGCCGCCTGGGGCCGCTTGCGGCAGGCGGCGCGCCGTGGGTCTCGCTGAACAATTCGGCGAGTTTCTCGGTGATGGCGCCGCCGAGTTCTTCGGCGTCCACGATGGTGACGGCGCGGCGATAATAGCGCGTCACATCATGACCGATGCCGATCGCGATCAGTTCGACCGGCGAACGGGTCTCGATCTCCTCGATGATGTGCCGCAGGTGCCGCTCGAGATAATTGCCGGGATTGACCGACAGCGTGGAATCGTCGACCGGCGCGCCGTCGGAGATCATCATCAGGATCTTGCGCTGTTCAGAGCGGCCAAGCAGCCGCTTGTGCGCCCAATCCAGCGCCTCGCCGTCGATGTTTTCCTTCAACAGCCCCTCGCGCATCATCAATCCGAGATTCTTGCGCGCGCGTCGCCACGGCGCATCTGCCGACTTGTAGATGATGTGGCGGAGATCGTTGAGCCGGCCGGGGTTGGCGGGCTTGCCGGCGGCAAGCCAGGCTTCGCGGGACTGGCCGCCCTTCCAGGCGCGTGTGGTGAAGCCCAGGATTTCCACCTTGACGCCGCACCGCTCCAAGGTCCGCGCCAGAATATCCGCGCAGGTCGCGGCCACCGTGATCGGTCGACCGCGCATCGAGCCCGAATTATCCAAGAGCAGCGTCACCACGGTGTCGCGGAAGGTCGCTTCCTTCTCGTGCATGAACGACAGCGGGTGATAGGGATCGGTCACCACGCGCGACAGCCGTGCCGGATCCAGGATTCCCTCTTCGAGATCGAACTCCCAAGCGCGGTTCTGCTGCGCCATCAGGCGGCGCTGCAGGCGGTTGGCCAGGCGCGCGACGATGCCCTGCAGATGCGCGAGCTGCTTGTCGAGATAGGAGCGCAGCCGCTCCAATTCGTCATGATCGCAGAGATCTTCGGCGGCGATCACCTCGTCGAATTTCGGCGCGAAGGCGTGATATTCCGGCCCGCGTGGCTCGTTCGCGCCGCGCGCGTTCGGCCGCGTTGCCTCGCCCGGCGTCTCGTCGTCGCCAAGCTCGCCATCATCGAAGGTGTCGCTGGTGGAGGCCTGCGCGCTCTCCATCGCGCTGTCGGAGGTTTCGTCGGTGGTCGCCTCCGCCTGGTCGGCGCTCATTTCCTGCGCGGCGTCGCTATCGGGCGAGCCGTCCTGACCGGACTGATCGCTCTCGCCGTCGCGGTTGTCGTCCTCGTTCTCGTCGTCGTCGGCTTCCGCGTTGCGGTCGTCGCCGAGATCGAGTGCCGACAACAGATCGTGCACCATGTCGCCGAACTTGGCCTGGTCCTCCGTGACGCGGCTCAGCTTGTCGAGCCGGGCGCCGATCTTGTCCTCCAGGATCGGCCGCCAGAGATCGACCATTTTTCGCGCAGCGGCGGGCGGCGCGAGGCCCGTCAGCCGCTCGCGCACCATCATGGCGAGCGCATCCGACAGCGGCGCGTCGGCACGGTCGGTGATCTCGTCGAACTTGCCGCGATGAAAATGATCGTCGAGCATCGCGGTAAGGTTTTTCGCAACGCCCGACATCCGCCGCGCGCCGATGGCCTCCACCCGCGCCTGTTCGACCGCCTCGAACACGCCGCGCGCCTGCGGATTGCCCGGCATCAGTTTGCGATGCACCTTCGGATCGTGGCAGGCGAGCTTCAACGCGATCGAATCGGCATGGCCACGCACGATCGTGGCGTCGCGCTTGGTCATCTTGCGCGCCGGCTCCGGCAGCCGCGCCTTGCCCGGGGCAAGGCCCGGGCGTTCGGCGGCGAACGTCACCTCAAGCTCCGGCGCCCTCGCGATCGCGCGCAGGCAGGCGGTGACCGCGCGCTTGAACGGCTCGGTCGGCGCTTCCTTCGATCCGGTACGGAATTTCGAGTTGGATGTGCTCATAGCGATTTTGTGAACCAATGGCGCGTGACGCCGCCCGGATAGCCTTCGATCGAACCGAATTCCTCATAACCGGATGCGCGGTAGAAGCCGGGCGCCTGAAAACTCATCGTGTCCAGATAGGACCGCGTGGCCCCAAAGCGCCTGGCTTCGTCTTCAATCGCCTTTATCAGCTTTGCTCCGTAGTCCTTGCCACGAAGCTTCTGCTCCATCCAGAACAACTGTATGAACAGCACCGTGGTCCAGACCTCCCCGACAATTCCGCCGACGATCTTGTCGCCGTCTCGCAGCGAGATGGCGAGGCGCTTGTATTTTTGCTTGCCCATCTTCTCGGCGTTGTAGCCGAGGAGCCCGCCGAGCACCGCCTTCTTGGTCTGTCCGATGGTGCGCTCGACAGAAATGGACGGCATCGATTAGCTCAGCGCCACGTTCACCGAGCTCTCGGCCAGCTCCGCGTTGAAGCAGCGCTGATAGAACTCAGCTACCAGGGGCCGCTCCAGCTCATCGCATTTGTTGAGGAAAGTGACGCGGAAGGAAAAGCCGATATCGCCGAAGATGTCGGCGTTCTCCGCCCAGGTGATCACCGTGCGCGGGCTCATCACCGTCGACAGATCGCCATTGGCGAATGCATTGCGGGTGAGATCGGCGAGCCGCACCATCTTGTTGACGATGTCGCGGCCTTCCTGGGTACGGTAATGATGCGCCTTCGCCAGCACGATTTCGACTTCCTCGTCATGGGCGAGGTAGTTCAGCGTCGTGACGATCGACCAGCGGTCCATCTGGCCCTGGTTGATCTGCTGGGTGCCGTGATAGAGGCCGGAGGTATCGCCGAGGCCGACCGTGTTCGCGGTCGAGAACAGGCGGAACGCCGGATGCGGCTTGATCACCTTGTTCTGGTCGAGCAGCGTCAGACGGCCAGAGACCTCCAGCACGCGCTGGATCACGAACATCACGTCCGGGCGGCCGGCGTCATACTCGTCGAACACCAGCGCGATGTTGTGCTGCAGCGCCCAAGGCAGGATGCCATCCCTGAATTCGGTGACCTGCTTGCCGTCCCTGATGACGATGGAATCCTTGCCGACCAGATCGATGCGGCTGATGTGGCTGTCGAGGTTGACGCGCACGCAGGGCCAGTTCAGCCTCGCTGCGACCTGTTCGATATGGGTCGACTTGCCGGTGCCGTGATAGCCGGTGACCATCACGCGGCGGTTCTTGGCGAAGCCTGCGAGAATGGCGAGCGTGGTGGCGCGATCGAAGCGGTAATCGGCGTCGACTTCCGGCACATGCGGGTCGACTTCGGAATAGGCCGGCACTTCGAGGTCGCTGTCGATGCCGAATACCTGCCGCACCGACACCTTCATGTCGGGAACGCCGGCGGGCTCCTCAATTTTTGTCATGGCGGCGGTCGTCATCAATCCTCCGTGGTCCCGGTCGTTCCCGAAACCAGATTTAGGGGTATGGCTGCGGATGTGGGCTTGAAATAAGCCTAGCAGAGAGCGCCGGCCGGCAGAAGCCCGCGCCGTAATCAAAGTTCCGTTGCCTTTTCATCAAGATAAGCGTGGGACGCGGTTTTTGGAAGGCAGCCCTGCGAATCATGCCGTATTTTGACTGTGATCCCCGGCACTGAGCCGGCAACACGCCCATGGCAAAACTCCCATGGCATTTGGGCGCCATGATACTTGGGCGTCATGTTACTTGGGCGTCATGGCACTTTTTCGGCCGATTGATACTTATGTTAGGCCGGCGCTCGAACCGGGCGTCCAGTGAGCACGGGGATCTTGTGGCTTCTTATATCGATCCGTTGATCAGTTTCGTCTCGGCCCATCCCTGGCTTGCCTATCTCACCCTCTTCCTGGCCGCGCTGCTGGAGGCGGTTCCGGTGGTGGGGTCCGTGATCCCGGGCTCGACCATCATCCTGGCGCTGAGCGCCCTGGTGCCTGGCGGAGAGCTCAGTTTGCAGTGGGTGCTGCTGGCCGCGGCGGCCGGCGCCCTGATCGGCGACGGATCGGCGTTCTGGACCGGCCACCGCACCCAGCGCGAAATCCTCAATACGTGGCCGTTGAAGAACTATCCGCGCCTGGTGGCGCAGAGCGAGACGTTTTTCCAGCGCTGGGGGACCTGGGCAGTGTTCTTTGCGCGGTTCGTGCCGCCGATCCGCGCCTTCGTGCCGGTCACGGCCGGCGCGCTCGGCATGTCGCCGCCGCGCTTCTACGCGGTCAACATTCCGGCGATCCTGTTATGGGCCCCGGCGCATGTGCTGCCCGGGGTGCTGGCGATATCCGCCCTGCACCAGTATGGCGGGATTCCCCGTCACAGCGGGCTCAAGCACTATTGGATGCTGGCCGTGGTCGCCGGTGCGCTGCTCGCCTGGCTCGCGGTATGGGCGTTCCGGCGCTGGCGCGGCAACGGCGCGGCGCAGCCGGCGAAACCGGCCAATTAGCCAGGATTCACAAGCCGCTGGCGGCTGCGCCGCGACCGGGCGCCGGGCCGACATAACGCGCCCGCGGACGGATCAGCCTGCCGTGCTGCAGCTGCTCGCTTGCATGCGCGATCCAGCCGACCATCCGCGCCATGGCGAACAGCGCCAGTTCGCTTCCCGCCGGCAGCCGCAGGCTATGGACCAGCACCGCCAGCGCATAGTCGATATTCACGAGCTCGCCGGTCGCTTCCGCGATCCGCTCGGGCACTTCGCGGGTGAATTTGCGCGGCGCGCCGGCACGCGTCAGCGCGTCCAACAGCGACATCGCGCGCGGATCTCCACGCTTGTAGACACCGTGGCCGAAGCCCGCGAAGCGTTCGCCGAGCGCGACGCGCTCCCGGATCACGGGCTCAACATCATTGTCGATCAGCGTCTTGACGAGGCGGGAGGCCAACACACCGGCGCCGCCATGCTTGGGGCCCTTCAGCGCCGCCAACCCTGCGATCACCGCATCATAGAGGTTCAGCCCGGTCGAGGCGGCGCAGCGCACCGTGAAGGTCGAGGCGTTCAATTCGTGATCGGCGAGCAGCACCAGCGCGCGGCGGATCAGGTCGGGGGCGTACTTATGATCGGGAGCCCACGCCTTGGCGATCTGCAGATGCAACGGTTCCGCCCACGGCGCGGCGTTGAGCATGGTCGCGACCACCAGCCGCAGGATACGCGCTCCCACCAACGCACGTCCGTCGGGCGCGCGGGTGAACGCGCCCGGATCGGCGCTGGCGGCCAGCGCCAGCACGGCAATGGCCCGGTCGATCGGCGCCGCGCGGCGCGCGGCTTCCGCGATGGCGCGCATCTCGTCGGAGACATGCGGACAATTCTCGGCCGCGAACGGATCGATCGCGGTCACGTCCCACAGCAGGGTCGCGGTGTGCTCCAGCGTGTCCTTTTCGGCAAGGTCGATGCAGTTCACACCGCGGTAGATCGGGCCATCCTCGGTGATCGTCGCGATCGCCGAATCCATCACCGGCAGATCGGCATCGAAACTGCGCAGGCCGCGCGGCTCCGGCGAGGGTACCCGGCGCTCCTTCAACCCCCGGACATCCTCGGCGCGATAGCGATGGCTGCGCGAATCCGGCGACGGCTCGGAGCGGATCAATCCGCGGCTGACATAGGCGTAGAGCGTCGCCGGGGATACCGCGAGTTCGGCCGAGGCCTCGCGGGCCGAGAGGTAGAGGCCTAAGGATTTTTTCATATTGATTTACATAATCAAGATTGATCAACCTGTCGAGAGTGCTGACCTTGGAGGCTGGATAAGGAGATCCAGCCATGAATATTCATCTCACCAAGAGCCAGATCGGTCTCGACGGCGTACCCGCTGCCGAAACCGTGTTGAGCCATGTTGACGGGGAACGGGGCGAACTGATCATCGCCGGCGAGCATGTCGCCGACCTTGCTGGAACATCGAGCTTCGAAGGCGTCACCGCGCGGCTGTGGAACGGCGCGACCGGACAGGCGCTGAGCGAAGCCGATGTCCGCAAAAGCCTCGGCGCGGCGCGCGAGCGCGCCTTCGCAAGGCTGCCCGACCTGCTGCCGGCCACGTGCGGCATGTCTGTTGTCGACGGGTTTCGCGCCGCCATCGCGGGCTTGCGCGCGGAAAACGGCCTCGACCACGAAGCCACCATCGTCGGCGCGTTCCCGGTGATCGCGGGCGCCCTGGTGCAGCGCGCCAAAGGCGGCGAGCCGGTCGCCCCCAATCCGAACGTCAGCCACGCCGCCGACACACTCGCGATGCTGCTCGACCGCAAGCCCGCGCCGCGCGAGGTCGCCGCGCTCGACGCCTATTTCGTCACGGTCTGCGATCACGGCATGAACGCCTCGACCTTCACGACGCGCGTCGTGGCATCGACCCAGGCGGATCTGTTCGCGGCGGTGACCGCCGGCTACTGCGCGCTGACCGGTCCGCTGCATGGCGGCGCGCCGGAGCCCGTGCTGGAAATGCTCGACGCGATCGGCACGCGCGAACGAATCAAGCCATGGGTCGACGCAGCGCTCTCCCGCGGCGAACGCCTGATGGGATTTGGCCATCGCGTCTACCGGGTACGCGATCCCCGCGCCGATGTGCTGAAGGCGGCGATCGAGCGATTGGCCGCCGACGGCGCCGACCTGCCGTTCGCCGGCGAGGTGGAAGCCTATATCAGGCAGGCGCTCCGCACGAAAAATCCGGAGCGTCCGCTCGAAACCAATGTCGAGTTCTTCACCGCGATCCTGCTCGACGCGCTTCAGATCCCAAGACAGGCCTTTACCCCGATCTTCGCGGTTGCCCGCGCCGCCGGCTGGACCGCGCATGCCAGGGAGCAGCAGCGCACCGGGCGGCTGATACGGCCGAGTTCGTCCTATGTCGGGCCGATGCCCGGCGCGGCGCGCAGCTAAAGGTCCTTGGTATAGAGTCTTTGTAATAGGCGACAGCGGAGCCAAATCTCGGCTGTCGTCCCTGCGAAAGCAGGGACCCATACGCCGCGGCCTATCGATGATGCACGCGGGCAGACGCCTTCTGTAAGCAATCCACGCCGGTGGTTATGGGCCCCTGCTTTCGCAGGGGCGACGGAAAACCTTCGATTAGTGATCTAGAGATCAGCTTTCGCGTACCACGGTCTTCAGATAATTGTACGCCTTGATGATCTCGATCAGGCGATCCTCGGTGGAACGGTCGCCGCCATTGGCGTCGGGATGGTGCTGCTTCACCAGCGCCTTGTATTTCGCCTTGACGTCTTCGAGGGTGGCTTCCGCGCCGAGCCCCATCACCTGCAGCGCCTTGCGCT
>WNFD01003810.1_pt1 | contig 15130 bp, 8 predicted proteins | sample 5400491 | NCBI WGS metagenome assembly WNFD01 (sample SAMN13153343, study PRJNA577476) | soil metagenome | isolation source: 120 cm saprolite under Douglas fir tree site 2 hole 2 replicate 2 | place: USA:California | collected 2015-04-18
TGCGTGGTCGATGACGTGCACTTCCTGGACCCGCGCCGCCGCGACGGCCGCGACGTGGCCAACCACTTCAAGTACCTGGCCAACACCTTCCCCGTCACGTTCGTCTACGTCGGTGTCGGCCTGGAGCGGCGCGGCCTGGTCAGCGAGGGCCTGGCCGCCGGGGAAGAAGAACTGGCCCAGAACGCCCGCCGGTGGACCACCCTGGGCGTGGACCCGTTCGAGATCGGAACCGAGCCGGGGCGGCGGACCTGGCGGCAGCTGCTGCTGGCCATCGAGAAAGACCTCGTGCTCGCCGGCGCCCATCCCGGCATGGTCGCCGATGACCTGGCGGACTACCTGTTCGCCCGCAGCACCGGGCACTTCGCGTCGCTGATGACGCTGATCACCCGCGGCTGCCGCCGCGCCATCCGCACCGGCACCGAAAAACTCGCTCGCGACCTGCTGGACCAGGTCCGCAACGACGCCGCCGCCGAAGCCGCCCGGCAGGAACTCCTGGCCGCGTTCGACGCCGGGAAGCTCTCCGCCCGGCCCGCCGCTGGCTCCAGCGCCGCCCGGGCAGAAACCCTGGCAGCTGCCGGCTGAGGTCATTGGTGGCGGCCATCCCGATCCGCTTGCCTCCGCTGCCCGGCGAGGCGCTCGACAGCTGGCTGGAAACCTACGCCCACCTGCTGCACGTCGCCGTCCGCGACATCTTCGCCCTGGCAGGAGTGGACTGGGACCGTCTTACCAGCGACGACGAGCCCCAGCACAAGCTGTGGCTCTACCAGCTGGACGAGCCCGACCTGGCCGCGCTCAGCACCGTGACCGGGATTCCCGCCGCGACCTTGGCTGACATGACGCTGGCCCGGTATGAGGGCACCGGACTGGCCGCGGTGACCGCCGCGCCCGGCCTGCCGCGGACGCCGCGCTGGTGGCGGCAGCCGATCGGCTCCCGGTACTGCCCGCAGTGCCTGGCCGCCAACGGCGGCCGGTGGATGCTCACCTGGCGGATCCCGTGGAATTTCGCCTGCACCGGCTGCCAGGTGCTGCTCGCTGACACCTGCCCGGACTGCGGGCGGCGGCACCGGCGCGCCCGCACCGGGCAGCCGCGCCGGCCCGGCTGCTGTGACCTCACCGGCCTGCCGCTGCCGCCGCCCCGCCCGCCGCGTGGCGGCATCATGTCCTGCGGCAGCGATCCAGCGCAGACCGCGGCCATCGCGCTGCCAGCCGGCGGGCGCGTGCTGCGCGCGCAGCAGCATACCGGCGCCCTCACCGCCACGCTGCTCACCGCACGAGGCCAGCCAGGGCAAATGGCCGCTCTGCAGCAGTACCTAGACGACATCCACGCGGTGGCACGCGCGGCCATTTCAGCCCTGCACGGGCCGGCAGCTCCCCCGGCCATAGTCAGCGCGGTCCTGGACGAACTCGGCGCGCAGCCGGGCATCCCCGGCCGGCCCGGTGAGCACGCGGGCATCGACGCGCTCACCGGTCCGGCGCACGGACGGCGCCGGCAGTTCGCGCCGGTCTCCGCCTTCGGCGTCACCATCGCCGACGTCATGCTGCATGACCGGCGCGGCGATCCCGACCCGCTGATCGCCGCCTGGCTCGCTGACAACGAGGCCGGCCGCGCAAAGACAGCCGGCCCAGCGAACATGCTCGCCCGCTGGGACCAGGCCAGCCCGGCTCTGCAGGCCGCGCTGGTCAAGCCGCTCGCGTCCCGGCTGGACACCTTCTACCAGCTCCGCTACCGTGCTCTGGCCGGACCGGCGCGCATCCCCGACCCTGCCCGGGCCGGCGAGCACGCCAGGGCCTTGCCGTCGCTGCTGTGGCCGGGCTGGGCGCTGCGGCTGATGCCCCCCGAGGGCTTCGACTTCCTCCGCTACCGGTTCGGGCTCGGCGTGATGCTCGCCGTCGCATCGGCCGGCGTGGACGGCTACCGCACCGCCCAGGAACTGTTCGGCCTGCAGCCCGTCCACGGCAACAGGTTCGCCAGCTTCACCGCCCGGCTGCGCGAGCACCGGGTCCTGGAACCGGTAGCGGCCGCGATCTGCCAGCTCGCCCGCAAGCTCGACCAGCACGGCGCCCCGGTCGACTACGCCCGCCGGCGGCGGCTGCGCCGCTTCTCCCGGGCCCAGCTCGACGTCACCGGCTGGCGCCGCCAGCGGTACCTCCTCACCCACCCAGACACCTGGGCACACCGCCGTCACCTCAACCACGCGGACCTCCCCGCCGCCCCGGTCCAGGAACACCTCGCCCGGCTCCGCCTGATCGAGCTGCTCACCGGCACCCACCCCTGCTACCTGCCCGAGCCGCTGCGGCTGCCCGAACGCCGCGGCCCCGACTACGCCGAGTTCGTCTTCACCCTGCCCGAGCCGATGGCCGGTTTCCTGCACCAGCGGGCCAGCTCCCTGCTCAGCCACGCCGGCATCAACGAACCCGTCACCTGGGAACCGCCCTTCGGCTGGGTCACCAGCATCACCTGGCCCGGACCCCACCCCGGCGACATCAGCCCCGGTGACCTGCACCCGCTCATCGGCTCCGGCCTGCCCGTCCGCGCCATCGCCGCCAGGCTCGGCACCACCGCCGAGCACATCCGGCTCACCGCGGCCCGCTACCCGGCACCCCAGCCCCCGGCCAGCACCTCCGCAAAAGTCGCGCCCCGGCAGGCCCCCAACCGCCCAGGCGGCGACATCGGCCCGCACTGGCTGCGCGAGCAGTATCAGCTCCGGCAGCGCAGCCTCAAGGACATCGCCGCCGAAACCGGCGTCCCGGCCGCTACCCTCGCCGCCGCGGCCCGCAACACGGGCATCCCCGTCCGGCACGGCATCAACGGCCATCCCCACCCCCTGGCCAGCACCGGCGCACCCGGCGCGTTCCCGCCAGCGGTCTGGGACGCCTTCACCCGCCCGAACGCCGAACAGCGCATCCGCAGACTCCTCGCGCTCCCGGGACAGCCCAGCCTCCACCACGCGGCCCGGCACCTCGGCATCAAGCACGCCACCCTGGCCAGCCAGATCCGCCAGCTTGAAGACGTCACCGGCATCACGCTCCTGCGCGCCGCCCCGGACGGGACAATCACCCTGACCGCCAACGGCGAGCAATTCGCCCGCGACGTCCGCCCCGTCCTCGAATCACTCGCGCAGTCCCGGAGCAAAAACGCCAGCCACGCACCGTGACCATGACAGCAGCACCCAAATGCTCAACTACCCGAAGCGGCCCTGCCCGAGCACGGCTCAACTACACACAAAGCCCCAGCTCAAGCTGCTCAAGTCCATGGGTTCCCTACACTGACGGCGCACTCCGGGTTCTGCTGCCCGTCCACGAGCTTCCGCATTACCGTCGGCCGCGCCAGCATCAGCGGGTACGCGGGCGGCGCGCAGGAGGTCAGCGATGTTCCTGCCGATCATGTCGCGGCCCTGAGCCTGCCGGATAGGGCCCTCCAAGGCACTGTGAAGCTTGTGCAAGCTGGCGGGCGGCTACCCACCTTCGGCAATCCCGATGCCCAGCGCGCGCTCGCCGCGGTCGGCGGCCACGCACCTGGACCCAGGAGGACGTAGCCAGTCGGATGTATCAGATGGCTGCGCCGTTCCTCTTGAAGGGTAAGTCCAGATCGACTGATGGGGCGAGATGACAGATGAGCGGTTCGTCCGGACCGAAGCGCCAGCCCGCCGCACTGTCATGTGTGAGCCTTCTGGGCGTAGTATCCCGGCCGCCGTGGGCGCTAACAGAAATGAGCGAAACAGCGTGGCGCCCGCCGCAGGCAGGTCCGGCTTCGTCAGAGAAAAAGACAGCACATGGAGCTCGTGCCACCGCGTCGCTTAACCTTCTCTCCCCTTCCAGTGCGGTAATCACCTTCCTCAGCGCCCTGCGCGGGCACGGTTGAATCAAGCATTCTAACGCAGTTCATTCACGCTGCGCACTGGTAACCCTCGCCATGAGCGAGCTAATAAGAGAGGACAGGATGATGTCGCGCTACCACTGGAATGAGACCCACCTACGTATCGATTGGCTGACCAAGGAGATTGAGCCCATCCGGGTCAAGGTCGTTACTCATCCGATGTACAAGCAGCTGAACACCATCGGGGCGATCAACACGTTCATGGAGCATCACGTATTTGCCGTATGGGATTTCATGTCGTTGCTCAAGTCCCTGCAGCGGGAACTTACCTGCGTGAACGTTCCATGGATACCCATCGGCGCTACCGGCAGCCGCCGCCTCATCAACGACATCGTGCTGGTGGAAGAGAGCGATGAGCTGGATCACGGTTTCATCAGTCACTTCGAGCTCTACCTGCGCGGCATGACCGAATCGGGTGCGAGTACTGCAGCGATCGATGCGTTCATAGCCCTCCTGAGAGATGGCCAGCCTGTCCAGTCGTCACTCGAAGCGGTCGCCGCGCCCAAGCCGTCGGCCGATTTCGTAAAAGCCACCTGGGACTTCATCGAGAACGCGCCGGTGCACTGCAAGGCAGCGGCATTCGCCTTCGGGCGCGAAGATCTCATCCCGGATATGTTCGACCAGGTCGTGGCCGTCCGCGCGAATGAGAAAAGCCTCGACACATTTTGTGATTACCTGGCCCGCCATATCCAGGTGGACAGCGAAGAGCACACTCCCATGGCGATGCAGATGCTGGCAGACCTCTGCGGCGACGACGATAGCCGCTGGAAGGAATGCGCCGTCACCATCAATAGCGCGCTGGAGGCGAGGATTCTCCTCTGGGACGGTGTTCTCGCGGCCATCGAGAAGCAACAGGCGCCGATGCCGAGAAGTCACGGGTGAAAGGAGGATGAGGAGGAGCGAACCCTATGAGCAAGGACGCAGAAGCACGACCGAAGGCTCGGATGGTGATCGCTGCCGGCCGCGGGCGGAGGCTTCATATGAGTCGCTTTTACAGTTGGCGCACAGGTGTCGAGAAGCCCCTGTCGGGGGGGTCCGCTCCACCGCTCGTGGTGCGGACCCAGGGATATGACCGAAGCCTGCCGGCAGGCCCTTCGTACCTGGTCGGCCGCGATCCGGAGTGCGACATCGTGATCACCGATGTCCGTGTGTCCTTGCATCATGCCGTCCTCCGGCTGGAAGACGGCCGTTGGGTGCTGGCGGATAATGGCAGCACAAACGGCACCTATGCCGGAGACCGGCGGGTGGACCGGCTTGAGATCAACGGGGAGTGCCTGGTCCGGCTCAGCGATCCTGCTGACGGGCCGGTCCTGAGCTGCGCCGCGACTGGGGCCGCATCGTCCGGGCAGCCCACCCTGCGGCCAGAGCCGGTCCCGCCGGCCCACATGCCAAGCGTGGTGTGGCCGCTGCCCACCACCACGCTGCGCATCGGCCGGGCGCCGGATAACGACATCGTGCTCTCCGACCTCAGCGTGTCCAGCCACCATGCCGAACTGCGCAACGTAGCGGGCGCATACCGCATCGTGGACCTTGACAGCTCTAACGGCACCTTCGTCAATGAGCAACGCGTCACGGCCGCGCTGCTGTCCGACGGGGATATCGTCGGTCTCGGCGACGCCACGTTCCGGCTGGCCGGCCAGGAACTGCAGGAGTTCATCCACACCGGCGTCTACGTCGAGGAGGCACGGCTGCCGGTCGCCGCATCGCCTGATGCTGGCGACAGCACGCTCGATATCCCGTACGCGGTTCGCTGGCTTGTGCCGAAGGGTGAGCGGTTCGCGAACTTTGACATCCTGAATGACAATGACACGCAGCTCGAGTACTACCGCCGGTTCGGGCATATCTACGCGGTTGGGATCCCGACAAAGAAGTGGCGGCTCGTCGTCGTTTCGGACCCTGAGCTGCTCGACGAAGTGGCGGCGGACGAGGGGCAGTACGGCAAGCGTGTCGAGGAGATCAACTTCTTCGCCCAGCTGAGCAACTCCCGCGGCGGCGGCATTTCGGTCATCGGCGACGGCGAGCACTACGAGCAGATCCGCCGCGTGATGCTGCCGTGGTACGCACCGTCGCACCAGCGGACGCAACTCGAGCGGATGAAAGAGCAGGCGCGGAAGCTCGTCGCTGCGTGGTCTGCGATCCCCGACGACGAGCCGCTCGACGCGCGCGCCTGGATGGAGCGTTACACGCTCGAGGTCTCGGGACGTGGCGCGTGCGCCTACGACTTCGGCCTTCTCGACGGCAACGGCGACCCCCACCCGTTCGCAGCGGCCGTTCCACAGAGCACGAAGGAGAGCATCCTGCGCGTCGCCGAGCCTCGCCCCGACTTCACGGTCTTCGCGGGGCGCGCGCGACGCGCGCGCAGGAAGCTCTACCGCCGCCACAACGAGGAGCTGTTCAGGACGGCCGACGCGCTCGTGCGCGCCCGCACACACGCGTGCCCGCTGGGGCAGCAGACGGATCTGCTCAGCCGTCTCGTGAGCACGCCGGATCCCGAGACGGGCGAGCTCCTCGACGCCGAGACCGTCCGCGACCAGATCCTCATGCACCTCTCGAACGGCTTCAACGGACCGTCAATCACGGGAGCGTGGCTCGCCTATGTCCTCGCCACGCACCCGGACGTCGAGGAGAAGCTGATCGCCGAGATCGACAGGATCACCGGCGGCGATCCGGACTACGACCTGCAGTACGACGACCTGATGGCGCTGACGTACACGACGCAGGTGATCAAGGAGGCAATGCGGATTTACCCGCCCATGCCGGTTACGATCCGCCGCAGCCTCAAGGACGGGATGCTCGGCCGGTATCGCATCCGGAAGGGCGACATCATCCTCGTCGGGACGCTCGCGGCGCAGCGTGACCCGCGCTACTGGGGCCCGGACCCCGACCGGTTCGATCCGGAGCAGTTCGCGATGGAGAAGGTCGTCGACCGGCCACGGCACGCCTTCATCCCGTTCTCGATCGGGAAGCGACAGTGCATGGCGCAGGAGGTCACGTTCATGATGCTCCGCGTCGTCCTATTCGAGATCTACCGGCACTACCGGCTGCGGCTCGCGCCAGGCGCGACGGTGACGAAGAACACGGTCGTGACGACGAAGCCGGCCGCGGTTCTGATCACCCGTCTTCCGCGCGAGCCGTACGGGCACCGGCGTGCGCCGGTCGCGTTGCGCGACCGCCCGGATGCTCGTGCTCCCGCTATCGCGCGCGAGTCGGGAGAACCGACAGAGATCCCCGGAACGAGCGCCTACCGCCATCTCGTGATTGCGTACGGCAGCAATTTCGGCGCGAACAAGGAGCTGGCCGAGCGCTTCGCCGAGCGGAGCGACTTCCACGGCTACACGAGCGACGTGATGACGCTGAACGAGCTCGCGGCTTCGCCGCCGCGTACGCAGCCCTGGCTGCTCGTCGTCATGACGTCCACCTACACGTCCAACCCGCCCTCAAACGCGACCGCGTTCAAGTCGTGGCTCGAGCGCGCGGAACAGGGTACGGAGACGTGGCGGAACTGCCGCTACCTCGTCTGGGGGCTCGGCAACAGCCAGTGGAACGCGTTCCTCGCGTTCCCCCGCTACGTGCAGAAGAAGCTGTCCGAGCTCGGCGCCACACCGCTCGCCGAGCTGGCGTACGGCGACGTGGGATCGCCCGTGTGGGAACGCCTGTTTGCGGACTGGAATACCCGCGTGTGGCCCATCCTCCTTAAGCTGTCCGGGGCGCGGCCGACGTCGGCCGCAGCCGCGCGCGTCGCCGCGGAGAAGGCGGTCACAGGCACTCTGATGAGCACCGACTCGAACACGGCAATGCAGAGATCGCTCTACGGTGACGATGTCGCGACGCAGCCAATCGCCCGGTCGATGAGCATCCCTTCGATCATGCGCTTCATGCCGCCAGGATCACAGAGCTCGGCCACCTCGGTGGGCGCCGGGTCGCCGGGAACGAGCGATCGAAGCCGCAGCCAGTCGCGGGTGTTGCTCGTTCCGACGATCCTCACGAACGCCGTCGGGAAGGACACGGCCGAGGCACGCGCCCTCGTGTGCCGGGAGCTCCAGGCGGCCGAGCCGACAAAGCGGACGCGGCATCTGGACATCAGCCTGCCGCCCGGCGTCACCTACCGGGCCGGGGACCACCTCGGCGTCTGCCCGAAAAACGACGAGGAGCGAGTCGAGCGGCTCGCACGGCATCTCGGCACTGCGCTCGATGGCCTTTTCATGGCGCCCAAGACTGTGAACGTCCGCGCAGTGCCGAAAGGCGTCGTGCTCCAGGTCCGCAACGTGCTCACCAACCTCATCGACATCACCGGTAGGCCGACGGTCCCGTTGCTCGACCTCCTGCTCGAGAAGGTGACCGACCGCGCCGAGCGGTCGAGGCTGGTGGAGATAAGAGACGTCCTGCAGGCCTCGGACGGTCCCGGTTCACCGCTGCGCGCGGCGATCGACGCGGGCGGCTACGACGTGCTCCGGCTGTTCGACGAGTTCGCGTCCTGCTCGCTGAACATCTTCGAATTCCTGCGGGTGGCGCAACCGCTCCGGCCGCGCTACTACTCGACGAGCTCGAGCCCGCGGATCCACGGTGACGGCCTCGCCCACATGACCGTCGGCCTCGAGGCCACACCCGTGCCGGGCATGCCCGACCGTGACTTCTGCGGGATGAGCTCGCACTACATCCACACGCTTCGGGAGGGCGACCGCCTGAACATCTTCCTCGACAGCACCGACGGGTTCCACCTGCAGGAGGACCTGACGAAGCCGATGATCTTCGTCTCCGCCGGGACCGGCTTCGCCCCGATGCGAGCGTTCCTCTGGGAACGGCTGGCGATGAAGCACGCGGGCGTCTCGCTGGCGGAGGCGGCGCTGTTCAACGGCATCCGCTCGAGCAGCCTCGACTACATCTACCGCGACGAGATCGGCCAGTTTGCCGCCGAAGGAGTGCTCAATCATGTCCACGTGGCGACGTCGCGCGAGCGGCCGGGCCGCCGCGACTACGTCCAAGACCGGATCCGAGAGCAGGGCGCGCTCGTCTGGCGCCTGCTCGCCGCTGGCGGCTACGTCTATGTCTGCGGCTCACAGCCGGTGCGCGACGCCGTTCGCACCGCCTTCGTCGACGTCATCGCCGAACATGTGTCGCTGCCGCGCGAGCGCGCAGAGGCCTACCTCGACGAGCTGGAGACGACCACACGCTACCGCCCAGACCTCTGGGGTTGACCCAAGGAGCCCACATGGACGCCCTCGCCCTCATCCTGACCGTCGCGGCAATGGTTATGTTCCTGTTCGCCGCCAGCGGCCGCGAGCTGCGCCGCTTCAACGAAATCGCGCTCGGGCTCGTCTTTCTCGCCGCGGCGCTGATTTGTCAGTTCACCTCGATCACGAACACACACATCGGCCGGTGAGCGCGAGCCGGTCGCGATGCGAGCGGCGCATCGCCGAGCAATAGGCGCAGCGGCGGGTTCTGGGTGTCCACCAGCCGCAGTACGCGTCGCGGGTCACCCCTGGACCACATGGCGTGAAGCGCCTGGCGCGCGCCAGCGCGGCCTGCTGCCGGACCGGCTCGCAGGCAGGCAACTCCGTCGCGTGCCTGGCGGATGATCCATGAGCGCCATGATCCCGCCGATCAAGGACACCTGCGCAATGTGCCCGCTGCCCTGCTCGCGCAGGTAGGGCAGGGCCGCCTGGGTGACCTACAGCGCGCCCAGCAGGGCAGGCACACCGACGTCACGATGTCAGCTATCGCCAGCCTCCTGCGACCGGTCGCGTTCACGGGCTTAGGCCCGGTCTGCTGCCTCCGCGCAGCCGTACTAGTACCGCGGGCACCCCGGCTGGCGCACCGCCTGGCCACAACTGGCCACTTGCACTGTGCCCTGGCGGATACGAACGCGGCCCTCCCTACCTGACACTCACAGGGAGGCAGCCGCTGACCGGCACCTGCCGGCGACAAGGCGATTGGTACGTACGCCGGCTGGCTGCTGGAACCGGAAGGGGAAGAAATGACCGACCTGCTGGAAACTGTCATTGAGGCCTACGGTGGCCTCGAACGCTGGAACCAACTGGACGCCGTCTCGGTCCATGGCGTCAATGGCGGCGTTCTGTGGGCGCTGAAGGGCCAGGCGGGCGTGGTCGACGACGTCTTCGTCCGGGCCAACCTGCACCAAGAGCGGGAATCGCATCATCCGTTCGGCGCCCCCGACCGTCGGAGCGCGTTCACCCCGGAGCGCGTCGCTATCGAGACCACCACGGGTGACGTCATCGACGCCCTGGAGCAGCAACCGCGGGCCTCCTTTGCGGGTCATACCCTCGAGACCCCATGGACCACTGTGCAGCTGGCCTATTTCGTCGGCACCGCGATGTGGACCTACCTCACCCAGCCCTTCACGTTCGCACTCCCGGGATTCGAGACGACTGAGCTTGACCCATGGCAGGAGAGAGGCGAGCGATGGCGCAGGCTGCACGTGGTCTGGCCCGGCTACCTCGCCACGCACAGCACCGAGCAGACGCTGTACGTCGGTGACGACGGCCTGTTCCGGCGCCACGACTACGACGTCGAGATCATGGGCGGCAGCACCGCCGCGCACTACATCTCCGATTACACGCAGGTAGCTGGCATCATGGTCCCCACCAGGCACAGGATCTTTCCGCGAGCGGCAGACGGCCAGGCCCTGGGCGAGCCGCTCCTGGTCTCCATAGATGTCAGCGAGGTCGCCTTCACCTGAGCCGGAGATCACGGCGGAAGCAGCGGAAGCAGCGGAAGCAGCGGAAGAAAGACTGGGAGAACAGCTCGTCCACGGCGGTGTCGTCGCCGCCCACCGCAACGGGCATGTCAACGTCGGCCAGGGCTGAAGGCAAAGTTGAAACAGGAACCCGTGGGCCGAGTCCGGGGTAGATCTTCACCCGAGCCTGCGGGTCGCCGAATCACGGCTGCTGACCCCGCACCCGACGTGTCCGGGGAACGCGGCAAGGTCGCTCCGGTACAAGCGGGCACCTGGCACGAACCTGAATCGCGCACCGGATGGCCGTCAGCCGACCGGGATCATGACCGGGTATCGTCGCAGGCGGCTAGCAGCGCGGCCACCGCGACCTCGGCCTCCGCAGGTGCCGGGAGTACCGTGGGCAGCGCGGGGACCGTGGGTAGCTGTCCTTCCGACTCGTAGCGGGTGATCAGCCGCGGATCGATGTATGACCCGCGGGCAACTGACGGGGTGTCGCCGAGCCAGCGCGCCACCTCCCGGACGCTGCCGGCTATGACGCGCTTACGACTCTGCGGTGCCGGCGCGGGCCCTGCGTTCGCGAGCACCAGCGCCATCAGCACGGTGGCATTCCAGGTGCGGAATTCCTTGGCCGTGAAGTGGCCGCCGGCCCGGGTGGCAATGTAGTTGCCCACGTCGCGGGAACGCAGGATGTGCCAGCTGTCGTCGTGCTCGTAACAGAACAGGGTCTCGTGGCCATTGTCGGTGCGGGCCAGTGCCCGTACGGTGGGCAGGACTACCTCGTCCCTGACGCAGATCGTCCGGTGCTTGCCCGCCTTGGCGATGTAGTCGAACAAAATGCCGTCATGCGTCAACCTCACATGTTGCTTATGGAGTGTGGTGGCGCCGTAGTGGTGGTCCAGCTCGGCGTACTTCTCGCCGCCGATGCGGAACAGGCCGAGGTCGATCAGCCGGACAGCGCCGGCGGCGACACGGTCGCGATTCAGGCCGCGGCGCTTCAGGTCGTCCACGGTGGCCGTCCGCAACGCAGGCAGCGCGCTGGCGAACCGCAGCATGTGAGCGAACTTCTGGGCGTCGCGCTGCTCACGCCACAGCCGGTGGTAAAGGTACTGGGTCCGGCCCCGGCTGTCCACTCCGGTGGCCTGGATGTGGCCGAGCGGGTCCGGCGAGATCCAGACGTTCTCCCAGGCCGGCGGGATCCTAAGCGCGCGGATGCGGTCCAGGTCCTCTCCTTGCGTGATCTCCGCGCCTGACGGGTCGCGATACCGGAAACCTTCCCTGCCCCGCACACGGGTGATGCCGGGACTCTGAGGATCGCTGCGCACTAGTCCGGAAACCGCGGCCGCCAGCGACGACGCTTCGAGGCTCATAACGACACAGCGTATGCGGCACTGGTCCACATGCTGATCAACAGATCTGGTAGCAAGATGCTGACTCACCCGCGCGTTTCCCGCAGCAAGAAGAAGCCGATCCACCAAGCGGAAGCGGCGCAGGGAGGAGGCCTCGCGCGCGAGACGGCGGAATCCAGGTGACGGCTGACCAGGATCTGTGGTGTGCCGCGATGTGGCTCAGGGGGCACATGTCATCCCCGCTGCCGGCCTGGCCAGGTCTCCGGCCCGCCTCCCTGCCGTGTATCTAGGTCCGCCCACACGGCTTTGCCCGTTGCGGTCTCGCGCACTCCCCACTTATGAGCCAGGGCATCCACGAGCACGAACCCGAAGCCGGACTCATCAAACCCGGCCGGGGTGCGCGGCTGAGGCCAGCGGGGGTCACTGTCCTGGACCTCGATCCGCAGCCAGGTTCCCGCGGTTTGCAGCTTCAGCGCTATCGCATCAGTGCCCCGAGCATGCCGGACTGCGTTGGTGACCAGCTCAGATACGAGCAAGACAGCGGTCTCCTCCAAGCCGGCCAGCCGCCATGTCGCCAGCGTGTCGCGGGTAGCTTGTCGCGCCAGCCCCACCGCATGGTCGGCGGCCGGCAACGTGATCTGCAGGTTCCGCCGGGTTCCCTCCGCCCCGTCAGAGCGTGCGCGAGCGCCGCGGGGTCCGCCTTGGTCAGCCGTCATCGCTTAAAGTGCCTCAACCTTTGTCTCCGCCGGGCCGCCCGGCTCTGGTCACGGCGGATGCGATAGCGGGCAGCTGGCCCGGCAGCGGTTGCCACGTCATGGACGGCGCCCATAATGTGGTCCTTGGTACCCATTTCCCCCGTGCTGTGTGTCGCTACGAAGGATCGGGCTCATAGCTGAACGAGAACTCAAGGCGGGCCTACCGTACGCTGTCAGTCCTCCGGCTACTAGCTGACCGCTGGCTGACCGCCAGCTGACACGCGGAGTAAGCCGCGCCGCTGAGGGGCAGGGAGAGCCGGGAAAAGGAAATGAGAGCCAACGCAATCAGGCGCTAGCGGACTCGGCCGGTCCAGCCTGGATTGTTCATTCAGGTCAGGGGCTCGAGCCTGGGCGTGCCCATTGCTGCTCGGAGCGGCGTCGGCGATCAGTGCCGTAAGCCCTCGGCGCTACTGAATGAGCTTGTCAGAGATCAGGCTGATGCTATTCATCAGCTGAGGCATGTGCGGGGAGTCCTTGAGGACGGCAAGCGGGAGGTCGTGACCATGCCCTCACTAAGCTAGCCCGGGCGAGCGGGCGCCATGCCGCGACCCCTTCTTTACGGGCTTCTTTCTCGCCGGCTCGCGACCGCGACGCAGCCCGCGCTGGGCCCCGATCGGCCGGCCGGCCGACGTCGCGGCGAGCACCGATGCCAGGTCCAGGCCGTTCCCGTCGTATGCGAACCCGTCGCGGGCGCTGGCGATGCCAACGACCGTCGAAGGCCATACCTGGCCGCGAGCCGCTCCGCCTGCGAGTCCAGGACACCGGCCAGCCATCTGCCGACTGTGCCAAAGCCGACAAGCCAGGTCCGCAGCGGTTTCACCAGACGACCGGGCGACCTGTCATGTGTCGAGGATACGTGGGGTGCCTGCCCTGTACGCCGGAGCATCCTGGAAACCCGGCTCCCGCCCAGCGCCGTCCACGATGGTAAGGGAGAGTGTTCCGCGAAGCCGTGCTGCCGGGGGCGAGGCTCAGTACGGACGCCTGACCCCTATCACGTCGAGTTCGCCGCGCCCCTCGGCAGCCCGGTCCGGGATGAGCAGCAACGTAGCCAGGCGCTCCCGCCGATCCGGTGCGCCTCCCTGAGCTGGCCCGCATTTTCCGCCGCGGCACCCTGCGCGTCCAGCGCGACCGAGAGGAGAACGGGGTCTCCCACCGAGCGCGCGATGTCCACCGCGCTCTGTGCCCGACCTCGACGACGGCCTAGCCGCGGTGATGGCTTAGCCAGCCATTTCATCGACGGAATTCCGCCGCGGTGGGGCACCGATCGCGCAGGCCAGCCGCGGCGGGGCGGACACCGTCGGCCTGCTGTCGAACCGCATGGCGGACCGGTTCCCTGAACACCCCTTGTCTCCTATGCGTGTTAGTAGTTGATGGCGGCACCACCCCCGCTGCGCCGTCGCGGCCCCTGGCCCGAGCAGAAGGAGGACCGTGGAGATGACCGACGGACACCAGCGTCAGCAGCGGCCGCTGCAAGCAGCGGTGGGGAGCCCGGAGCGGCCGGTGCTGCCGGCCGGTGCGCTGCGGCGTACCAGCCGGCTGGCGATGCTGCCGCTGCGCCATGCCGTCCGCACCGCCGCCGCCGCCAGCCGGCTGTCCCGGGCCGCTACCGACCAGGTCGCCGCCCGCACCGCCGAGCAGCTGTTCGCCACCCTGGGCGAGCTCAAGGGCGGGGCCGCGAAGCTGGGGCAGGCGATGTCGGTGTTCGAGGCGGCGATGCCGGAGGAGGTCGCGGCGCCCTACCGGTCCGCGCTGCGGCGGCTCACCGACGCGGCGCCGGCCATGCCCGCCGAGGTCGCCCGCCGGGTTGTCGCCGCTGACCTCGCCGCCGCCTGCGGATCCGGCTGGCAGGAGCGGCTGGTGGCCTTCGACGACAGGCCGGCCGCGGCGGCCTCGATCGGCCAGGTGCACCGCGGACGATGGCGGACCGACGGCGGCCAGATCGTCGAGGTGGCGGTGAAGGTGCAGTACCCGGGCGTGGGCCAGGCCCTGCGCTCCGATCTTCGCCAGGCCCGGCTGCTGGCGCGGGTGGCGGCCCGGCTCACCAGGCTGAACGTGTCCGGGCTGGCCGACGAGCTCGCCGGGCGCATCGTCGAGGAGCTGGATTACGTGCGCGAGGGACGTGTCCAGACCGAGGTCGCGGCCGCGTTCACCCGCCGCGTCCCGGCGGCGCTGGCCGCAGCCCGCGCCGCGGGGGCGCACGAACCGCCGGGCCGGACCAGCGTCACGGTCCCGGCCGTGTACGCCGCGACACCACGGGTGCTCATCACCGGCTGGCTGGAAGGGACGAGCCTGTCCGCGCTGCTGGACGGGCGCACGGACCTGCTCCCGGCGGGCTGGCGCGAGCTCAACGGCAGCGACGCAGCGGACCTGGCCGCCCGGCTGCTCGGGCACGCCATCTACGCGCCCGCAGCGTGCACCGGCTGGATGCACGCCGACCTGCACCCGGGCAACTTCCTGC
>WNFD01010558.1_pt1 | contig 15130 bp, 8 predicted proteins | sample 5400491 | NCBI WGS metagenome assembly WNFD01 (sample SAMN13153343, study PRJNA577476) | soil metagenome | isolation source: 120 cm saprolite under Douglas fir tree site 2 hole 2 replicate 2 | place: USA:California | collected 2015-04-18
CGCGTTGAGCGATTATAGAAGCGACGTAGCGACCTGCCTGCATGGCTACAGGAGCGACCCCAGGGAGAGGCTTCCCATCTTGTGTAGCACTGGCAGTATCACCAATGACAAAAATGTTCGAGTGCCCAGGCAGGGAAAGATCCTCCAATACTTTAACCCGGCCTCCGCGATCTACTGCGGCCTTCAACCATTGACCGGCCGCCGAGGCTTTGACACCTGCGCTCCAGATCACGGTTTTCGCTGCGATATGCGAACCTGCAACCCCGACGCCGTTCTCATCGATGGCTTCGACGGGAGTTCCTGTTCGAACCTCAACGCCTAGATGCTGCAATGCCCGCTGCGCCTTTTGCGCAAGAGCTTCGGGAAACGTGGGCAAGATTCTTGGCCCGGCCTCGACAAGGATAATACGCGCTGTTCTCGGATCGATATGGCGGAAATCCGAAGCTATGGCTTTGTGCGCCAGTTCTGCAATGGCGCCTGCCATCTCGACACCTGTTGGTCCAGCACCGACCAACACGAATGTCAACAGGGCTCTGACCTTTTCTGGATCGGTCTCCATTTCAGCAGCTTCAAATGCCAGCAATATATTGCGCCGGAGCTTCGTCGCGTCCACTACTGACTTCAAGCCGGGCGCGAAGTGCTCCCAATCATCGTGTCCAAAGTAGTTATCATAGGCACCGGTTGCCACGACCAGGTAGTCATACCCTATCGAGCGATCGCCCATGAGGACTCGCTGTTCCTGCAGGTCTATGCCGGTTACCTCGGCCAGCAGCACTTCCGTGTTCTTTTGTTTCCGGAGGGTAAAGCGGATTGGGACGCAGATGTCTGCAGGCGATAAGCCGGCCGTGGCCACTTGATACAACAATGGCTGGAACAGGTGATGATTATTGCGATCGATCACCGTGAGTTCGACCGGGGCATTACGCAGGGCATGAGCTGCCTGCAATCCGCCAAATCCTGCGCCAATTATCACCACGCGTGGCACTTTCGCTGGGACTTTGCCTTGCTGAGCTTTGATTTCATTCTGTGCGCTCATCTGTATATTCATGAAAACTTCCGCCTGTGGATAACTGCTGCCTTTTGGAGATTAACCAACGCCATATGCAAGTTTTTTCTCCGAGTGCCGCCTGCGGCGGCGAGAGGAGGAAAGGGGATTGGGGACACCCCAAACCCCGTCAGGGGCGGCAGCCCCTGAACCCTGCTCAGAATAACTTGTACATCGGGTTAACAAATTACTACGGGTTTTGCCCCACATCCCCGGCGCGATGATGAAGTTTACCGACCAAAGTCGGTCCTGTCATGCTGAGCGCAGCGAAGGGGAAGCATCTGTGTGCCCATCGAGAGAGACCCTTCGCTGCGCTCAGGGTGACAAAACATCCCCGATCCTGGTTGTTAAAAATCATCATCGCGGTCCCACGATAAATCGGGGACCTACGCCCGCCCAGATGCCCTGGTATTTTGTTAAACCGCATAAAGGCGGGGGTGCTTGACTTATATACCTCTTTTGTAATAGCTTACATCACCATTACTTATATAGCAACAAATTCTGAAGCAGGACCCTGGAAAGCCCTTTACACGGATACCGAAGGGGAAAATAATGGAGATGGGGGCCTAGCTTCAAATAGCCTGCCAGATCTGGATTGTCCGGTCACTGCCAGCAGAAGCAAGACGTTGTCCATCGGGGGACCAGGCCACTGCATGCACTACATCAGTATGACCATGATAGGTAAAGGCATCTCGCCCCGTCATTGCCTGCCACACGTGTACAGCCGTATCGCTACTGCCAGAGGCGATATGCCTGCCATCGGGCGACCACGCCACCGCCTGCACTACATCAGCATGACCATCATAAGTGAGGAGGTGGCGCCCGGTAGATACTTCCCACACGTGTACCTTTGCATCACTATTGCCAGAAGCGATATGCTTGCCATCGGGCGACCACGCCACTGAATGCACTACATAGGAGCGATCGCGGTTAATAAATACCTTACGTCCCGTATGTACGTTCCATATGCGCAGTGAGTGATCACTCCCACCAGAAGCGATATGCTTACCGTCGGGCGACCAGGCCAGGCCCAAAACGAGATTGGTGTGACCACCGTAGGTAGTGATGTTTCGGCCCGTCAGAGCTTGCCAGACCTGGACAGTGTGATCATTCCCCGCCGAGGCGATATCCTGCCCGTCTGGTGACCACACCACCGCATACACCTGACCGGTGTGAGAGCTATAGGTAAAGCCTCCGATGCCCACAAACGATTCCAGTGACTTTAGCCAGCGCAGCATAGAGGCTGCCCCCCCGGCGTTATGGACGGCATCCCAGACCCGCACTGTATGATCCCATCCCCCAGAGGCAATGTGTTGCCCATCAGGCGACCATGCTACGGCGAACACCTCGCTGTCATGGTTAAGGTAGGTGAAGATGCGCCGTCCAGTGGCGGCATTCCACACCCTGGCTGTTGCATCATCGCCTACAGAGGCGATGTTTTGCCCATCGGGCGACCACGCCACGGCACGAATTACATTTGCATGACCACGACACGTAGAGAAAATGAAACCACAAGCAGGTGTGACATGACTTCGTATGGGAGGAACAGGCGCAAGATGGGCTACGCCAGGTGACATTGCAGCAGCAGGGTGCTGCAGAATTGCTCCAGATTGCTGTGTTGGGAAAGCTCCGGACCGGAGGCCATTGCCCTGCTGGACAGCAATACGTTGGAGTTCTCTTTTAACGATAGACACATCGCCTGGTCTCCTGGTCTCATCGATCTCCAGCATCTGCATGATTAACAAGTCGAGCCCAGCGGGCATGGCCTGGCCAGGCAATTGAAGAGGCGCAAATTGAAAGGGAGTTTGAGCCGGGTCTATGCCGGTCAACATCTGGTAGAGTGTCACGCCGAGGCTGTAGATGTCCGATTGGGGGGTCGTCTGCGCACTGCCATATTGCTCAGGGGCTGCATAGCCCGGTGAGCCAAATGGGATGGTATCTCTGGCCTTGCCCAGCTTAAAGCGCCTGGCCACGCCGAAATCGATGAGGTAAAGCGAACCAGCGGGCGTCAACATGATATTGGCAGGTTTGAGGTCGCGGAAGATGACGGGTGGCAGTTGACTATGCAGGTATTCGAGTACCCCACAGAGGCTGATGCCGATTTCAAGGGCCCGCTCTACGCGGAAACAGCTGCCCGTGGCCTTGAGTAGGAGTTCCTCCAGCGTATCGCCGTCGATAAAATCCATGATGATATACCAGCGCCCATCATCGACAAAATGGTCGTATATGCGGGGGAGATTGGGGTGAGCGAGACTGGACAGTATGAGCGCTTCGCGTTTGAAGGTACCGGTTACCTCGGCAATCTGCTGTGGGGACAGACCCCCCTTGCTCATCTCTTTCACGGCGACGAGCTGACCGTCGGCTCTGGTATCCTGGGCCTTATACACCGCGCCAAAGCCACCCCTGCCTACCACACCGATGATGCGATAGCGCTGCTTGAGCACATAGTTGTGGGCAAGCTGCCCGGTGGAAGATTTGATGGCAGAGTCCACTTGCGTTCAAACTTCCCGAGGCCACTCTTCATAGATACCTGGATCACTGATTCATTCATTTTTCCCAGCAGGCCTCACTGCTGGCAAGTATACCACCTGAAGCGGCAAAAATTGGGAGAATCACATTCTTGAAAGCCGCCCATACCGCCTCATCACCTCCACCAGCCGCTCAGCCTCCAGGCCGTAAGCCGTCACCCCATGACTCCCGATCATCGTCTTGCCGGCCAGCAGCGCATTCACAATCGCCTCTTCCGTCGCTTCCACCACAGCATCGAACAGGTCAGTGATGTAGGTATTGGAGAGCATCGTCAGCGGCACGGTCAGCGGGTCCACATCGCTGTACTCGCTGGCTGGCAAGCCGCGATTGGCCGTTGAGAAGGCGATGAAGATGTCGCCGCTGGTGTGTTCGCCCACGCCGCCTGTGCGCGCAATACCCAGCCCGACACGCTGCGCCAGTCGCGTACATTGCGTAGGGATCAGCGGCGCGTTCGTCGCCACAACCGCAATGATCGAACCCATGCCCCGCTGAGTGGATAAGGGCAGCTCTGGAATAGGCACCTGCGCGTGCGGAATGGCCTCACCCACTGGCACGCAGTCGATCTGCAAGCGCTCGCGCCGCCCGTGGTTGGCCTGGACGAGAATGCCCACCGTATAGCCGCCGGACGCCGCAGGAACCACACGCGAGGCTGTGCCGGTGCCACCTTTGAAATCGTGGCAGATCATGCCGGTGCCCCCGCCAACGTTGCCTTCAGCCACCGGACCAGAGGATGCAGACGCGATAGCCTGGACGACATGCTCAGGCTTAACATGCAGCCCGTTGATATCGCTGAGCAGGCCATCGTAGGTCTCGGCCACCACCGGCAATGCCCAGAAAATATCCTCTGCATTATGATGAGCTATGGCATCGCTGACCAGCGCATCGCGCACCACACCCACGCTATGCGTATTGGTGAGCGCAATTGGCGACATCAAGGCCCCCGACTCCCTCACCCATTCCAGGCCGGTCATCTCGCCATTGCCGTTGAGCCTGTGGCAGCCCGCGAACAACGGCTCCTTCCAGATATTGCCGTCATGGGGCATGATGACCGTTACGCCGGTGTGGATGGGGCCGCGGCCAACCCCCTCTTCGTCGATGAGTGTGGTAAAGCCGACGCGCACCCCCGGCACGTCGGTTATGGCATCATTGGGACCCGCCGGTAGGCTCCCAATAATGATACCAAGTTCGCGCGCTCGCATCCTTATACCTCCTGCTAGTTGCCTGCGCTTGCATCCAGGCCCGCCACCGGCCCCGCCGCCGCTGCCTCGGCCTCATCAGTCTGCGTTGGCGCGAGCATCACCCAGTGCGTGCTCTGCCGTTGTCGCAGGTAGACGACCTGAATGCACCCCTGGCTCAAGCACAGGGGGTTCTGAGCGTTCCTTCCACGCTTCCAGCCTTCCTCGCGAGAGGAGCAAGACTGGCTCTTGTTTCGGTTCACGCAGACTTTCGGGCAGACGCGCTCCGACTCTAGGGATGCCAAAGCTTTGGGGCAGCGTCTGCCCCGCATTCGCGCGTACTTTCACTCGCTCGTGTGCTGCCCGCAGGCGCGCCTCCGCACCTTCCCAGGGAACGACATACTGGGCACACGAGGGGATGGGGGTTGCTGGATCGAGATAGGCCGCCAGAAACGCCGAGTACAGGTCGCGCTGGATGGGGCCAATGCCACACAGACACTGATGAAATCGCTGCGAGAGCGGTTTCTTGCGACAGACTCCACATCCATGACACCACTGCGACAGTTTCGTGCTCCGCGTGGACACTTCGATCAGGGTGCCGCCCGTGCTTGCAACGGTGCGTCTCAACATCTCAATGAACATCCCTGGGGCACGAAGACCCACACTCTTGCCGTACAGTTTCTGCCAACCCTTGTAAGAAATCTTTTCGGTGATGATCGTGTTGCCCATCGCGACGACCTGGTGGACGAGGCATCCATGCAGACTCTTGCGATGGGCGGCGAGTTTGCGCTCTTTGGCCGCTTTGCGGCGTCGCGTTTTCTCGTAGCTCTTGCTGTTCCTCCAGTGGAGCCTCTTCTTGCCTTGCTTCTTAATGCAACCTCGCTCATTGTAGTTCTCGGGGTTGGCTGCTCGCCGCTGCCGCTCCATCTTCCGTTGCAGGCGGCGCAGTTCCCTTTCGTCACTTGCCAATTCCTCGCAGAAGAGCGAAAGACTAGCATCCCCTTTGTGGGGAACGAACGCGATGGTCGAAGGACCCAGATCTGCACCAATGATGTCGCTTCCCACGGGATGGTTCGGCTTGTGGTAGGGCACGCCTTCCAGGGCTAACTGGACGAAGTAGCAACAGCCTTCTGCATCGGCCCCGGCTGCCCTGGGGCTGCTGGCCTTGCGTTGCACCAGGCGGGCATATTTGATGCGATGCTTGAGGCCGTACGTGACCATCGCATCGTTCCAGTCGATCAGAGCGGGAAGCTGATCCTGCTTCCAGATGAGATAGCCCTGGTTGCCTTCCTTTGGCTCTTGAAGCACGAAACGCAAGCCGGTGTCGTTGCGCTTGTTCTCAATACTTGAGAGGCCGCGCCCCCGGCTCTTAAAACGCACCCGTTTGGCTTGACCCACACACACGCGATTGAGGGCTTGATAGGCGCGGCTGGCAAGGGTCTGAGCCAGCACAGCATCCAGGTGGTCAGCCATCCAGGTGCAGCGGGCGCTTTTCCCATACCCCTGTAAGGCGTATTCGGAGAACCCATACTGCTCCCGCAGCGCACGAAAAGCAGCAGTTCGTTCCTGTGTCCGTGTATGAGGGATAGCGCGAGCTGCTTGCCAACCGGGATCTGCCCGCATCTGCCGCAAGCGCCTTTGTCCCTCGGAGAGCAGGGCATTGTAGAACTGTCTGCCTGCTTCCAGGTGCGCACGCAGTCGTTTGGCCTGCGCTGGACCCGCGACCAGGGGCAATTCGAGCAGAAACGTGGGCGTCTGCTTCTTTGGTTCTTTGGCTTCCTTGGTGTTCTTCGCCCCTTTTCCCGCCATCTGCTGCGCCTGCTCCTCTTCTGGTAGAACGTGCATTCCAAGTATAGCAGGCCTGGTTCTTTGGGTCAAGCCTTTTTCGCCGCACCATCGCCACAGAAGGAACGGCGCTTCATCCCCCGCTTGAAAAGACGGGGCCTTTCGCGCTCGGATTTTCTGTAATAGATGCCGCCACAATGAAGATAGCGGCACAGATGCCTATGTCGGAGAGCGTTTGCTGTGTTAAGACTATCGCACACTCTACCAGTCCGATAATAGGCCAGAGCCTCCTTTTCTGGGTGTCAATCTTCTACGAAATACGGTCGATCTCCTTGAAATTGCCAAAAACTGTAGATGTCGTGAGACACCATTACCGGCCAATGCCGGTAACAGATGAGCCATCTCCTGCCGCCCAGCGGGTGATGACTACTTTACTCTCGGTGTAGAAGCGCACTGCATCGCGGCTCTGTGGATGCAGGGTGCCGAAGAATGAATGTTTCGCCCCGCTGAAGGGAAAGTAGGCCATCGGCGCTGCCACTCCTACATTGATGCCGATGTTGCCGGTCTCCACGCGATAGCGGAACTCGCGTGCCGCATAGCCGCTCTGAGTGAAGATAGAAGCAGCATTGCCATATTCGTTGGCGTTGATGCGTTTGATAGCCTCGTCCAGACTGCTCACGGGCGACATGCCGATCACCGGCCCGAAGATCTCCTCCTTGTAAACCCTCATCTCTGGCCGGACCTGGTCGAGGATGGTTGGCCCAACAAAGTAGCCCCTGGGATACTCAGGCACCTGCACCGTTCGCCCATCCAAGACCGCCTCCGCGCCTTCTTCTATGCCATGCGTGACGGCCGCGACGATACGTTCGCGGGCAGCGGCAGAGACGACAGGCCCTAGCTCGACGCCCGCTTGCAGTCCATTGCCGATGCGCAGCCTGGACGCTGCACCGGCCACGCGCTCGCGTGCCATGTCATGTGCGCCGCCCACCGGCAGGATGAGCGAGTTGGCAAGGCAGCGCTGCCCTGCGGAGCCGAAGCAGGAGTTCATAATGGTCGGTAGATACGTGTCCAGGTCGGCATCGGGCATGATGACAATGGGATTTTTAGCCCCCCCCGATGCCTGAACGCGCTTACCGCTGGCGGCAGCCCGCGCGTAGACATACTCCGCCGTCCTGGTCGAGCCGACGAAGGAGATACCTTTGATCCTGGGATGGTCGAGCAGCGCATTCACCGTCTCCTTCCCACCATTCACCAGGTTGATCACACCCGGCGGAAAGCCGACCTGATCGATCAACTCGAAGACACGCTGCTGCACAATGGGGTCCTGCTCAGAGGGCTTCACGATGAAGGTGTTACCGCAGGCGACGGCGTAGGGCCAGAACCAGAAGGCGATCATGAAGGGGAAATTAAAGGGAGTGATGGCTGAGAAGACGCCGAGAGGCTGGTAGATGACCTCTTCGTCGATACCGCGTGCCGCGCCGTCTTCCAGGCCATAGCCCATCATCAGCGTAGGAATGCCGCAGGCCGTTTCGACATTCTCGATACCGCGCTGCACCTCGCCGCGTGCATCATCGATGGTCTTGCCCATCTCGGTTGTAATCATACGGGCGAGTTCCTCACGATGCTCGTCGAGCAACTGGCGCAGCTTGAAAAAGTAACGCGCTCGCTCCTGCGGAGGAGTAGCGCGCCAGGCTGGAAAGGCTGCCGCCGCCGCCGCGACTGCTGCATCCACGTCTGCTCCGCCGCTCAGCGGGACGTGGGCCAGCACCTCGTCTGTCGCCGGGTTGTGAACTTCCAAAACTTCGTCTGTTTCAGCAGGCACCCATCGTCCACCAAAATAGTTCCGCAGTGTTTGAACTTGCTGTCGGCTCATGCTATCCTCAACTCCTTCCGATGTAGTCAACCCGCTGCGCAAGTTTGTCTCGACGGGAGGTGGGTGTCCCCACTTTTTCCTTTCCGCTCGCCGCAGCAGGCGACGAAAAAAACTTGCACACGAGGTTAGGTAGATCTCGCACATCATATACATTCACTGGCAAGCATCAAGCGCCTCGGAGACGGTACGGATTGCGTGAGCGAGTTGCTCCTTAGTAATCACGAGTGGCGGCTGCAGGCGCAAAACGTTGCCAAACTGGCCACCCACTCCGATGAGCACTCCCGCCTCGCGGCAAATGGCTCGCACCCGCGCCGCTTCCGCGGCCGCCGGTTCTTTGCTTGCGCGATCTCGCACCAGTTCAATGCCAAGCATCAGCCCTTGACCTCGCACATCGCCGATCAGTTCGTTCCGCTGCTTGAGAGCATGTAGTTCACCCAGCGCCCAGTCGCCCAGTTCAGCAGCATGCTCAATCAGCCCCTCTTCTTGCAGCACCGCGATATTGGCAATGGCCGCCGCGCAGCAGACCGGATTGCCGCCGAATGTGCTCAGATGCTCGCCCGGAAGAAAGCTATCAGCAATGGCTTCTATGCCGAAGAGCTTACCGGTACGCCCGAAGCCCGTTTGCACCTCGTCTACAATCAACAGGATGCCATGACGGTCGAGTATCTCCTTGACGCGCGCGAGATAGCCCTCCGGCAGCGGAATGAGCCCGCCTTCTCCAAGCACCGGCTCGACGATGAATGCGGCCACATCCCCACTCGTCTGGTAGCGAATCACGTCCTCCACAGCATCGGCGCAGGCCAGCCCGCAAGACTCAGGCTCCAGCTTCAGGGGACAGCGATAGCAATAGGGGGCCGGCGCGAATGCCACACCTGACATGTACGGGCCTCCGCGTGTCTTGCGCGCCATGTTCCCTGTTACGGACAATGTGCCGTATGTCCGACCGTGGAAGGCCATCTGCAGCGCAATGATCTCGCGTTTGCCGGTGGCAACCTTCGCCAGTCGCAGCGCGCCCTCGATTGCCTCCGCCCCCGAATTGCAGAAGAAGGTCTTCTGAAGCGCTCCCGGTGTAATATTCGCAAGAACTTCAGCAAGGTCGGCGACGGTGGGAACGTAGTAAATATAGCTCGCAGCGTGGATAAAGCGATCAATCTGCGCTTTGGCAGCCTCGGCAACTCGTGGATGCACATGCCCCGCGTTTACCACAGCGATGCCCGCAAAGCAGTCGAGATAGATCTGTCCATCTGCTCCGTAGATTTCGGCTCCCGCTGCACGTTCTACAACCACCGGTTCGATTGCCTTGACAAAGCTCGTGTTGACGTACCGCGCGTACTTCTCCCGGGTGTCCATGACGTAATATACCCCCTGTTGTGCCGTGTGTTTCCTGTAAATCTATACATTTCCTATAGCTTCAGTGTAAAATATGCTGGGGTTATTGTCAAGAGCCTATCAACACTTTGAAGAACACGGTAACATTATTCGACGCTGGCTCGGTAACTAGCGACTGGTGGCGCGGAATCGCTGTGCAGTGCTCATTTCTGCGCCATTAGCAGCAGACGTTTCAACGACCGGCACATTGATCCACAGGACCGTTGTAGGGGTATCGCCTTCGTTGCGCCAGCGGTGGAGTTGTGTGCTGAAGAAGTAGAGCGAATCGCCTGTTTGCAAATGGTATTGTTCATTTTCATCGATCCAGAACGCCAGTTGCCCGGCGATGACATAAATGAATTCTTCGCCAGGGTGAGAGTAGGCTTCCTCGCTGCCGCCGCCCGGCTGAACTTCAATGCGCTGGGCCTCCAGTGCTCCCGGCCTCGTGATTAAATCTTCAATCAAGACCAGGCCGTGATCGGCGACGAAGCGCGGGCGATCCTCCGGGTGCAGCATGCTGCGCTGGTTTCGCCGATACTCAGGATTCAGCCCCGGTACAGTGGTGCCAAATGCATCCGCCAGCTTGAAGAGGTTGCCGAGGGAGATGCTCGATTGCCCGCGTTCTACAGCACTCAGAAAGGAGGTGGAAAGCCCGGTTCGCTCAGCTACTTCGGCCAGTGACAATCCCTGCCCAATACGCAGAGCGTGCAGGCGTTGGCCCAGGTGTACTTCATTATCGAGTGCATCCGGGGCATTCGATCTTTCAGCCTTGCCAAGCTCGCGCCGTATCGCCGCCGTATTCAGTCGCTCTACGCGCCGCAGATCCCTGATACGGCGCAAGCGCACAAGGTCCTCGGTTGTAAAGAAACGGTGGCCACCAGGGGTCCGTTGTGGGCTGATAAGCCCATCTCGTTCCCATAAACGTAGCAATCCACGTGAAATTCCTGTCAGGCGAGCTACTTCTCCAATAGGGTAGAGTAGTGTACCGGCTGTTGTTTTTGCTCCTCCATTGCTCGTCATTCTTCCTCCAATGTAATCTGGAGCCTGTTTGCTTAGCACAGCGTTCAACAATAAGCGGCGTGGAGTCCCCTGCCCTTAGGCATGGGGAGGAAACGCCGCGTGCGCTAGCACACACTAGTTTCACAGATATCACACTTGACATTCTCTGTGAAATATGGTACTCTTGTTCTATGAAGCAGCTGATCACCGCCAAGCTGAAACTGCATACCGCGGCTTCCCAGTTCCAGGCCTTGCGTACCACGCAACTGGCCTATCGGGATGCCTTGAACTCTGTCTCTCGCTACTCGTTTGCGCATGGCAAGAAGAGTAACCAGGAGTGGTTGCAACGAGAAACGTATACCGACGTGCGTGCAGTCTATCATCTGCCTGCCCAAATGGCCTGTAACGTCCCCCGCCAGGTCGGAGCGACCTACAAGGCGCTCTGGACCAAGGTGAAGCAGAATGCCCAGGCACGCAAGCAGGGCATCACCAAGAAACGCTACAAGGGACTGGACCATCCGCCTAAATATGTTTCTCCGACTTTGACGTATAACTATCATCGGGATTATAGCCTGAAGGAAGATTCCCAGGTCAGTATCCTGACGCTCTCCGGGCGTGTGATCGTGCCCTATACAGGATATAGGAAGCATCTTGCTCTCATGCAGCACGATGCCCACATTGGGGCAGCCAAACTGTGGTATGACAGGCCACGCAAGCAGTTTTACTTGCTCGTGACCCTTGAGGTTGAGGTCGCAGACCCGACCCCCGAAACGCACCAGCACGTGGTCGGGGTGGATGTCGGACAACGTTACCTGGCGGTTACCGCGCAACTGGACACTGGCGCCTCCTTCTATTCCGGCAAACAGAGCAGAGCCAAAGCAGACCACTATGCACGCCTGCGAAAGCGGTTGCAGCACAAAGGCACCCGTTCCGCTACCCGACGACTTGTCGTCATCAGTGGACGGGAGAGACGGTTGAAAGCTGCGACCAACCACCAGATCAGTCGGCGCATGGTAGACCAGCACCCACACAGCCTCATTGGCCTGGAAGATTTGACTCACATCCGTGAACGCACCAGGCGCAAGCATGGAAAGCAAGCCACGAAGAAGCAACGGCGAGCGAATAGACACGCCTCCAGGTGGGCCTTTGCCGAACTGCATGGCTACCTTGCCTACAAAGCACTCCTCTCGGGGAGTATGGCGGTGAAAGTGGATGCCCACTACACCAGCCAGGCATGCCCCAGGTGCGGATATACCAGTGAGGACAATCGTCCGCACAAGGGGCTCACGTTTGTGTGTCAGAGTTGCCACTGTACCCTCCATGCTGATCTGGTTGGTGCCAGAAATGTGGCCTTGAGAACGCTGCTCACCCGGCAAGACTGGATGAGCACGGGCGTCCTGTCAGTACGCCCTGATGTGTCGAGCGATGAAGCCAAAGCTGCACAGCGCTTACGCTATGCAGAGTTGCGGTGGAGCCCAGACACAAGCCCCCAGCTGTAGCTGTGGGGTCACTGACTCGGTATTCTACTCTACCACAAAATAAGCACCGTCTCCAAGCCAATAGGTTTGGAGACGGGAACTGACTCCTTACAGGTAAATCTACCTATCGAGCATGCAGTGCTTTCATGCAGGGTGCGGTAGGTACAATGGCGCAGCCTGCCTTTTTGCACAGGGCTTGACGAAAAGCTCAACATCATAGACAATAGACATATCAAAGAAGACAGGTGCTAAGTATACGGAAGTGGCGCCTGCCAGGTCCCGTACTACATTCCTACTGGAAGGAGGTGTTGAAGCTCTTACGCAAGAGATGTAATAGTCATACATCGTTTGCGCCAGGCGCAGGTAATCCTTAAACACTTCTACATTGCATCCCATGTACTGTCGCAATCGATATTTTAACTGGGAGGTGTCATTTGGCTTCATCACAACGTACCACCAAGGACGAACTCATCGAGCAGGACATTAAACGCCTGCACGGTCTGGGCTATGCACAGGAATTGTTCCGTGCCATGGGCGGGTTCTCCAACTTCGCTATTTCGTTCACGATCATCTCGATCCTTAGCGGCTGTGTCACACTCTTTTACCTGACCGCAATCAATGGAGGTTATTCAGCCGCCTCGATTGGCTGGCCGCTCATCACTATCTTCGTCGTCATCGTTGCTCTGGGCATGGCCGAACTGGCTTCTGCGTACCCGACCGCCGGTGGCCTCTATTACTGGTCCTCCAAGCTTGGTTTTAAAGGGCGTGGTGGGCCTGCCTGGGGCTGGTATACCGGCTGGTTTAACCTGATCGGTCAGATCGGGATCACCGCAGGTATCGCTTATGGCGCTGCCATCACCCTTGACACGTTGCTGCATGCCTGGTTCCCTGGTATCCCCGCCTCAGTTTTCGGTATCTCAAGCGCGGGCGTCAGCTATGACCCTGCCACACAACAGGTGACCCTGCTGCTCTACGCCATTATACTGGCTGTGGTTGCCCTGCTCAATATCTTCGGCGTGCGCATTGTGGCCTTTCTGAATGATATCAGCGTCGGGTGGCACATCGTTGGCGTGATCTTGATTGTAGTTGGTGTGGTAGGCGCGACACTCATTGGACAGCAGTTTACTCCTGGCGCCGGTGGAGTGTTCCCCGCCGTAGCAGTGGCGGCCAAATCATTTCAGGGGCTCAATCCTGCAAGCACGCTTTTCGCCCCTAATCAAGCCTTCAACGCGACCGGCTACCCCCTCTGGTATGCCTTCCTCTTAAGTCTGCTGCTGGCGCAGTATACGTACACGGGCTATGATGCTTCAGCGCATATGACCGAGGAGACAGTGGGAGCCGAAACGCGAGCGCCGTGGGGTGTGGTCATGTCCGTGGTCGTGTCCGCCATTGCCGGCTATGCTCTGCTGATGGGCTTGTCGGCTGCTAGTCCTAACCTTGCTGCGGCTTATGGCTTTGTCAATCCGGTGCTATACATCCTGCAAAGCCGTCTCAGCTATGTCCTGGGAACCCTCTTGTTCGCCGTGATATTTGTTGCGCAGTTTTTCTGCAGCATGTCCTCGGTCACGTCGAACTCACGTATGATCTACGCCTTCTCGCGTGATGGCGCGGTCCCATTCCACAATCTCTGGCACAGACTTAGTGGTCGCACACCGCGTAATGCCATCCTTCTGGCTGTAGTATGTTCCTTTACCCTGGCCGTCCCCTCGCTATGGAACGTTACAGCCTACGTGGCGATTACTTCTATTGCTACGATTGGCCTCTATGTCGCGTACGCGCTGCCCATTTTCCTGCGCCAGTTTTCAAAGGACTTCAAGACTGGGCCGTGGCACCTGGGAGCCTGGAGCAGGCCGATTGGCTGGATTGCTGTGATATGGGTTGCCTTCATCTCGGTGCTGTTCATGTTGCCTACCATCAATCCTGCGTCTCTTGCTAAAGGTGTCAGCCCGTTTGCTACCTTTAACTACGCACCTGTGGCAGTGCTGGGGGTGTTCTTGCTCGTCACGATCTGGTGGCTTGCCAGTGCGCGTTACTGGTTCAAAGGGCCGATCATTCAAGGCTCGGAGGCTGAACTGGCAGCGATTGAGAGAAGCGTCGGCGAGACGCATGTCATCGAGGGAGCTGCAGGCGGGAAGTAGCTTTCGCCTCCAGTAATAAAAAAAGGACGGCGCGCATTTTTGCGCGTCGTCCCATTTTTTGTGCTGCTATGGAGCTACTGCCAGAGGCGCATTTGTGAAGGGAGCGCTATCCTGGTACTTCCAGGTCTGCGAGCCATTGGTTGCCTTAAGAGCATACACGACACTATCGGATGAACCAACATAGATTACGTTATTGTTCACCACGATATTAGCGCCGGCGTAATTAGTGATGGTGTGCTGCCAGCGCATCGAACCATCCTTTATGTTCAATGCCATGATCGAGTTGTTGCCGGTCCCTCCAGCGCTCATTCCGACGTAGACCACATTGTTGGCGACCTGGGGAGAGGCAAAGACTGCTCCGCCAGTATTGTGATGCCATAGCTCTGTGCCATTACCGGCATCGAGCGCATACACGTTGTCATTGCGAGACCCAAAGTAGACCACTCCACTTGCCACTGTTGGCGCGGCAAGTATAACATCTGAAATCTTCTCAGAGCGCCAGAGCTGCGAGCCATCCCCGGTATTGAATGCATAGATGTAGCTATCCGTAAGCGGAGGGCCACCTACCTGAGCGAGAGCCGAGGAGGCGATATAGATTACGCCATTATCCACCTGAGGATTTGTGAAGAGCTGGTCATTGACCTGCGCACGCCAGAGTTCCACCCCGGTTTTAGCGTCGAGAGCAAAGAGGTAGCTATGGCTCATCCCATCCGATGAGCTGGCGTAGACGACGCCACCAG
>WNFD01003814.1_pt1 | contig 15126 bp, 11 predicted proteins | sample 5400491 | NCBI WGS metagenome assembly WNFD01 (sample SAMN13153343, study PRJNA577476) | soil metagenome | isolation source: 120 cm saprolite under Douglas fir tree site 2 hole 2 replicate 2 | place: USA:California | collected 2015-04-18
TGGCTAGGTTTTAAGGTATGAGAAGCAATGATGCTGAGCGGCGGTGATTGCATTGAAGCAATCTCAACCGCTATACCAGTTGGTTGAACGCGCTCGAGATAGGGAAGCCGTTCGAATGATAGAGAACTCGCTGTGCGCACTCGGCCATCAATCTTCACGCCGCGCTTTGTCAGCGCGTCTCGCAGCATCGTCACAAACGCCAGTGCCGGATCAGGAATAGCGACGCTGCCGGTGAATCCGTTATCAGCAAGGGGCACGTTTCCCGAAATCTCCAGAGTATTCGCGCCGATGCCGCGATAAATTTGTAAGTCACTCTTGGATCCGCGCGGTGAAGTCGTCGCCCGATTAGTAATCGTCATGAAAGAAGTCGACGGTGGCCCGGTGGTAATCACGACTGGTGCGCCGACTTTCTCGCCCGGCTTTATAGTCAAATCGATCGCGTTATCGTTGACCGTCAGCGCGCTGACTTGCGCGCCGTACGACCATTGCAAATCTTCCCACTCCCAACCGCTGCCCAGCGGCGCACCGTTGAAATAGCTTTCGTCGCCGACCAGATCGCCTTTGACGCGCTTCACTCCAGCGGCCACGATGCGTTCGGCAAGATCGTTAATACCTTTGAAGTAGTCGCCGTTATTAAAGCGCGCCGCAATCGAAGGATCGCCGCGACCGTAGACAATCAAATCACCTTTGACATTGCCTTTGTCCGGTTTTTCTTTCGCGTAAACGGAGGTGATGAAGTGATAGTCAGGCGTGAGCCGATCGAGCGCCGCCGCGACTGTGTAAAGCTTCATGTTCGACGCGGGCCGGACAAACTTGTTCGCGTACTGCTCAAAGATGACGTTGCCCGTATCGAGCGAAACGATCTTGACCGCGAAAATTCCCGGCTCCAGCGCCGGCTGTCGCACAATCTCTGCAATGCGTGATTGCAACTCCGCGAGCGTGCGCAGCGGGTTTGCTACTGGCGCAATCGGGCGGGCGGGTGCGGGCGTGACCGCGGGCGAAGGAGCAGGTGTTGCCGTGGGCTCAGCAACTCGTCGCTCGCGTTGCGGTTGCGCGAGAGACTCGGCGGTGGAGAGGCTCAGAAAGACGAGGAGTGCCGATAGAAGTTTCGTCAGAGTCTTCGTAGGATTATTTTGAAACATGATAATTCACTAGCAATCGGTCTTTCTCTGCGCGACCTCAGCGGTCTCTGCGTCTCTGCGTCTCTGCGGTGAAGTGACCGACCAAAGACTCACCGCGGAGACGCAGAGGGCGCCGAGAAAACGCAGAGAACTAATCCATCGAAGCCAGAACTTCCTCAGCACTCGCCGTGGCCGTGCCAAGTTTGCCGACGACAATTCCCGCCGCCTGATTCGCCAGCACGGCGGCCTCAGTCATCGACGCCCCGGCAGCGAGCGCGGCCGCGAGCGTCGCGATTACCGTGTCGCCCGCGCCAGTTACGTCGTAGACTTCGCGCGCGGCTGTCTCGACGCGCACCGGATCGCGTTCGCCTTCGAGCAGCATCATGCCCCGATCGCCGCGCGTGATCAGCACGGCATCGCATATCAGTCGAGCGCGAATCATCAGCGCCGCAGTCTGCAAATCTGCGTCCGAATCTTCTTCCAGGTTCGCCAGGCGCAAGGCCTCGTGATGATTCGGCGTCACCAGCGTCGCCGGACGATACGAATCAAAGTTTCGCATCTTCGGATCGATCAGCACCGGCATGCGACCGTAGGCGGCGGGCAAAACTTCCGCCAGGATGCGCGGCGTCACGACGCCTTTGTCGTAATCCGAAATGACCAGCGCCTGTGCGCTCGCCAACGCGGTTTTCACGACGGCAATGATCCTACTTTCGGTCTGCGCATCGACTGGGGTGCGGTGTTCGCGATCGGCGCGCACGACCATCTGATGCTGCGCAATGATACGCGTCTTGATTGTTGTTGGCCGTTGATTGTCCGCGATCAGCAAGCCATCCGTTTGCATCGCGCTCTTGTCGTTCACGGAACTTCGAATTCTTTCGCCGGCGAAGTCATCGCCGATGACGCCGATCACGCATGCCTGCGCTCCCAGCGCGAGCAGATTCGCGAGCACATTCGCGGCGCCGCCGAGATGGGTTGATTCGCGCTTAATATCCACGACCGGCACCGGCGCTTCGGGGGAAATCCGGGTGACATCGCCCCAGAGAAATTCGTCGAGCATCACATCGCCGAGCACGACGATGTGGCAGTCGCGCATTTGGCGAGTGATTTGCTCAGCGCGGTCTTTGGTTAATGAGGGCAGCATATTTAGAAGCGACGGATTTCAGGCAAAGGCGCAAAGCCCGCAAAAGATCATGACCGCAATTTGATTAGTTCACTCTCAACACTCGATCAATCGCGCCTACCACCCGCTCAACCGGCACCCGCAGAATGCATTCAGGCTTTTCAAACTCAGCGCAGAAATAACCGTGGCATGGCTGGCAAGGCATCTCTTCCCGCACGATTTCGTTTGCCTGTGTCGTCCACGGCCGCCAATGCGCAACGTTTGACGAGCCGAAAATCACCACGCAAGCCGCTCCCGCCGCCGCCGCGATATGCGCGATGCCGCTGTCATTGCCGACAAACAAACGCGCCCGCGATGCCAGCGCCGTGACTTCGGGCAGCGTCAGATCTGTCAACGCGATGACGCGTGCCGACGATTGTTTGACGAGTGATTCCGCCAACTGCTTCTCTTTCGGCGAGACGATCGCGACTGGCGTCAGGCCGCGCGCCCACAGTTCTTCCGCCACGCGCGCAAATTTTTCCGGGGCCCACTGCTTAGTCCCGAACGCCGCGGCGGGATGAATTACCGCGAACGGCGCACCTTTATCAAAATCTTCAAAATCCGCGGCGCGAAGTTTAGCCGACACAGAGGAGAGCGCGTTTTCGGTCACTGCCAGCTTCGTGGCCGGGCGATCCGTTACCGGCACGCCGGTCCAACCAATCAACGCGAGCTGCTGTTCGACCGAATGCAGCTTCGGTCGTTGCCAGATGTCCAGCGACGACGGTGCCGCGTGATTGTGCAACCGCGCGTACCGATAATGTTCGAAGCCGACGCGATGCCTGGCGCCGGTTGCGCGCGTCAGCAGCGTCGCCGTAGTGCCACCGTGCAAGTTGTAAACAACGTCGTAGTGGGTCGCGCGCAACTCGCGCGCGGTGCGGGCGCGAGCAGTCGTGCTGTCGCGCGGGATCGTAATTACTCGATCGACCAGACCCGAACCGTCAAGCACGGGTGCGACCCAATCTTCCAACAGAATGTCGATCTGCGCGCCGGGCAAAAAGCGGCGCAAGGCGAATAGCGAGGGCGTAGTCAGCACGGTGTCGCCAATCGAACGCAGGCGCACGACCAGCACTCGCTGCACAGACGACCAGTCCCAACGCGCCGGCGCCAGAGGTTGCGGTTCATCGCTTTCGGGTTTATTCGCGAAAGAGAGATGACGAACGCTGGGCGACGATTCAATTATTTCCCGCAGGCTGTTCATCTTCGATTTTTGCTTCGTCGACCAGCATCACCGGAATGTCGTCGCGGATGGGAAAGACACGTTTGCACTCAGTGCACTTCAGCCCGCTGCCGTCAGGTTTTAATTCAACTTTGGCGCGGCACGCCGGGCAAACCAGAATTTCGAGCAACTGTTCGCTGATAGCCATACTCTGAAACCTCTTAAGCAACTGTCGTCGCGTTTTGCGAATGCGAGCGCAGCAAGCTTATCAGCATTGCGCGATTTGTTGTAGGTCGTGTAGTACAATGTCGAAGGACAACGGATTAAGAGGCACGGCGAGGAAAACACCAACAGATGATGATTGAAGATTTTGGGCCGCGAGTAACCAGCGTGTGGAACGATTTGCGCTCGGCCACGCGGACTCTCCTTGAACGAGCCTGGCAATCGCCTACTGCCGGGGCGGGCCCTCAGGCCGCGCGATCCGCGCCGTATGATCCCCGCGCCGATCGAGAGTTAAGTCAACTCCTCTCGGCCCTCGACGAGCGTGCCCGCGAAGCAACCGATGATGAATCTGCGCGGCGAGCGCGCCGTCTGGCGGACACTTGCGCCGGCGTGCTCACCGAGCAGACGCAATCGGCGGAAGTGTTTGCCCAACTGATCCAGCGGGCGCACGAGCGCAACGATTACGCTCGCGTTGACGCGCTCGCCGGTGCCTTGGTCCAGCGACTCGCGCCCAGCGAAGTTTGCGAACTGGCGCGATCCCCGAACGTCGTGGTGCGCGCGCTGGCCCATGAAGCACTGGCGCAAATGCCGGCGACGCTACTCGTCATGCTGCTGCGCGACCCGGTCGATGCCGCCGTCGCGCGCTATGCGCTGCAACGCCAGGCGACCGAATACAATTCAGAAGAAGCGCGGCAAGCCTTGCAGGAGCTGGATGAGTTTGGTTTGGAACAGTTTTGAAGTGCGCCCTGCTTCTACTCTTATGTTTCAAAAAGAGTTTCGTGTGATTTCGTGGATCGTCTTTGACTGACGAGGTGGACGATCCACGAAGTCACACGAATAACTGAATAAAGAGTCAATTAACAGACACAATACTCGCACCGGGAAGAACACTGAAACTCAATGCAACAGGACGGACCCGGACGAGCAGAGTTCGTTACCCTACTCTGCCGGGCCGGAGCACTTCTCTCCGTGCAGGGCAGGAATTTTCTGGCTAATGACGGGATAGTTCGGCGCTTCGTCGATATTGATTTGCGTCCAGTGCGCATATTGCTCGGGCACGCTGGTGTCGGCGAAGATCGCTTCGACCGGACACTCGGGCACGCACGCGTCGCAATCGATGCAGGTGTCGGCGTTAATATAAAGACGATCCGGTAATTCGTGAAATGCTTCCACCGGACAAACTGCGGCGCAGTCTGTGTATTTACAGTCAACGCACATTTCCACCACAACGTAGGTCATTCGGGGATGACTCCTTTCAACGAATGCATTGTTTATTATCTATCGAGCAGAATGTCAATAGCAATTTTTAGCGAAAGCAAAGCAAGTATGCAAGTTCATAGATGAAATATTATTCTTCGCGACCATCATTTAGCGTTAACGGTCATGTTGTTAATCTTGCGCGCAACCGATTTCTGAACCTCTGACTTTCGGATCTCCGCTGTTAGTGTTTCGGGACGTAAGTAAACCAAAAATAGATCGCCTGGCCCAGACCGATCCAGAATCCAATCACGGCGCCGAACAATTCGATCGTTTTCAAATGATGTTGGGCGACCAGCAAGACCAGCTCTTCCAATTTCTCAATCGGATACTCGGAAACTTTCCGGCGCACCAGTCCGCCGACATCGAACTCGGCAATCGCCGCCGGCAGACGTTCGCGCGCGGCCGCAGTAATCTTCTCGGTGAGCGCGGCGCCGGCTTTTTCAATCGCGCCCGCGGGCATGTGATCGCCGAGCCGGCCAATCGGCGCCTCGAGGAATTTCTCGATCTGTGAATTCAGAATCGCGTTGATCGTCTGCGCTGTGTCGTCGCGAGCGAGCACGGCCAGCAGGCTTGTCGTCAGAAACTCTTTCACCCGCGGCGCTGATTCCGGATTCAGGGTTGAGAGCAATTCCCGCAGTGTCTGGGGCCGGAAGCGTCCCAGCGCGCCACTTAAATATCCCGACACGGAGCTGGCGAGTTCCGGACTCCGCGCCATAACGACCAGACGCGTGGCGGCCTGGTGTTTGATTGTTTCGAACTTTTCGGATGAGACCTGGCCGACCATTTCGTTCAACGGTCGCGCCATGAAATTGTCTATCGTCGAGTTGAGGAACACTGTGGCTTCCTGCGCGAACGCGGTTCCACGCAGATATTCTTCGACGCGACGGGGCAGAGTCGTGTGAACCAGGTCGTCAACTTCGCGATAGATGCGCTCACGCGAAATGAAAATCTTTTTGATAAATGAAAGGTGCTGGTAGTAGTCGTCGACTTCGCGTTTGATGAGCCCGCCGATCTGCATCCGGGTGTTCTTGCTGGTTACGATCTCCGCCAGATGATGCACGATCGGCTGCACCTGCTGGTCGACACGATCTTTGATGAGCGCCACCGTCTCGGCCGTGAACATCTGGGCCAGCGTGGCATCGGTGCGCGTCAGATCGTCGAGGCGCTCACCGACAAACCCGCGCACCTTTGCTTCAAATCCTGCTTCGCTCACCAGGCTATGAAAGCGCTCTTCGGCAAATCGTTGGATCTGCGCGAACGTTTCTTCGCTAACCGTCTCATCCAGCTTTCGCTCCAGCAGGTTATCGACCTTCCGATCGACGAACTTTTCAATCGCGACGGCCGTTTCCTCGCTTTTCAGGACCGCGGCGATGTGCTCCGCGAGTCGCAACTGCAACGCGGCGATCGTGTCGAGCACGGGCGCGCGCGCGCCGCTGGGCAGCGCCTCCATCAGCGACGGGTACACGGTCGAAAGCAATTCCGTCGTGTACGAATTAACAAAGCCTTCGACTTTGCGACTGAAGAATCCGGTTTCGAACAGCGCGTCGAAGACTGTGTCCTGCGACACGAGTTCATTGCCGACCGCGTTGCCGATCGATTGCGCCAGCCGCGCGCGATGGCGCGGAATCATTCCCTGCGGCCAGACGGTGAGGCGCAGGAATTTGACCGGCTTGTAAGGATGAAACAGCATCCAGATCGCCAGCCATGCCGCGCCGTAGCCGTGCAGCGTCGCGATGACGACAATGGCCAGACTGATTAGGGTTTTGAACGTGATTGGATTGATGGTGATGCTCCTGGGGACGGCTTTACTGCATTAACTCACTTATTAGCAAGAAATGCCTTTGCCGCTTGCAAGGCGGGCCTCGCACCATCGGAACGTTCCCCGAGCGTCTTTAACTTCGCATAGAAAGTTGCTGCTTTCTGTCGATCGCCGGAAAGCTCGGCTGCTCTGGCCGCGCCGTACAGTCCGTTGAATCGATTTGGTGAAACGCGGAGTGAGGCCTCGAACTCCTTCAATGCTTGCTGCGGCTCGCGCAGTTCCAGCAGCAAATCACCCAACAACTCGCGCGCTGGCACGATCGGTCCCGGCGTCACCGGATGCTTCTCCGTCGAGTCTTCCAGGCCCGCGGCGGAACGCATGAGCCGCAAAGCTTCTTCCTGTTTGCCCTCCGCATGAGCCAGCCACGCGCTCGCGGCCCGGCGTTCGATCTCAACTTGCGTGGCCCAGTAGTTCTCTTTGGCATCGGAGAGCGATTTTTGGATCGAAGCAAGCCGCTCGATATTTTTGCTCGCGCCAGCGGGATCGCCGCTTCTCGATGAGCCAATCGCCCGCGCGAAATAGATCATGGCTTCGGCGTAAGGAAAGTTGTTCCAGGGAAAGTCCGATGGGTACACTTTGAGCGCTGCGGCTTCGGACCATTGGCGTCTTTCAAACGCGTAGCGTGCGGGAACTGCGGCAAAGGCGTAGGCCGCCGCGAAGGTAGCATCATCCACTTTCGTGATCCCGTAAATCTCATCAACGATCGCTTTAGCTTTCCCGTCCTGAGCAGTTTGCAAATATGCATATGTCAGGTAGTCCATGGCGTGAAGCTGGTTGAACGATGCCGCGCCCGGATGCATTTTGGCCACGTAGTTTTTCGCCGCGGCCGCAGACGCGATATTCGATTCAATCGATTCCGGCCAGAGCCCGAGCCGGGTGAAGATATGAGACGGCATGTGCAACGCGTGCGGCGATGAGGGAGCAATTTTGGCGTAACTCCGGGCAGCATCCAGTGCCATCGGAGCCAGCGCTGGATAGTCGAAGCTATGGATTAAGTAGTGGGCCACGCCCGGATGCGCCGGCTCAGCCGACAAAACCTGGTTGAGAATATCCCCGGCTTTTTTCTGGTTGGCGTAGCTCTTGTCCGTCGGCAGTGCAGTTCCCAGCAGCGCTAGCGCATAGAAGATGGCGGCTTCGTCATCCTTTGGGTAACGGAGGTGCAGTTGCTCCATTGCTTTCTCATAAGCGATGGCGCGGGTCCGGTGATCGAACCTGTCCGCATCTTTGTAGAAAGTTTCGATCGCCGCAATGTAATCCTTCTCCCTTGGCGTTCGAGCACTAACCAAGTTGGCTTGTTGCACGGCGGCCGATCCGGTCCGTAACTCGGCGCCGACCGGCGGCGCCCACACGGGGTGATAAAAACTCATCGCGACTCCCCAGTAGCCCATGCCGCATTTCGGATCGGTCTTCGTTACTTCGACAAATCCTTTCGCGGCTTCTTCGTACCAGAAGGAATGCAGGAGCGCCACCGCGCGATTGAATTGCTGCTGCGCCTCGCTATTGCAGGACACACTAAAGTTGACGCGGCCGAGTTTTTCTCCCATCTCATGTTTGTGCTGATCCATCTCTTGCGCTCTCGGCGTAAGCGGAAGAAGAAGCATGGCCAGAAATGCCAGGAGAAACAATCTACTGAGTTTCATAACAACCTCCGTCGCAAGGGTAACAATGAATGCCCTAACTGGCTGCTGAAAGACCAGGAACATCGATCAAGAATCGATCCGATCCACGAAATCACACTAAGGAACACGAACAATAACACCAAAAAACCGGACCTTGTTCGTGTGGTTTCGTGTTCGTTCGTTCGTGTCATTTCGTGGATCGTCATTCACTTTCTCGGCAGCCTGCTTAATGAATGATCCGACCTTCACTTCGCCTCATAAACAATCTCGCCGCCAATCACCGTCATCACGCAATGCGTCTTGAGGATTTCCATCTCCGGAATCTTCATGATGTCTGCGGACAGAACCGTGAAGTCGGCGAGTTTCCCAACTTCAATTGATCCGCGCAGGTTTTCTTCAAACGCCGCGTACGCGGGCCAGATGGTCAACATCTTCAAAGCCTGATCTCGCGACACAGCCTCTTCCGGGTGCCAGCCCTCGCCGGAAAAGCCGCGAATGTCTTTGCGCGCAACGGCGGCGTAAAACTCGATCATCGGCTCGCCGCGTTCGACCGGCGCGTCCGACCCTCCGGGAACAACTACGCCTGACTTGATGAAACTGTTCCACGCGTACGCGCCTTCCAGACGCTTGATTCCCAGACGCGCGGGCGCGAAATGCAGATCGCCGATAGCATGCGACGCCTGCATCGAGGGGATGATGCCCAGCTTCTTGAAGCGGGGAATGTCGCGCGGATTCACAATCTGCGAGTGCTCGACGCGCCAGCGCGGATCGGCAATTTTGCGCTGACTTGGCGGCACGGCGTTCAGCGCTTTCTCGTACTCATCAAGGATGAAGCGATTGCCACGGTCGCCGATGGCATGCGTCTCGCATTGAATGCCTTTGCGCAAAGCTTCTTCGAGCACGGGCAGCAGATTTTCTTCCTTGACGGTCAAAAAGCCGGAAGTGTCGGGCGCGTCAGAGTAAGGCTCGAGCAGGGCCGCACTCCGTGAACCGAGTGAGCCATCAGCGTAGAACTTGAGCGCGCGAACGGTAAGGCGATTGCCGTACGCGCCGAAGATTGGTCCTTCGCTCAAGAGTCGTTGCGCTTCCTTCCCCGGGGCGGAAAGCACTTTGTAAATGCGGAGCTTGATCCTTCCTTCGCCATAAAGCTTGCGGTAGATATCGATGTCTTCATAACTTCCACCGGGATTCTGGACCTGCGTCCAGCCCAGTCCGATGTCTCTCTGCACTCCCAGCACGACTGCGCGTTCGGCGTCGGCGCGCGAGGTGGGCGGAACGTGACGGCGCACGAGGCCCTGGGCCGCGTCCAGCAACATGCCATTCGGCTCGCCGCTTTGTTTGTCCTTCGAGATCTCACCGCCAAAAGGGCTCGGCGTGTCCTTCGTGATGCCGGCGATCTTCAATGCGGCGCTGTTGACCACCGTGCCGTGACCGTCTGAGCGTCCCAGAATCACTGGGTTGTTCGGCGCGACTTTGTCGAGATCCCAACGCGTGGGAAACACCGGCGGCGTCCAGAAAGTTTCAATCCAGCCGCGTCCAGTGACCCATTCGCCGGGCTTTGCCTGATCGACGCGCGCCTTTACCTTCGCGAGAAAATCCTGAAGGTTGGTAATCCCTTCCAGGTTCAGCGTCATCTCGCGAAAGCCGACACCCTCCAGATGCTGATGCGCATCGGTCATCCCAGGCAACATAGTGGCGCCGTGCAGATCGACGATCCGTGTCGCCGGGCCTTCATACTTCTTCGCGGCCGCGTTCGAGCCGACGAAGACAATGCGATCGCCTTTGACGGCTACAGCTTCCGCGCGCGGCTGCTTTTCATTCGCGGTGTAGATGTTGCCGTTCGTGAAGACGAGATCAGCAGGATCGACTTTCCTGTTTGCCGGCGAGACGCTGAGCAGCAGAATGCTCAGCACAATGGAAAGGATTTTCATTATCTTCCTCTTTCGATGTTCAATGCCCAATGGGCCAAAGAGCGGGGCAGAGTTATATCACAGCGAGCGATTGCATTCACAAGTTTGATCGGGCTGGAACGGACGAGCCGAAACCGGCTTTGGCCGCTAGCGGAGTTGGATCAACGGCAATTCGATCGAGGATGCGTGCTGGTGGTCGCGGGCGACGGTAATGGTCGGCATGCCTTGGGCCGGAATACGAGCAAACGTGTCCTTGTCGGCGCCGGCGATGGCGATCCGCAGGCGGTGACCCTTTCTGATAAGAACAGAAGTAGGTTGCATCCCGAACTTCAGTTCGGCGATTTGGCCCGGCACCAGCGGCATGGCGTCGTGTTTCAAGAACGAGTGGTAAGGCACGAGCATCTTGCACGGCGGTTGATCGGTTGAGATCTTTCGATGCAGCGCCCGGAACTCGCCTTCGGTAAGATAGGTTACGACGCCTTTCTCATCAACGTCCTCCAGATAGACGAAGAAAGCGCCGTCCGTCGCGGTCGAAGTTATGAAGAGATCGATGACTGCGTAACCTGTAATTTCCGTGTCCGCAGTCAACGGCGCGCTGGTATAAGTCAGCAGTTTCTTGTCTTCTTCGGCGCGATCCGGATACGAAACTTGTCCGCCGCCGACCTGGGTGTGCCAGCGGTTCCTTTCGCCGGTGGTGGCGCCGAAGTTGACCGCGTATCGATCTTCGCCGACGCCCGACCGCGGCGCACTCATCGACAGAACGTTGCCTTCGTCGAGATACCAGCGTGTCATCTTCGTCCCCGCGATCGGCCAGGTGTTCGTTACTTTCCACCTTCCTTCGCCAATCGTGAAATAGTAAAAGCTCTTCTCAGAGTCCAGTCCGGTATCAATTCCTTTCAGATAGTGATCGAAAAACCGCAGCCATTCATATCCCTGCATCACTCTTTGGAGCTGGTCCATTTGATAGGGACTGGCGTTCTGACTGCCGCCGTGGTTCCAGGGACCGACGACTGCCCGTTGATAGTTGCTTAGCGTAAGGAAGCTTTTGATTTCGGCGTCGGCAGTGCTGGCGTCAAACCATCCTCCCCAACTGCAAATGGCCGTCTTGGACCTTTCGACCTGGTCGCGATAACTGTGAACGCTAAGCTCGTCGAGCGTTGAGCCGAACGCGAGATCGTCGCGAAAGACCGCCTTGAGCGCGGCGGCGTAGACATCCATATTGTCGCCCCGGTTCCTGATGGCCGCCTGATAAAGACGTTGGTCGGAATCTTCATCAACCAACTTCACTCCGGGATTTGTATCGAGTTCATGGTTTCCCGCATTCCAGGTCTTGATCAGCCAGTCCGTCAGCACTCCGCCTGGATAAGGCGTCTCGGCATATTCGTCGAATTCAAAGTGCCGCGGGATTACCGCCTTGACCGCTGGATTCATGTTGATGGTCAACCACAACGCCGTATTGCCTTCGTATGAATTACCAATCGCGCCCACATTTCCGTTCGACCATGGCTGGGCGACGATCCACCTGACCACTTCGCCATAGTCTTTGATCTCGTCCTGGGAAAACGGCGCGCGCCAGATGCCGAACGAAGCGCCCGTGCCGCGGGCATCGACGAACACGGTTGCGTAACCATGCAGGACGATGAAGGGTTGGGGCTTGCGGACGCTCTCGCCACTTGACACAACGGCAATACCGCCGAGTATCGGTAGCTGACCTGCACGAGCTCGCCAGTAGCGCGTCATGTTCATGACTGCGGGAATCTTTTCACCGGGAGGAAGGTCCTTCGGCAGCACCACGGTGATGGCGATCTTTACGCCGTCCCGCATATTGAGATAAAGCGAGCGCTCAATTGCCTCTTTGTACTTAGGCGCAACGTAGCCCTTGTACCGCTGCGGGTCCTTACCCGCAGGTAGAGTCGTGAGCATCAGATTAACTGGCTGATCTGGCGACTCGCGCACCCGGGAGATAGTCCGGCAGTTGAAGACCAGCAGCACGAGAACAGAAATCAAAGCGACTCTTCTTAACATCGGGAACCTTTCAGGCAGAGCGATCTGCGACACAGGACAAACTTTCTACAACTTAATACACTAACGGAGCGGTCAATTCTATTCGGAAGCCTGTGACCTGCGGCGACAACAAATTGACGCCGAGCGCCACTGAATGTTAACTGAGAAGAATTTATGAACAGAGTTTGCACGGTTCAAGCTCGATCGGTCGAAAAGATAATCAACTTTGCAGCGACTTATGGCGTCCGCGCCGAATCGCTGTACAAGGCGGTCAATCTGGATCCGTCTCGTATCAGTAATCCAGATCAGCGAATTCCTTTCGTTCAGTTGGTGTCGCTCTACGAACAAGCGGCAGCCCTAACCGGCGATGACGCCTTCGGATTGCACCTCGGTGAAAACATTGATCCAAAGGTCTTTGACGTGCTCGGGTATGCGGCGATGAACAGCCCGACACTGGGCGAGGCTATTGACCGAGTCGCTCGCTATCATTCTATCTGGACGGACGGCGCAGCCATCGATCTCGAGACCACGAAAACGACCTCGAAAATCACCTATCGCTATCTTGACCATTCCCTTGGCAAGTGTCGGCAGGATGCTGAACTGACCTTCGCCGCTTTCGCCGCGCTCGGCCGCCTGGTTACGAACCGCGAATGGCGGGCGATTGAGGTCAAGTTCCAGCACGACGCGCCACGGGACACCTCGGAACACGTGCGTATTTTTGGAGCGCTGGTGAGCTTCGGTAAACAGATCAACGAACTCGTTTTCGATTCCGCAACACTTGAATTGCCGATAGTGAAAGCCGATCCGGGATTATGCGCGGTGCTTGACCGGCACGCTGAAGAACTACTGGCCAGGTATCCGCGCCAGGACGTGATGATCGATCGTGTCCGAACCATCCTCAAGAACGAGCTGAATGGCGGTGATCCTTCGCTCGAGCGCGTCGCCGAACAACTCGGCATGAGCAGGCGCACTTTGCAGCGGAAGTTGCGCGACCATGACTGTTCGCATCATGAGCTGCTGGATCAAATGAGAAGAGACCTGGCGATGCGGTATTTGCAGGAGCCGGAAATGGCCATCTGCGAAGTAGCGTACCTATTAGGTTTTTCCGAAAGCAGCGCTCTTCATCGCGCCTTCAAGCGCTGGACTGGAATGACGCCGAGCGCGTTTCGCAGACAATATGCCGACGAACTTCAGTTGTCGTCGCCTCGCCTCAAGGTTTAGAAGCGAGCTACCCTCCCGCTCTTTGCATCAATTGCGCCGGCAATTGTTTGTCCACTTTGGGTCGCGCCGGACGATTGGCGACTTCCCAAAGCGTCAGGTAGATCGTGCGCGCGACCTTCTCCATCTTCTGATAGTCGATCTTCTGCGGCTCGTCGCCCGGCCGGTGATAGTCCTCATGCACGCCGTCAAAAAAGAAAACGATCGGGATGCCTTTGCGCGCATAGTTGTAATGATCGCTGCGGAAGAAAAAGCGGTTGGGATCGTTTGGATCGTCGTAGCGGTAATCAAACTGAAGATTGAGAAACGACTTGTTCACCGCTTCGGTGAGCTCGCCGAGTTCGGTGCTCATCATCTTTGAGCCGATGACGTAAATCTGATCGGGTCCGGAGAGATCTTTGTTACGCGGATCGGTGTCGCCGTCTTTTTTGCTGCGGCCGATCATGTCGATGTTGAGTTGGGTCACGATTTGGGCGAGCGGAATCGTCGGATAGTCGGTGAAGTAACGCGATCCCCAAAGCCCCTTCTCTTCGCCGCAATGCCAGACAAACAAAACGGAGCGCTTCGGCCGCGCTTTCGCGTGCGAGATCGCTTCGGCCATGCCGAGCAGCGCGGTCGTGCCTGAGCCGTCATCGTCCGCGCCGTTGCAAATTGGATCGGCGGTTCCCGGCGCGCAGATACCGATGTGATCGTAATGAGCGCCGACGGCAACGTATTCGTTCTTCAAAACGGCATCGCCGCCCTCCCACACCGCGACGATGTTCTGCGTGCCTGGATGATCGGGCTTGACTGCGATCGTGATGTTTACCTTCTTAGTGGAATTGAGATCGAACGCCGGAACCGGTTCGCTGCTCTGCGCGCGCGTGATGATAGTAGCGGCGTCAAACTTTTCTCCGTCAAACAACGCGTTTGCCATCTTCGCCGACATCGTAATCGTCGGCACCGGTGCATTGTTCGTCTGCGTCTGAAACTTTTCCACCGTCGCGCGCGGAGGCAGCATCAGGCGCTGACGCTGCTGCTCCCAGTTCTGCGTCGTTCCGGCGTCAGGAACCGTCAAGATGCCTTTAGCGCCATGCTGCCGCGCATAGTTCGCGGGGCTGGTCAGGGTCTGGCCCGAGGGGTTGGCCCTTAAGTCGGCCTGAGTTAGGCCTGGAGGCAGTCCCTGTCCGAACACAACCATGATCTTGTCTTTGACTTCAATTCCTTTGTAATCGTCCATGTTCTTTGCCTGCACTATCCAGCCCCGACCCACGTAAACCAGTGGGCCGGTAAGCGTCGCGCTGACCGCATTCGGCAAAAAGTCATCGCCGATGGTGAATTTCTGACCGTTGATCTCGGCTGACGTGTGTGCCGGATCGATCTGATCGCGGCGCAAAGCGATCTTCTGAAAGAAAGTGCCGTCGTCACCTGCCGGTTTGAATCCCCAGCGCGTCAGATTCAGCGCAATGAACTTCGCGACCGTGTCCAAACCGCGCGAAGGCGTGTCGCGGCCTTCCATCTCGTCAGAAGCGATGAAGTAAAGATAGTCTCGCAACTGCGCGGCAGAGATTGTATCGACCCCGCGCGCCGCTAGCAGGGCCGCCGCAGCGGTGGTCTTCGGCTTGCTGCCAGTGCGCTGCGCGAACGTTGTCGGCAGCA
>WNFD01004884.1_pt1 | contig 15125 bp, 13 predicted proteins | sample 5400491 | NCBI WGS metagenome assembly WNFD01 (sample SAMN13153343, study PRJNA577476) | soil metagenome | isolation source: 120 cm saprolite under Douglas fir tree site 2 hole 2 replicate 2 | place: USA:California | collected 2015-04-18
TTACGCGGAGGCTTCGTGGTTGTACTCATGCCGCCACACTTTCGCGCTGGATAAACCTATCGGAAGGCAGTTGTGGGAGCGCTCTAGCTTTGCGGAAAGATATGCAACATTTTGAACAGAATCTCACCGCATGGTCCTTAGACATCCCACCGCCTAATCGCTCGGACTTCTTTTGCGTTTCGCCGATGCCATAGCACACCACGTCGAAGTTGTAATCAAACATCCGCAACCACGTCAAAAATTGTTCTCGGCTTGGTGCCTCAACGGAGGGAATTGCATGACGCCAGTAACGGGTCAACGAATCTATTTTGCGCTCGGTAAGCTCGATCTGCGCGTCGAGTTGTTCGGGTGTCATGCGGCCCCCTTCGTCGCTTCGTCTTGAATTACTACGGCACGGTAACGCTTCGCCGGGCCATCTTTCTCTGCCACAATGCGCCCGCTGCTCACCATCTGCTCAAGGACTTTCAGCTTCATGGTGTTCTTCCCAGTCACAGCCTTCAGCAATTCGCCTTGTGTCGGATTCTCTTCTGCGCAGAGCGTGTCCAGGATTTGTTGCTCTATGCGTTCCACGGTCTTGCGTTCTTTACCTTCGTGCCGTGCTTCCTCTTCAGCTTCGACGGTCGTACCTAGATGCATGGAGTTAGTTTTCTTATCGTGAATGAGAAGTGTAGGTTCCATGGAGTCACCCCATCGCTGCTCCGTGCTCATCACCCGCTGCTCACCCTGCTTGACCATGAAGATGTTCGTGTCCGTGCCCCCACGAAAGCTGGTACTGCCAATCGCGGCATCGCCAGCGTCGTCGCTTAATTTCTTCTTTGCGTGGACGGTGAACATCAAATGGAGTTTGTGGTTCTTGGCGATTAGTTCCAACTTCTCAATGGCTGGTCCCACATTTTCGGCTTTGTCCGCGTCCAGCAAACGTAAGAGTTTTGAAGCCGGGTCAACTACGATTAGGCGGAGTTTTGGAACACTCTTAATCGTTTCCTCTAATCGCGCCAAGCCAAGCTCACCGTCGAATGCTGTGTGTCCGTGGACTACATGAATCGTGCCGCGTTTACCTGTGTGGCCTAGCTTCTTAAGATTCTGCTGTATGACACCTAGCGGACCCTCCAGCGCGAGGTATAGCACGTCACCGCCGAGTGTGGCCTTGCCCAGAAAGTCGCCAGACTCAGCGACGGCTGTGGCCAGTTACAACGCAAGTGTGGACTTTCCCGTTTTCGGTTTCGCACAGAGCATACTCACTCCGATTTCGAGAAGTAAACCATCTACCAGTGTGGGAATCCTAGGCCCAACACTAGAAAGTTAGACTAGAAACGCGGTGCTTTGCATACTGTGCGCCGCTATCCGATAGACAGAAGCCAAGCGCGGGAGATTACAGAACCAGCGATTCACTTGTATACGCAACGGATATTATTGTCTACTAGTAAATACAATATCTTGACACGCTTGGGAGCACTCCGCTATAAACGCTTCGCCGCAACGAACAGCGGCCAAGGGAGAGAACATGCCAGCCAAAACAGTCCTAGCAAAGCTTTACAAGGTAACCGGAACCACGGAGAAAGGACATAGCACGGCGTTACTGATTGTTTCAAGGAATCCGCTAGACGCCATCAAGACCGCTGCAACGGAATTTTACATCGAGCGCGTCAGGGAAGTGTCCGAACTAGAACAAGTGTGGACTCCGCGTAGCTTGTAAGGCAGAGCCGGATGCATCCTAGCATCTGGCTTGGAAACGAGTAGACAACCGAATATCTTGTCCCACCGAAAGAAAACTCTTGACAAACCCAAGGGCCTTGGAATAATATGGTTTCTTGTGAGGCACCGTCATGGTGGACAAATTCAGTCTTGAGTTTTTCCAGAAAACAGGCAGGCAAGGCGGCAAGGCTAAGAGCAAAGCCAAGGCTGTGGCTGCTAGGTTGAACGGTGCCAAGGGTGGAAGGCCAAAGAAGTCTAAAAAGGTGAAGCCATGAGAGAAGTACACGCCTACACGGACCACAAAAATCCCAGAGGGCTTTACGAGAAAGAACTCGGCTCTGGCGTGTGGTGGATACGCTATGCGGACGGGACTGGCCGGATTCACCGCGAAAAGATTGGAAGTTTCAACCGGGCAAAGAACGCCTACACGATGCGAAGGCGGACGTTCTCTACAATAAGAAGTTCCCTGATACCATGCGCGTTGTCCCTGTCGCCTTTCGCCAGATTGCCGCAGACACCCTCGCTTACTCAAAGACTCACAAGCGCAGCTATGGCGACGATGTTATCCGCATGGAGCGCATTCTCTCTTGGTTTCGTGAGTGGTCCGCAGAGGCAATCACGCCCGATAACATAGAAGTGAAGCTAGGCGAAGCCATGACGGAGCAGGAATGGTCGCCAGCAACGTATAACAGGCATCTGGCGTTGCTTTCATTGACGTACAAACTCGCCATACGAAAAAAGAGAGTCAAAGAGAATCCTGCTCGCCTAGTGAAGCGTCTGGCAGAAAATAACGAGAAGATACGCTTTCTGACCGCTGAGGAAGAGAAGGCTTTGCGTGCCGTCATTCAAGAGAAGTACGCCGAGCACATGCCAGAGTTTGAAGTGGCGCTAAATACCGGGTTGCGTCTCTCTGAGATGTACAACTTGAAGTGGCAGGATGTGGACGTTTCTAACCGCGTCCTAGCCGTGATCCGTTCCAAGAATGGTGAGATGCGTCATGCGCCGATGAATAGCGTTGTAATGGCTGCGTTCGAGACTCTACGCAAGGGTAGGGATAGTCATTCGGGGTATGTGTTCCTCAACGCGAATGGCGAGCGTCTGACGGGTCCGCGCTATTGGTTCGAGCCTGCAATCAGGAAGGCAAAAATTAAAGATTTTACTTGGCATTGCCTTCGACACACTTTCGCGTCAAGATTAACCATGAAAGAAGTGGGGTTGCGAAGCGTGCAAGACCTCATGGGACATAAGACCGTATCCCAGACGGTACGCTACTCGCACTTAGCGCCGAAGCATCAATTGGACGCGGTAGAGAAGCTAGTGGCAGGCGGTGTCACAGAGGCGGCTGAGGGCAGTACAGCGAGCGATTTGAGCACCACTACTAGCACCAGCAAGTAATTGAAGTTTTGACGCGAAGTCAGAAATTGAATTAAGTCTTTCACTTTGTTGAATTTGTAGTCGCGTGGGGCCCGTAGCTCAGCGGTTAGAGCAGCGGACTCATAATCCGTTGGTCCTAGGTTCAAATCCTAGCGGGCCCACCAACCGGCTTGTAAGTCTTGATTTCACGATCAGTTGATTTTCCTACTGTTCGCGCTGGCTTCCAACTTGAGAACATTAAAGAACAAAACTCCCGCCACCTGCTGCACAGCGCTAATGGCCTACGCGCCACGCGGTTCCCATTTGAAGTGCTTCTTCCGCAAGGCCCTCTAGACCCTTGGAGCTCGGAAACAAAAATTCCTTTACGCGTTTTGCCATATGTGTTGGATGTGAACGAACTTGAATTTGACAAACACAAAAAATCGGTACAAACTATTCATGGCGAACAAACAGCGAATATCCCTCCTCTCCTTCGCCAACCACTATGCACCCGAAATCGGCAGCCTTGCGCCTCCATGTCGAGTCCGCTCTGGCGGGACGCGTTGCTTCACCCTTTCGTCTCCCGGAGTGCGAACCTCCTTGTACGGTACCCACGGGAATACCTGTTTTGGATGAAGTCTCGGGAGGTCTGCCGCGGGGGTGCCTCACGGAAATCTACGGATCCCCTTCTTCGGGAAAAACCTCTTTCCTGCAATCTACTTTGGCTACGCGCACGGCGAACGCGGAAGTGTGTGCCTTGGTCGATGCACAAGACTCCTTTGATCCCGGCTGCGCGCAATCCGCCGGTGTTTCCTTGCATCGCTTGCTTTGGATTCGCTGTAAGAACCTTGACCAGGCTTTTCGCTCTGCGGATGTGCTTCTTCATGGCGGCGGACTCGGCCTGCTCGCGATGGACTTGAGTGACGTCCCGGCGCGTCTCGTTCGTCAGATTCCTCTAAGCGCATGGTTTCGGCTGCGGCGCACCGTCGAAAATACTTCGACGATTCTTTTGGTGTTGTCCAGGGAATCCAACGCGAAAACGTGCGCGTCCCTGGTCCTGCGCATAGAGAAAGAAGAGGCTGCCTGGTCGCTGCGGGAGCGCCAAATTCCATCGCGAGTTGTTCACACGCCAGCCTGTTTATTCGACGGATGGAGAACAGCCGCTGAAGTCATTCGCTCCCGTGCGCGCCGCAAAAATCTCCATTTCCTCAATCACTCAATAACTCGCGGAAACGCCAACAGGGAGCTTGTTCGTTTCGCTCTACATTCGAATCGTGTACGTGGCGACTCGTTCAGCGGGCCCGGGTCGTTTCTGTCAGAAAAGGAAAGGTAGAAGGACCCTGGCTGAGCCTCTCCAGTTCACCGTGGACCATCACAATCACTCATGGCATTTGCGGCGATTTTTGTTCCCAATTTCACTTTGCAGGCCATCATGCGCTCGGAACCCGAGCTTCAGGCACAACCAATGGTTGTAATCGGAGGAGAACAGCCAACCTATCGTGCAATTGCTTTCAATCGACAGGCAGAGAAGCTGGGAGTCACGGCGGGAATGACCAAGGCTGCCGTGGAACAATTCAGAGAAGTCAAAATCCGCCATCGCAGCAAGACCCAGGAAGAGGCGGCACACCTGGCTCTCCTCGACGCTGCATGGTCGATATCCTCGCGCGTTGAAGACGCTGCGCCAGACACTTTGCTCTTGGATCTTTCTGGCCTCACGGGGTTGTTCGGCACCCAGGAAGAGATTGCGCACCGAATCATTTCTCGCATTTCCGAATTGGGAATCGATGTTCACACTGCCATATCCGAAAACCTGGAAACAGCGCGGATCGTTGCCCGCGCTTTGCCTGGGCCGACGGTAGTTCCTGCGGGTCAGGAGCGCCGCTTTCTCGAAACTTTACCGGTCGGGATGCTTTCTCCGAGCCAGCAACTTGCAGAAATGTTCGAGCGATGGGGTGTGACCACTTGCAAGTCTCTCGCTTCTCTGCCGGTACTTTCCCTTTCCGAATGCGTCGGACAAGAAGGCGTCCACTTACATGCTCTCGCCAGTGGGAAAGGAAGCCGCCCTCTACTGGTCACCGAAGCGGTACATTGTTTTGAAGAATGGTTTGAATTGGATGATGCCGTCGATAATCTGGAACCTCTTTCGTTTCTTCTTGGCAGGCTTCTTCAACAGTTGTGTGTCCGCGTCTCAGCACGAGCTCTTGCCATTGGCGTGATCCACGTTAATTTCGAGTTGCAACCTGCATTTGAGGGCACTTCCTTAGGCCAATTCAGCAGCCAAAAGCAATTGCGCAACACATTATCGTGCAGCCTGAAGCTGCCGCTTCCCTCGCTGGACTCCAAACTTCTTTTGAAACTTCTTCGCCTTCGCTTGCAGTCGAAACCGCCGAGTGCTCCTGTACAGAAAATCCATATGATCGCTGAACCGGCTCGTGCACGAGCGACTCAGAGCGGCCTGTTCGTTCCGACATCACCCGATCCTCAAAAGCTCGAACTCACCACTGCGCGCCTTGTGGCCATCGTCGGAGAAAGCAACGTGGGGTCGCCCCAGTTATTGGATACCCATCGTCCCGACTCCTTTAACATGCAGAAATTTTCGATTGCATCGGGCACTGCTCCCATTCAAGAGCAGAAGACCGAAGCCCAAATAGGATTTCGCGTCTTCCGGCCTCCTATTCCCGCATGCGTCCAGTTGCAGGGGAGGTGCCCTGCCCGTGTGGCTTTTCAAGGCATATTCGGCAAAGTCATCCGTGCCTCAGGGCCCTGGCGCACTTCGGGTGATTGGTGGGAAGACCAGCCTTGGCAAGAAGATGAGTGGGATCTGGAAATTCACTTTTCCTCCGAATCTCCGCCCGTGCAAGGTTTTTATCGGGTTTCCTACGATTTTCGAAAGGAAAAGTGGTTGGTGCGGGGAGTGTACGACTGATGTACGTCGAACTTCACGCCCGCTCGGCTTTCAGTTTTCTGGAGGGAGCGTCAGTACCCGAGAGCCTGATTCAGGCATGCGCCGCAAATGGCATGCCCTCGATGGCTTTGCTCGACCGCGACGGACTCTATGGCGCGGCCAGATTTTATCTGGCCGCAAAAAAGGCGGGCATTCAGGCTCACATTGGCGCAGAAGTAAGTTGTGTGAGCGGATGGCGCTACCCGCTGCTCGTCTCTTCGCCTGACGGATATCACAATCTCTGCCGTTTGATCACAAGAATGAAACTCCGTTCGAAAAAAGGGCAGGGCGCAATTGAACCACATGAATTGCTGGACTTTAGCGAGGGCTTGATCTGTCTAACCGGCGGAATAGAAGGCCCGCTGGCTTACGCGCTCCGCGCTGGAGGAAAAGAAAGAGCGGCAAAATGTCTCCAGGAATTATGCGCGATATTTGGAAGACAAAACGTGTACGTGGAACTGCAGCGCCACTTCTCTATTGAAGAAGAACGCCGCAACCAGGCTGCCGTCGAACTCGCTCGCAGCATGCAACTTCCGCTGCTAGCGACCAACGGCGTCTGCCATGTATCTCCGCAAGACCGTGAGCTTCTGGACGTATTCACCTGTGTGCGCTACCACCGCGTTCTTTGGAACGCGGGGCGTCTTCTCTCCTACAACAGCGAACGCCACCTCAAGTCGCCGGCACAGATGGCCGCGCTGTTTGCGGACCTGCCCGAGGCGATTAAAAATACGGAAGAGCTCGCGTCCCGCCTGAAGTTTACTCTCAAGGATCTCGGCTATCAGTTCCCCGTCTATCCGACACCCAACAAAGAATCGCAAATCTCCTTTCTGCGCAGCCGCACCCTCGAGGGCATGGTTCATCGCTATGGAGTCCAAAATGAGCGCGCTTCTCAGCAAATCGAACGGGAACTGGCCGTTATCGAAAAGCTCGACCTCGCCGGCTATTTCCTCATCGTCTGGGACATCATTCGTTTCTGCCGGGAAAAGAACATTCTGGTTCAGGGCAGAGGTTCCGCTGCGAACAGCGCGGTCTGTTATGCGTTGGGCATCACAGCTGTCGATCCCGTAGGAATGAATCTTCTCTTTGAACGATTTCTTTCCGAAGAACGCGGTGAATGGCCAGACATCGATCTTGATCTTCCGAGCGGTGACCAGCGGGAACGCGCGATCCAATACGTGTACGAGCGCTACGGAAAGCTCGGAGCCGCAATGACGGCAAACGTAATCACCTATCGCGGCAAGTCAGCTGCTCGCGAAATTGGCAAAGTCCTTTCTTTGGACTCCGAAACGCTGGATCGCCTCGCTAACCTCGTTAGTGCCTGGGAATATACGGATTCACAAGATACATTAACCCGCCAGTTTCACGATGCTGGCCTCGACCTGCAACAGCATCGCATTCGAAAGTTTTTTGAGCTTTGCCAAAAGGTGCAGGATTTGCCTCGGCATCTCGGACAGCATTCGGGAGGAATGGTCGTGTGCCAGGGACAGTTGGATTCCGTCGTTCCATTGGAACCAGCCACCATGCCGGGCCGCGTTGTTGTGCAATGGGATAAAGAAGACTGTGCCGATATGGGCATCGTCAAGGTCGATCTTCTCGGCCTCGGAATGATGGCCGTACTTGAGGATTCCCTTGACCTCATCTGCCGCCACAACAAAGAGAAAATCGACCTGGGGCATCTGCCTCCGGACGACCCGAGCGTCTACTCAGCTCTGCAGCGCGCCGACACCATCGGCATGTTTCAAGTGGAAAGCCGCGCGCAGATGTCCTGCCTCCCGCGGCTCAAGCCGAACTGTTTCTACGACATCGTCGTGCAGGTGGCCATCATACGGCCAGGTCCGATTGTCGGGAAAATGGTTCACCCTTACCTGAACCGCCGCCAAGGCCGTGAACCGGCCGAGAGCCTCCATCCTCTCCTCGAATCCACGCTGTCGCGCACGCTCGGAGTGCCGCTCTTTCAGGAGCAGCTTCTTCGCATGGCCATGATCGCGGCTGGATTTTCTGGCGGCGAAGCCGAAGAACTTCGCCGGGCCTTCGGATTCAAACGGTCCGAGGCCCGGATGAAAGAAGTGGAGATCAAATTGCGCCGCGGAATGGAGACGAAGGGAATTAAAGGAGCCACGCAGGACCGGATCGTTCAGTCCATTACTTCCTTCGCGCTCTATGGATTTCCGGAATCTCACGCTGCCAGTTTTGCTCTCATCGCCTATGCCAGCGCCTTCTTGAAATGCCACTACCTTGCGGCGTTCACTGCCGCCATGCTGAACAACCAGCCCATGGGGTTCTATCAGCCTGTAACCTTAATTAAGGATGCTCAGCGTCATGGCCTCCAATTCAAGCCGATCGACGTTACTCGTTCAGATTGGGATTGCACAATCGAAGAGGCTTCCCCAGGTTTTCGGGTGCACATAGGCCTTCGGTATGTAAAAACGCTGCGAAAAGAAACTGCGCTGCAAATCGTCGAACAGCGTAAATTGTTCCCTTTTGCTTCGATCGAAGATCTGAAACAACGTGTTCCGCAAATCCAAAAGGATGAGTTACGAGCTCTCGCCAGTGTGGGCGCCTTGAATTTCATTTATGGCACGGTGCATTTTCATCGGCGAAGCGCTTTGTGGCAGGTTGAGAGCGCAAACCGGCCTTCCGGCCGGCTGTTCCAAGCGCGCGAGAAAACTGAAGACAGCAATAATTCCAGTTTGTCCTCACCGCTCGACCCCATGAGTCGCGACGAGCGGCTCAGCGCTGATTTTCGCGGTACCGGGCTGACCTTGGGACACCATCCCATGGCGTACCACCGTTCGTACCTGAACCGCCAAGGCATAGTGCCGTCATCGAAGCTGGCGTCGCTGCCTAACGGTACATTCGTATCCGTGGCTGGGGCCGTCATTGTTCGCCAACGCCCAGGAACCGCCAAAGGGTTCGTCTTTCTCAGTCTCGAAGATGAAACAGGCATCGCCAACATCATCATCACTCCACAGCTTTTCGAAAAAGAACACACCACCGTTGTGCATCGCTCTTTCCTTATAATCGCGGGAACGCTACAAAACCAGGATGGAACCGTATCCGTGAAAGCCAGCAGGATTGAGCCGTTCCTTTTCTCTTATGCGGAAATGGCATCTCACGACTTTCACTGAAGGTTGTTAGGGAGGCAGATCAAGAGATAGGCGGCGATTATCGCGTCGAAGGCATGCCTCTTCGGTCGTAGATGAGCGCACGCTGCTCGTGACGCCAGTGAGACGCTCAAACCAAGTGCCCGTTCCTGCGGCGAGGTCTGCGTTTCCAATCTAACTCAGGGCGTGTTTCAGGCGCTTCGCGGTTTTCTGTAATTGGCGTTTGAGAGCATCGACTTGTTTCGAGATATCGTCGAGCTCTTTTTTAGCCAGCGATCCCGCTTTCGCAAACTTTTGAACTCTGCGATCCGCTTTGCCCATGGCAGTCCCAATATTCACTGCAACTTGCGTGAGCCTGCTCTTTCTGGCCATGTTTGTCCTCCATCGTGAAATGAGCCATCCTATACCCGAACGATTCCAGGAGTCATTAACATAACCGGATTGTTCGGTAGTAGGTCAATTCGAAATTTGACCACATTTTTCGGGTGTGTTCTCCCGATTGCTCGCCAAGCTTGATTCGAACGAACTATCGTGACGACATAGAATCTCGTTATCGAGGGCGCCACGTGCGGCCACTTCATTTGATGAGAAAAATGCTGACTCGTCGCGCAGCCTTCTAGGCAAGGCCGGCCTTGGAAAGGGGCAATTCCCGGATGCGTTTCCCGGTCGCGGAAAATATCGCATTGCACAGTGCGGGCGCAAACGGCGGCAGCCCGGGCTCACCAATTCCCGCCGGTGGCGCATCGCTCGGCACGATATAGACATTTGTTTCCCGCGGAGCATTGCTCATCCGCGCCATCTGGAAGGTATCGAAATTGGATTGGTCAATCACGCCGTTTGTCGCCGTGATCTCCCCGTAAAGCGCCAGGCTCGCTCCCATTACCGCCGCGCCCTCGAACTGTTGCTTCACCATCTCTGGGTTTACGACGGTGCCGGCATCCAAGGCCGTATCCACGCGCTTGATTTGCACTCGGCCCGCATCGTCCAGTTGCACTTGCACTACCGTTGCCACGTATGTCAGGAAGCTGCGATGCACCGCCAGACCGATTCCGTAACCATTCCCCGGCTTCTGCTTGCCCCAACCGGCCTTCTCCGCCGCCAGCGTCAGCACGCGGCGAAACCTCGCCGTATCGATCGGATACTGCTCGTATGCTCCGTCGTAATTCGGGAATTCTTTCGGAAGCTCGCTCCTCGGTACGACGCGGTCTGCTCCGAGCAATTGCAGCCAGTAATCCAGAGGATCCTTCCCCGCCGCATGTGCCAGTTCATCCGCAAACGATTGAATTCCGAACGCATGATAGATATTCGCCACGGACCGGAACCAGCCGATACGCACATGGGCGGTGGCTGGCCCGTTCTCCGCGCGCAGGTTCGCCACCCCGAATGGCACATCCGTGAAGCCCAGCCCCAATTCTCCCGGATCGGAATAATTTTCGCTGGCATTAAACGTGGAACCAATCGGTGGAAACACAGTTCTCTGGAGCCACGCCGTGGGTGTTCCATCGGTTCCCAGCGCCGCCTTCATGTACATCGCCGCCACAGAGTGGTACACGTCGAACTTGATGTCGTCCTCGCGGCTCCAGACCACTTTCACGGGCTTTCCCGTTTTTTTCGAGAGCATCGCCGCTTCCACTGCAAAATCCGGAAACGACTTCCGGCCGAATCCGCCGCCGAGTAGTGTCACGTGCACCGTCACATCTTCCTGCTTCAATCCCAGTGCTTGCGCGATCGCATCCCGCGCCCCTTGCGGGCTTTGCGTCGCCGCCCACACTTCGGCTTTGCCGTCGCGATACACTGCCAGCGCGGCCGGTGGTTCCATCGATGCGTGCGCCAGCAACGGCGCATAGTATTCCGCCTCGACGATTTTTCCGCCCTTCGCGAAAGCCTCATCCACATTGCCGTTCTCGCGCACAACCTTCCCGGGCTTCCGCGCCGTTTCCTGTAACTCCTTCTTGTAGGTATCGGAGTTCCAGACGGCGTGCGGACTCTTTTCCCACTCTATCTTCAGTTTCTTCTTGCCCTGCATCGCCGCCCAGGTGTTGTCCGCCAGCACCGCGACGCCGCCCAGTGCCTGAAAGCCGATAGGTGGTTTGAACGCATCTATCGTTTCCGTCAGCTTCACGCCCGCGACGCTTAACGCCGCTTTGTCATCCACCGACTTCACACTGCTGCCGAAAACCGGCGGATGTGCCACGCTCGCATAGAGCATTCCGTCCATGTGCGTATCCTGCCCGTACGCCGCTCTGCCGGTGCACATGTCCTTGAGGTCGTAGCTCGCCGTTCCTTTGCCGATGTATCGCCACTCGTTTCGCGCCTTCAGCTTTACGTCTTCCTTTTTCGGAACGTCCAATTTTGCTGCTGCGGCCGCGAGCTCTCCGTAACCCAATTTCTTGCCAGACGCCTTGTGCACGACTGTGTGCAGACTCGTTGTGCATTCCGACGCCGGCACGCCCCACTGCGCCGCAGCCGCCCGCACCAACATCAACCTGGCGGTCGCGCCAGCCTCGCGCAAAGTGTCGAAGAAACTCCGTACCGAATGCGATCCATCTGTATCCTGGTCGCCGTATTTTTCATCACCTGTTGCCTGCACCAGTTTCACGCGTGCCCAGTCCGCATCTAACTCGTCCGCCAAGATGCGCGGCAGCGCCGTCCTGCTCCCGCTTCCCATCTCCGAGCGGTGCGCGATGATGTATGCGGTTCCATCCGTATCAATCGCGAGGTACACGTTCGGCCGTAACGGCGCTTTTGTCATGGCGTCCGGCGCGCTGGCATTTGCAGATGCAGCAAACATCTGCTCCGGCACCAGGCGAATGCTCAGAACAAATGCTCCCGCTCCGAGCATGCCTTTGAGGAATCCGCGCCGGTCGCTGACTATTTCACGACCAGGCTTGGAAATATTGTCGATATGAATCATGCGCCCTCGCTTCGCCACTTGACGAAAATGGATGCAAAACCGTGTAGTGCAATGTTCCATCGTACCGCCAATCCGTTTTCTTGCAAGCCGCGATGGACGCGGAGCATCTTGCGCCGATGGCCCGGGGGTTACGTGATTCCGCGCATCAGAAAAATACCGCGTTGCGAATTTCGGGCGGACAGTACAATCTCAAGTACGGTAGAACAAAAAGTGATGTCGCCAGACTTCATGAAGCGCGCCATCGCCCTGGCGCTGGAAAATGTCCGCTCGGGCAGCGGCGGGCCCTTCGCTGCCGTGATCGTCAAAGCAGACTGCATCATTGCCGAAGGCACGAATCGCGTCACTCCTACAAACGATCCGACTGCGCATGCGGAAGTCGTGGCCATTCGCGAGGCCTGCCGCGTTCTCGCTGATTTTCAACTCAGCGGCTGCGATCTCTATACGACGTGCGAACCCTGCCCCATGTGCCTCGGCGCGATTTACTGGGCGCGCCCCGCGGGAATTTTCTACGCCGCAACCGCCGCTGACGCCGCGTGCGCAGGTTTTGATGACGCCTTCATCTATAACGAGCTGAAGATCCCGCCCGCCGGGCGGCGCATTCCGATGACGCAAATTCTCCGAGACGATTCCCTCGCTATTTTTTCGGCCTGGAAGCAGCAAGCAAATAAAACGCCCTACTGAGGCAATTCCGCCCTTCCGGCCTCACTCACAATTCAGGAGCGTTTACGATTCCGGCCAGGCACCCAGCGCCCGCCGCAAATTGACCAACTGTCCCAAGTGATACGCGTTATGGTCGGCCAGCAGCAGCGCCTCGCGCAGAATCGTCTGGCCGTCACCGTGCGGAATCGCCGCGTACAAATCGGTTTTAGGGCTTTTTACCAGCTTGATCATTTCGTGCAGATCGTGCTGGAACCCTTCCACGCTCTTTTCCCACGCAGCTTCGTCCGGCGGCAAGGGCGTCTTCGGCCAATAGCCCTCGGGAAATCCAGGAGAAACGTGCTTTGCGTTCCGGCTGAATTCCAGAATGTCCCATTGCGCAATCCGCGCATGCTCCATCAACTGCCATCCCGTATGCGGCAAGCCTTCGACGAACGCTCCTCGTTTTGCCTCGGGGAACCCCTCGATTGCGTCCATGAAGTGTACGTGCGCCTGCCCACCCTTCAGGAGCGAGACGAGCTGCTCGCGCAACGTCTGATCGTGATTTCCCGCCCGGCTTTTCTTTTTCTTGATCCGTTTGTTTTTTTTCTTCACGAGGTTTTCCTATTTCTCCGAGAGAAGCAGTTGTTGCGGCGAGTCCGGAACCGCATGCCGCGCCGCTTTCGCGAACTCACCTGTTTGCAACTCAGGCATCCCAAATAATACACGCGGAAACCCTCAAAATGATATCTCCGCGCAGGCAAAAACGGTTGCCCGAGGCATGTCCGGCCAACAGGCAATCGATGAAACGTGAATATCATCGCTGGTATTCTCACCGGCTCGGCATGGAGTTGGGCGTCGCCGTCTTCGGTCATTGGGGCCCGCCGCTCCTGGGTTTCCCGACCAGTGCCGGCGACGAGTGGGAGCTTGAGGGCCAGAGCATGGTCGGCGCTCTAGCGGATTTCATCGAATCCGGAAGAATAAAATTATTCACCGTGAATTCGATCAATGCGCACAGCTTTTACAACAAGAGCGCACACCCGTTTCACCGCAGCTACGTCCAAGCCGTTTTTGATTCTTACCTGCGCGAAGAGGTCGTCCCTTTTATTTGGAACAATTGCCAGACGGTGGGCCTTGCGATCTCGACGATGGGCGCTTCGTTTGGCGCGTATCACGCTGCCAACAGTCTCTTCAAGCACCCAGACGTCATCAAACGCTGTTTCGCGATGTCCGGCGTTTACGACCTGCGGAACTTTATGGACGGCATGTACGACGACAATTTTTATTTCAACAATCCCGTCGATTACCTCGCAAACGCGAGCGATCCCTGGCTCTACCGCCAGATTGCAAGTTGCGACATTCACCTCAGCACCGGTACGGGTCCGTGGGAGAACAGCGGGCCGACCTACCGCCTCTCCGAAGTTCTCTCCGGAAAAGGCATCCGCCATTCGCTGGACAACTGGGGCCCGCAGGGCGGCCACGACTGGCCCTACTGGAAGCATCAGATGCGCGAATACATCTCGCAACTCTTCTGAAGGCCGCTGGCATCGATTTGACGTTTGGGAAAGGATTCTAGCTCAGGCCCAGATGCTCGAGCTGATATCGCCCTTTTTCGATGACCTGGTCGTCGTCGATCCAGACGTCGCACTTGCGCGCAAGCACGTCAACGTGCGTTTTTGATTTCCAGTCAGCGTGGGTCTGGCTGCCGTAAGGATCGCCGAAGGCGATATGCACGCCGGGGAATTTTTCATCCTGAAGCAGAATCCCGATCATCTCGGATAGGCCGAGGTTCGTCCCAAAAGCAAGCTCGCCGACGCGGTCGCTGTTTTCGTCCGTGTGGCAGTACTCCCAGAATTCCTGCTCCAAGTCCTTTCGGCCACACGTGACGCCGACGAGCCGCGCGCCCTTGATCTCCAGGGTCATCGGCGTGGCCTGCAGGTCGCCGTATTTCCCGTTGAAATGATCGCCGGCCGTGGCGTCGCAGACGAAGGTGCCGTCCACCGTTGCGGGAGTGGTAAAAACTTCGCCGGCCGGAAGGTTAGACCAGTAGCGCGGGCTGATGAGCCCGCTGGTCTTTACCCAGTCGAGGCCGCGGTCGAAATGCGCAGCGATCCTTGTGCCTGCTTCGGTTGTTACGGTGAGGGTTTCGGCGCGCAGCATGCGTTCACGCAGGCTGTCGCTGAGGCGGTCCACCATGCGGTAATCTGCGCGCATGCCCTGCTGCATGATCTCTGGCGTCACTCCAACCATGTGCGCGTAACGAATCTGGCGGCGTTCGACCACTCTCACTATGGTCATGCGCGCACCTAGTTCGCCCGGCTGAGGCCTCATGCACATCACGCCGACATCCGCCGTTTCCAATGCGCCCAGCACGTCCGCGGGCGCAACCTTCATCGGCCGCAGCCCAAAATCTTCCAGAAGCAGTCCCGTATAAGGCGCGCGCCGGTCGTCCAGCGCCGCGGCGATGCTCGCGGCCACA
>WNFD01006357.1_pt1 | contig 15115 bp, 9 predicted proteins | sample 5400491 | NCBI WGS metagenome assembly WNFD01 (sample SAMN13153343, study PRJNA577476) | soil metagenome | isolation source: 120 cm saprolite under Douglas fir tree site 2 hole 2 replicate 2 | place: USA:California | collected 2015-04-18
GGCCGGCCGCCCGCGTACGCGGCGGTGATCCCGATCCGGACCGTCCGGGCGGCTATCTGGCCGGAGGCGAGGTTGAACCGCACCGTGGTGGGGTTGTTGACCGCCTTGAACTGATAGGCGGGGAAGTTCGAGGCCGAGCTGCTGCCCACCGTGTAGGTCACCGGCCCCCAGCTGGCCATGCGCGAGTCGGAAGGGTGCATGAAGGTCAGGTTGCCCGAATTCAGGAAGCCGGCCGGCGTCCCGTCCCAGGTGCCGATCCGGAAGATGGGCGAGGCGGGCGTGACCCAGGCCGAGGCGATGCTCTGGCCGCTGGTGGTGGAGCCCGCGTTCACCGTCACGGTGCGGGTGGCGACGGCCAGCTCGCCCTGGTACAGCGTCTGGGTGTACGTACCCGGTTTCATCGCCGGGCTGGTGAAATTGCCGTTGGCGGGCGCCCAGTACTGCGCGGTGCCGTTCGCCCAGCCGACCATGGCGGTGGCGCCGGCCGTCACGCCGGAAGCGGTGCCGGTCACAAAGCCGCGCCCTGACGCGGCCACCGAGCCGGTGAAGCCGAAGTTATACATGAAGCTCATGTCCGGCGCGGCCGGCGCTGACGTGCCGGCGACCATCAGGGCGTACGGGCCGTACAGCACCCCGAGCCGCTGTGACTCCGTGTCGTTGTGACCGGACCACATGTAGTTGTAGAGTTCCAGCGAGGCGCTGGTCCCCTGCTGCTCGATGTCGCGGAAGAACGGGCCGCCCGAGCTGCTCTCCCTGAGGCCGTAGGCCATGTACACGCCGATACCGCTGCCAGTTATGCCGCGTACCGTCAGGTTCTGAGCCTGACGGTTCGAGTAGTACTTCGACCTAGTCTGGCCGTTGACCATGTCGATGTCGCTTGACTCGATCGCGGTCCCCCCGTTGACGTCCGACGGAAGGTTGATGTTGGGGAGGATGCCGCGGTTCAGGTACTGGATCCAGCGCACTTCCCCGCCGGAGCCTACGTAGGTGGCCATGTAGATGTTGTTCTGCCCGCTCACCGCCACGTAGTAGTGGTGCAGCGTGCCGCTGCCGTACCAGGTGCTCGTGGACACGGTGATGATGATGAAGTTCCCGGTCTGCTGCGCGGTCACGGTGGGGCTGGGGATACCGGACTCGACGTGCGACTCGTTGGTCCCGGACGCCTGCAGCTCGGTGCCGTTGATGTTCAGCGAGGTCAGGCCGCCGGTGGTCTGGTGGATCTTGAATACCAGCCCCGCGCCGGTGGTGACCGTGTAAAAACCGCCACTGCTCGTGAAGCCGAACGCTGCCGCGCTGGCTGCCGGGGCCAGCTCACCGGCCGCCACGGCGCCGATTCCGAGCGCGAGGCCGCCGACGCCAGCCCTGGTGAGGAACTGGCGTCGTCCGAGCCGTGGCGGTCGCGGTGATGCGTCGGGATTCGTCATTGAACGTGTCCTTTCTTGACGAACTGGCCACCGGGGAACGGGAACGGAATGGCAGTGCCGCCATCCCGCTCCCGTTCGGCTGAATAGTGGTTAAAGGCCCGGGTAGCCGGGGAAACTGCAGGACGGGACGCTCCCGCTACCAGAGACACTGGTGACGGTCACGTCGGTGCCGGAAGCTGTGATGTTCGAGTTGAATACGCCGATGTTGGCGAACTCGGCGCTTGTGCCTGTCGCGTCGAGGCTGACATTCTCCAGTGTCAGGCCCAGCGGATCGGATGCGCTGAAGCCATCGAGCAGGGACCCCGGACTCGACTGCGAACTGACCGACTTGAGGCCGAGGACGGCGACGCCGGTGAAGAAGGGGGTGGTTGAGCCGTTTCCGCTCGCGTAGAACGGGTTGAATTCGAGCGCGTGCTTGATTCCCGTGAGGCAGGTGTTCTCGTACGTTATCTGGGAGACCTTGCCGCCCACGCTTGAGTAGCTCTTGATCCGGATCCCGTTGTCGTCTGTACTTACGATCCCGGAGCTGTCCACCCCGTTCATCGTGTTGTTCTGGAACAGGACGTTGGTGACGCCGTGGGTTGTCTGGCTGCCGATCGACATCCCGTGCGTGGCCCAGAAGAAGTTGTTCTTTACCGTTATGTTGGCCGCCGCCGCGGAGCTAGTCTTGATCGCGACCCCGTCGTCGCCATCCTGGATATAGGAGTTGGCGATGGTGACGTTGGTCGCGCCATCCGGGTCGATGCCGTCGGTGTTCCGCGCGTTCCCCGGGGTCTTGATGCGGATGCCCCAGGCGGTGAAGCCGCTGCCGTTCTCGAAATAGACGTGGTAGAAGGGGGCGTTGAGCAGGTCTATGTCGTAGAGCGTGAAATTGCTGACGCCCTTGGCCTGGATCAGCCGCGGATTGTTCTGACTCCCGCCGCTGGTCTTCGCGTTCTGCGCGAGGGTCCACCACGTGATGCTCTGACCGAGGATGTCCTGGTCACCACGGCCGTTGATGGCACCCTGGCTGCCGCTACCACTCTGCGTCCCCATGACCCCGGCGTTCGATCCGGTGATGGAGATGAAGGGGGAACAGCCATTGTCACTGGACGCGACGGTGCCGCAGGTGTTCCCGCCGGAGATCTGGTAATTGACGGGGTTGCGTGATGCATAGAGCGTCGCGCCGGTGTCGATCAGCAGGACGACATTGCCCGGCACGGTGAGCGGGCCGCTGAGGAAGGCGTTGTTGCCGCCGCTCGGCGCGAGTGCGACAGCATGGCCCGAGCCGCTGCAGCTGTTCAGCGCCGACTGGATCCTCGACGTGTCCGGCGGCGACGACTCCGCGCTGCTGCTGAACTGCTCGTTGCTCGTCGCGAGCTGCGCGCTGAGCGTGGTGCAGACCGCAGGGACGGCCGGCTGGCTGACCGAGCGGGTGTCGCCGGTAGCCAGCGTCACCCCGGGTGGCGGGTTCTGCGTCTGAGTAGGCGTGGGGGTGGGAGTGGTGGATGGCGACGCGCTCGGCGACGGGCTCGGCGTAGCGGACGGGCTCGTAGAAGGCGGCGGCGTGGCGCCGCTGTCACAGGCCGCGCCGTTGATCGCGAACGCCGATGGGCTGGTGTTGGTCCCGCTGTCGGAGCCGGTGAACCCGATCGTCGTGGCGCCGCCGGTGGCCAGCGAGCCGTTCCAGCTCAGGCTGGTCACCGTGACGTTCGCGCCGCTCTGCGACCAGGTGCCGTCCCAGCCGCTTGTCACCTGCTGGCCGCTGGGGAATGTGAAGGTAAGCGTCCAGCTGGTGATCGGCGAGCTGTTGTTGGTGAGCGTCACGCTGGCCTGGAACCCGCCGGACCAGCTGCTTGCGACGGAGTACGCCACCTGGCACGCTGACGCGGCGGCGCTCGTGGCCATCGGGAGGACGGCGACCCCCGCGCTCGCCTCGCGCCCCCGGTGATCCCCCGCAAGGGCTTGGGATGGACACCAAGATGGAGCATTCGGAACCTCAACGTTCCTCCTCGACCGGAAGGGGTGGATGTGGGCATGCGCAACCGTCACCCTCACCCGGCCGCATCGCAGACGCACCACGGGGCGAACACGCCACGTCACCAGCGCCTGGATTCCTTTCATGTTCTCTAGTGTCGTATTGTGTTGCATCGTGTCGCGTCGCGTCGCGAAGCATAGGTCGGCCGGTCGCGGCGCGGCAAGGCCCTCGCCATGATCATCAGACGCCGGAACGGCCGTTCGCCCTGGACACACTGCCTGCGGTGGGTTTCATGAATGAAAGCCATGCTGAAAGGCCGCGCGAATGCACAATGCGTCGCGGATATTCCCGGCGGTCCCGGCGGATCAGGAATCGAAGCCGATGCGGTCGAGTGCGCGCAGCCACAGGTTACGGCGGCCGTTGTTGCGGTCGGCGCTCGCGAGTGACGCGCGGGTGAGCTGGATGACCGCCGACCGCACGGGTTCTGGCGGGAAGGGGGCGGGCGTGGAGCGGACCAGTGTCAGCCGCGTCCGTTCGGTATCTTCTCCGGCGAGCAGGTCGAGCAGGACGTTCGCGCCGAACCTGCTCGCCCCGACGCCGAGCCCGCTGTAGCCGGCGGCGTAGGCGAGCCGCCCGCCGTGCGCGGTGCCGAAGAAGGCGCAGGACCGGCTGCAGGTGTCCACCGCCCCGCCCCACGCGTGCGTGAACGAGAGCCCTTCCAGCTGCGGGAAGGTGCCGAAGAAGCGCGCCGCGAGCCGGGCGAACGTGGCCGGCCGCCAGTCCTGCTCGGCGGTGATCTTCCCCCCGTTGTGATAGACGGCGTCGTGCCCGCCCCACAGGATCCGGTTGTCCCAGGTGAGCCGGTAGTAGTGAAACTGGTTGCCGCTGTCGCCCGCGCCCTGCCTGTGCCGCCAGCCGATGCTGCCCAGCTGCTCATCGGACAGCGGCTCGGTCATGAGCGCGTACTCATAGACGGGCGCGAGGTAGTGCCGCAGCCTGCGCAGCAGCGGCGGATACGCGCCGGTGCCAACGGCGGCCCTGGCCGCCCGCACCTCCCCGTACGGCGTGGCGAGCGTGACTCCGGCCCCGGCAGGCGGAGAATCCGTGATCCCCTGCACGGGGGTGTGCTCGTGGATCCGGACGCCCGCGTCCAGGCAGGCACGGCGCAGGCCCCACGCGAGCCGGGCCGGGTCGAGCATGGCGCAGCTGCAGCGGTACCACGCCCCGCCGAGGTAGGCGGGCGAGTCAAGCTCGGCGCGGACCTCGCCGGAGTCGAGCAGCGTCACGGCATGACCGAGGCGGCGAGCGGCCTTGGCTCCCGCGCGCAGGCGCGGGAGCTGCCACGGCGCGGTCGCGACGGCAAGCGCTCCGGTCCGCTCGAAATCGCAGTCGATGCCGTGGCGTGCCACGGTCTTCGCGATCCCGTCCAGGTTCTCCAGGCCGAGCCGTTCGAGCCGGGCGATCTCCGCGGGGAACCGCGCCATGCCGTTGGCCAGGCCATGGGTGAGGCTGGCGGAGCAGAACCCGGCGCTGCGCCCCGATGCCGCCCAGCCTGCCGTGCGCGCCTCGAGCAGCACCACGTCGGCCGAGGAGTCTCGCTCCTTGGCGAGCAGGGCGGTCCACAGCCCGGTGAAGCCGCCGCCGACCACGGCCAGGTCCGCCGCCGCGGCGCCGGTCAGCGCGGGCTCGGGCTCCGGCACGTCCGGCTGATCCAGCCAGTACGACACGGGCCGCGCCTCAGCCAGAGACTTAACGGCTGCCGCGTGGATGGCGGCTCCCGATACGTCCGGGAACACGGGCGTCTTCAATTTTCCCCCCTCGCGATCACGGCCGTCAGACGCTCAGAGAGGAACCCCGACGCGACAAGTGATCCAGTCGTAATGGTACAAGGCCACCACGAAATCGGTTAATTCACCCGCAACATACAACGCAATAGTCTAATTGGGCGCGACGATCAGTGCGCGCCGCACCCGCCCCAGGCGCCTCGGGGGCCCTGGCGCTCCGGCGGCTCAGTCAGTCCGGCGGCTCAGTCAGTCCGGCGGCTCAGGCGCCGATGTAGCTCATGACGTGCTTGACGCGGGTGTAGTCCTCGAACCCGTAGAGTGACAGGTCCTTGCCGTACCCGGAGTGCTTGAAGCCGCCGTGCGGCATCTCGGAGACGAACGGGATATGGGTGTTGATCCACACCGCGCCGAAGTCGAGCCGCCGCGCCATCCGCATCGCACGGCCGTGGTCCCTCGTCCAGACGCTGGCCGCCAGACCGTACTTGACCCCGTTCGCCCAGGCCAGCGCTTCATCCTCGGAGCCGAACCGCTGGACAGTGATCACCGGGCCGAAGACCTCGTCCTGGATCATCTCGTCCTGCTGGCGCAGCCCGGCCACCACGGTCGGCTCGAAGAAGTAGCCGCGGTCCCCCATCCGGTGCCCGCCCGTGACGATTTCCGCGTAGTCCGGCCTCCTGTCTATGAAGCCCTCGACCCTGGCGAGCTGGCTGGCGTTGTTCAGCGGGCCGTAGTCGGCGTCCGGCACATCGGGGCCGCCCACCTTCGTGTCGCGGGCGCGCGCGGCGATCGCCGCCGTCAGGTCGGCCGCGATGCCAGGGCCGGCCATGACACGGGTCGCCGCGGTACAGTCCTGTCCCGCGTTGAAGTACCCGGCAGCGGCGATCCCGTCGGCGGTCTTCTCGACATCCGCGTCGTCGAAGACGATCACCGGCGCCTTGCCGCCGAGTTCCAGGTGGACGCGCTTGAGGCCAGCCGCGGCGGACTGGGCCACCTCCGTGCCCGCGCGGACAGATCCGGTGATCGATACCATCTGCGGGATCTCGTGCGCGACGAGCGCCCTGCCGGTATCCCTGTCACCGCAGATGACATTGAACACGCCGGGGGGGAGGAACCCGGCCGCGATCTCGGCGAGCATGATGGTGGTCACCGGCGTGGTGTCCGATGGCTTCAGCACGACCGCGTTGCCGGCGGCCAGCGCGGGGGCGAACTTCCATACCGCCATCATCATCGGGTAGTTCCACGGCGTGACCTGGGCGCATACCCCGATCGGCTCGCGCCGGACGAGCGAGGTGTGGTCCCGCATGTACTCGCCAGCCGACCGGCCCTCGAGGACCCGCGCGGCGCCGGCGAAGAAGCGCAGCTCGTCGACGATCGGGGGAATCTCCTCCCCCATCGTGAGGGCGACGGGCTTGCCTGTGTTACGGCACTCGGCCGCGACGAGCTCCTCGGCTCGCGCCTCGACCGCATCAGCGATCTTGAGGAGCGCCAGGCTCCGCTCGGCGGGAGTGGCGTCACGCCAGGTTTCGAACGCCGCGGCGGCGGCTCCGAGCGCCAGGTCGACATCGGCTGGCCCGGATACCGGCGCCTGCGCGTAGGCCTCGCCGGTACTCGGATCGATGACGTCACTCGTGCGGCCGTCCTTGGCATCGGCGAACTCGCCGTTCACGAAGTTCCGCAGCGGCTGCCGCGGCGCGCTTCCTGTCACCGCCAGCCTCCTGGGTCAGCCTCCTGTGTCGTCTGTACGACCTTCGCAGAGAACTAAAACGAATGCAAGTGATTCAGTCGTCAGAATCGCATAATGCTACGGAATCAGTTGACAAGACGCCTATGAGTGGCAGCATGGATCGTGAGAAGGAGGCGACCGCATGGCGCACACTCCGGGGGCACCCCTCGCTCCCGACGGGGGACGGCGGCGTGCCGGGAACACGTCGAGCGCCCCGGCGGCCACCGTGGTGCTTGACGATATCTCCAAGCAGATCATCGAACAGCTCCAGCAGGACGGCCGGCGCGCCTACGGGGCCATCGGCAAGGCCGTCGGGCTGTCCGAGGCCGCCGTCCGCCAGCGGGTGCAGCGCCTGATCGAGGCCGGGGTGATGCAGATCGTCGCGGTGACCGATCCGCTGACGCTCGGCTTCAGGCGGCAGACCATGATCGGGATCAGGTGCGAAGGCGACCTGGAGAAGGTCGCCGACCACCTGGCGGGCATGGATGAGATCGACTACGTGGTGATCACGGCCGGTTCGTTCGACCTTCTCATCGAAGTCGTCTGCGAAGACGACGACCAGCTGCTCGAGATCCTCAGCAGGGTGCGCACGGTTCCTTCCGTGACGAGCACCGAGACCTTCGTGTATTTGAAGCTGCGCAAGCAGACCTACTCCTGGGGAACCAGATGACGACTCCACGCGAAACGGGAACGGGAACGGACCAGACGCTGCAGGATGCGGCCAAGCGGCACCTCTGGCTACATTTCACCCGGATGTCCGCATACTCGTCCGGCGAAGTCCCCGTGATCGTCCGCGGCTCCGGCCCGTACGTGTTCGATCAGCGGGGGAAGCGCTACCTGGACGGCCTGTCCGGGCTGTTCGTCAGCCAGATCGGGCACGGCCGCGTGGAGGTAGCGGAAGCGGCCGCGCGGCAGGGGGCGGAGCTCGCGTACTTCCCGCTGTGGTCATATGCGCATCCGCGGGCGATCGAGCTCGCGCAGCGGCTGGCCGACCTCGCTCCCGGGGACCTGAACAGGGTGTTCTTCACCACCAGCGGCTCGGAGGCCGTCGAGTCGGCCTGGAAGCTCGCCAAGCAGTACTTCAAGACCGTCGGCCAGCCTGGCCGGTACAAGGTGATCAGCCGTGACATCGCTTACCACGGCACCTCGATGGGCGCGCTCGCCATCACCGGACTCGCCGCGATCAAGCAGCCGTTCGAGCCCCTGGCCCCCGGCGGCGTGCGGGTGCCGAACACCAACTTCTACCGGGCTCCCGAGTTCGTGGCCGCCGACCGGGCGGCGTTCGGGCAGTGGGCCGCGGACGAGATCGAGAGGGCGATCCTGCGCGAGGGCCCGGAATCCGTCGCCGCCGTTTTCCTCGAGCCAGTGCAGAATTCCGGCGGCTGCTTCCCGCCGCCGCCCGGCTATTTCCAGCGGGTACGCGAGATCTGCGACCGCTACGGCGTGCTGCTCGTCTCCGACGAGGTGATCTGCGCGTTCGGCAGGCTCGGGCACTACTTCGGCTCGGCCCGCTACGGCTACCAGCCTGACATCATCACGTTCGCGAAGGGGCTGACCTCCGGCTACGCCCCGCTCGGCGGGATGCTGGTCAGCGACGCCCTGATGGAGCCGTTCAGCGAGGGTCCGGCGACGTTCCTGCACGGCGTCACGTTCGCCGGGCACCCGGTCTCCGCGGCGGTCGCACTGGCCAGCCTGGACGTGTTCGAGAAAGAGGACCTGCTGGGCAACGTCCGCGCGAACGAGGCCGGCTTCCGCTCCACCCTGGCGAAGCTCGGCGATCTGCCGATCGTCGGCGACGTACGCGGCGACGGTTACTTCTACGGGATCGAGCTCGTCAAGGACAAGGCCACCCGCGAGACGTTCACCGACGAGGAATCCGAACGGCTGCTGCGCGGGTTCCTCTCGCCCGCGCTGTTCGACGCGGGGCTGGTCTGCCGCGCCGATGACCGCGGCGATCCTGTGATCCAGCTCGCGCCGCCGCTGATCTGTACCCAGGAGCACTTCGACGCGATGGAGCAGATCCTGCGCGACGTGCTCAGCGAAGCCTGGTCCAGGCTCTGACGTACTCCGCGGGCGCGAGCGCGTGCATATGCGGAGGAGCGGGTGTGAGACGGTACATGCGTGGAGGAACATCGCACCCGCACCATGCCACATGCCTCGGGGGAGACTGAGGAGAGCGTCCCCCCTGGCAGTACCTCCACCAGGAACCGGGGATTCACGGCATTAACTGCGGTGGCCCGCGTCAGCAACCTGGGAATCCCGGCGATGGTCGCTGTATACGCCGCGGCTGCGGCCTTCGGCTGCGTGCTCGCCCTGCAAAGCCAGGCCCGGTTCGTCGATCTGCACGTCTACCGGCTCGGCGGCCACGCGGTGCTCCACGGCGAGCTGCTGTACAACGTGAGGTTCGCCGGGACGCTGCGCTTCACATACCCGCCGTTCGCCGCCATCGTCTTCACCCCGGTCGCTGCGCTGCCGTGGACCCTGGTGGCGGCGCTGGTGCTCCTGGCGGGCGTCGTGGCGCTGCCCGTGACGCTCTATCTCGCGCTGCGCCTGCCGCCGGCCTCGTCCTGGCTTGATCGCCGGGCCGCGCTGCGGCTTTCCCTCGCGGCCGCCGCGGTCGCGAACTGGCTGGAGCCGGTGCGGACGACGTTGTCATACGGCCAGATCAACCTTCTCATCGCGCTGCTTGTCCTTTACGACCTATGCCGAACGAGAGCGTCATGGCTGCACGGGGCAGGCATCGGGCTCGCGGCGGGGATCAAGCTCACGCCGGCGATCTTCGCGGTCTACTTGCTCGCGACCCGCCGTTACCGCGCCGCCGCGGTCGCCTGCATTGTCTTCGCCGGCACGGTCGCCCTCGGGTTCGCCGTGACACCGGCCAGCTCCGCCCAGTACTGGGACAAGACGTTCCTTACCACGTCGGACGTCGGCAGGATCCAGAACGTCGCGAACCAGAGCCTGCTCGGCGCGCTGGCACGGACACTGCATGCGGTGAATATCCAGCCGCTGTGGCTGCCCGCCGCGATGATGATCGGCCTGGCGGGGATGCTGCTCGCGGTCAGGGCCGGGCGCGCGGGCGACGAGGCACGCGGCTTCTCGCTGTGCGCCGTCACCGGGCTGCTGATCTCCCCGATTTCGTGGTCACATCACTGGGTGATCGCCGTGCCCGCCCTGCTGCTTGCCGCGGTGGCGACCTGGCGGCGCAGGTCCGCCGCGCTGCCTGGCGCCGCGCTGCCTGGCGCCGCGGCAGGCCGGGCCAATGCCATGCTGGCCGCGATCGCCGGGCTGACCGTGATCTGTATGGCACGGGTGGTCCGGCACGTTCCGGCGGGCGGCTCCGGCCAGAATGCGTGGCTCCACCTGAACGCGTTCCGCCAGCTGACCGGCGATATCTACGTTCTGGCCGGCCTGGCCGCGCTCGCCGTGGCCGCCTGGCCGGTCATCCGCCCGCGGCTGTCCGTGCGGCCCGGCGCCGGTGACTGATCGCGCATTCGCCCTGGGCGCCTTATCTCGACGATACGTGACTCATCGCTTCCGCTACGCTACGCGCCCCGCCTAAGATACGTCTGGACAGGTGTGCAAGCGTATGCGCGCCGCCTAGCGCTGTCCATAGCCAGACCGGGGAGGCCGATGCACGAGTCACCGCGGGGTCCCGTTCGTTCCCCGTGGGTATGGGCGGGCGCGGGTGTGCTCGTCATCGCGGCCATCACGGCGAGCACGCTGCGGTTCGTGTCGGACGCCTGTGCCTCCACGGCCGTGCCTGCTGGATCGTCCGGCCCGTCCGCGCCGCCCGTGCCAGCTGCCACGCCCAGCCGGGCGCAGGCCATGTATGACGACCCGGGCGGCGCCGAGGGAAGCTGCTCGCTCGGGCTGCCGTCCGCAGACGGCCTGTACGTAAGCCTGCCGCTGGCCGAGTACGCCGGGGGCGCCCCTTGCGGGACGTACCTGGATATCACGGGCCCGCTCGGCAGCGTGCGGGCAGAGGTCACCGACAGCTGCCCGCGCTGCACGGCGAGGCAGATCAGCCTGAGCCGCGCGGCGTTCGCCCGGATCGACGATCTGGCCCGCGGCCTGGCGACCGTCACCTACCAGACCGCCCGTGACCCGCGGCTGCCCGGGCCGCTGGAACTGCGCATGGCCGCGGGCTCCACGCGGGACCGGCTGGCGATCCAGGTCATCAATCACGGCAACCCCCTTGCCAGCGTGGAAATCGCGGCGCGGGCCAGTCCAGGCGGGGCCAGTCCAGGCGGTGCCAGTCCAGGCGGTGCCGACCTCAGGTGGCAGGCACTCACGCTGACGCCAGATAGCTACTGGGTTGCCGCGGGCGCCGGGCCGGGGCCGTTCGCCGTCCGTATTACTGACGCCTCCGGGCACCAGGTGGTAGCCACTGGCATCACGCTGAGTCCGGGCTCCCTGCAGCAGACCAGTGCCCAGATGTACGGTGGCGCATCACCGGAGCCGCCGCGCGGGACGGCAGCCGCCGCCTCCCCCGCGCCCGCAAGCGCCAGGGTGCCGCGCTCGTCACCCGCCGCGCCGCGCTGCTGACCACACGCCCGCCCGGACTATCCCGGCCCCCCGGATCCGGCTGCGGCGGTCAGTGCCGTCAGCGCCTGGCGGGCCTCGGCCGCGGTCGGGCCCGCGAGGGCGCTGACGTGTTCGAGTCCGAGCTGGTACGCCCGGTCGCGGGCATCTGCGGCCAGAACCTCGATGTCGGGCGTGACGCCGGTTCCTTCCCAGTTGCCGCCGGTGACCGGATTGACGGCGCGGGCCACGGAGATGGTTGCCTCCAGGTGGGGGTGGACACGGAAGCCCTCGCGGGCGTGGGCTCCCCCCTTCGTGCGCTCGCCGATGATCGTGGCTCGCGCGAGCTGCTGCAGGTCGTAGGCCAGCTGCTCGCCGCCGGAGAACGTGGTGGCGCTGGTGAGCACGTAGACGGGCTTGGTGGCACCGAACCTGCGCCCCGGCACGAACGGCAGCGTCCAGGATTGCCTGATGCGCTGGCTTTTGCGCTCATACAGGCCGGTGAGCTCGGCGGGATCGGGACCGTGCAGATAGCTGCACAAGAACGCCGCCATTGTCGGCTCTCCGCCGAGGCAGTGGCGCAGGTCGATGATGAGGGCCTCCGCGGGCGCCACGAGGCTCATCGCGGCCGCGATCGCGTCGCCGCAGATGGCAGTCGGAAACAGGACGGGCTGCAGGTCCAGGCAGGCCACGTTCCCGGGCAGCCGCTCGACGCGGGCGACGCCGCCGCAGGTCTGGTCCGCCCAGCGCGCCATCGCGGCGTAGTCTGCGGCATCGTCGCCGTGCTCCCGCTCAGGCAGCGGATCCGCGTGGTAGAGCAGGCGCAGGTGCTTGTCGCCGTTGACCGACTGCAAGTCCGCGGTCACGGCCTCTGCCAGCGACCTCTCGTCCGCGCCGTAGCGCCCTCCGGCCAGGGCGGCTGCCACCACCTGCGAGATCCTGGTCGCGGCGTCAGGGTCGACATAGTGCTCGCCGACCAGGGCAATGACTTCCCCGACCACGCTGCTGACGTCGCTGCTGTCCATGCCGTACAGGGAAGCACCTGCTTGACACTGCCGACGCCGGAATCACGCCAGGACGGAGCGATATCGTGACGAATTCACCTCAGCTAACCGGCGAGGTCGCCGAGGCACTGCGGCTCGGCGATCCCGTCGTGGCGCTTGAGACGACCCTCGTCGCGCACGGCTTCTCGAACGGGCAGGGGCTGGACGCGGCCATGGCAGCCGAGAAGCGGGTGCGCTCTGCCGGAGCCACGCCAGCCACGATCGGCGTCATCGACGGCGCGGTCCGGGTGGGTCTTGACAGGGCCGAGCTCGAGCGATTCGCCGCTGCTGGCGCGTCGGCCCGCAAGGTCGGCGCACGAGACCTTGCCGCATGTGTCGTCCAGCGCGCACTCGGGGCTACCACGGTTGGCGGAACGCTGGCGGTGTGCCGCCTAGCCGGTATCCGGTTCATGGCCACGGGCGGGATCGGCGGCGTGCACCGCGGCTTCGCGCGGAGCCTGGATATCTCGGGCGACCTTCCGCAGATCGCGCGAACCCCGGCCGTCGTGGTGTCTTCCGGCGCGAAGTCCATCCTCGATGTTGACGCGACCGCTGAGCTGCTTGAAACGCTCGGCGTGCCCGTGCTGGGATGGCGGACCGCGACGCTGCCGATGTTCTACAGCCGCGAGGGCGGTCCCGCCGTCTCCGCGGTGGTGTCCACCGTCGAGGAAGCGGCTCGCGTGGCCGCCGTCCACTGGCAGCTCAGCCCATCGTCGGGCCTGCTGCTTGCACGGCCGCCCGTATCCGGTCTGGAGATCGAGCCGCTCATCGCCGAGGCGCTCGAGCGGGTGCGCCGCCAGGGCGTGACCGGCCAGGAGGTGACCCCGGCCGCGCTCGCGCTGGTCCATGAGCTAAGCGGTGGCCGAAGCGTGGAAGTCAACCGCCAGCTCATCGCCGACAACGCGGCCCTAGCCGCCGACGTAGCGATCGCCTACGCGCAGCATCCATCGTGACGCCCACCCTCACTGCCGCCGGGTGCCGCCCCAATGTCTGGCTTGCAGTGCCGTGGACCGGTCTTTCCAGCCCGCGCCACGGGCGGCCACCGGCGGATCTGTGCCACACCATCAACACGGATCCATGCCAAGCCATCCCGCGGACCGTGCCACGCGGATCTGTGCCACTGAGTGGGCGGCACCACCGGCCGGGCAGTCATCCCACCCAGGCGGTCGCATCAGGCGGCTCTGCGCTGGCGGGTAAGCCCGTGCTCGCGGGTCGGGGTAAGCCCGTGCGGCTGGGTGAGGCTGTGCCTTCGGGGATGGGTTTGCCGTGCCGGTAGATGGTGCCGGGGCGCCAGCCGGGCGGCGGGGGGTAGAAGGTGATCCGCCCGTCGGGATCCTTGCTCAGCCGCCAGCCGCCCTCGTGCACCAGCCAGTGGCAATACTCGCAGACCGGCGCCCCGTTCGTCACGCAGGTCGTCCCGCCGTCGGCCCAGAAGATCACATGGTGGATCACGGTCGCCCGCCCGGTGCACCGCGGCCGGCAGCACCGCCCGCCGTACCGGGCGTACAGGGCATCGCGCTGCCGGGGGGTCCAGCCGGGGTCCTTGCGGCCTACGTCGAGCACAGCCGACGGGCGGCCCAGGGGACCGGGCAGCTGCGCGATCGCGGCGGCAAGCATCACCGTGAGCTGCCCCGTGGCATCCAGGCCCGTGGCATCCGGCCCCGTGGCATCCGGCAGGGGCGGCGGCGACGCGTCATTGCTACGCCGACCCCCGTCACTGCCGCCGGTGCGGCCGTCCCGGGCGCAGCCGTCTCTTGCGTGTCGGCCGGGTCTGCCAGGGTCCTGGCTCAGGTGGCCGTCGTGACCGTTGCGGGCGGGCCAGGCAGGTCCGGGCTGACCGGACGGGGACGGAGCGGGCCAGCCGCCGGGACCGGTGATGATCCGGACTATCTCGGCGACGCAGGCCAGCCGCCGGGCGGTCTCCCCGGTCACCGGGATGCCCGAGCCGAGCACGGCGCCTGGCGACATCGGCCAGCCGAGCAGCGTGGAGACCGGGATGGTGACCAGGACCCGGGTACGCGCCCGGCTGAATGCCGCTGGTACTGCCCCGGAGGGTGAGTGCTCTCTGCGTCCCCCGCCTGCCTCGCCGCCGCTTACACCGCACCTGCCACCCTTGCCCGCCCTGCCAGGATCCCCGCCAGCCGACTCGCCGTCCATGGTCCCGGGCCACGCGCCGTCATCAGGCGGAAAGTCATGTGCATGCGATGTCCCACGGTGGTGGTCATGCCCCGTGTCTGCGCATGGCCAGTCGTCGTCTGGCTCGGCTTGAGTGCCCCCGCCGGCGTGGGCGCCGGGGCCGGGGCCGGAACCACCAGGGCCGCTGTCACAGTGACCGGTGCCGCCTGGACCGGTGCCGCCTGGACCCGGGTCACCGGAGGTGCTGGCATGCGCGGCGGGGGCGTCCGGGGCGGGGGCGGCGGGGATAGTGGCGGCCATGCCGGTGAAGAGGTCGGCCCAGCGCTGATCCCTGGTCCGGGTGTCCTCCGGGCCTGCCTTGCCGCCGAGTTCCTCGAACGCCGCGATAACCTGCTCCGCGGCGGCGGCGTGCAGCCGCCCGGTGATCTCGGCCGTGCCGCCCAGCGACCGGGAGATCCGCAGCTTCCGCCGCCGGTACTCGTCATAATCTTCCGCGGCCCGCTCCCGGGCGTCGGCGGCCTCCCGCA
>WNFD01006224.1_pt1 | contig 15108 bp, 16 predicted proteins | sample 5400491 | NCBI WGS metagenome assembly WNFD01 (sample SAMN13153343, study PRJNA577476) | soil metagenome | isolation source: 120 cm saprolite under Douglas fir tree site 2 hole 2 replicate 2 | place: USA:California | collected 2015-04-18
CAGCAGGTCGGCTACGTCTGGGTGCTGAAGGACGGCGCCGAATACAAGATGTATTACTCGGCGAACGACGCGCAGAACTTCTGGCGCGTGGCGCTGGCCGTCTCGACCGACGCGCGCACCTGGACCAAGGTGCCCGGCAAGCTCGCCGGAGGCGCCATCCTCGACATAGGGCCGGCGGGGAGCTTCGATGTCGCGTGCGCGTACCAGCCGTCGGTGGTGAAGGAACGCGATCAGCTCTACCGGATGTGGTACCGCGGTTGCCAGGCGCCGGGGGCGTTCGGCGGCCCGAGCCGCGGGGTGATCGGCTATGCCGAATCGAACGACGGCAAGACGTGGGTGAAGATTCCGCAGCCGGGCCCGTTGGGAGAAGCGCTTTTGCAGGGCCCGCCAGGACAGTTCGACTCGGCGGGGCTCACCACGCCATCGGTCTTCCTCGACGGCGCAACCTGGACCATGTACTACGCAGGATTCGATGCCGCCGGAGTGTTCCTCACCGGTCTGGCGCGCGCACCGGTGCGATGAGACGATCGCAGATCGCCTGGTTGGTCTTCGCGGCGGCCGGAGCGGCGCGCGCGCAGACCATGCTCGACCAGGAGGAGCGCCTGATCGAGATCCACTCGCTGCTGGTGGCGGCGGGTCCCTTGAACGCGCCAGGGGCTTATCGCAACCGTGAGCTCAGCCTGGGGATCGAGGTCATCGGCATTCCCCCCATCGACGGCACGACCGGCGGCAAGCGTCAGATCACGGCCTCCGATCAGACGCCGGTCTTTCCTCGATTGCGGCTGGCGCTCGGGCTGCCGGCTCCCGAGGACTTCCGCGCCTCGGTGGGTCTTGCCTACATCCCACCGATTCAACTCCGCGACGTCAGCTCTCACCTCGCGGCGCTCGAGGCGGAGATGTCCTATGCGCCCGGACCGCTCGCCGTCGGCGTTCGCGGACACGTCCTCGTCGCCAGGTCCACGAGTCCCGTGACCGATCCCGCGACCCGCGATACCCTCGATAATTTCGAGTTCGGCGCAAACGCGGCAGCCGGCTACCGCCTGGACTTCGCGCCGGCCAGCGTCACGCCGTACGTCAGCATCGACGTCACGCGGGCCGTGGGCATCTTCCGTGTCACGAGTGACGGATACGTGCTGACCAGCCGCACCACGAACCCCGGCCTCGGCGCGGGCGTACGGTTGTTCGCGAAACGGCAGTTCGAGGTCGTCGCCGAGCTCGCGGTTTTTCCGGGTCGCCTGGTGCACCCCAGCTTCCGTTTCGCCTGGATGCCGGATTGGTTGTCACGGCCCTAGCGGGACGCATAATCTCGGCCCGACATGTCGATCCCAGCAGCGCAGCTCGAGGAGCACCGCGCGGCCCTGACCGGCCACTGCTACCGGATGACGGGGTCCGCCGTCGATGCCGACGACGCCGTACAGGAAACCATGGTGCGCGCATGGCGCAGCCTCGACCGATTCGACGGGCGCGCGTCGCTGCGCACCTGGCTCTACCGGATCGCGACGAACGTGTGCCTCGACATGCTCGCCGAGCGCTCGCGGCGAGCCCGCCCGAAGGAGTCCGGACCCGCCGGCACGGTCGACGATCCGCTCGATGCCCTGCCGCGCACCCATTGGCTCGAGCCCGTGCCCGACGCCCGGGCCCTTCCGGCGGGTGCCGACCCCTCCGAGCTCGCCATGCTCCGGCAGAGCATCCGTCTCGCGTTCGTTGCGGCGCTGCAGCACCTCCCCCCGAAGCAGCGTGCGGCGTTGCTCCTGACCGAGGTCGTCGGCTGGTCTGCGGCCGAGGTCGCCGAGAGCCTCGAAACCTCGGTCGCCGCGGTCAACAGCGCCTTGCAGCGTGCACGTGCGACGCTTGGAAGCCGGAACGTGGGCGAAGTGGCCGACACCGGAGAGCCGCTTTCAGGTGCGCAGGTGAAGCTCGTCGAGCGCTACGTGGACGCTTTCCTGCGATACGACGTGGACGCGCTCGTCGCGCTGCTCCACCAGGACGCAACGCTGTCCATGCCGCCCTACACGCTCTGGCTTCGTGGCCACGACGCGATCCGCACCTGGCTCCTCGGGCGCGGAGCCGGTTGCCGGGGCTCCCGGCTCCTGCCGACCGCTGCCTGCGGTGCGCCTGCCTTCGGGCAGTATCGCCCCGGCGGACCCGAGGGAGGCTACCAGCCGTGGGCGCTCATCGTGCTCGAGCTGTCAGGTGAGCGCATCGCCGGGTGGAACTCGTTCCTCGACACCGAGATGCTCTTCCCCCTCTTCGGGTTGCCTCGACACCTCCCGGCGTAGCAGCGGCGGCGGGCTCGGCGGATGTTTTTTTGCAGCGACCGATGATTTTGGTCGGTCGCGGCCGTCCAAGCCTCGAACCCTGCACCGAGGCCCCATGAACTTTCCCGTGTACGTCGCGGCGGTCCTCTGGGCCGGCCTCTGGTTGCGCGACGAGCGGCTTCGCGGCGTCCTTCCGGCCCGAGCCGTGAATTGAAGATCCAACCCAAGGAGAGAACCATGGCAGCCGATCGTTCCCGGAAGCTCTTCGTCAACCTGTCCGTCCGCGACTTGAAGAAGTCGATGGAGTTCTTCTCCAAGCTCGGCTTCGAGTTCAATCCGAAGTTCACGGACGACAAGGCGGCCTGCATGATCATCAGCGAGGAAGCGTACGTGATGCTTCTCGCGGAGGCCTTCTTCAAGACGTTCACCAAGCGCGAGCTGTGCGACACGACCAGGCAAACCGAAGGACTGTTTGCGCTGTCGTGCGACAGCAGGGCCGAGGTCGGCGAGATGGTCAGGAAGGCCATCGCGGCCGGCGGGAAGCACGCCGCCGAACCGCAGGATCACGGCTTCATGTACGGCTGGAGCTTCTACGACCTCGACGGTCACCACTGGGAAGTCCTCTGGATGGACCCCAAGGCTGCCCAGTAGCCGGGGCAGCGGCGCGACCAGGCTCCTCCCGGGCGTCAGCGGCATCGAACAGGCTCACAGCCCCAGGAGGTAGCTCCGCATGGCCAGGACGATGAGAGCCGTCGAGATCACGAAGCCAGGGACGCCCTTCAAGCTCGTCGAGAAGCCCATCCCCGACGCAGGACGGGGCCAGGTGCGCATCGCCGTCGAGGCTTGCGGCGTCTGTCACTCGGATGCGTTCGTCAAGGAAGGGCAATTTCCCGGCGTGGTCTACCCGCGGGTCCCCGGCCATGAGGTGGTCGGACGGGTGGATGCCATCGGCGAGGGCGTGACCACCTGGAAGCCTGGCCAGCGGGTTGGGGTCGGCTGGCACGGCGGGCACTGCGGCGTTTGCGAGGCCTGCCGCTCGGGCGACTTCATCCTCTGCGAGAACGGGCTCATCTGCGGCTTCAGCTATGACGGCGGGTACGCCGAATACATGGTGGCGCCGCAGGAGGCACTCGCCGCCGTGCCCGATTCGCTCGATTCGGTTGCCGCGGCACCACTCCTCTGCGCCGGCGTCACCATCGCGCTCGAGCTGGGCGCCCACGAGTACATCGACACCGACAAGGGCGACGCCGCGGCGGCGCTGCAAAGGCTCGGCGGCGCCAGGGTCATCCTCGCTACCGCGCCGAGCGCCCAGCTGACGGGCAAGCTCGTCGACGGCCTCGCCCGCAACGGCACGCTGGTCATCCTCGGGGCGACTCCGGAGCCGATCCAGGTCAGCCCGTTGCAGCTCATCGGCAAGCGCCGGCGGATCCAGGGATGGCCGAGCGGCACCGCGAAGGACTCGGAGGAGACGCTCGCCTTCAGCGCGCTCTCGGGCGTCGCCTCCCGCAACGAGGTCTTCCCGCTGGAGAAGGCCGAGGATGCGTACCAGCGGATGATGAGCAACAAGGCGCGCTTCCGCGTCGTCATCCAGTTGCGCAGCTAGGCGCTCTCGCTACTGGTCGTCCGATCAGCCGCGCGGCGGCATTCCGTCCGAGAAAATGGTGACCACGACCTCAGCCGGCCCGCTCGAGCGTCCGAGGGCAAGTTGCAGGCTACCGCTCGCGATCTGCAGCGGGGCTTCCGCCTCGCTCGGCAGGCGCGCTCCGCCACGGAGCTGCAGCGGCTGCCCACTTCGTTGCTGGATGAGTAACGCGCTGGCCTTGGTACCGAACGAGCGCGTTTCGACGGCCAGGTTGCCAGCGGGCGTCGCATTCGCCAGGAGGCGCACCGAAGCGACGACCTGCGCGCCCACGCGCATCGAGGCGGACTTGGAACCCGCCATGGCGGCGGTGGGGACGCCCATCAGGAACACCAGGAGAGCGGCGCTCCGCACCACGAACCGTTCCGCTCCACTCTTCCTGCCCGCTTGCGATTGGGTAGCCATGCCCACCGCTAGTGCGAGCACCATGCCAAGCCATAGCCCCCCGTAATCACGAGGAAAACACATCAGCGCCGACGGGCTTCTGACGGTCCGGACGACCGCGAACCGACGGCCTTTTGACGCTTCCGCTTTGCGACCCGCTCCGCGGAGTGTTCGCTCGATGATGACGGGGTTCAGTCCGACGCGTTGTTCCGCCCCGCCAAGAACCACGTCTTCAACTCGCCCTTGCCTTCGACTTCGAGAGCGCCGCGCTCCTCGAGAAGGAACGGCTCGCTCAATCGCCGCCGCGTACTTTCCGACACTTGCACGCGTCCGGGCACGCCGTGGGACTCCATCCGGCTGGCCGTGTTCACGGCGTCACCCCATACGTCGTAGAGGAAGAGGCGCCTGCCGATGACGCCGGCCACCACCCGGCCGGTGTCGATGCCGATGCGCACCTGCAGAGTGGAGGCGGTGCGCTCGTTGAAGCGGTCCAGCGCTTCGATCATGTCGAGCGACACGTGCGCCGCCTGCGCCGCGTGATCGACCGAGGGCACGGGCGCGCCGGAGGCGGCCATGTACGAATTCCCGAGCGTCTTGATCTTCTTGAGGCCGCGCTCGCTCACGAGGCCGTCGAAGAGGGTGAAGATCTCGTCCAGGATCAGCGCCAGTCGATCGGGGGTCACGGCCGGTGTCAGCTTGGCGAACCCCACCACGTCCGCGATCAACACCGTCACGTCCGCAAAGCTGTCTGCGGTCACGTCGGGACGCGCCTGCAATCGCTCGGCAATGGAGTTGGGCGGCACGTGGAGCGCCAGCCGCTCCGAGACCTTGCGCTCCGCCACGACTTGATCGAACAGCTTCTTGAGCTCGTCATTCTTGCCGCGGATCAGCTCGCGGCTGGCCTCCAGTTCCTGCACCGTCTGCTCGAGTGCTTTGGCGTACAGGCGGACTTCCAGCATGTTGTGGACGCGCGTCACCACCTCCGCGAGATCGAATGGCTTGGTGACGAAATCTTTCGCTCCGGCCCGGAGCGCGCGCAGCTTGTGATCCGGCTGGGCGGTGATCACGAGCACCGGCAAGTAGCCGCCCTTTTCGATTTCCTTGAGGCCTTCCATCACCTCGAATCCGTCCATGGCGGGCATCTGGAGGTCGAGCAGGATCAGGTCGTAGCGATTCTTGCGGTGAAGCTCGCACACCGCGCGTGGATCGAGCGTGGATGCCACCGAAAGATATCCTGCTCCGCTCAATATGCGCTCGAGCAGAAGGATATTGGCTTCCTGATCGTCGACGACCAGGACCTTGGCGTTGAAAATATCGGCTGAATCGACCACGAATCCGTCCAGTCTTACTTGCTGCGTACAACCTGTTTTTGCGCGAAATCAAAGGCCGTATCGAGGGTCTCCATGAACTCCGTCACCTTGATCGGCTTGGTGAGGTACGAGAAAAATCCTGCCTCGCGGCCCTTTTCGATATCGCGTGGCATCGCATTTGCGCTGAGGGCGAGCACGGGGATGTGCGCGGTCGCCGGGTCTTCGCGGAGGATTTTCAGGGCTTCGATACCGCTGATGCCGGGCAGATTGATGTCCATCAGGATCACCTCCGGCTGGTTGGCGCGCGCAAGCTGGATGCCCATATTTCCGTCCGGCGCGCTCAAGAGGCGCATGGTGGGGCGGCGCGCGACGAGCTGCTCGACCAGCTTCAAGTTCGCCGGGTTGTCCTCTACATAGAGCAGGGTGCGAAGCGGCGCACCGTGTTGAACTTGCGCTTGGGCCATGGCTGCGGGCTGGGCCGTTCCGGCTTCGAGCCGTGGCGCGTCGGCCGAACCCAGCTCGCACCAGAATTCGCTTCCCACGCCGACGCTGCTCTCCACTCCGATGACGCCCCCCATCAGCTCGACCAGTCGCTTGCTCATGACCAGGCCGATGCCCGTGCCCTGCACGGCGCCGCGCTCTTGTCCGAGCCGGTTGAACGGCTGGAAAAGCTGCGCCAGCTTCTCCGGAGGCAATCCCGCGCCGCTGTCCTTCACGCTGATGCGAATCCGATCCGGGCGGGTGGCGAGGCAGTCAACGACGACCGTTCCCCCGGACTGGTTGTATTTGACCGCGTTGGAAAGAAGGTTCATGAGGACCTGCTTCAACCGGGTGCGATCGGCGAGGACGAAGCGAGGAACGTCGAAATGCGGGAAGGTCATCCGGATACCGCCCTTTTGCGCCTGCGGTTCGATCATGGCCTGGCATTCGAGGATGACTTCGGCCAGTGACGTCGGCTCCTTCGACAGCGACAGCTTTCCGGACTCGATCTGCGCAAGATCGAGAATTTCGTTGATCAGCTCCAGCAGATACCATCCTGCGCGAAGAATCTCGGCGATGCTCGCCGTTTGCGAGGCCGTCACCGGCGTGGGGTCAGACTCCATCAACTGGGCGAACCCAAGGATCGCATTGAGCGGCGAGCGAAGCTCATGGCTCATGCTGGAAAGGAAATTGGACTTCGCGAGGTTGGCCTTCTCCGCCGCACCCTTGGCCCTGGTCAGTGTTTCCTCGACCTGCCTGCGCTCGGTCAGGTCGCGGGTCAGCTTGGCGAACCCACGTGCATTGCCCGCTGGATCTCGAATGGCCGTGAAGACGACGTTCGCCCAGAAGGTCGAGCCATCCTTGCGCACGCGCCAACCCTCGACCTCGAATCGTTTCTCGGCCGCCGCCGAGTCCAGGTCGCGCTGCGGCACACCTCGCTCGATATCCTGCGCGGGATAGAAGCGGGAGAAGTGCTGGCCGACGATTTCTTCCGCGCGGTAGCCCTTGATCCGCTCCGCTCCAGTATTCCAGCTCACCACGTCGCCGTCCGAGTCCAGCATGACGATTGCACAGTCGGTCACGCTCTCGACCATCAAGCGGAAGCCTTCTTCGGTCCACCGCAGTTTTTCCTCGACCTGCTTGCGCGCAGAGTTATCGGTGCCGATCAGGAGATATCCGATGATCCGACCCCCGGCATCGCGCAGCGCCGTGACCGATACGATCGCTGGAAAGCGACTTCCGTCCTTGCGGATATAAGTCAGCTCGTACTTGTCCTCGATCCCGCGCGACGCCTTGAAAGCCAACGCCTCGAAGCCTGGGGCGATCGTGGTTGCGAGCTCCAGGCTCAATGCCCGGGCGCGCTCGATCACTTCCTGGGGATCATGGATGTCGGCCGGCGTTATCTTGTCGACCACCTCGACGGACGCGTAACCCAACATGGTTTCGGCGCCGATATTGAATAATTGAATGACGCCCTTTTCGTCGGTGGCGATGATCGAGAAATTGGCGCTGTTGAGAATCGCGTTCTGCAGGGCCCCCGCTTTGAGGAGGGCCTCTTCCGCCCGCTTGCGCGCTGTATTGTCGGTGCCGATCAACAGATATCCGATGATTCCGCCTTGAGCATTGCGCAGCGCAGTGACCGACACGACCGCGGGGAATCGGCTCCCGTCCTTGCGGATGTAGGTCAGCTCGTAGATGTCCTCGATCCCACGCGAGGCCTTGAAGACCAGTGCCTCGAATCCCGGCGTAATCGTCGTGGCAAGCTCGAGGCTCAATGCCTTGGCGCGTGCGATCACTTCTTGCGGATCGGAAATGTCCGCTGGCGTGATCCTGTTGAGGACCTCCGCGGCCTGGTAGCCGAGCATGCGCTCCGCGCCGACATTGAATAGTTGAATGACGCCCTTTTCGTCCGTGGCGATGCTCGAGAAGTTGGCGCTGTTGAAGATCGCGTTCTGCAGGGCCCCTGTTTTCAGCAAAGCCTCTTTGCGTCGGACCTCGGTGATTGCCTCTACCGCGGGACCGCTGTCGCCGAGAGCGGCGAGTGATGGGGTGCTCATTGTGCTGTTCCTTTTGCTTCCTTCGCTGCGTCCACGGCGTCCGCATCGCGGATGTCGTGCGCGAGGGTCCTCGCGATCTGTCCCGCTTCCGGGGCCGTCGAGCCCGCGCTCATTCGCTCGTAGGTGGCCTCGGTCTTCGCGTTTCGGGCGCGCGCCGAGCGATCGTCGCTGTCGTCACCGGGCATCTCCACCCGCAGCTCTTCCAGGATCATCTGCAAGCCCGCCGCGATCGGCAGGGCCAGCAGCGCCCCCATCACGCCCAGCAGGGTACCTCCTGCAAGAAGCGCCAGGAGGACCGTAGTCGGTGAGAGCCGCAGTACGTGCCCGTAGACCTTGGGAACCAGGATCCGACTCTCGAACTCCATGTAGACGACCATGGAGACCAGCACCACGGTGGCCACCGGCAGTCCGCGGGGAAGCGCGGAAAGGATGGCGGGGGCGGCGGCCAGGAACCCTCCGACGAAGGGGATGACGTCCACCAGCGCCGCAAACAATGCGAGGGACAACGCATTGGGGACCTTGCAGACGAACAGGAGCAGAAAGGTGAAGATTGCGATCGCCGCGGACGTGATCAGCTGGCCGCGCATGTAGCCGCCGACGATGGTTTCCAGGTTGTGGATGATGCGCGCCAGCCGCATGTGGTACTCGCGCGGCACGATCGCGTAGAGCGCGCCCTGCGTGCGCTTGCCGTCAGCCAGGAAATAGAAGGAAAGAACGACTGCGGTCACGAAGTATCCGAGCACCTTCAGTGCCTGGGATGAGTACCCGAGCAGGTACCTCTCGATCCGGGCGAACGTCTGCTCCAGCCCCGCGTTCTGCACGGCATGGGCGAGTGGCAGCGTGAGACTGCGCTTCTCGAGCAGCGCGATCAGTTGCTCGCGGTCCCCCGGTGCGCCGCGCACGATCTGGGCGAGCTGCTCGACGAGCGGCGGGACAGTCAGGAAGATGAGGAGTGACGCGACGACGATCGATCCGAAAAAGAGCAGAATGAGTGCGAGGGTGCGCTTGAGGCCGCGCTTTTCCATCCACTCGACCAGCGGATTGAAGGTCCCCGCGAAGACGAGGGCCACCACCACCAGCAACCCGATCACCCAGAGCTCGCGGAGCAGCCACACGCCCGCGATCGTCGCCAGGATCCACCCGATCGTGCGCGGCGCGATCTCGAAGCGGACGACGCTCTTGTCTTGCGCGGGCACCTTCATGAGAGCTCACCTTCAATTCGTGGCATGCGACGCCCGTTCGGAAAGCTTCGCGACCACGCGATCGGCAATGCGCGTCACGCCAGCCTGCAGCGCCTGCGAAAGCGCATCGACCACCGCCCCCGCCTGGTCGGCCTGCTCGGTCTTCGCGACCGGCTGCTCCACCGTGATCGTCTCCTCGAGCAGGCCGATGCGATCGTCGCGCAGCAACAGCAGCGCCTGCATGCGTGCCTTGTGCGGCTGCTCGATCTCCTCGAACGCGATCAGCTCGACGTCCAGGGTGACGGCGCGGCCGGAGAGCGATGCGACCACCCCGCGCTCCTCGAAAAGTGTGCGCGAGAGCGCGCGACGCAGGTAGATCTCGGGTCGTTCGGTCCAGCGCCGATCCTCGTAATAGAAAAGCTCCCGGGCAGAGTTGCGGGCCACCATCCGCTCGCGCACGTGTGACCAACCCTCGACCCGGCCGAGCCGAAGCTGCAGATCGGACCGGACCGGGGCCCGCGGCGCATCGCCGTCCAACTCGGGCGTGAAGTAGCGCGGCACGAGCGGGTCATTCTTGCCGAGCAGCGCACAGCCCGAGAGTACGACCGCGCCAATGAGAAGCAGCAGGGTTGCCCTCATTGACGCACCTTCGCCTTTCCCTTGATTAGCATGTCGGGATCGCGCTGCAGCGCCTCGACGAGCTGGCGCACCGCCACCGCGGCCTCGCGCAGATCTCGTCCGGTGTCGTCGATGTTGGCCCCGAGCCGCGGCCCGGCCACGTCGCTCAATGAATCGGAAGTGCGCTGCACGCTCGCGAACAGGCCCTCATTTCCGTCGAGGCGATCGAGCACTCGCTTCATCTTCGCCAGCGCCACGCTCGCGCCGTTGAGCGTCGCCGCCGCATCGCGCGAGAGCTCGTCGACTCGAAGCTGATCGAGCTTGCTCTGCAGGCTCGCGACCAGCTGATTGGTGTTGTTGAGCGTCGCCGCCATCTTGTTCGGCAGGCCGCGGCGGTTCACGTCGTCGAGGATGACATTCGCCCTGTCGACCATGCCGCCCAGTTCCTGCGCGAGGTAGGGCATCATGTCGACCGCGCGAACCACCGCGTCCTCCAGGTTCTTCATCGTCGAGGGAATCGCGGGGATGTAGTTCTCGGGGACGGTAAACGGCAGCAGGGGCGGCGCCGTGCCTCCGGTATCGAAGAAGTCGATCTGCAGATACTTGGTGCCGGTGAGCCCGGTCGAGGCGATCTGCACGCGCAACTCGGGCGGCACCAGGATTCTCGTCTCCTTGCCACGGCTCGTGCCGGCCAGCCCCAGCCGGTTCAACGCCTTGACTCCCAGCGAATAGATGATCTCGACGTGACGCCGGTCGGGCGCCACGTCGATTGCCGAGACTTTGCCGATCTTCACGCCGCGATACCGGACCGCCGATCCCACTTCGAGGCCGGTCACCGCTTCATCGAAATAGGATGCGTAGGTGACGGTGACGACCTGCATGGTCTGCGCCGTGAGCACCACGGCCGCGGCCAGGGCAACCAGCACCGATCCCACCACGAAGGCTCCGAGCTTCCATTGATTGGTCGGCGCGCTCATGATTTCACCGCCTGTGGAGTCCGGTTGAAGAAGGAGTGAACGCGCGGATCCGTGTTGGTGTCGCGCAGGACGCGCGGATCGCCGCGCGCAATGATGCTCTTGCTCTCGCGGTCGAGCATGATGCAGCTCTTGCTGATCTTGAAGATGCTCTCGAGATCATGCGTGACCACCACGAAGGTCAAGCCGAGTTGCTCGTTGAGGTCGAGGATCAGCTCGTCCAATTCGACCGCAGAGACCGGGTCGAGGCCGGCCGAGGGCTCGTCGAGAAAAAGCAGATCCGGCTCCAGCGCCATCGCCCGGGCGATCCCCGCGCGCTTGCACATTCCCCCCGACAGCTCGCTGGGCATCCGGTCCTCGGCGCGCTGCAGGCCGACCAGGCGCAGCTTGGCCGCGACGATGCCGCCGATGGCGTCGGGCGGAAGCCCGCTCCACGCCTGCAGCGGCAGTGCCACGTTCTCTCCCACGGTGAGTGATCCGAGCAGGGCGCCCGATTGAAACATCACGCCGAACAGCGGCCGGCCGGGGACGTCCTGGTTGGGCGCGAGGCCGTCGATGGTGATGCTTCCGCGGAGCGGCGTCTCGAGGCCAACCAGATAACGCAGCAGGGTTGATTTGCCGCAGCCGCTGCTGCCGAGGATGGCGAAGATGGAGCCTCGCTCGATCTCGAAGGTCGCGCCTTTCTGCACGACGGACTCGTCCCAGCCGATGGTGAGATCGACCACCTTGAACAACGGGTCGCTCATAGGCCCGCCACCTGGAAGAAGACGGTCATCACCGCATCGAGGAGAATGAGGGTGAACATGGTGATGACCACCGTCGAGGTGGTGCGGCGCCCGACGCCCTCTGCGCCGCCGCTCGTGGCGAGACCCTGCTGACAGGCGATGAGCGCGACTGCGAACGCGAACACCACGCTCTTGATGATCCCCGACGAAATGTCCCAGAGCGAGACGACGCGCGCCGTCTGACTGAGATAACCGCGCACCGTCAGGTCGAGGTTCGTGACGCCGACGACAAGCCCGCCCAGCACGCCCGCCATGTCGGCCAACAGGGCAAGCAAGGGCACCACGATGATCAGCGCGAGCGCGCGCGGCAGGACCAGATAGCGCATCGGCCCGAACCCCATCGTGCGAAGCGCATCGATCTCCTCGTTCACCTGCATGAAGCCAAGCTCGGCCGCGAACGCCGCGCCCGAGCGGCCGCAGACGACGATCGCGGTCATCAAGGGCCCGAGTTCGCGGCAGATGGAGATGCCGATCAGGTCGGCGACCAGGATGTTGGCGCCAAACTGCTTGAGCTGCGCCGCCGACTGGAACGCCATGGCCAGGCCGACCAGGAAGTTGATCAAGATGATGATCGGCACCGCGTCGGCGCCCGAGCGCTCCATCGTCGCCGGCAGCTCGCGCCAGTTGGCCGAGCGGGGCGAGCGCAAGACCCCTGCGGCCGAGACCACCATCTGCCCGAAGAAGGCGAGCACGAGCTGCACCTCGAGCAGGATGGAGATAGTGGCGCGGCCCAGCTGATCGAGAGTGCTCAGCGGCCGGCGACGTTTGAGCCGCGCCACCGCGTGGTCGCCGCCGTAGAGGTGGATGATCCGCTGCACGTGCGCGTCGGCCGCCACGAACTCGGACTTCACGCCGCGCCGCTGCAACTCTCCGCGCACGCAGGCGAGCAGCGCCATCGCGCCGCCGTCGATGCGCTGCACGGCGGACATCTCGAAGTTGAGCGTCTGACCGCGCGATGCTCTGGTCTCGAGCCGGCGCAGCTCGGTCCAGAGCGGCGCTGCCTCGGCGAACCTCAGGCTGCCGCGGATGCGGATCTCGCCCTGATCGGCGCTGGTCTGCACTTGCTCGACTGCGAATGCCGGCGGCATCGTGACGACCTCGCTCGCGACATGGTGCTTCCCGCATGGCGAGCCGAGTCGGAAACGAGATTGACCTCCAAGCCCGAGGGCGACCTGGCCCTTGCTCGGTTCAGTAAGCATGGGCCGTGCCACGGGCGGCGGCGCTGGAAATCAGCGCACTGCTTGAGCGGCCACCCCGCTGGCGAACGCCAAAAGAGTGTTCGCGACCGTCCGGCGAGCGTTCGGGTCGACTTTTACCCTACGCCTGCGCGGCGATGACCCAGCGTCAGTTCAGGCCGCGGCGGAACAGGCCGTTTGCAGGACAATCGGGTCCACACACGTTGTCCTTTCCCGTGTCGAAATCGACGCCGAGGATTCCCTCGAAATCGCAGCCAGGACAGCCGGCCCCTTCGCACCGCTCGCAACCCACGATGTGCATTCCGTGCTGGTCGCGCAGGTGCATGATCAGCTTCGTCACTCTCCTGTCGATCTGGCTGTTCGGCATGCCTCGGCGCCATTCTTAGGCTTCGCATGTTGCGGCTGGATTTCAGCGCCGGACGCCCGAACGTCCGTTGACACCCAGGGGCCCCTTGAGGGAGCAGGGGTACTTCCATGGCGGGTCGAGAAAGGCCGATTCCCGGCGAGCGCCTGGGCAACGCGGGAGACGATCTCGGGCCCGTTCTGCAATTCATGAAGCAGCTCTGGGCGCTGGACCACGGGCTGCAGTCGGCGTCGAAGCGCATGAAGGCGACCTACGGCATCACGGGTCCTCAGCGGCTGGTGGTCCGCTTCGTCGGGCGATCCCCCGGCATCTCGGCAGGCGCGCTCGCGGAGATCTTGCACGTTCATCCATCCACGCTGACGGGAATCCTGCGGCGGCTGGAATCGCGAGGTGTCCTGCATCGCCGCCCGGACCCGAAGGACGCGCGCCGAGCTCTCTTCGGCCTGACGCCGCACGGACGGCACGTGGACGCCCTGCGAACAGGCACCATCGAGCAGGCGGTCCGGCGCGTCCTGGAGCGGATGCCCGAGGATGTCCTCCCTGCTGAGCGCCTTCTGGCCGCCCTCACATCCGAACTCGACCTGGGCCTGAGCGGGGGTCTTGTCGCTGACCCGTGAGCGGTGGGACGCGTTCACCCGGCTCGCGGAGTGTGTCCGACCGATACCGCGGCTAGCGCATCGTCCCCAGGCCGTTCGCGGCCACCCAGAAGCCCAGGAGCAGCTCGAGCGAGTAAGTGATCACGACGCCGAACAGGCCGATGCGGCGGATCTTCCCGATGAACGCCGCGGCATGCAGCGCCCGGGCGGCCAAGCCCGCGAAGCCGATGGCGACGATCCACGCCTTGCCCACGCCCTGCATCTCGAGCAGTACAAGCAGGATCGCGATCACGGTGACGTGCTCGATCGCGTTGCCGTGGGCGCGGTTCGCGCGGCGCAGCGGCTCGTCGCCGCCGTCACCGAAGACCACGTGGGTCCGCAGCCGGTGCCGGCTGGTGTTCAGCGCGAGCGCGGTGACGAAGACGAGGAGCAGCGCCACGAAGAAGGGCGAGTGGGTCAGCGGGCCGGCGTGGAAGGGCAGAGTGGGCATCGCGCGAGAGTACGCTGCGCTGCGCAGGAATGGGACTCAGCGCCGGTCGCCGGCGAGCAGCGTGGCGGCGCCGAGGAGCGTTCCTGCGACGAGAAGAGCCGATGCACACGCGCGACGTCGTCGCGGGTCCGCGGTCGCGCCTGCAGCGACTGCGGTCGTGGCCAGGCGACACCGACCGATCGACAAGAAGCTCTGGACACATGCAGCGCGGTGGTGGCCAGAGGATCCGGCCGCCGGGCGCGCGCCGGGCACGAATCTCTCAACGCCAGGCCAAGCCAGGCGAAGGCGGCCTGGCCGGGTCGGCGGGGTCGGGCGCAGGATGCGCACCTTGGTGCGCGCCGTAAAGCTGCTCGCCGCCATCGTCGCGGTGATCGTCGCCGCCGACGGTCTACCTAGAGCGCGCAGCACGCTCGGCTGGAAAGTGAAGTAACAGCCTGCGCCGCGGTCCGCCACCTTAACGACGCTGCGACAACCCTCGAAGAGGGTGGGAAAGTTTGCGAGCCCCGCGCGTTGTCTGTTACGTCGGGAAGAACGGTCATTTACCTGATGAATGCCGAGGCCCCGGCGTGCGCCGGGTGACGAAATCGACCGGTGGCAAGTACGCTCCCGGCTGGTGTTACGGTCACGTTCCGGCCGGCGGGCCCGCCGGCCGAGCCTGCTTTTTGATCACCACTTCGTCTATGAGACCGTACTCCTTTGCCTCACCTGCGCCCATGAAATGGTCGCGATCTGTATCCTTCTCGATCCTGTCGAGCGGCTGCCCGGTGTGCTTCATG
>WNFD01024921.1_pt1 | contig 15106 bp, 12 predicted proteins | sample 5400491 | NCBI WGS metagenome assembly WNFD01 (sample SAMN13153343, study PRJNA577476) | soil metagenome | isolation source: 120 cm saprolite under Douglas fir tree site 2 hole 2 replicate 2 | place: USA:California | collected 2015-04-18
GCCTACGCCTACGACCCCGACGGGCACCTGCTGACCGTGACGCTGCAGAACTACACCGGTGACCCGGTCAATCCGTCGCCACCGGTGAACCTGGTGGAGTCCTCCCGCGCCTACGACCCGGTCGGCCGGCTGGCCAGCGTCACAGACTCGATGGGCTGGGTGACCTCCTACACCTACACCGACGACGGCCTGCTCGCCACGGTGACCCGCTCCGACCCGCACGGCGGTGCCTCGTTCACCGAGCAGGCCAACACCTACGACGCCGCCGGCCGCATGATCTCCCAGGTCACCGGCAACGGCACGACGACCACGAACTACACGCTGGACGCGGCTGACCGGGTCACCTCTGAGGTGCTGGATCCCGGGGCCGCGCCGCACCTGAACCGCACCACCACCAACGTGTACTCACCCGACGACAAAGTGCTCACCGAGACCGTGACCAACCCGAACGCCGGGACCACCCCGGCGCAGGTGACTGACTACACCTATGACGGGATGGGCAACCAGACCTCGCAGACCGTCCACGCCGACACCAGCGGCAGCCCGCCCGGGCCGGCCGGGTGGTGGCTGCTGAACGAGACCAGCGGGACCTCCGCCGCGGATTCGTCGGGCAACGGGCACACGGGCACCGCGTCCGGCGGGGTAACCCTGACCGGGGGCAGCACGGGCGCGGTCTTCAACGGAGCGCTCGATGGGCAGATCTCCGCCTCGGGCCCGGTGCTCAACACGGCGGCCAGCTACTCGGTGTCGGCCTGGGTGAATCTGTCCGCGGCCGACACCTCCCGCCAGGACGCGGTCTCCCAGGACGGGGTCAACGCCAGCGGGTTCGAGCTGCTGTACAACGGGTCGAGCGGTACCTGGTCGTTCACCCGCGCGCTGTCGGATGTGACCAACCGGAACGTGTCGCAGGTCACGTCGCAGGCGCCTGCGGCCGCGGGGACGTGGACGCATCTGGTCGGCGTGTACGACGCGACCGGGTCGACGATCTCGCTGTATGCCAACGGGGTGCTCCAAGGCAGCACCGCCGCGGGTTCGGCGCCGTGGTCGGCCGGCGGGGCCACCGCGATCGGCCGGGCGTTGTACAACGCCGGGCAGACGAAGTTCTTCACCGGCGATATCGCCGACGTCCAGCTGTACCCGGCTGCGCTGTCGGCAGCGCAGGTCGCCACGCTGTACTCGGACGGCCGGGCCGGCGGCTCGCTTGCCGCCCGGCTGACCACCACCTGGACCCTGGACCAGCGGGGCCTGCCCACGTCGATGACCGACCCGAACAGGAACGTGACCCACTACTCCTACGACGAGGCGGGCAATCTCGCCGTGACCACGGAGCCGACCGTCACGACGCAGATGTACCTAGGGTCGGCGACACCGACCGTGCCGGTCACGATGGACGGGTACAACACGTTCGGTGAGAAGGTCGAGTCGTCCGACGCGAACGGGAACGTGACGAGGACGGCGTACGACGCCGCCGGGCGGCCGGTGTCGCAGACGGCACCGCCGTACACCCCGCCTGGGTCGTCCACGCAGATCACGGCAGTCTCCTCGACGGCCTACAACGGCCTGGGCCAGGTGACCTCGGCAACCGACCCGCTCGGCAATATCACGTCCTACACCTACGACCAGCTCGGCGATGCGGCCACGGTCACGGCGCCGGACACCGGGGTGACGCATTACACCTACGACACCAACGGGGACCAGCTGTCGGCGACCGGGCCGACCGGGGCGCTGACCCAGGCGACGTATGACTACCGGGGCCGGACGCTGACCGCCACGCAGGTGGAGCGGTACCCGTCGGCGGCGGCGTACACGACTGCGAATGTCTATGCGGACGGCGCGGGCGGCGGCGGGTGGCTGGCGTCGCAGACCACGCCGCAGGGCGTCAAGACCTCCTATGCCTATAACCCGGCGGGAGAGGCGACATCGGTGACCGACGGGGCCCGGAACACGACCCGTTACGCCTACGACGCGGCCGGCCGGCTGACCGCTACCACCGCGCCGGACGGCACGAGCACCACGACCACTTTTGACCAGGCGGGGCGGGCGGTTGGTCTGGCGGACTTGTCGGCCACGGGCGCGGTGCTGCGGTCGTCTTCGGCGGTGTATGACGGCGTGGGGAATGTGACGGCTGCGACGGATTACCGGGGGAACACGACGACGTTTGGTTATGACGCGACGGGGCTGGTGACCTCGGAGGTGCAGCCGGTGACGGCGTCGTCGTCGATCACGACGTCGCTGGGGTATGACGCGGCGGGGAACCGGACCCTGTTCACCGACGGGAACGGGAACAACTGGTGGGACACGTATAACTCGTGGAACCTGCCGGAGTCGCGGGTGGAGCCGCCGACGGCGGCGTTCGGGTCGCCAGCGCTGCAGGGGACGTTCAAGACGTCGTATGACGCGAACGCCCGTCCGGTGAGCGTGGCCGAGCCTGGCGGGGTGAGCGTGTCCAGCAGTTATGACAGCGTGGGGCGGCTGGCGGGGCAGGCTGGGACGGGTGCGGAGGCACCGGCGGCGGCCCGGTCGTTCGGTTATGACCTGGCCGGGAACATGAAGTCGGCGTCGGCGCCGGGCGGGACCGACACCTTCGGCTATGACGACCGGGGGCTGTTGCTGTCGGCGTCCGGCCCGTCCGGGTCATCCTCGTTCGGCTATAACGGGGATGGGCAGGTCGCGTCGGCCAGTGACGCGGCCGGGACCACGTCGTACACCGATGACGGCGGGGGGCGGCTGGCGACGCTGGCGGATCCGCTGACCGGGACGACCGCGGCCTATTCGTATACTCCGCAGTCGCAGGTCAGCCAGATCTCCTACGGGACGGGCAACGATACCCGCACGTTCGGCTACGACGGCTTGCATCAGCTGGTCTCGGATGCGCTGACGGGACCGTCGGGGCAGGCGGTCGCGTCAGTCGGCTATGGCTATGACGCGAACGGGAACCTGACGTCGAAGACCACTATGGGGTTCGCGGGGGCTTCGTTGAGCACGTACGGCTACGACGAGGCGAACCGGCTGACGTCGTGGACCAACGGGACCACGACCACGAATTACGCGTATGACGGGGCGGGGAACCGGACGAAGGCGGGTTCGGTCACGTATGCGTATGACGCGCGGGATCAGCTGGCGTCTGACAGTGCGGGTAACACGTATTCGTATACGGCGCGGGGCACTTTGGCGCAGGTGGCCGGGCCGGGCGGGACGACTGGGTATTCCTCGGATGCGTTCGGGCAGCCGGTGACCCAGGGCGGGCAGTCGTATGCGTATGACGCGCTGGGCCGGGTGGTCACCGCGGCCGGGTCCGCGGGTGCGTCGTTCTCGTATTCGGGGGCGGGGAATGTGATCGCCTCGGACGGGGTGTGGAAGTATGCGTGGGATCCGTCCGGGAGCCAGCTGGCCGCTACTGGCCCGGCGGGCGGCGGGCCGGGCAGTGTGGCGTTCACCGACGGGCACACGGATGTGACGGGCACGTTCGCGGCGAACGGGACGTCGTTGTCGGGGTCGGCGGCCTATGACCCGTTCGGTCAGGTGACCGCGTCGGCGGGGCTGGCCGGGCGGCTGGGGTATCAGTCGGGGTGGACGGATGCGCCGGCGGGGCTGGTGCACATGGGGGCCCGCTGGTCACCACGCAGGTGAACCCGGTGCCCGACCCGGCCGCGGCGAACCCGTTCGCCTACGCCGGCAACGACCCGATGACCGGCACCGACCCGTCCGGCCACATGCTGGTGGCCGCCATTGGCGGCGGCACCTGGCGTCCGGCGCCGCCGCCGCGGCCGGCTCCGCCGGCGGCGCCGTCGTGCGGGTTCTGGTGCTCGGTGACCAGCGTCGCCCATCACGTGGTCTCCAGCGGCTACCGGCACGTGGTGAACGGCTATCACCGGGTGACCGGGGCGGTGAGCCGGGTCTATCACCGGGTGGCGCGGGTTGTCGTGTCGGCGGCGGGGGCGGGCCTGCGGGAGCTGGCGGTGCTGCGGGCGGCGGCGGCGCGGGCGGAGGTGGCGGCGTTGCGGGCGGCCGGGCATGCGGTGCGCAATGTGGCGTTCGCGGTGTCGGATGTGGCGTCCTACGGGGTGCATGCCGCGGTGGACGTGGGGGGGCTGGTGGTATCGGCGGGGGCGCGGGTGGCGCATGGCGTGACCCGGTGGGCGGTGCGCCATTACCAGGCTGCTGTGCACCTGGTGCGCAGCGCGGTGCATGTGGTGGCCCGGGCGGCGACCGCGACCGTGGCGTTCGTCAAGCATCACGCGGCGGCGATCGCCTCGATCGTGGTGTCGGTAGCGGTGTTCGCCGGCTGTGAGGCTGTGCTGACGGGAATCAGCGGCGGCGCTTTGTCGGTGCCTGGCGCTGTCGCCTGCGGGGCGCCTTCCTGGATTGTGTCTGTTTATCAGGCTGCAGAGCCGCGAGCCGTCGAGGATCCGAACGGAGTTCGCGAGGTGATTGCGGTTGGTTCGGACGGTGGAGGTGGACTATTCGTGTCGCTACGGTCGCGCGACTCGCCGATTTACCTTCTTCCGCCCTCTCGGATTCGCGGGGGAAATTACCTTCCGTTGCAGGGTGTTCCCTTGGGAAATCTAAAAGTCGCCGATACGTTTGATGGTTTTCTCGAAGAGATCATTTCCCGTCTTGAGGAAACCGTAAGAGGTTGAGATAGTCGCAAGGCATGGGTCCGCGTTTCAGTATTGAGTTGCCCAGAAGAAGGCGGTGGCCCGGTACTCCTGGGAAGGCTGGCCGATATGCAACGCGGATGAATTACTCGAATTTCCGTCTTTTGGTCCGCCCTTGAGAATCAATAAGCGATGACACGAATTCCCGCATACCAACTCCTGACTCGCGATGATCAGGCGCGCGCCTTCGGGCTTCTCTGCGGTGGTGTCGGCGGCGGTCTTCATCGGCTGCGAGGCCGTGGTGACGGGAGTCAGCGGCGGCACGTTGTCGGTGCCTGGCGCTATCGCCTGCGGGGCGCTGGCCGGGGCGGTGGGCAACGCCGTCTCCCATGGGATCACCGCTGCCGGTGCCGTCGCTGACAGCACCGCGGCGGCCTCCAGCACCGCCGTCTCAGCAGTCTCGGACACAGCCACCGCCGGTGTCGGAGGAGGCGGTGACGCGGGCACTGGAAGCTGGCTGAGCCGGGGTACTCGCTCCCAAGACCATCGCCCACGCTATGACCGACCGAAACGTCGACGGTCTGGATGGGAACGAGATCATCGACAGGAAGCTAAACTCTGTGTTCACAGAGAAGGCTGTCGATCAAGCTCGGAGACAGGCTGCCACGGCTGCCTATAATGGGCTTCAGGCTGTGTGGGAGTTGCCGACAGCAGAGGCTGTGGCGGCCGCGAACAGGTTCATGTCGTATGCCAACGTATCCACACTCATCGTTAGGCAGGCTGGATAGATGAACCCGGAGCCTCTAGTTAGGGCCATCATTGGTGCAATGATGCTGATGGAGCACAGCGGTCCTGAGGAGATCGATCCTGACACGGCGGTTCGAGGGCTCGATAATATGGGTCACGAACTTCTGCGGTTGCCGGAGAGCGATCGCTCAGAATTTCTGGCTCTTCTGGAGAGACTCGCTGCGTCAGCAGCCGATGAACCTACGGCAAGATTCATCCGTTCGGTTCCCTTCAGTTTGGGAATGTCCATGGAAGCATAGCCCCAGAAGATGCAGGTGCGACAAGTGGCATAGCACGTGTCAACTTGCATCCGTCAGCCATGCTCGGCCTGCGGTGCGATGCTCGATGGTCCGCTCGGAGCGCTTAAACCAGGTACACCCATCAGTTGGTCGGTACCCTGGGGCGATAACCCTGTCGTCAACGAAGCATTAAACGATCTCCTCAAACAGATGATCGCCAGAGCGCGCGGCTACTAGTCAACTGAAGAGCTGGGCAGGCCGTGAGCATCTGAACTGCGCAGCTCTGACATCTCGAGGTGTGCTGTCTCATGGTCGAATTTGAACATATTGGTAGTGAAGCCGCGGAGCGCCTGAGAGACTTGGCGGACCGCGCGCGGGTCACCCTCATCGCTGCTGGAATTACGGCATTCGACAGCGGCAGTTCAAGCCCGCGCGGTGGTGCCGAGATTGAGGTCGATACAGGCTATGACGAGGCTGGTGGCGTCTACATTTCATGGGCCTTCTCTCGCGAACTAACCGATGAGATCAGCGGCTATCTCCTTAGCAACCAGCTCTCCCATGCAACTATCCAGTACTCTGGCAAAGTTCGCGTGGCGATGAGGGATGCGATTATTGCCATCCTGGGTGCTGCGGGCTTCTCGGCTGGAGTATCTGAGGATGATATGCGCCCTCTTGCTGTGTCGCTTTCTGAGTAGCCCAGACGGCGCTCGCTCCTGCGACTGGAAGTCGTTCGGCGGAACACGGAAGTCCTGCTGCCCGGCAACAAGGCGATCGCTATCTCCAAGGTCAAGGTCGGCCAGCAAGTCCTGGCGACGGAACCCTACGCAGGCAAGACAGCCAGCTCACCGCCCCTCAGCTGCGGGAGCTGGCGACGCTGCTGGACGCCGGCCCGGCGGCCTGGGGCTGGGATGAAGACCAGTGCTGGACGCTGGCCCGGATCACCGGGGTCGTTTACCGCCGGTTCGCCGTGGAGTACACGCTGGCCGGGATGGACCTGCTGCTGCATCGGATCGGGTGGAGCGTCGAGGTGCCCGCGCGGCGGGCCGCGGAGCGGGACGAGGCGCGGATTGCCGCCTGGCGGGAGGAGACCTGGCCGGTGGTAAAAGGACGGTGGCGGACCTGGGCGGCTGGATCGTCTTCGAAGACGAGTCTGGCCAGGGCTTAAGGCCGCTATTAGGACGCACCTGAGGCCAGCGCGGCACCACCCCGGTGGTGAAGGTGACCGGAGGCAGCAACAAGCGCGTTTCGCTCGCCGCGCTCATCGCCATCAAGCCGGGGCAGCATCCCCGGCTGATCTACCGCGTGCACCGGATTTGTGGGTCAGTGCTGGCCCGGCCGTGGTGCGGTAGGGGCGGGTTTGGTGAGTTCTGGGCCTGCCGCGGATCCTGCATGGAGATCGTTCATCGCCCGAGGCCACTGAAGCCGGGCGGGCCAACTCATCTACTCCGGCTCGCCGAGGTCTCGCGTCATCCAGCCGGGTGTGTCGAAGCGCACGGGCGGATCGCCGACCAGCGCTGCTAGGTGCGTCTCAAGGCCCTCGAGCTGGGCGGGACCGATCTGCCGCTCCCATTGATCGCGCAACTCGTCGAAGATCGCTTCACCTGTCCGCAGCACGTCGAAGCCGAGTTCGGTGACCTGAAGGCGTTTGCGGCGGGCGTCGAGGGGGTCTGCCTCGCGTGCCACGTATCCGCGCTCCTGCAGCACCGCGATAGTTTTCGCCGCTGCTTGCTTGGAGACTGACAGGCGGCGGCCTAGTTCGGAGGCGTTGTCGGCGCCGGAGGCGATGGCCCGCATGGCGAAGTCATGGACGGGACGCACATCCTCGTAGCCGCGGACGGCTAGCTCGGCTATCGCAGCGTCCACCAGTGAGCGGAAGCCTCCGAGCAGGAGCAGTGCGAGGTCGGCGCCAGAGCGGGACATGGAAGAAGACTATGGCAGCAACTGGACAACGACAACCAAGTTGACTAATGTTTGGACAACAAGGTTGTCGAACTGAGGGGAAGAGATGGACGTCACACCAGCTGGTCCCGCGCTGCCGGGGATCACGCACCACCGCGCTGAAGTCAACGGAACCGGGCTGCACTCCGCAGCGGCGGGAACCAGCGGATCTCCGGTCCTGCTGGTCCACGGGTTTCCCGAGACCTGGTGGGCCTTCCGGAAGCTCATCCCGCTGCTTGCGGCCAGCCACCGCGTCTTCGCTGTCGACCTGCGTGGCTTCGGTGACTCTGACAACGGGCCGGGCGAGTATGACAGCACGACGTCGGCCGAAGACCTGCACCTTCTCATCGGGCAGCTCGGGGTTGGGCCGGTCCACCTGACCGGGCAGGACATCAGCGGGGCGACGGTGTTCCGCCTCGCGGCCACCCATCCGGAGGACGTGCTCAGTTTCACCGCCATCGAGATGGGCCTGCCCGGGTTCGGCCTGGAGATGCTGGCCGACGTCACCCACGGCGGCACCTGGTACATCGGCGTTCTCGCGGCGCCTGGCATCCCCGAGATGCTGCTCGCCGGCCGCGAGCGCGAGTTCCTGGGACAATTCGCGTTCCCGGCACTGAGCGCGACCCCAGGAGCGATTACCGGCGCCGACATCGACGAGTTCGCCCGCACCTACTCGCGGCCCGGCGGCTGGCGCGGAGCGACCGGCCTCTACCAGTCGATGCTGCAGGAGGGCCCCGAAATCAAGGCTCTCGCGGAGACGCGCAGGCTGACTGTGCCCGTACTCGCGGTAGGCGCAGGCGGAGGCCCCTTCACGGCCGGCACCATGTCCCAGGCCGCGCCGGGCGACGTCAGCTCAGTGTCACTCGACGGCGTGGGCCACTACGCCGCCATGGAGGCCCCCGACGAGCTGGCGAAGGCCATCCTCGACTTCACCGCAAGCGTCGACGCCGCCTGACTGCTCTCAGTACTGCCCGGACCAGCTGGACAGCCGCCCGACATCGGGATAGGCACCAGCTGGTTCAGGGGTTCTGCGCCAGCCGCGCAGTTTCATCCGGTTCCAGTCCGCTGGATGGCTGGACAGAACCGCGGCCGGCCCGCCCGCACGGCCACGGCGGGGACGGGCCGGCCGCTGCGTGCAACCGGCCGACGCGGCAGATAAGGCCGGCACCGAGGTGGCGTATGCGTCGGATGCGTTCGGGCAGCCGGTCTCCCAGGGCGGGCAGTCGTATGCGTATGACGCGCTGGGCCGGGTGGTCACCGCGACCGGCGCGTCGGGTGCGTCGTTCTCGTATTCGGGGGCGGGGAATGTGATCGCCTCGGACGGGGCGTGGAAGTATTCGTGGGATCCGTCCGGGACGCAGCTGGCGGCGGCTGGCCCGGCGGGCGGCGGGCCGGGCAGTGTGGCGTTCACTGACGCGCACGCGGATGTGACGGGGACGTTCGCGGCGAATGGGACGTCGTTGTCGGGGTCGGCGGCCTATGACCCGTTCGGTCAGGTGACCGCGTCGGCGGGGCTGGCCGGGCGGCTGGGGTATCAGTCGGGGTGGACGGATGCGCCGGCGGGGCTGGTGCACATGGGGGCCCGCTGGTTGCCGGCAACGACCCGATGACCGGCACCGACCCCACCGGGCATTTGCTCAGGAGACGTCCGCCATAGGCGGCAGCACCAACCGCGCCGTCACCACCACGCCCGCGGGTGGAGGGTGCGGGTGGTTGTGCTTCGTGCCCAGCGGCTTGCGGCACATGGCCAGCACCGGCTACCACTACAGGCTCAACGGCTACCACCACCTGCTCGGCGGTGTGCACCGGGCGGGGCGCCGGTCCGCTCAGCGCGGGGTTGCGGACACTGGCCGCCTACCGGGCGGCGGCCGGGCGCCAGCTGCTCGCCCAGTGGCGGCTGGCCGGGCACCTGGTCCACACAATGTGCGGACCGCCATCTCGGATGTGGCGTCCTACGGGATGCACGCCGCCGTGGACATCGCCACGGCGGCGATCTCTGCCGGGTCACACCTGAGGCGCACCGTAACCCGGTGGGGGATCGCCAGCTTCCGCAAAACCATCCACACATCCTGTCTGTCGCCGCCCACTATGTGAACCGCTTCCTGACCGCCGCCAGCGACTGGATCAACACGCAGGCGACCAACCTGGCGGGCGGCGTGATCAACGGCGTGAGCGACACCGTCATATCACCCAGCATCACCACGCGGATGTTCGTGGCAAATTTGCTCGACAGCATGCCCAAGGGACGCGACAGCCGGGCCCCGGCCTGCCATCCCGGCCGACAACACCAAACGGCCCGCCGGGCAAGCCGACGGACCGCGGTGAAAGATCGAGGCTAGGGGTGTGGCTGGTTGACCTGATAGCACGCAACGTCGTACTGGGACGGCGCACCCGCATTGTTGTAGGCGTTTCCGCCGGTGCCGCCGTTGGCGCTGCCGAAACCGGGTTCGTTGAACACCGAGCCGGGCGATGTGCCGCTGTTCCCCGGTGCGTTGGCGCCGGTGCCGGGAATCTCGAAGGCCTGGCAGCTCTGGTTCGGCGGGCCGGTACCGCTCGGGTTGGAGGCGGCCATCGCGGTGGTTGCGCTGCCCAAGCCGAAGAGACCAGTCAGGAGCAGTGTCGTTACGATCCGTCGCATCTGTTCTCCTATGTGGATGTCGTGCGTGGAGCCACGCCGCCCCACGCCCTCTCTCCTTCCTAGCGACTAGGTTCGCAATAGCGTTACGAGCAGGCGCACAATAGCTTCGGGGCGTCGCCGGCTGGGCGCTCAGGTGACTATCCGGTCGCGGTAGGTTACCGGGCAGCGCTCGAAGTGGCCGGCCCCGCGAGCAACTACGCCAGGCAACTCCCTCCGGGGACAGCCCGTTGGTTCCTGCGCCTCGCCGCAGGAGAATCGGGCGCCCGAGGATGCGAAGCGTGCCCTGGCCGAACGGCTGTCGGCTCCGCTGTCGATCACGACGGCGGGCGCCGCCCGCTGATGCATCGCGCCGTTCCTATCCAGCCTGCTCGCCACGCCTCTGCGCGTCACGAAAGACCGGGAATGCTCGTGTCCGTGCAGCGGCAGCAGGCCGTCCTGTGAGGGCAGGCGGCACGTGTTCCTCGGCAGCGGGGGAGGCCACCAGCGCCGCTCTGGGCTTCGCCACCTGGATCTTCAAGCCGGCGGCCACGGGCTGGTTTCCGCCCAGGCGCCCGCACCGGCCCATCCGATTCCCGTGACGGCCGCGCCCTGGCCCGGCATTCCCGTGCGCGGCCGCGGCAACCAGGCACGCGGCCAGGCGTGCTGGCTGCCGGTCCTGCCCGCCGCCAGCCCACACTCGTGCAGGCACGGAAGGGAGACCGGCATGGACCGCAACGGGATCCAGAAGATCCTAGGGACCTGGAGGCCGGTTCGCCCTCAGCCCCAGCTCGCCAGTCCCAGTCCGATCCAGTACCGGCCCCACCTGATCGATGGCTGCCTGGCCGCCGCCGGCCTGAGAATCGAACCTCTGCCATTCCGTTGACTCTCAAGTATTATCGATAACATACTCAGTATGTCTCGGGTAGGTGAGAAGCGGTCATGAGTGTCAGGCACGCCCTTCTCGCGCTGCTGAGCGAGGGGCCCAGATACGGGATGCAGCTCCGGGAGGACTTCGAGGCCGCGACGGGCGACGTGTGGCCGCTCAACGTCGGCCAGGTCTATACGACCCTGCAGCGGCTGGAGCGGGATGGCCTGGTCGAGTCGGACGGCGGGGACGACGAGCAGCATAAGAGCTACCTGATCACCGCCCGTGGCCGGGCTGAGCTGGGCGAATGGCTGCACATGCCGCCGGGCCTGGCTCCGCCACCGCGCGATGAGCTGGTGACCAAGGTGCTCCTGGCGGTCCGGGTGCCCGGCACCGACGTGCACGAGGTGATCCAGGCGCACCGCCGCCAGGTAGTCGAGCTCATGCAGGAGTGGACCCGGGTCAAGGAGGAGCCGGCCGAGTTCGACCTGCCGCTGGCCCTGGTGATCGACTCCGAGCTGACCCGCCTCGGGGCGGTCGCGCGGTGGCTCGACCTGGCCGACGAGCACGTCAGGCACGCGGCCGCAGAGCCCGCGCCAGCCCGTGGTGCGAAGCTGAGGCGCCGGGTAGTGGTCCGGCGATGAACAGGAACGCCAGTTGCGCGTGCAGCGTCAGTCGCGCAGGGCGGGGTGCCCGGCGAGGTGCGCATTGCCCGGGTCGCCGAGGATCGTCAGCAGCGGGCCGGCCACCGGGCTCACCAGCCGTGCGCCGGGCAGCTGTTGCCGTGACCCCCGTGCGGGTGTATCCAGGTGCACCGGCAGACACCGCTCAGCCGTATATCGCGGTCGGGAAGCCCGAAGTTGGCGTGACCGGCGGGATCACCATCCGGAACGCAGGAGCACAGCATGATCAAGTCTCGCGCGGCTGTCCCGCGCGGCCGGCGGCTGCGACTGCTGGCCGCGGCCATGCCGCTGGCAGCCCTGCTCGCCACGGCCTGCGGCCCGGCCCAGACAGGCGTAGTCAGCAGCGGCGGACCAGCCCGGCAGCCGGCCGCCCCGCCACCCAGCTCGACCGCCGACTGTAACTCGCTCACCACCTGCTACACGCCGCAGCAGTTCCAGGTGGCCTACGGCATTAAGCCGCTCCTCGACCGCGGGATCAACGGCCGCGGCGAGACCGTGGTGCTGCCCGAACTCGCGGAATCGCAGTTGAACCCGCCCCTAGTCACCGACATGCGCCAGGACATGGCGGCCTTCGACAGCCTGTTCCATCTGCCGGCCGCGCGGATGCGGGTCGTCACCACGCTCGCCGGCGCCCGTTCCCCCTGGCTGGCTTTCGGCGAGGAGGTGCTGGACGTCGAGATGGTGCACGCGCTCGCCCCCGATGCCACGCTCGTCATCCTCCTGCTTCCGTCGACGTCCCTGGACAACACCAAGAACGCGGTCTCCGCCGCCGTCGGCTCGCTCCGTCTCGGCAGCACGGAAGGCGGCGTCATGTCGATCAGCGCCGCAGGGCAGATCGGCGGCGAGCACTGCGTGAGCCGCGCCCAGGTCAAGAGCGTGAACGCGGCACTCCAGACGGCCGTCAGCCGCCACGTGACGGTGGTTGCCGCCTCGGGCGACATCGGAGCGGTGGCCGAACCGTGCGATGTCTACGGGGCGCTGACCGGCACCGGCACGTTTACCCCGGTCAAGGAGGTCAACCTGCTGGCCTCCGATCCGCTTGTGCTCGGCGCCGGCGGCACCAGCCTGACCGCCAGCCACACCACCGGCGCCTGGCAGGGCGAGACCGCCTGGGGCCTGCCGTACGGCGACCCGGGATCGGCCTTCCAGGCATCCGGCGGCGGGTTCAGCCGCCTGTTCCCCCGGCCCGGCTACCAGGACGGCGTCCCCGGCATCCGAGCCACCCGGGGGGTGCCCGACGTGTCGGCCGACGCCAGCGGCCACACCGGCATGGCGATCGTCCTCAGCGCCGACGGCAGGAGCATGGTCCGCGACAGCGGCGGTACCAGCGCCAGCGCCCCGATCTGGGCCGCGCTGATCGCCCTGGCCGACCAGTACGCCGGGCGCCACCTGGGCCTCGTCAACCCGGCCATCTACCAGATCACCCGTGGCCCCCGGTACCACCAGGCCTTCCACGACGTCACCAAGGGAAACAACACCGTGCAGTTCCCGCCCAAGACGATCACTGGCTACCAGGCGGCACCCGGCTGGGATCCGGTTACCGGCTGGGGCAGCCCCGACGCGCAGGTGCTCATCCCGCTGCTCGCACGCTACGCGGTGCCTTAACATCTGGACCGCAGTGTCCCGGCCCCGCCGTCCCGCCAGGCCCGGTGCCATCGCTATACCGGCCCTTCGGTGACCCGCAGGTCATGCGCGATCTGGCTGATCCCGTGGCCGCGGGCGAACCGCTCAGCTGCCTGCAGCCGCAGCAGCTCACGCCGCCGCTGTTCGGCAGGGGGTGTACCCGCCCCGCTGCGCATTCCGCATCCCGTCATACGCCCGCAGCCAGCCGACGTCACGACCTGAGCTCTACGAGTTCATTCTGGTTAGCGGTATTTTGTTGACTCTGGAGCGGGTCAGAGGTATGCCGGGGAGTAGTAGCACGACCTGTCCGGGGGTGCGTGATGACGCGACGCCAGCCCTGTCCCGCGGCGCCGGGCCCGCTGGAGGAGTACGCGGCCCGGTTTGATGACCTGTTCGGCCGGTTAGCGCAGCGGCGGGGGTTCCGGGAGTACCTGGCCGGAACAAGACGCTGACCGCCCTGGCCGGGGCCGAGCCAGTGACCGGGGCGCAGCACCCGGCGGTGCAGCGGCTGCAGTTCTTCTTGTCCGAGTCCCGGTGGGATCCGGAGCGGGTCAATGCCAGGAGGCTGGAGTTGCTGCTCGCGGACCCGGCGACCGCCCCGCACGATGCGGGGGTGCTGGTGATCGATGACAGCGGGGACCGCAAGGACGGCACGAGGACCGCGCACGTGGGCCGTCAGTGGCTGGGCCGGTACGGCAAGACCGACAACGGGGTGGTCACGGTCACCACGGTGGCGGATCTCGCGATCCGCGCCCGGGACGCGGGCTTCGCGTTCCGCGCGGTGGCCGCGGACAGCGCCTACGGCGATCAGGACGGGTTCCGCGGGGAGCTCGCCGGGGCCGGGCTGCCGTTCGTGATGGCCCTCAAGCCCCGCCGCGGCACCTGGGCTTATGGCCCGGATGCGCACACCCCCGTCGATGCGGCCCGCGCCCTGGCCTGGGGCGGGCCGGATGATCCCGGCGACTGGCACCCGGTGACCCGGACCTTCCGCGACGGCCATGCCGAGGCCTGGTTCGCCGCCGATGCGACCTTGGGCTGGTGGGGGCCGGACGGCGCCAGGCGCCTAGTGGTTGCCACCGCCGACCCGGCTGCCCTGCCCGCGAAGGCCACCTGGTACCTGGTCACGAACCTGCCCCGCCCGGGCGGCCCGCGCGAGGACGGCAGCCCGCACCCGGCCGCGGACCTGGCTGAGGTGGTGCGGATCTACGGGATCCGGCACTGGACCGGGCAGGGGTACAAGCAGGTCAAGGACGAGCTGGGCCGGGCTGACTTCCAGGTCCGCTCCGATGTCGCGATCCGCCGCCACCAGGCCCTGGTCAACTGCGCATTCAGCTTCTGCTGGGACACCTGGTTCGCTGATCACACGCCGCAGCACGACGCGGCACCGCAGCCGGAGCCCGGCGGCGGAGACAGGGGGGCCGCCCGCCGCGCCGCCCCCGCCGCCATCCTGGCCCCGGGCGATCCGGGCAGTACGCGCCTGGCTTTCCCCCTGGATCGCATTGCAGCGCTGGTGGGCCGCATGGTCCAAGGCGCCCCCGCCCCGGCAGCTGCAAGCCCTGATCGACTCCGTCGGCGCAGGCTGCGGCCTGCACCTTTACATCCCGAATTAACAAACTACCGCTAACCAGGTTGAACTCGTAGTGCTCACGTGCTCACCAGGGTTCGATTTTCAGGCCGGTCCCGGCCAGGCAGCCGAGGATCAGGTGGGGCCGGTACTGGATCTTCTTCAGCTTGCGCTTGACGATGCGGACCAGGCC